>Ga0136846_1233996_pt1 | contig 15980 bp, 17 predicted proteins | sample HopSoiMetagenom2_FD_96841 | JGI IMG/M metagenome (GOLD analysis project Ga0136846, IMG submission 96841) | Grasslands soil microbial communities from Hopland, California, USA - 2 Assembly 2016 (version 4) | ecosystem: Environmental > Terrestrial > Soil > Grasslands | place: USA: Hopland... | reverse complement strand
TGACCCGGCGCAGTATTGTTCGGCAACTCGAAATTCCGGCCGATGCCGCCCAGAATGAGGCTGCCGGGGCAGCTTCAAACTCAAAATCCCATGATGCACGCGCCTGGAATGCCCAGACTTCGAACTTCACGAAGTCTGGGGCACCCATTCGGTGGCACGGTCGAGAAGTCTGGCCCAGCCCCTGATCCTACTGGTGAGGGGATATGGGAAGCTCAGGATACTTCCCGGCAGAATTGAGTGCGAGGGAGAACCTCTGCAACCGAACCAAGAATCTCAAGCCGGGCGGTCCGCCAGTTTATTGCTGGTCGTCCAACAAGTCTGGGCCAGCCCCCTCGCAAAATCTTGAGAGTAAAAGACTTATACGCAAAATCTTGCGGAATAAGCACTTAGCTGCTGGCCTGGAGATCTGCGCCACGCCTTTTGGCTGTGGCGACGATCGCCTTCCGGCCAGTTCCGCTTGTAGTGGCTTGCTGACATGAGGTGCGTGTTTTTGGATCGCAACTCTCAAAGTATAGATTTCAAAGAACTTAGTTGGCGATGATCTACATTTCTGCTTGCAAAATCTTGAGCGGCTGAGACTTACACGCAAAGTATTGCAGAATAAGTACTTAGCTGCTGGCCTGGAGATCTGCGCCATGCCTTTTGGCTGTGGCGATGATCCGATGTCCGGGCTGTGGAGCGCAAGGGCAGATGTCACAAGTGGGAGGCGTGGTCTGTGGAAAAGTCCGGATGTGACCGCATGTCTAAGTAAATGACCAGGGCGGTATTGTGCGGCAGTTCGAAAGTCCGGGTGACGCGTCCGGAGGATGACGTGGTCGGGGCAGCTTCAAAATCAAAGTCCCGTGGTGTACTCGTCTGGAATGCCCAGACTTCGAAACGTTACGAAGTCTGATCAGCCGTTCAGCGGTAGGCTCGACAACGCTGGGGCACCCCCTCAGAACATTCAACGGGGTTAAGCCGTCGTCTCGGTCTCCCAAAGAGGTATTTGCTGAGACTCGTGCGGTAGCTCAATGGGTCTGTTGGGATAGATCTCCAGTTGCCCGCTGATATGTTCTGAAAGGCGCTGAATCGCATTCGCCGGAAAGCGGACCAGGCCATAGTGCGAATCTTGGGCCGCAACGAGTCCGTCAGACCCAAAGCGCTGCTTCGCCTGCAGTATATAGCGCCCCAGTTTGGCAGAAACAGAGAAGCGAAGTCTCGCTGCGGTAGCCAGCGCCCTTATTGCCGCAAGCGCTGGGTACGGATTTGGCTCGAAATTGATGTCAAGTTCTCGGTTCCGAACGGCCGCGAAAAATCCGCTCTCTACAATCCTGCCGACATCTCCGTTTTGGCAGAGTTCGGCTGCGATGGCCTCCACGTTAAGGAATGTCGTTTTAGGGAGATTCTCTGGAATCGGGTTCAATTGATGGTTGAGAAAAGCCCACGTCGACTCTAAAGACCATATATCGAAATGCCATCTTTGGAGTTCTAGGTGCAATCCGCCGAATCGAGTTAGCTTCCGGACATACGGGCTAAGAGTCTCCGCGAGTTGTTCGGAACTGCCGTGAGCAACTACGACATCAATATCCCTTGGCAATTCCTTCCGACCAAAGAGGAATATGTCACGCAAGAAACCACCAAACAAGAAAGGCCGCCAATCCTTCTTTCCCCGAGCAGACAATGCAGACAGAATGGCGCGATGCGGCCCGTCGTCAGGTAAGGACGACCGCAACAGCTGACGCAGCCTCCGCTCACCCGTTGTTACCGTTCGCTCATCCATTCTTCAGTTCCTTATGCAACTTTGTTGCGAACGAATCTGTCATTCCTGAAACTTGGTCGGTTATCAACTGCATTCGAAAATATTGATGAGGGATTGAGTGATCGCCATTCCCCTGCAAATTGCCCTCAAATATCTGCCTATAGTTCTTCGAAATCTGATTGTATATTTTCCTGTCAAATCCTTTCAGCTTCTTTCCAGGTTCAACCACCTGTGCTGCTTCCCAATACAGATCTAGGAGATCGAAAATTACGTCCCTCCCCATAATTTCTCGTTTTACCACTTCGTGAGTAACATAAACGTGGTCCTTTGCGATGTCCTTGCAAGCCTGCGCCAGGGTACCAGCGTCCGATTGGTATAGAAGCTCAAAGGGATACTCCCCTGACATAATCTGTTCGTATGCCTCCTCGAATTTACGTAGCGTGGCTGCGACCATCTCGGAAATCGCAAAGGTCCTGAATGCCACCGCCAGGGCCTCGTCCCGCATTGGCCGCGAAAGCTTGGCCGGCTCGATCTTTTCATGGACCCTCTCTAGCACGCGACTGAGCAAATCGGAGCTACACATTTGTTTCAGCGCATCTTCCAAAAAATCCCAATCGGTGCAGTGTTTCTTGATCCCGTCTTCCAGATCCACAGTTGAGTAGACAATGTCGTCGCTAGCTTCCACCAAGAATGCGATGGGGTTCCTAGCATCACCTGTTCCAACCTCCGCCCGTATTCGGGAAATTAAATCGGCTTCTGAGGCGAAGAACCCGTGTTTCTTCTTTCCTTGATTTGAGTCATCTGTCGAATCGGAGGCTGCCACGTATTTGCAACTGGCAGACAAAGTTGCACATGTCAGGTTCAGCCCATAGTTGTCTGCCAACACCTGCAAACGTGAGAGCAGCCGCTGCGTCTGGGCATTTCCTTCGAAGTTCAAGAAATCCAGCGCATATTGGGTCTCTGACGCAGCTTTCTTTCTGCCTTTGAGATCGAAGTCTGAAAAGAAAGCGGAGCCTCGTTTTCTGAACCAGTTACCGATTGCGAGTTCCCCCGCGTGCCCGAAGGGCGGATTACCTAAGTCGTGTATGAGCCCACACGTTGCCGCAATTGTTGGTATTGAGCCAATCAGCGAATCATCCAAGGTTCCTTTCCTTCGCGCGATACGTTCAGCCCCTTCACCCAGACTCCGAGCCACACTGGAGACCTCCAACGAGTGAGTCAGGCGGGTTCGTATGGCATCGTGCTCTTCCAGTGGGAAAACTTGTGCCTTATCTTGGAGTCTGCGCACAGGGGTTGAAAAAACAGATCTACCGTAGTCGCGGTCGAACTCCGACCGAGGGTCCCCCGCGATCATTGTGGAGGACTCCTCATTCCAGAGGCCCTTCACGCGCTTTGTGGAAAGCAGTTGTTTCCAATTCATTGTTTGTTAATTCTATTCTGACTACGTGCAGGGTAGACGCGTGCCGTCTTTGATGCTCGACTGGAAGCTTCCCAATTTGGAACTCCATTGTGAAGGCCTATGCTTGGCCACTTTGTTTCCGGCCGACCCCGGTGCAAGTCGGGTAACCGCCCGAGGGGTTCAAAGTCGGTGCGCCTGGGTGATCCACCGAGCGAGGCCATCAACATAATGATCCAATCATGCAGCGCGTTTCGTCGCAGAGTGTAGGCAGGCCGAAACTTCGCGAAGAACCTGGTCGTAGTCGGCCGCGACCGCCCGCTCCACATGAATGCGGGTACCCTTCACTCCCGCTTCCTGCACCAACCGCTTGAACTCGGTCTGCAGAAAAACTTCCAATTGCCCCGGGGGCTGGGTCAGACTTCGCTGAGGCTATCACAGAACCGGCTGCCCCTGACTTCGTGCCGTTCGAAGTCTGTGCTAGTCCCCGGAGCCTCATGCCGAGTCGGCAACCGGTTCACAACACAGCAGCTAACGAGTAGCTGACAAAGACAAGCGACCTCACCTTCACCGCCGTGGGCTGGGATTTTGAGTGAAATCAAAATTCATTAACAGCGATCATTGTTCTGCTCTCTCGAATGCAGCTGATACCGGGATCGCTCGTTCGGCTCCAAACTTGAACTTCACGATGACATGGCCTTCAAAACCGCACGCGGTGCATTCCGGGCTGAGCTTTTGAACGGGCGGGCCAGAGGGGATGAAGAGTGGGCGTGCGAACTCTTCTTTCGCCCCTATGGGGCTGGGCTTGTTTCTCCTCAGTACCCACGCCTTACGGCGTGGGCTGCATTCTTTCGCCGCTTCGCGGCTACGCGCCATGATATTGTCCCAGGACCCTGCGAAGTGGGGCGCAACAAGGCTGTCGCGTAGATCCACGAAAGGAGTTCTCAAGGAGACTCCAGAGCTTGTGTGTGATTTGGCGCTTACACGGCACTGAAGCGCCGCTCCCCCACGTTTGTTACCGCTATCCGAGGAATAGGCGACACACGGGACGTTTCCCAATCTCCCTGCCTTTGTGGATGCTGCCCACACTTTACCAACGCCGCGAAGGATCCAATCACGCAGCGCGTTTCGTCGCAGAGTGTAGGCATGCTGAAAGCTCGCGCAGAACCTGCTCGTAGTCGGCCGGGTGTCGCATTTCTCGCGCATTTCTTGCGGGAGAAGTGGGGCCTTTGACTTCCCATTATGATCCTTTCCATCCAGAAATATGCGCGCCTGTTCGGCTCGTCACCGCGCAGGTCCTGGCCGCCGATCTAAGCTCGCTGCATGCCTTGGGGTCTGAAGCGCTACTACGGTAATGGAGGTTCCCACTTCATTACCTGGAGCTGTTATCGGCGCATGCCGCTGCTTGATAGGGAACAAGCGCGAGATCTACTCCTTACCGTGCTGGAGGTGATGCGCGAGCGGTATCACTTTGGTGTCGTCGGGTATGTTGTGATGCCGGAGCACGTGCACCTGCTGATTTCCGAGCCGCAGATTGGCAATCCTTCCACTGTCGTGCAGGCCGTGAAACTGGGGTTTACGCGACGTTGGCGGGCAACCACAGGTGTCTCCGGACAGTTCTGGCAGCGCCGGTTTTATGACTTCAACGTGTGGAGTCAACGGAAAGAAGTCGAGAAGCTGAAGTATATGCATAGGAATCCGGTCGTGCGCGGATTGGTGGAGAAGCCCGAAGACTGGCGGTGGAGCAGTTATCGCTCTTACGTGTATGGCGAGGATGGCCTGGTTCGGATCAACGACTGGAGATGGTGGGAGAAGAAGATTCGGGATTCGACTGGGGTAAAAGGGTCATAGAAAAGCCCACTTCTCGAAAATCAGCGCTTCTCGAAAAGTCCCACTTCTCGAAAAGTCCCACTTCTCGCGCAAAGGGCGCGCGAGAAATGGGGCACCCGGCGAGAAATGGGGCACCCGGCACCCGGCTTCCGCTTTCGTGGATGCTGCCGACACTTTACCAACACCGCGAAGGATCCAATCACGCAGCGCGTTTCGTCGCAGAGCGGAGGCATGCCGAAACCTCGCGCAGAACCTGCTCGTAGTCGGCCGCGACCGCCCGCTCCACATGAATGCGGGCACCCTTCACTCCAGCTTCCTGCGCCAACCGCTTGAACTCGGTCTGCAGAAAAACTTCCAATTGCTGCGGCGTCAAGAAGGCAACTTGAATGGTTGCGGAGTGGCCGCTCCCGGTCTCGATCTTCACGCAGTATGGGGATTCGAATTGTTGCGTTTCCAGTGTCAAGCGCTTCCTCCCTTTTTGAGCGACGAAGGTGGTCGGCAAGAGTGGATGCATTCTAGCCTGTTCGCCGCTCACCGCGAGATTCGAAGGTGCAGGTCCACTCCCGCGCGGCTTGTTCATGGCGGAATATAGGAACTTGGGCGGAAACGATGGGGGCTGGCCCAATTTTTCCGAAATCCCTGCCGTGGTTGCCCCGTCCTTCCCGCGTCTGTGCGGGAGGGTGGGCCTGCGCGGAAACTGGGGACAGACGGGACATTCGCCAAAATTCCATTCTCGAAAAATGTGGCAACGTTCCGGGTGTCGCCGGTTCTCCAGCCGTTCGAAGTGCCCCACTCAAGCCAAAATCGGGCTTGAATGGGCCACCCGCCAAAATTCCATTCATCGAAACGCTGTGGCAACGTTTCGTGTGTCGCCGGTTTCGCAGCCGTTCGAAGTGCCCCACTCAAGCCAAACTCGGGCTTGAATGGGCCATTAGTCCACTCAGGCGAAACTGGGGCTTGAGTCCGCCACCCACCTTGACACCCATTCCTCTTCTGTGACACAGTCCCCTTGTTCCGTCGTTCCTCCCTCCAAATACTCCTCCATTTGTCCGACTGAACGTTTGACGGGCCGAGCCAACGAACACGTTCGAAATTCAACTGGAGGTTCGTTATGTCGCGAAACCGTTTCTCGACGCTCGCTTTCTGTATTTGCCTTGCGACGACTACCCTGTCCTGGAGTCAGCAGTCCACCGGCATTCCCACCAACAATTGGAGCGAATTCACCCGCAGCAATTTCCATCGCTGGAATCCCTACGAGAAGACGCTCGGCATCCACACCGTTCCCAACCTGAAACTGAAGTGGAGCTACACCGCCGGTAATGCCATATATTCCTCGCCTGCAGTATTGAATAATGTGGTCTATGCCGGCTCTTACGACGGCAATATGTATGCCTGGAACGCCACCACCGGAGCCAAGCTGTGGAGCTTCTTCACCCAGGCCGGCAGTTGGGTCTACTCGTCGCCTGCCGTGGCGAACGGCGTGGTTTATTTCAGCTCGGTGTATCCCGGCGTGCCCGGCGTGATTTATGCGGTCAACACCAGTAGCGGGAAGTTGAAATGGAGCTATCCAACGTTCAACGGATCCTATGGCACGCCTACAGTCGCGAACGGCATTGTGTATTGCGGCGATTGGGGCGGCCACCTGTATGCGCTGAACGCGACGACCGGGGCTCTGAAGTGGACCTTCGAAAGCGGCGTCCAGATCGCCTCCGCGCCCGCCGTGGTCAATGGAGTGGTTTACATCGGCTCGGAAAACCACAGCATGTATGCCCTGAACGCAACCACCGGCGCGAAAATGTGGAGCTTTCCTACTGGCGACCAGATTTCAAGCTCTTCCCCATCAGTGGCGAATGGTGTTGTCTACTTCGGCTCGCTCGACAAGAAGTTCTATGCCGTGAACGCAACCACTGGCGCGCTGCTATGGAGCTACAATGCCGGAGCGTGGATTGTGTCGTCGCCTGCCGTGGCGAATGGCACCGTCTACTTCGACAACTACGATGGCAAGCTCTTCGCGGTGAAGGCCAGTACCGGCGCGCTGCTGTGGACCTACGTCACTGGCGGCATAACTGGGTCCTCGCCCGCTCTGGCCAACGGAGTTGTCTACTTCTATTCCGAGGACGGCAACGCGTACGCGCTGAACTCCAGCACCGGAGCCCTGCTGTGGACCTACCCCACTGGCAGCGGACACGGAGCAGCCTCGCCGGCGGTCGCCAACGGGATGGTCTACTACACCACAGGTACCAACACCATCTACGCCTTCGGCCTGAACTGAACGAGGCTGTTAGCTTCGAGTGCCCCACCCATTGGCGCGCTGCTTGCGACAGGGTGGGGCTGACTTTTTGGCACGTAGGCTGGGGGAGATTTCGTTTCGAGATCGGAGGAGGGTTAAGGTGAAAATCTCCTACGGTCGGCATCCCGCCCAATGTTAATTACACTAGTCCCAGGTACTGGGAGAGGCCATCAACTTTTCGGTGGGAGCGGACCAAATAATTCGGTCGGAGCTTGATCCCAAAACTTATCGCTGCTTGCGGGATGAATTGTGCGGTGTGCAAGGCGCGCTTGCGACAGCGGAATCCGTGCCTTGGGTGCAATTTTGCCGAGAAGAATCGGCCGAAGACACGAGTGGAATGTCCGCTGCGTGTTTGCCGGAAGCGCGCCGGCAGATTTTGCTGCGCATGCGCGGAATTTCCTTGTGCGCGGTTGCGGCATCTCGATCAGCGCTACCGGACGAAATATGGCATGAGCCAAATTGAAAACCTGGAATTCATCAAGGCGGAAGGGATCAGGAAGTTGGTCGAGAGGGAAGGGAAACGATGGTTTTCGAAGCGAGGCGTGCTTTGTGTGCATGACCGGAAATATTATCCGCAGGATAGATAGAACTCGAAGTCAACTTCGCAACGTTGCGTGTGTCACCGGTTTCCCAGTCGTTCGAAGTGCCCCACTCAAGCCAAAGTCGGGCTTGAATGGGCCACCCGCCTCACTCAAGCCAAACTCGGGCTTGTCGGCCACCCACCCTCCCGCACAAGACGCGGGAAGGGTGGGGCAACCACGGTAGAGACTTCGGAAGGTTTGGGAAAGCCTCCCACTCAAGCCAGAGTCGGGCTTGAATGGGACACCCGCCCTCACTCAAGCCAAACTCGGGCTTGTCGGCCACCCACCCTCCCGCACAAGACGCGGGAAGGATGGGGCAACCACGGTAGAGACTTCGGAAGGTTTGGGAAAGCCCTCGCGAGCGCGCAGCGGGAAGACTCTGTCGGGCCCTCGAATTCACTCAAGCCAGAATCAGGCTTGAATGGGCCACCCCTCGCAGTCTTTCAGACCCATGCGCAGACAGTCAGGACTGAGATTCGGAGATGCGGAATGTGCCGACTATACCTAAGAAGTCACCCGCGCTGTCGTGCATCGGAGTTCCCTGGACCTCGACCCATACGGCGGAGCCACCTTTGCGTCGAAGCCTGAAGTGGAACGCACCCGCATTGCCCTGCTGCTTACTCTCGAAGAGTTGGCGTGCGGCGTCGAAGTCCTCCGGGAAAACGTACGAGAAGGAGGGTTGCTCAGCGAGTTCGGATGGGTCCACACCCAGGATCGCTGCCATGGCGGCATTGGCGTAAAGAGTGGATGCGTCGGAATCGATAATCCAGATTCCGTCTTGGGAGTGGGCAGCCGTCCTCGCAGAGGATTGCATTGTGTGGGTGGATTGTTCAACGGGCGCAGGGTGGAACACTGTCTTACTTGGCATGGTGAGCTATGCGATCCTAATTCTTGTGATGGGCGGCCTCGGCAGTGACGTCGTGTACGCAGGCCAACCATCCATCGGCCTGTCCGTCCTTGCTGGAAGTTGATTTGTAAGCCGCCGTAACCCTGCGGCGACCAATGATGTCGAACTCGGCCTCTTCTTCGTAAGCTACATCGTCGCCGCTGAGTGCCTGGTCGAAATAGCCGTTCAAGGTGTCAAAGGCGCTTTTTCCGAGGACGTCCAGAATTGAGCAGCCGATGATTTTTTCCAGAGGCTTCTGCAACCAGTCCGCATAATGGAAGTTTGCCCAACGATACTTGAGATCGCGTCCGCAATGAGTGAGCGGTGTACCGAGGGTTTCGGTCAGCGTCTCCAGGCGTCTGACATCAAGCTTGCTCGACCGGGCGGCAGAAAGAGCGGCTTCCACTACTTCCGGTTTCGGTCGCAACAAGGTCCGAACTTCTCGGAGCAGCGCGTCCAGGCCATCAATTTTGGGGATGACATTGGTGCCGAGAATCGAGGCGGTGCTCTTACTTATGCTGTCACCGTACAAAGTAAACAGGACAGTTTTGGTGGCGGGCAGGCTCTGCTTGAGGATTCCGGCCACTTCGATTCCGCTAAGGCCGGGCATTTTGAGGTCCAGGATCAGAACATCCGGGCGCAGCGCCAGCGCAGTTTCGACGGTTTGGATTCCATTTTCTGTGGCGGCACAGACTTCCATGTCCGGCTGCTGCTCCATCATCCAACGCACCACTTTGCGAATGGCTTCGCTGTCATCGGCGATGAGTACACGTTTGCGCAAGTGAGTTCGGGCGGACAGCCACCACGAGGAGATGCAAATCACGATACAAGCGGCGGGCGGAGAGCGACATACAGCAAAAGCCTGAGGCGTGCGTGGCGGGCTCGTGGGCAGGGTTTCTATACGAGACTTACGAAAACTCTCAACGGATCGAGCCCGAATTCCACATTCTCAAGCTTAAGCATCGGGACAACTGACGAAACAAGCGGTTTGCACTTGTGGAGAGCGGTTTTTTCTTACTGCTTCTTCTCCGTGCTTAATCCGTTCACGTGCTGCTGCAGGAACTGGCGCACCGCTGTCCACGCCTGTTGGTTCTGATCGAATGTGAATCCGCCGTGATTGGCGCCTGGCACTGTGTAGAGTTGGTTGGGGACCTTGGCAGCGTCTAAGGCTTTGTGCAGCCGAACGGACTGCTCGTATGGAACGAGCGCATCTTTATCGCCGTGGATGGTGATGATCGGCGGAAGGTCGCGGGTTACGTAGTTGATCGGCGAGACGCGTTTTGCAATTTCATCGGCGTTGGGCTGGTCGCCGAGCCAGACAACCGTGTAGGACTTGGCGTTAGGACCGTGGAGTTCGTCGAGGACGTCGGCAATGCCGAACCAGTTCACGATGGCCGCGACTCGCGGGTCCTTGCTCGTGCCTAGATTCTGGCTCCAATCTTCGTCGCCGGCGCGGCATTCGCGGTCGAATCCGGCGGCGGGCGTGAGCATGCCGGTCGTGAGGGCGAGATGGCCTCCGGCAGATCCACCCTGGAGAACGACGCGGTTGGGATCGAAGTTGAATTTTTTGGCGTTCGCGAAGACCCAGTGCAGAGCGCAGCGGCAGTCCTCTACAGCCGCGGGGGCGAGTGAGATGCGTCCGAGGCGGTATTCGACATTGACGGCGGCGAAGCCCATCTGCAGGTAGGGCATCATCTCGAGGACACGTTCTTCTTTTGTGCCTTCGATCCATCCGCCGCCATGAATCACGATGACTACGGGTGTCGGCGCTTTGGCGTCGGCGGGAGTGTACACATCGAGCTTGTTCTGATAGTTGTTGGCCGTGTGATAGACGATGTTCGTTTCGACTTTGTAGCGAAAGAGTTCGGCGGCGAACGGGGCGGCGTCGGCTTGCGCCAGACAGAAGGAAGCTAAAAGCGGCAGAAGGGCGGGGAAGAAGAGTTTGCGCATGAGTTCCTCGAATGAGTTCGATTTAGAGGGTCAAGAATTGGCCCCAATGTATTGGGACAGACGAGACTATCGCCACTTGGGGACGGGGTCAAAAGCGCGGCTTTGAAAGAATGCGGTATTCCGTGAGAAGATTTAGCACCCTCGTCGAATGATTCTCAAGTCTGGGTTCTACCGGAAACAGGTTTATTCGTCTGTTGCGGGCAGTGCGGTTGCACTGTGCCGCCGGATACTGCGGATTCGTTCTCTGGCAGGTGCCCCTGCGCGACCTCAAAAAAAATTCGAAATCTCTACCTTGTCGCACAAAACGCGACAAGGATGGGGCACCGCCGGGAGTTGGGGTTTTCGTTGGGCTTTGCTCTTGATCGGGTCGGGCCTAGTAGCGTCCGCAGGGGCCCAGCAGAAAGATGCTCCGAAGGGCGTGGTGGTGCAGCCTGGAGCACCGGGGGCGCCGACCAAGACGCTGCCGCCATCGACGCGGGGCACTTTGCCCCCCGCGTCCGCTGCCGACGTCGAGTTTATGCAGGGCATGATCATGCACCACGCACAGGCGATCGAGATGACGGCGATGATTGCGTCCCACACCGAGAACACCGAGAGCAAAGAGCTGCGGTCGCTGGGGGCGCGCATCAGCAGTTCCCAGGCAGACGAAATTAGATTCATGAAGCGCTGGCTGGCGGCTCGCGGTCAACCCGTTTCGAAGCCGATGGCGGACATGCCTGGAATGGACATGTCGCATGAATCGATGATGTTGATGCCGGGAATGCTAACTCCGGAACAGATGGAAGCATTGCGCAAGGCAGAAGGTGCGGAGTTTAGCCGTTTGTTTCTGGAGGGCATGATTCAGCACCATGGCGGCGCATTGACGATGGTGAAGGATCTGTTCAACACTGCAGGCGCTGGACAGGATGCCGAGTTGTTCGACTTCGCGACGGACGCCGATAACACGCAACGGGCGGAAATCCTGATTATGCAAACCATGTTGAAAAAAGAAAAAATCGAGGAGAAACGATGAACCGACAGCCCAGTGTTGTGCTGTGCGCGGTGGTGGCTGTGATTGCACTTTGTTTTGGTGTGAACCGTACGCAGGCGCAGGCGGCACAGCCCGCGGCTCCGGCGCAGACAGAGGCGCAGAAGGATGCGAGTGCTGCCGATGGCAACGATAAAGAGAAGAAGCAGGAAGAGGATGAGGAGGAAAGTCTGTTTGCGCCGCAACCCGCGCCGCCGCTGCCTGCGGGCATGACGGGATCGGATGCGAACGATCCGCGGGCCAAGCTCTCTCCCGGTATCGACAATGCGGGTGAGACTGCGATGGGGATCAAGCATCTGCTGCTGCTCAAGAAGCCGGACGCATTTCAACTTGGGGTTGATAATCCGGATGATCCCAAGGTGACGACGATGATGGGGCAGCTCGGAATCGGAAATATCGCGAAGATTCCGAAGCCGGCGCATCTGGTTATTGCGCAACTGGCCTTTGCGAATTCGGATATGGCGTTCCAGGGAACGCGATTGTTCTTGGGAAATTTCTATGGTGTGAATATTTTCGATATCTCCGATCCGGCGAAGGCGCAATTGCTGACTTCGATGGTGTGCCCTGGGGGACAGGGCGATGTCTCGGTGTACAAGAACCTGATGTTCATGTCGGTGGAGATGCCGAATGGACGGCTCGATTGCGGAGTGCAGGGATTTCCGCCGGAGCCTGCGCCGCCGGCCGACGAAAAAGAAAAAGATAAGGAGAAGGAAAAGGACAAGAAGCCACATCTGCCGGCAGCGCAGAAGGATCGTTTCCGGGGCGTGAGGATCTTCGATATCTCGGATATCAGGAGTCCGAAGCAGATCGCCGCCGTACAGACCTGCCGCGGATCGCATACGCACACGCTGGTGGTCGATCCGAATGACAAAGACAACGTGTACATCTACGTGTCGGGAACGTCGTTTGTGCGCCAGCCGGAGGAACTGGGTGGGTGCTCGGGAGAGAAGCCGGATAAAAATCCGAATACCGCTCTTTTCCGCATTGATGTGATCAAAGTTCCATTGGCCGCACCGCAGCAGGCGAAGATCGTTTCGAGTCCGCGCGTGTTCATGGATGCACGTACGGGAGCGATCAATGGCCTGAACAACGGCGGCACGCATGGCAAGAAAGGCGCGGAGAAGCCGGCCGACACCAACCAGTGCCACGACATTACGGTGTACTCGGCGATTGGGCTGGCGGCGGGCGCCTGTTCCGGGAACGGGATCCTGCTCGACATCAAGGATCCGGTGAATCCGAAGCGAATGGATGCGGTGAATGATCCGAATTACTCGTACTGGCATTCGGCGTCGTTCTCGAATGACGGCAGCAAGGTTGTGTTCACCGACGAGTGGGGCGGGGGATTGGGCCCGCGATGCCGCCCGAATGATCCCAACAAGTGGGGAGCGGACGCTATCTTTCGCTTGAAAGACGAAAAGCTGACGTTCGCGAACTACTACAAGATGCCGGCGGCGCAGGGCGACACCGAGAATTGCGTTGCGCACAATGGGTCGCTGATTCCGGTGCCGGGACGCGATATTGAGGTGCAGGCGTGGTATCAGGGCGGGGTGTCGGTGGTGGACTTCACCGATCCGGCGAAGCCGTTTGAGATCGCGTACTTCGATCGTGGTCCGATTGATCCGAAGATGCTGGTGCTGGGCGGCGAGTGGTCGGCGTACTGGTACAACGGTTACATCTATGGATCGGAGATTGCGCGCGGGCTGGATGTCTTTGAGCTGACTCCGACGAAACTCCTGACGCAGAATGAGATCGATGCGGCGAAGGCGGTTCAGGTCTCGGAACAGAACGTCCAGAACCAACAGAAGATCGAATGGCCGGCGAATCTGGTAGTGGCGAAGGCGTATGTGGATCAGTTGTCGCGGGCGCAGGCGCTACCGGCTGGTCAGATTACCAAGTTGCAGAAGGCCATCGACGGCGCCGAGAGTTCACACATGAATAAGAAGAAGGTGGCCAAGCTGAAGGGGATGGCTCCTTCGCTGGAGAAGAGCGCGAGCGCGGCGAAGACTCCGGCGGACGCGAACCGGATGCATGGGTTGGCGGAGGTGTTGAAGCGGCTGTCGGCTGCCGCTTAATCCGCTTGTCTTTCAGACACAGGTGCTTCTAAAACCGGGGACTCGGAAAATACTCCGTCCCCGGTTTTTTCCTGACTTGAGCTTTTCCCGAAAGTTCGTGCTGGAACTGGCGTCGTGCGAATTTGCCCCCACTCGGAGCCTTGGATTGAGGAGACATGAATCCCTCTAAGTATCTCTCAAAGCGGTACTTGTCGGGTCACTTACAAATCAGGTGCGGTTCCATTGACTCTAGAGAGAACAGGTGCAGAATGAGTGCCACGTTAGCGCGGGGTGTCAAGTTTCGCGTGACCGAAGGAGTTGGGGATGAAAGCATCAATGCCATGGAAGATTCTTTGGCTGCTTCCTCTTACGGTGTTCGCGTTGTCCTGTAGCTGTGCTCGAAAGCCCCAGGTGTCGGAGCAGAAAGAGCAGAGGGCAGCGACGGGGTATGCCATGAGCGGCTCATGGGGAATCGATGTGGCAAAGCTGCCGGGGACGCGGTTTCAGGCCACATTCCAGGACAACGTGGTGCGCATTGATGCCGACACGGTGAAGCGCACGGCGCGCGGAGTGAACAAGAGCCACGATATCTTTTTTTTCGACAATGTGCCGGAGTTGCGCGAGAAGGTAGTTCCGGGGAAGGTGGTTTTGTTCGAGGGATTCACGTTCAAGCGGATTCAGGCCATCGCGATTGACGGTTCGAGGCTGATCGTCGGAACCGAGAATGCTTCCCTGACGGAGCTTCTTAAGAATGCCGACATCGAGTGGCACGCCCCCATCAATTTCCAAGAGTTGCATGCGCAGAAAATGCGGGCCAGGGCTGCGCTGGCTCGCGCGCCGAAATCGAACGTGAGGGAACTGGCAAAACGCATCTGGCAGGTGATTGAGCCACGAGTCTACGCAGACGAAGGAGAAAACGAAGCGCCGACTGAGAAGGAAGAAGATGGCTGGGATACGAAGTTCAGTCCCAAGTTTAGTCCGGACCGGCTGGATTTCCAGGTGGATATTAAGAGAAAAGGCGGACTGTTTGGCATTGCCGACATCGATGCCGACCTGAGCGGCAAAGGCTATATTCAGAATTTTGAGACGTCGCTGTCGATGGCCGTGAACAACGGCAACATGGACCGTTTTGATTTCTCGAACAAGAACGTCAACGGAACGGTCGATTTCAACTGGACGGTGGGAGTTCCCGATAAACCGGGTGAGATGGGGGAAGAACGAATCAAGCTACCCTCGTTGATGACCACACCTCTGATCGTTGGAGGAATTCCGTTCACGCTGGAGATCGGTGAGGCGCTTCTGTTCCATCCGGCCTTCAACACGAAGCTACAGATCGCAAAAGGCGCGTTTCACGTGGACTATAACGGCGTAACCGGGTTGAAGGTAAGCTCGGGAAACGGATCTGCCGAAGGCCAGAATGAGAGCCAGGCGACGGCGGATTCGTCGATTCAGACCTCGACCGCGAATTCACCGTTGGCAGCGTTTGGACTCGTCGTTGCGATCGCCCTGCCGCGATTTGAGCTGAAGACCGGGGCCGAAGAATTTGTGGAACTCGTTCCCGACTCCGTGGCGGACTACGCTGCACAATTGCTGGAGAAAACGAAGATCGGGCACTACATCCACAAGGCGGTAAAGAACGTCCTTGAGACCGGAGCCGCAGCAAGCTTCCAGGTGATCATCTCCACGACCGCTTCGCACTCCGGAAATCTCAGCCTGGTACCGTGCCAGAGATTCACCATGCATGTGGAAGGACAGGTGAAGGCGGAAGCAAAGATACTGGGCATCAGCGTGCCCAAGTTGCCGGATGTTCCCTTCGAGAAGCCGTACAAGGTGTTCGAGAAGGACGTCGACCTTCCTGTCCCCAACGCTAAGATCTGTACGGGTTGATGCGAGGGCCGGGTGCAAGTTCAGGCGTGGGGGATAAGGGGCTATGAGCACAACCTGCAATCAGTGTGGAGCGGCAATCTCACCGGGACAGCGGTTCTGCAATTCCTGCGGCACGCCACAAATTCAACCAGCCGTCCCGCCGAAGCAATTCTGCGTCACGTGCGGCAGTTCGATGGCGCCTGGCGCCGCGTTCTGCAATAAGTGCGGAGCACGTGTGGCGGCGAGCGCGCCTCAGGCTGCAGTGCCTGTGCCCCCCGCGGCGTCTCCAGAACCGACTCCTGCACCCGTTACCGAGTACGATGACACTGCGACCGTCACGTCCGCACCGAGCGAGGTGGCGAGAC
>Ga0136846_1214060_pt1 | contig 15983 bp, 14 predicted proteins | sample HopSoiMetagenom2_FD_96841 | JGI IMG/M metagenome (GOLD analysis project Ga0136846, IMG submission 96841) | Grasslands soil microbial communities from Hopland, California, USA - 2 Assembly 2016 (version 4) | ecosystem: Environmental > Terrestrial > Soil > Grasslands | place: USA: Hopland... | reverse complement strand
TTGGAGTACGGGGCGTGGTCGGGGGTGGTGGCGGGCTTGGACGACTCACCGTAGCCGCGCAGGTCCGGGCAGATCACGGTGAACCGCCCGGCCAGCCGGGGCGCGACCTTGTTCCAGGTGGCGTGGGTGCGCGGATGACCGTGCAGCAGCAGGACCGGCGGCCCCGAGCCGCCGTGGCGGACCCGGAGCACGGCGTCACCGACGTCGACGCGGTCCAGCGTGAAACCCTCGAACATGCCCGGCTGCTACCCGGCGGGCGTGACCTAATGCCGGGAGCTAGTCCAGGCTTCCGTGCCGGACCTCGCCGCCGACGATAGTCGCCAGCACTTCCAGGCCGGCGATGCGCTCCGGGCTGACCGCGGTGGGGTCCTCGGACAGCACCACCAGGTCGGCGAGCAGGCCGGGGGCGATCATGCCCTTGACGTGCTCCTGGCGGCTGGCGTAGGCCGACCCCCAGGTCCAGGCGCGCAGCGCCTGCCCGGCGGTGACGGCCTCGTCCGGGTTGAACGGCGCACCGGAACTGGTCCGCCGGTTCACCATGTCGGCGATGCCGAGCAGCGGCGCCCCGGCCACCACCGGCCGGTCCGAGCTGCCGGGCAGGACCATGCCCGCCTCGAGCAGCGAGCGCTGCCGGTACAGCCAGCCGTGCCGGTCCGGCCCGACCGCGGCGAGCATGCCGTCGCCCAGCTCGGAGGCGAACCGGCCCTGCGGAACGCCGATGACGCCGAGGGCGGCGGCCCGGGCGAGCTGCTGCGGGCCGACCATGGCGAAGTGCTCGATCCGGTGCCTCGGGTCGCGCCGCGGGTACTGCGCCAGTGCCTGCTCGTAGGCGTCGAGCACCACGTCGATGGCCCGGTCGCCGATCGCGTGGGTAGCGACCTGCCAGCCGGAGCGGTGCGCGGCGATGATCATCGCCTGCAGGCTGGCCTCGTCGGTCTGGAGGTAGCCGCGGTTGTCCGCATCCCCGGCGTAGGGATCGTTCACCGCGGCGGTCCGGCCGACCAGGGAGCCGTCGGCGAAGATCTTGGTCGCGCCGAGGCGGAGCCAGTCGTCGCCGAAGCCAGACCTGATGCCCAGGTCGAGCCCGGCCGTCAGGTTGTCGCCGGCGTGCGCGCCGAGCGGGTGCAGCACCTCGCCCGCCGTCATCAGCTCGACCCGGACGCCGAGCCTGCCCTGATCCCGCGCGAGCTGGTAGGCGGCCAGCTCGGCCGGGCTGTGCGCCACCCAGCCGCCGCCGATGCCGGCCTCGGTGCAGCTGGTGACGCCCTCCTTCAGGTACTCGGCGGCGGCCCGGGCGATCGCGTCGGCCAGCTCGGCCAGCGGATACGGGTAGACCAGGCTGCCCACCAGCAGCTGGGCCCGCTCCTCGAGCAGGCCGGTGGGGCGGCCGGCGGCGTCGACGGCGACCCGGCCGCCAGGTATCCCGGGGACGGCCGGGTCCACGCCGAGGTCGGCCAGGACCTGGCTGTTCACCACGCACATATGCCCGGAGGTGTGCCGCAGCCAGACCCGGCGCCCAGGTGCGGCCCGGTCCAGCGCGTCGCGGTGCGGGTGGCCGCCGAGCTTGTTCTGGTCGTAGCCGGAGCCGACCACCCACTCCCCCGGCGCCGTCACCCCGGCCCGGCGGGCGATCGCCGCGTACACCTCGTCCAGCGTGCCCGCCGCGTCCGAACGCAGGTCGACCTCGGCCAGCGTCATGCCGAAGCCGGTCATGTGGTTGTGGGCGTCGTGGAATCCGGGCAGCACGGTCGCGCCGCGCAGGTCCACCACCCGTTGCGCCCCCTCGGGAACGGAGTCCAGGGCGGTGATCCGGCCGCCCGCGACGGCGACCGCCGAGGCCCGCGGCCGGGCGGGGTCCATGGTGAGCACGCTGGCGTTGACCAGCACCAGGTCGGTCACGGGGCGGGCACCGGCGGGATCGCCAGCAGGCCGGTGACCGGGGTGCTGGCGAGCCGGTAACGGACCACCCGGCCGTCGCGCTCGGCGATGACCGTCTGGCTGGCGCGCAGGTAGCGCAGCGTCTGGGAGACGGTGGTGTCGTTGATCCCGGTCGCCGCGGCCAGGTCGGAGACGCTGATCGGTCCGGCGGCCTTGATGGCCATCAGCAGCGTGAGCCGGGTAGGGTCGCCGAGCACGGCGAATTGCCGGGCCCGGGCCGCGATCGCCTCGGGCGGCTCCAGGGCGGCGATGGCCTGGCAGATCCGTTCGGCGTCGATGACCCGGTGATCGGACCGGTCGGCGGGCAGCAGGTGCACCGCATCAGGATTCCACACGCGCGCCCGGCCGGGCCGCCCGCACCCTGACCGGGAGAAAATGATCCCGCCGTCAATTCCTATGAGAGACGAACATCTTGTATCGGAAACGCCAGAGGATTAGCATCCCCGCATGGGAACGCAACTGGTTAACGACGCTCACAGGCACCTGGGCAAGATGCCCGCCTTCCCCTTCTATGGCGGCCCGCCGTGTAATCCGGACATCCTGGCCCGGGGCAGCGCCGCCGAACTGATCGCCGACCTCGACCGCGAGGGCGTCGAGCGCGCACTGATCCTGCCCAACTACGGGGTCCCCGACGCGTCGGTCTCGTTCAGCTTCAACCCGCTGGTGCTCGAGGCCGCGGCGGCCGACGACCGGGTCCGGTGCGGCCTGTGGGTCTCGCCCCGCCCGCAGGACGCCGAGCTCACGACCGAGGCGCTGGCCCTGGCGGGCGAGCCGGGGGTGGTGGCGCTGAAGACCAGCTTCCTGCTCGGCGGCCGCGTCGACGACGAGGCCTGCCAGCAGCAGCTCGACCGGATCTTCGGCACGGCGCGGGAACACGGCCTGGTCGTGCACGTGCACACCTCGCCCGGCGGGACTTCCGACATCAACGAGGTCGGCCAGCTCGTGGACAAGTACGGCGACGACACCAAGATCCACCTGGTGCACTTCGGCGGCGGCATGAGCGGCCACATCAAGCTGATCAGCACCAAGTTCTTCGACTGGATCGAGGCCGGCAAGCAGGTCTACACCGACACCAGCTGGGCGATCGGCTTCGCACCGCGCTGGCTGGCGAGCGAGATCGAGAAGCGCGGCATCGGGCACGACCGGGTGCTGTTCGCCAGCGACGAGCCCTGGGGTGACTTCAGCGGCGAGGTGGCGCGGATGCGGACCGCGGCGGGCGACGGCGACCTGGCCGAGGCGATGCTGCGCGGAAACTTCGCGGCCCTCTACGACCCGAAGCAGTAGTCCGGCGAGCATGAGGCGGGCGGCCGGAGGCAGGTCGGCAGCGGGCGGCGGCATCAGCACGGCGGGCCCGCGACCGCGGTGACGATCAGGCCGTCGCGGGCTAGCCAGCGGCCGGTCAGGGTGGCGGGCAGGCCCGGGGCGGCCCCGGTCAGGCGGACGCTGAGCCGGCCCGCCGCGGTCGCGGCCACGCTGATCTCGGCCAGGTCCGGCCACCGGCCGGCCCGGGGGTACCACGCCTTGGCGGCGGCTTCCTTGGCGCTGAACACCAGCCGGGCCCAGCGGACCGGTGGCCCGGCGGCCGCTTGCCGCCCGATCCAGGCCTGTTCCCAGCCGGTGGCGACCGCGTCGAGCAGGCCGGCGGGCAGTTCCTCGTCCGGTTCCGCGTCGATGCCGATCGCGGCCAGGTCCCGGGTCCGGACCACCGCGCAGGCCCGGTAGCCGGGGCAGTGCGTGATGCTGCCGGTGACGCCGGGCGGCCAGCCCGGTTCGCCGGCCGGGCCGGGCAAGACGGGGACGGCGGGCAGCCCCAGGCCGGCCAGGGCGGTCCTCGCGCACCGCCGGCCGGCGGTGAACTCGGCCCGGCGCGACGGGCCGGCCGTGCCGACCGCGCGCGCCTCGGCGGGATACAGCCCCAGGCCCGGCGGGGGCAGGTCGCCGAAGGACTCCGCGGCCACCGCGGCCGACGGCAGGATGCGGCTGATCAGGCCGTCCCGCGTCCGCGGGACTGGTCCGGTAACGGTCATGACCGGCGGCTGCTCCGCTCGCTTGCGGGATCGGGGCCGGATCCGCCCGGGCCGGATCCGCTATTGGGGACGCAGCGCCATCCAGATCGCGTGCGCCTCGTCCGGGCCGGGATTGTGCCACGTGTGCGGCTGGTCGCCCTGGAAGTGCAGCGTGCTCCCGGGCACCACCCGGTAGGGCTGCCCGCTCACGCTGAACTCGATGACGCCGCTCAGGCCGTGGACGAGTTCCTCGCCCGGGTGCTGCATCGGCTTGCGGCCGCTGCTCGCCCCGGACACGACGCAGGCCCGGGCGCCGGCCAGCAGGAACCGGCCGTAGGGACCGGAGATGCTGTTCAGCTCGATGCCCTGGTGTGAGGTGAAGACCGGCCGGTTCTCGTCGGGCGGGGTGAAGACGGCCACGTCGTCCAGGCCGATGTCCTCTTCCACGAAGTAGGAAACAGGCCGGCCGAGCGCGGTGGCGAGCTTCAGCAGCGTGGTGATGGTCGGCACCATGCCGCCCTGCTCGATCTTGTGGATCGCCGCGGCCGAGACGTCGGATCGCTCGCCCAGCTGCTGCAGGGACAGGCCCATCCGCTTGCGGTGGCTGAACACCTTCAGGCCGATGGATCCGACGATGCGCTCGACATCCCCCGCCCCGTCGTTCTTGCCGCTCGCCTGGGCGTCCAGGCAGGGCGGTCCCTGGGTCCGTGGCACGCGGCTCATCCGTCCTCAGCTTGGTTCACAGCTGATCGTCCCTTGACGTTCAGGTTAGCTCCCGCCAGTATAGTGTACGACTCATAACGGATACTAAACGTCGCGTCCGTCTTGTGATGAGAAGAGACTACTTATGGCGCAACGGATCGTAGTGATCGGCGGCGGGGCCGCGGGCATCGGCGCGGCCGGGGCCGCCAAGGGCACCGACCCTTCGGCGGACGTCCGGGTTTACACCGAGTTCGAGGACGTCGGTTATAGCCCGTGCGGGATCCCTTACGTGCACGGACGGGAGATACCCGACTTCGAGCGCCTGTTCATGGCGACCAGGGAGACGTACGAAAAGGCCGGCATCGACATCCACTATGAGCGGCGGGTCAGCGGCTTCAGTCCCGACCGCAAGTCCGTGTCGGTGGAGGGCGAGGGCGAGGTCGGCTACGACAAGCTGATCGTGGCCACCGGGTTCGACTACGCCGACCCCGGGGTGCCGGGCACCGACCTCGGCAACCTCTACTACGTGAAGAACATCCGCCGGGCGATCGAGTGGGACAAGGTCCTGGACGGGGTGCGGGCCGCGGTGGTGGTCGAGGCCTCCCCGCTCGGCCTGGAGATGGTCACCGCGCTGTGCCACCGTGGCATCGAGACCCACCTGGTGGACCCGGGCGCCTGGGCGCTGTCGGTGGCCACCGACCCGGACATCGTCGCCCCGGTCCAGCAGTCCTGGCAGGAAAAGGGCGCCACGCTGCACTTCAACACCAAGCTGACCGGCTTCGCGGGCTCGGGCAATGTCAGCGCGGTGCGCACCTCCGGCGGCGACATCGCGTGCGACCTGGCCGTCGTCTGCACCCAGAAGGAAGCCAACACCACCGTGGCCCGGGCGGCCGGGATCAAGATCGGCTCGGCGGGCGGCGTGATCGTGGACGAGCGGATGCACACCTCGGCCGCGGACGTCTGGTCGGCGGGCGACTGCATCGAGGTGCCGCACAGCGTGACCCAGATCCCCATCCAGGGCCTGTCCGGCAGCCACGCCTACGCGCAGGGCAAGGTCGCCGGGACCAACGCGGCAGGCGGCGAGCGCCGGTACCAGCCGGTCAGCGTGCCCTGGGGGATGATGGCCGGGGACTGGATGATCGGCGGCGTCTCCTTCAGCGAGACGCTGGCCACCGCGCTCGGCATCCCGCACGTGGTCGGCGTGGCCGAGGGGATCTCGCGGGCGCGCTACTACCCCGGGGTGGAGAAGGTCCGGGTCAAGCTGCTGGCCGAGCCGAGGTCGCTGCGGCTCATCGGCGCGCAGCTCGTCGGCCGCGAGGGCATCAAGGAGCGGGCCGACTTCCTGGCCATGGCGGTCAGGACCGGGATCACCATCAACGACTTCGCCACTATGGAGAACGTCTACTCGCCGCCGATCGGGGCGCTGAACGAGCCGATCGCGCTGGCGGCCCAGAACCTGCTGGCCGGGCTGGGATCCTGACATGGCCAGGGTTTCGTTCGCCCGCTGGCTGCGCGCCACCTCCGAGCACTACCTGATGGTCGGGGCGCAGCAGCAGATGGCGGCCAAGTACCAGGTCACGCCGCCGCCCCGGCCCAAGGGGGCAGAGTGGTTCTGGCTGCGGGTCTACGTCCCCGCCTACCGGGCCGTGCCCTGGTCCGTGCGCTCGGTCATCATGCGCCGCATGCCGGGCAGCCACCGCATGACGTGGACCAGGACCCAGCGTCCCACTCGGCCACCGCAGTTATCCGGCACTCACAACCATCAGGAGGCTTCATGCCGATCACCATTGGCTCGCCGCGCGGCGAAGCCGGCGTCGATTCGCTGTACAACACCGAGGAGAAGGTCTTCGACGACATCCGGGCCAACCCCGGCGAGAAGGCGTTCGTGTTCATCCACTCGGTCCCGTTCGAGGGCTCGGTGTCGCTGGTCAACCTGCTCACCTCCACCCGGCTGGTGCGCAAGGGCTTCGACGTGTCGATCATCCTGTACGGCCCCGGCGTGCTGCTTGCGTCCCGGCACCGCGGCTACCCGACCATCGGCACCGAGGGCTTCCCCGGCAACCTGGCCGGCAACCGGCAGCTCGAGACGCTGCTCAAGGAAGGCGCCACGATCTACGCCTGCCGGTTCGCGATGGGCGCCCTGTACGGCTTCCGCGAGGAAGACCTCATCGACGGCGTCAAGGCGTTCAGCCCGCTCGACGTCCTCGACTCGGCCCTGACCGCCTGGCGGGCCGGCGCCTTCCAGCTCAACACGTGGACGGTCTGACGCTCCCCATGGCCGGCCGGGGCCGCTCACGGTGAGCGGCCCCGGCCAGGAGCAACCGAAGACCAACTCGGTGGTGGCGCGGCACGAGGGCGGCTGGCGCTGCCGGGTGCAGGCGGGCGGCTTCGAGCTGATCGTGGACGAGCCGCCGGAATCGGGCGGGACCGGCACCGGGCCGATGCCGACGGAGTACCTGCTGGCCGCGATGGCCTCGTGCTACGCCCTCGCGCTCAACTGGGCCGCCAGGAAGCGGGGCATGAGCCTGCCGGGCCTGGCCGTCACCGCCACCGGCACCTACGACGGCCCCAAGTTCAGCCGGCTGCAGCTCACGGTGACCTGTGGCGCCCCGGCCGAAGAGGTCGAACGGCTGATCCAGCCCGCGCTGCGGGCCTGCTACGTGTCCAACACGATCGCGCTGTCACCGCCGGTCGAGGTTTGCCTGGGATAGGCGGCGGTCGAGGTCGATCAGGGCTTCGGCGAAACAGTCCAGCGGCGCCTCCGCGACGCCCGCCCCTACCTGCCCGGTGCCCGCGGAAACGTGCAGGATGCCGGTGGTCACCGCGGGTGTGATGCCCAGCTCCACCACCTTGCGGACGTCCACCCCGAGCGGGGTGCCCGCGTTCTCCAGCACCGGGATCTTGAACCGGGTCGAGCGCCCGGCGCAGACCGCGGCGAGCCGCCCGGTGAGCTCGGCCGCCGCGGCCAGGTCGCCGCCGAGCAGCTGGGCGACCGCGGGCGAGCCCGCGGCGGCGGCGGCACCGAGCCCGGACAGCTCGAGCACCGCGCTGTCCCCGATGTCCCTGGCGCTGGTCTGCGGGCCCTGGCCCGCATAGTACAGCGCGTGCCCGACCGCGGGCGCCTCGCACACGAACCACCGGTCCGCGCCGGCCAGCCGGATGCCGAACGTGGTCCCGTTGCGCGCCATCGTGGTCACGATCGACGCGTCGCGAACCTGCGCCGCCCATTCGGTCGCGGACCGCGCCGCCGCCATGGCCAGGGTCAGGAAGAACAGGTGGTTGGCGGCCAGGAAGCGGGCGAAGGCGACGCCGTCCGGGCCGCCGAGCTCGGTCAGCGACGGCAGCCAGGCCCGGATCAGCAGGTTCGTCGCGGCCTGGGTGCGGACGTGCACGTCGTCACCCATGGCGACCGCCTGCGCGGCCAGGGAGAGCACGTCCAGCGGGCCGGTCCGCTCCAGGATGCGGCCGATCACCGGGGCGGCAACGTCCCGCAGGAACACCAGCCGGGCGACCGAGGCCTCGCTGGCCACGCCGAACCAGGCCACCTCCCCCGGTCCCTGCGAGAGCGGCGCGTACCCGGTGGTGCCGCCGGCCTGGTTCTCCAGCACGTACAGCGGGGCGCTGGCCCCGAGCGCGGTGGCCATCGGCACCACCACCCCGTGCTCGTTGGCCGGGGCGAGTCCTACCTCCCGGCCGGCCAGGAGGGCATCGGCCTGTTCCAGGTGACCGGCCCAGCCCTCGGCCACCACCGCGGCCCGCATCGACCGGCGCAGCGGGTCCGGGGCCTGCGCGTAGTCCAGGGCGGGCCCGCAGTGCAGCAGCGTCCGGTCCGGCAGGCCGGGCACCGCCCGGCGCACGGTGGTGACCGCGGTGAGCAGCGGCGAGGATTCGTCCAGGCGGCGCAGCACCTCGGCGTTGGCCGCCTCGATCCGCTCGGCGTGGATCCCGTAGAGCCGTCCCAGGGCGGCGACCGCACCGGGCTCGCCGCCCGCCGGGACGCGCCAGTCGACCGAGATGACGGGCGCCCCCTGCTCCCGGATCGCGTCGGCGAACAGCGACAGGCCGACGTTGACCACGCCGACGCGCTCCGGCAGGGTCAGCGTGGCGGGGTCGGTGTCAGGCATCGGATCTCCCGTTTGGTGCTAATTTTCGGTGATCTGGCGGGCGGCGGTGAGCAGCGCTTCCTCGGCCTCGGTGTAAACCGCCCGCCAGCGGCGGGCCTCGTCCGCGAGCCGGGCCGCGTCGGCGGCGGCTCCCGCGGCCATCCGCTCGACCTCGCCCGGGGCGGCGCCGCCGAGCAGGGTCCGGCTGGCCACGATCTGCCATGGGTCGAGCGCCGCCGACAGGTCGCGGCCGGTCAGGCCGAGCGGGTGACCGGTGATCTCGGTGGCCGCGGCGTCGAGCCGGGCGCCGTCGATGTCGGTGCCGCGCAGGCCCGCGGCGCTGGCCTGCCTGACCGCGTGCCCGACCACCCGGTAGGCGCTGCGGTAGTCGATCCCGCACGTCTGCATGATGTACTCCGCCAGGTCGGTGGCCTGCGAGAAGCCCGAGTCGAGGGAGGACCGCATCCGCTCGGCGTTGACCTCCAGCGTGCGCACCACGCCGGTGCTCAGCCGGGTGGCCCGGACCGCGAGGTCGAGCGCCTTGGGCACCTCGCCGTAGGCGAAGATCAGGTTGTCGCTGCGCGCCGAGGGGGTCTTGGCCACCGCGAGCAGCCCGGACAGCCGGCCGATCAGGGTCCCGGCCGCTCCCCTGATGATCGAGAGCGCGTACGGGTTCCGCTTCTGCGGCATCAGCACGCTGGCCCGGCTGTAGCCGTCCGCCAGCGTCACGTAGTCGAACTCCTGGCTGGCCCAGATCTCCAGGTCCTCGGCCAGCTTGGACTGGGTGACCATCAGCCCGGCGGCGGCGCTGACCATGTCGAACAGGCCGTCGACCTGCCACATCGCGTCCCGGGTGTGCTCGGCGACGCTGCGGAACCCGAGCAGCGACGCGACGTGCGCGCGGTCCGACAGCAGGCGGCTGCCGTTCACGCAGCCCGCGCCGCCGGGGCTGGCGTCGGTCCACTCGAGCGCCTCGTCCAGCCGCTTCCCGGCCCGCAGCACCGGGAAGGCGAAGGACAGCAGGTAGTGGCCGAACGTGGACGGCTGCGCGTGCTGCAGGTAGGTCTGGTCGGCCATCAGGGTGCCCGCGTGCTCCTGGCTCACCCGGGCGATCTCCGCCGCCAGTCCCGCGGTCGCCTCGATCAGGTCAGTCAGGTCCTCGCGCAGGCGCAGCCGGAAGGCGACCCGGACCGCCTCCCGGCGCGGCCGCCCGGCGTGCAGCCAGCCGGCCACGTCCCCGGCCTGGCTGACGAAGTAGCGCTCCCGGGAGTTGTAGGGCTCGCCGTTGGCCGGATCGTAGGGGAAGTCCTCGGCCGGGATGTCCAGGGTGGCCAGCAGCAGCGCCAGCAGGCGGCGGGCCGCCTCCGGCGGGATCACCCCGGTCGCGCCGAGGTCGAGCAGGTGCGCGATGTCGGCCAGGTTCATCCCGTGGTGCAGGATCGGGGCGTCGGCGTTCTCGAGCTCGAAGCCGGCCGCGATGAGCTCGGGGGCGGCCGGGCCGGCGGGCGGGCCCGCGGCGGGCCGGCTCACGATGGTCATGACCGCTCCTCCGCCGCTGTGTCCTGCGCCGCTGTGTCCTGCGCCGTCGCCACCGCGTCGAGCACGCCGCCGGTGTGCCAGAAGACCACGTCGCGGCCCGGCGGCGCCAGAGCCAGCGCCTTGGCTGTGTAGACCGGATCGAGCATGAGTCCCTCCGTCCGCATCGCTTCCGCCGCCGCCGCCCGGCCGGCCGGCGAGGGCACGCCGTGACCAGGGCCGCGGGCGTCGACCATCGTGACGTCGCCCGGCCCGGGTCCGGAGCCGGTGCCGAGCAGGCGCAGGCACTGGCTGGCCAGGGTCAGGACCTGGCGCGCGGCGGCCTGCGGCGGCCTGCTGGCCGAGCAGCCGGTCAGGGCCCACGGGCGGCCGAGCAGCAGGCGGCCCGCGACCAGTCCGGCCAGGGTGCCGCCGGATCCGGTCGGGACCACCACCGTGACGTCCCGGCGGCCGCCCAGCTGCTCGTGCAGTTCGGCGGCGGCCAGGGCGTAGCCGACCGCGCCGAGGGCGTTGGCGCCACCGCGCGGGATCAGGTACGGGCGGCGGCCCTGGGCGGTCAGCCCGGCCGCGACCACGGGCAGGCGCGCGTCCACGCTGTCCCGGTCCGGGGTGCCGGTCCAGTGCACGATCACGTCCCAGGAGCGGGCCAGGGCCAGGGCGGGAGACTTCGATGGTCCAGGTATCCCGGCGATGACCAGCTCGCAGCCCAGGCCGGCCCGGCGGGCGGCGGCCGCGGTGGCAGCGCAGAAGTTCGAGCCGGGCGCCCCGCCGGTGAGCAGGGTGTCGGCACCGTCCGCGACCGCGCCGGCGATCAGGAACTCGAGCAGCCGGGCCTTGTTCCCGCCGAACGCGAACCCGGTCAGGTCGTCCCGCTTGACCAGCAGCGACCGCAGGCCTAGCGCCTCGGCCAGGCGGGGCGCCGGGACCAGCGGCGTGGGGAGCACGGCCAGCCGCGTCCGGGGCAGCGCGCGGCCGGCCGCCATCAGGCGCCCCGCGCAGGCGGGGGCGGACGCCGGGGTCACGGCCACTCCTGAGGTTCGGCGGCCCGCGCCAGCTTGGCCCGTTCGGTAATAAGGTCTGTCATTTGCTGGCAGCTGCCCGTGTCGGGTTCCGCGGTCAGGTAGCTGGCTTCGGCCGGGCTGAACAGGCCGTCCTGGACGAGGGCCTGGCTGCTGGTCCGGCCGGCCGCCCGGCCGCCGGCGAGCGCGCGCTGCAGCCGGTCCTGGGCCACCCGGGGGCCCAGGCGGGGCGTGAGCAAGGCCAGGGCGCGCTCGCTGACCTGGTAGCCGCCGTGACGGGCCAGGTTGCGCCGCATCGCTTCGGCGTCGACGATCAGGCCCTCGGTCAGGCCGATGGCGATCTTTAGCGCGGCTGTGGCCAGCAGGCAGGTCTCCGGCCAGGCGACCCATTCGGCCTTCCAGCCCCGGCCGTCCCGCTCGTGCTGCTGCACCACGGCCTCGGACATGACCGCGGCGCTGGACCGGGCCAGCCGGGCCAGCGTGTCCAGGTGCTCGCTGGCTTCCGGGTTCTGCTTGTGCGGCATGGTGATGCTGCCGACCGTGCCATCCTTGACGGCTTCGCGCAGCTCGCCGATTTCCGGTCGCTGCAACTCGTACACCTCGCCGCCGATCCGGGCCAGGGTGCCGCAGATCAGCGCGAGCAGCTGGGTAAACTCGGCGCCGCGGTCGCGCGCCGTCAGCCAGGAGATGCCCGGGTCGGCCAGGCCGAGCGCGGCGCAGAACCGGGCCCGGATCGCCGGGCCTTGATCGCCGTAGAAGACCAGGCTGCCCGTCCCGCCGCCGAGCTGCCCGACCAGCCAGCGGGGGGCACCTTCGCGCAGCCGGTCCAGGTGACGGCGGATCTCATCGGCCCACGACGCGGCCTTCCAGCCGAACGTCACCGGGCTCCCCGGCTGGCCGTGGGTACGGCCCGGCATGGCGGTGTCCCGGTGTTCGACCGCCAGCTCGAGCAGCCGGGCCTCGATTCGCCGCAGGTCCCGCCAGGCCAGGCCGCCGATCCGGCGCAGGGCCAGCGCCGTCCCGGTGTCGGTGATGTCCTGGACGGTGGCCCCGGCGTAGACGTAGTCGCGGGCGTCTTCGGGCAATACCGCCTGCAGGGCCCGGATCAGGCCGAGCATGGAATGGGACGACTGCCGGGTCTGCCCGGCCGCGTAACCGAGGTCGATCAGGGCGGCCTGGGCGTGTTCGGTGATCTCGCGCGCGGCCTGCTCCGGGATCAGGCCGGCCTCGGCCTGGACGCGGGCCAGCGCCGCGATCACGTCGAGCCAGCCCTGCAGCCGGCCTTCCTCGCCGAGCACGGCCCGGGCTTCGTCCGTCCCCCACAGGTGCCGGTAGAGGACCGAGTCCGTGATCCGGTCGGTCATCGCGGGACCGGGTCGGCGGCCTGCGCGGCCAGGGCCAGGGTTAGTCCCTCGCTGATCTGGGCCAGGCTGGCGCCCCAGGGCACGACTACCGTGTCCCCGTCGGCGGCCACCCGGTCTTCGAGCAGGCAGCACTTGGTTATCAGCGGCCCTTGGGCCTCATGCTGGCTGGATGCGGTTCCGGTTCCGGTTCCGGCTTTGGCTGCGGCTAGGTTGCGCGGGCACATGTCGACCATCGGCACGTCGCCGCCGTAGAACCAGTCGTGGATGCCCCGCGAGCGGGCGCAGCCGACCAGCGTCCACGGCTCGCGCTCGGGGACCTCGTCGAGGTAGGAGACCGGGGTCCCCTGGTCATGACTGGCTTGCCCGGCCCGGCAGGGGAACAGGTAGCGCTCGGCGGGCAGGCGGCCGGCCAGGTCCCGCAGGTCGACGAGCTCGGGGACGAGCTCGACCGGTGGCAGGTCCTCGGCCAGGTCGAGCACCCGGGTCAGCTGGTCCACCAGCTTGGGCGGCCAGGGCGGCACCACCTCGAGCACCCGGACCCGGATCGGGGCCGGGTCGAGGATGAAGTTGACGTGGCCGTAGCGCCCGCGCACGATCACGCACCGGGCGCCCGGGGCCTGCGTGAGCGCGACCCGGGCCAGCTGGGTGGGCACGCCGGTGTCGGTGTCGGGCGCGTCCACCAGCGCGGTCTCGTCCGCCCGGGCGAGCAGGCGTACCGTCGTCACCGGAGAGAAGAGCGGCTGCTCGGACTGCTTGGTGACCTCCGCCACCGCGCTGGCGTCTTGGCGCCGGGCGATGACGTACCGGGTCCGGCGGTAGACGTCCCGGCCGGTCAGGTACTTGGTGAGCGCCTCTGCGGTCAGCGGCACCGGCACCTCGGCCACGCTGACCTCGCGATATTGGCCGGGAACCAGGTTCACCGGCAGCTCGTTCCGGGGCCAGCCATAATCGCTATAATAGATATTCCTACACTTTAGTGCAAGAACGGGAACCTGATGGCAGACGCGAGAGCGGCCCAGAGCGTAGACCTGGAGTCCGTGGCCCGGACGGTGCGCGCCCATCCCGGGGTGGCCGCCAAGGCCGCGATAGGCCTGGTCAGCGAGATTTTCCAGAGCACCGACTGGCTGGCCGGACCGGGCGACGACGGCGCGGTCGTCACGGAGCAGGGGCAGTCCCTGGTGGTCGGCGGCGAGGCCATCCTGCCCTCGTTCGTGGCCGCCGACCCCTACGGGGCGGGCGTGGCCGCCGTCACCACCAACCTCAACGACCTGGCGGCCATGGGCGCCTGGCCGCTGGCGCTGGTGGACACCGTGACGGGCCCGCGTGAGACCATCCGGCGCGTGCTCGAGGGCATGCGGTGGGCGGCCGCCCTCTACCAGGTGCCCGTCGTCGGCGGTCACCTGACGGTCACCGACGGGCCGCCGGGGCTGTCGGCCTTCGGGCTCGGCCGGGCCGACCGGCCGCTGTCGGCGCAGTCCGCCCAGGCCGGCCAGACACTGGTCGTCGGCGGCAGCATCGACGGGCAGATGCGGCCCGACTTCCCGTTCTTCCCCTCCTACGACGAGCGCGGCCGGGAACTGGCCGGGGATGTCCGGCTGCTGGCCGAGGGCGCGTCGGCGGGGTGGGTGGCGGCGGCCAAGGACGTGAGCATGGCCGGGCTGATCGGCTCGCTGGCGATGCTGCTCGAGTGCAACACGCTCGGGGTGAGCGTCGACCTGGACGCGCTGCCCGTCCCGGCCGGGGTGACGGTCGAGCAGTGGGTTTCCTGCTTCCCGTGCCTGGTGTTCCTGCTGTGCGTTCCGCCGGGGAGGGAAGAGGAGTGCCTGCGGGCGTTCGGTCGCCGGGGGCTGGCGGCGGCCGCGGTCGGCACGCTGGACGAGAGCGGCGCGCTGCGGATCGGCTCGGCCGGACGGACGGAGACTGTCTTCGATCTCAACCGCGAATCGGTGACCAACCTGGCCCGGCCCGCGGGCTGAGGTTTGTCCTGCGAGATGCCTTTCGCCAGCGCTGGAATTCGGTGGTTGCGGCAGTTAACCTTCACTGAAATTCAGTGGTTGTGGCAACCTACCGCCCCTATTCGGTAGGGCGCCACAACCACTGAATCGAGATGGTGCGCAGGGGACGGACGAGGTTGAGGGCGGCTTTTACGCCGTGCTGGCGGGACGCCGAGGCCACATTATGGCCCTGTGCGCCTTAGCTTAAATTGATGTTGGTGTTGCGTCACTTACGTCACTCACACCCGGCCACGAGGGCCAGCGCATCCCGGCAACCGGGACGCTCCCGGCGGCCGGCCGGGCTGACCTCATGATCGCGGGCAGTTTTGGCCAGATCGGAGCCAGAACTGCCCGCGATCATGAACGCGACCGCGACAAGCTGAGCGGCAGTGTGTCATGGCCTGGGCGCTGGGCGCTTCGTGATCTGGGAGACGTGGGTTAGCCGCGCCGGGCCGGTTGCTGGGCGACCAGCGACAGCTTTTCCGGACGGGTCCTGGCGCGGGCGCCGCGGCGGCCGCGCCACATCATCGCCACGGTGACGGCGAGCGCGGCGGCGCAGGCGGCCTGGGTCAGCCCGAAGGCGGCGCCCGCGCCGAGGCGGCCGGCGGCCAGCCCGGCACCGAGCGGGCCTAGTACCGCCGTGGCCGCCCAGATCACGTTGAGCAGCCCGATCGAGGCGCCCAGGGTGGAGTTGCCCCGGCCGGCGCCGGCCCGACCGGGATTGCCCTGGCTGGAGCTGCCCTGGCTGGAGCCGCGCTGGCTGGCGCCGGCCTGGGCGGTGCCGCTCTGCCCCGCCGAGGCGGCCAGCGAGTAACTGACGGTCCACAGGACGGACCGGGCCGCGGTGGTGACGCACAGCATCGCGATCAGCGCCAGCGGGGACGCGCCGAGGACGGCGGGAGTGAGGGCGGCCGCCACGACGAGCATGCCGCCGCAGGTCACCGGCAGGGTCACCGCCCGGCGGCCGGCCGCGGCGGTCAGTGCGCTGCCGACCGCGAACAAGATCCCCGACACCGCGAAGTCCAGGCCGATCCGCCCGGGCGAGTCCCCGGCGGCATGCAGCAGTTGCGGCACCAGCAAGGCGCAGACGCCGGTGCTCAGCCCGGCGGTCACGACGGCGGCGGCGGCCCCGACCAGGTCGCGGTTCACCGCCACGGACCGCAGGCCGGGCAGCTTCCCCGCCCGCGGAGTGGCCGGCCCGGACGGGACCCGGAGCAAGGCGAGCCCGGCGGTGATCAGGGCGAAGCCCGCCGCGGACACCAGCAGCGGAGCGCCCAGCCCGATGTGCTGGGCGAGCGCGCCGGAGGCCGCGGGCCCGGCC
>Ga0136846_1236009_pt1 | contig 15985 bp, 16 predicted proteins | sample HopSoiMetagenom2_FD_96841 | JGI IMG/M metagenome (GOLD analysis project Ga0136846, IMG submission 96841) | Grasslands soil microbial communities from Hopland, California, USA - 2 Assembly 2016 (version 4) | ecosystem: Environmental > Terrestrial > Soil > Grasslands | place: USA: Hopland... | reverse complement strand
TGTTGTTTTGTCGAATGCATTTAAGGTTGGAGCATGGAACGGGATAATTGGCCGTTCAGACCAAATGGTCCGGAGGGAGCGAAAAAGGACAAAGGAGGTCCGCCCGGGGGTGATTTTCGGCCGCAGTGGAAGCTTCCGCTTTGGCAAATCGTTTTCATGCTGCTGTTGCTTTGGGTCTGGCAGGACGCAATCACGAATTATACAGTCAAAACACTTTCCTACAGCGAATTCAAGGAGCATCTGAAACGCGGCGAGGTCACTGAGGCAAAACTTTATCCCGAACAAATCACGGGCCGGATCGAGCTGAAAGGCGGAACGGACACCGTGGCGGTGAGGACAACAAATAGCGTCGCGGGCAAAACAGATGAGAATAATTTTTTGTTCCGGGCAATCCGCGTTGAGGACCCAAAGCTGGTCGAGGAAATGGAAAAGGCGGGAGTGAAATTTACGGGCTCGAGGCCGAGCTTTCTTTCGCAGTTTTTGGTCGCCTGGATTTTGCCGATCGGTGTGATGTTGCTGCTCTGGAATGTTCTGGCGAGGAAGATTGGGAGTGGCGCCCAATCAATTCTCAGTATCGGCAAGAACAAGGCCCGGATCGTCGTGGATAAAAATACCGGCGTCACGTTTGAAGATGTGGCTGGGTGTGATGAGGCCAAATTTGAACTGCAGGAGGTCGTCGATTTTCTGAAGAATCCCGAGCGGTACAAGGAATTGGGTGCAAAAATTCCGAAGGGCGTGTTGCTCGTCGGACCGCCAGGGACAGGAAAAACGCTCCTGGCGCGGGCGGTGGCCGGAGAGGCTGGAGTGAAGTTCTTTTCACTGAGCGGAAGTGAATTTGTGGAGATGTTCGTGGGCGTCGGCGCGGCACGGGTGCGCGATTTGTTCCAGCAGGCGAAGGCAAGCGCGCCCTGCATCGTCTTTATTGATGAATTGGATGCGATTGGGCGGCAGCGGGGCGTTCATGTGGGTGCGGTGAATGACGAGCGAGAGCAGACGCTAAATCAATTACTGGTGGAGATGGATGGATTTGAAGCGAACAAAGGAGTGATCCTGCTGGCCGCGACCAATCGTCCGGAGGTGCTGGATCGGGCGCTATTACGGCCGGGAAGATTCGATCGGCAAGTGATTGTGGATGCCCCAGATGTGGACGGACGAGAAGCCATCCTGCGCGTGCATTCGAAAGGGAAACCGCTGGATTCCGCGGTGAATTTACGGCGAATTGCCCAGGCGACACCTGGATTTTCCGGCGCCGATCTTGCGAACACGATGAATGAAGCGGCGCTGCTGGCCGCCCGCCGGAAATCGAAAAAGATCGAGCAGCAGGATCTCGAAGAGGCGATCGAGAAAGTGGTGGCAGGACCGGAACGGAAAAGCCGAAGATTGAACGAGCCGGAAAAACGCCGGGTGGCTTATCACGAAGTGGGGCACGCGCTTGCCGCGGCCTATTCGAAACACGCTGATCCGGTGCACAAGATCAGCATTGTGCCGCGAGGCCGCGCGGCGCTGGGATACACAATGCAGTTGCCGGCGGAGGAGCAGTTTCTGGCCACGCGCAGCGAGTTGCTGGACAAAATTCGCGGCCTGTTGGGAGGCCGGGCCGCGGAAGACATTGTTTACAAGGAAGTGAGCACGGGCGCGGAGAACGATCTGGAGCGCGCTACGGGGATTGCCCGGCAGATGGTTTGTGTTTACGGAATGAATGACCGAATTGGTTTGTCGCACGTTGCCCAGCGGCAGGCCACCTTTCTGGCCGGACCTGACGGGCAGTTTCAGCGCGATTCGAGCGACGCCACGGCTCGTGAGATCGACGAAGAAGTAAAAAAAATCCTGGACCGGATTTACACAGAAACCAAAGAACTGATTTCCACGCATCGTGATCAACTTGAAAAAGTAGGCTCCGAATTACTGAGACGTGAGACTCTAACGGGCGACGAGTTTTATAAAATGTTAGGCCTGGAAAGGCCGCAGAAAGAGAGCGCCGTCGATATTGGGCCGACGTCCGTACCGACTGGACTGACCGATGTGACTGCGGGTTAGCAGCCCGAGTTTGCTGATGCAGCACTCCGGTGCATAATTAATTGTGAATTGGCCACGGGTGTTAAGCGCGTTTGAATCGCGCAATTACAGGCTGTTTTTCAACGGACAAATCCTGTCGCTCATCGGCACTTGGATGTCGCAAACGGCATCTCTCTGGCTGATTTATCACCTGAGTTCCTCGCCGTTTTTGCTCGGCCTGGTGGGTTTTGCAAGTCAGGCGCCTATTTTCCTGTTTGCGCCATTTACGGGTGTACTCGCCGACCGCGTGAACCGCCACCGACTGTTAATCCTCACGCAAACGCTCTCGATGTTGCAATCGTTCGCCCTCGGCGTCTTGACGCTGACCAATCGAATCAATCCAACCTGGCTGGTGGCGCTGAGTTTCGTCCAGGGCGCTATTAACGGCGTGGATATGCCGACGCGGCAGGCGCTCGTAACCGCGTTTGTGGCCCGGCGAGAACATCTGAGCAACGCCATCGCTCTGAATTCATCCATGTTTAATCTGGCGCGGTTGATCGGTCCGGCGATCGGGGGTTTCGTGGTCGCTCGCTACGGCGCAGGGATTTGCTATGTGGCGGATGGGGTGAGCTATTGCGCGGTGATTTTTTCGCTGTTTTTGATGCGGTTGAATTTGCCGGGTCCGCGAGCGAACGTCCGTCATCCACTGGCGGAGATGCATGAAGGATTCACCACCACTTTCGCATTTCGACCGATGCGGGTGTTGATTGCGACGGTCGCCATCGTGAGCGCAGTCGGATTTTCGTATTCGGTCCTGACGCCGATTTTTGCGCGAGATGTTTTTCACGGAGACGCCCGGGTGCTCGGTTATTTGATGTCTGCATCGGCCGTCGGCGCGTTATGCGGCGCGATTTATCTCGGCACACGCGCGACCATTCGCGGATTGGGCAATGTCGTTGCGCTGGGGTGTGGTTTGATGGGCGTGGGATTAATCGCATTCGCCTGCTCGCGGATTCTCATTGTTTCGCTTATGGCGCTAGCCTTTGTCGGACTCGGCGGTGTGTTGACCATGGCCTCCAGCAACACGGTTGTGCAGAGCCTGGTCGATGAAGAGCGGCGGGGAAGGGTGATGAGCATTTTTACGATGGCATTCACGGGCACGGCGCCGCTCGGGCAATTGGTGATCGGCTGGATCGCGGGTTTCAGCGGACCGACGGTGACACTCGTGGTAAGCGGCACGATCTGTGTGGTTATAGGCGCATTATTCTTTAGAATGCTGCCGGGATTGCGGGCGGCCGCCGCTCCGGTGCTGGCCCGGCTAACGATGATGGAAACCAGTTGAGGCCTATTTCGCGAAGTTGCTGTTTCGCTTCTGATCGCGGACAGCATGCCGGAGACAGGTTTGGACTGCTCCGGCATACCGCATTCCCTTTATTCCCTGTGTTCCCCTTCTCGCCCAATTGAGCGAGAGCCCGGAATTGCAATAAGACGCCAAGTTACAACGGAGGGCGCGCACAGAGTTTTGCCTGCGATAATCCTAAAAAGAGCCTCGCGCTTTTTCATTAGATTCTGCCGAGCAGCATCATAATGATAACAATCAGCAGGATCGTGCCGACGAGCCCTCCCGGCGCATAACCCCAACTCCGGCTATATCCCCAGGTCGGGATCACGCCGACAAGGAGAAGGACCAGCAATAACAGAATCAAAAGTGAACTGGTAGCCATAACCTCTGATTATTTTCGCACCACGAGATTGTTTTGCACTCCGCGGACGCCGTTGATCCCGCGAACGATGTCTTCGGCCTTTTGTTTCTCGATTTCGCCGTTGACCGCGCCATTGAGAATGACGGTGCCACGGTTAACATCGACATTGATCGAACGACTCGAGACGACCGGATCATTGATCAGCGCTGCTGTGGCTTTTGTATGAATAGCCGTGTCATCAATGACTTCACCCGTGCTCTTTTTGTCTGGCCCTCCGGCGCAACCGCCAAGGAAAAGCGCCGTTGAACAAAAAGCTGCCCACCCGATATTTCTCCACGTTTTCATAGTTTCTCCATGTGTCCGCCTGAATGTTAAGACGACGCGGCATCGGCAACAATGAGGGGAGGGGCCGATTCGGAAGAAAACAATTCGGCTGGAAGGCGCTGAGGGAAAAGCTGACCGGAAATAAGTGAAGTGCTGGCATTGGATAGCCGAGGGAAACGAACAGAGAGCGTGCCCGTTACGAGTCATACTCCCCGTAAGCTCTCTGGGATTTGTGCCTTGGATTTGCTGAAAGCCCCTCCCTCGTGGGAGTTGTCGTGGAAAGATTTCCTGGAATTTCTGCCGGTTGAAAAAGCGGCAGCGGGTTGCGACCTTAGCGAGCGGAAAGAATTCGTCCTGTGCGGTTCACCGCGCAGGTGGCGCTAAATTCTTAATCGGAAGAGATGGGGCGTTTAAGGAAGAGCGTGTCGCTGATCTGAATGGTTGAATCGTAACGGGGATCGCCAAATCTGAGAACCACTTCGACCCCTTTGAGATGGTATGCTTTGCAGAATTCCAAGGCCTCGCTCAGAGTCTCTGTCTCGAGGGCCGCCCGGAGGTCCTGGGTTAATCGTCCGCTTGGGGTGACCCACTCTCCACTGTGAATATGACGTAACAACCGTTTCATCGCGATTTCCCGCAAAGCCCTTGCTCAGCACGCACCATGCCTCGCAGAAATGAAAGCCCTCGTTATCGTCGCGCGACAACCCCCACCGGAGCAGGCTATTTGCATTGCCGGCCTGTTTGGAAGCGCGGTGGTCAGGTCGGATTCTTTTTGGTTGGGGAACCGATCAGGCGGAGGAGCATTCTGGCGCAGCTTTCGGCAAAGGCGGGGTCGTTGATTTCGGCGTCCATTTCGATGACTTCGATGTCGGGACGGAGATTGGTTTTCAGACTTTCGAAGAGGGCACGGTCGGCGTCGGGATCGTGAAAACTTTGGCCGGGGGCGCTGATGACGCTAATGCCTTTGCGCGGGATGAGGACGCTGACGGGACCTATGGAGGCGTTGAGTTTTAGGGCGACGATTTTTCCGAGTTCGGCATTTTCGCTGGCGGTTGTCCGCATTAAAGTGACCTGGGGATTGTGCTGGTAGAATTTTCGCCCGCGGAAGCGTTCGGGAACGGAATCGGGCGCGTAGAAGTTCACCATGTCAAGGCAACCGGGCGTGACGACGGCGGGTGTGCCTGTTTTAGCCGCGGCTTCGAGGCGATGCGGGCCGGCGCCGAGGAAACCGCCGACGAGTTCATCGGCCCACTCGGTGGTGGTGATGTCGAGGACGCCATCGACCATGCCGGCTTCGATGAGCGATTCCATGGTTCTGCCGCCGACGCCGGTGGCGTGGAAAACCAGGACTTCGTAGCCGGCCTCTTCGAGGATCTTTTTGGCGTGCTGCACGCAGGCGGTGGTGTTGCCGAACATGCTGGCCACGATGAGCGGTTTGTCCGAGGCGGATTGGGGAACGGCTGTTTCGACCATTCCGCAAATGGCGCCGGCAGCGCGGGCGAGGATTTCGCGGGAGATGCGGTTCAAGCCTGCGACATCGACAATGCTCGGGAACATGACGACGTCTTTGACTCCGACATATTGGGCGGTGTTGCCGCTGGCGAGAGTTGAGACCATCAATTTCGGAAAGCCGATCGGCAGCGCGCGCATGGCGGCTGTGGCGATGGATGTTCCGCCGCCGCCGCCCAGGGAGATTATTCCGTCGATTCGCTTTTCCTGATAGAGGCGGGTGACCACGATGGGGGCCCCAAGGGACATTGCTTTAATGGTTTCACCGCGATCCTTCCGGGCGACCAGAGCTGCCAAATCGAGACCAGCAGCAGCGGCAATTTCCTCGCGCCGGACGTCAGGGTTGATTTTGGGTTCTTCCAGGGCGCCGACGTCGATCACGAGAGTTTTGTGCCCGCGTTTGCGCACCAGATCTGCAACGAAGGCGTGCTCCTCGCCCTTGGTGTCCATCGTTCCCAAAATCGCAATCGTAGCCATACCGTTGTGAGGCATCACAGACTAGAAAGCGGAGACTGACAATTTAAAATTACGCCGGGAGTTGGTTGCCGCGCTTTTTAACGTGAGCGCGCGATTTGGTGATAGCCCAAGCAGTTAACGGCTTGCCGCAGATCTACATGCGAGCGGTGTGGAGGGCGCCCTTCTCCATTTCGTTGAGAATCCCGGTGGCGCTACTGCTCGCCTGGAGCTTGAGGCCGAGATTAGGCGAGAGGTGCGCAAATTCGGCGATGTAATATTGCAGAAATTGTTCCAACCCGCCGAGGCGTTCATGCTGGGCGACGTGGATAAACTTTTCGATTTGCGTGAGCGGGTCGTCCCACCCGTCAACCCGCAACAGAACCGCGTAGCCGAGACTCAACCCGGTGGACTGCGGAGTAATCAGGCCGGTCAACAAAGCGAATGCCGCCAGTTCGGGATCGCCTGGCGGGGAGATAAACGGGACTTTTAAGATTCGGATTTCTTCCGGCGATTTGACCCCAGCCAAGGTCGCCAGGCTTCGGCGCTCCTGGCAAAGCGGCAGCCCGATTCGCAGGACGTTTCTTTGCTCCTGTTCGGCCCATCGCAGAACGCGCGGCAGAAAAGACTCGACGGTTTTCAAACAAATAGCCATATCGTTGGGGCAAGGCTCACAGCGAAATGGGAACGTAGGCGCACTCCACGAGAGAGATTTAAAGTTTTCCCCGCCTTCTCTCCGTAATCTTTCCGAAAGCCGGAGCGCATTTCGCTCCGCTTTTGACCGCGTTCCAGCAGCTGAATCCGGCTTTGCTTGCTCAAGTCCCCTGGTTGCATTGAGCATCCTTCAGCAGGAAATATGCTATCCGAGGTATTTCTTCGCCTTTGTAATTGTAGTGGATCTGCCCAGAAAAATATCGGGTAGGAACTTTCAGGAAATTCCCGATGAGCAGAACTTGATTTTTATTCTGGCGAAAGGTGGCTGGAACAAACTTTTAACAGCCAAGCCGAGCCGCAGAAGATTTGCGGTGAGATTCTCGAACCGCTGCCCGAGCTTGAACTTGGGCCTTTCCGCTCCGAGGGAGAACGCCTGCCTAAGGGCCCGGAATTCATGAATCTTCATTGAATTCGTCCGATTGACTGGCAAGTTATCACCAAATCGAATGCCAAGACTAAATTTTGTTCCGTTCACGGGGATCGCGACGCTGCTCTTTTGCACCTGCCTGCTTGCCCGCTCTGAGGAACGCACCAACCGCTTTGGTTTCACAGGGCCGGAAATCTTTCCTATCGAGAACCAAATCTCGCAGCTCAAGAATGCGGATCTGGACGGTGACGGCCTGCAGGACCTTATCGTCGTCAATAATGCGCGATCCAAGATCACCCTGCTTTACAATCAGACGGGCAAGACGAACGACCCGACTGTTCTCAAAGAACGCGAAACTCACGATATTAACGATCTACCGCCCGACTCGCGCTTTCGCATTCAGACGATCTCTTCCGAGAAACGCATTTCCTCTCTGCTTGTTACGGATTTGAATAACGACGGGCGGCCGGATATCGCCTATTACGGCGAACCGAAGGAGTTGGTGATCCAATACAACGAAGGGACAAATAAATGGAGCGCGCTCAAGCGATTGCCTATCGATGACGGGAGCCTGGATGCCTATGCGCTCGTCGCTGGGGATCTTAACGGGGACAAACTCACCGATATCTGTCTGCTGGCCGAGGGGTACGTGTATTTCATCCAGCAGAAGCCTGACAACACTCTCGCTGAACCTGAAAAAATTCCGTACATCGGCGCCGTAAAATCGATTCAAATTCTTGATATCCAGGGCGACGGCCGCGACGATCTCCTTCTGGTCAATTGGGACAATCCAAATCCGTTCCGCTTCCGACTGCAAAATGAATCCGGCAAGCTCGGGCCCGAACTGCATTTCACGCTGCCGCCGATCCGCTCGTATTGGGCGGATGATCTCGATAATGATCACAAAACGGAATTGATCACCATCGCCCAAAAATCGGGCCGGGCCCAAATCTCCACGTTCACCCAAAAGCCGGCCGAAGAACTCTCGGGCGATTGGAAACAGGGCCAGTTCCAAATGATGCCCTTAGCCAAAACGACGAAAACCCGCCGCGGCACAATTTGGTCCGACGTGAACGGGGATGGCCGCTCTGATCTGGTTGTCGCGGACCCGGACAGCGGCCAACTGACTCTTTCGCTGCAAAAGGAAGATGGCGCGTTCGAAGCTCCGCAAAAATTCGCCACGCTCACCGGCATCACCGATCTGCTCGGTTATGATTGGGGCGGCGACGGTAAACCGGAGATTTTCCTGTTAAGCGCGGACGAACGCCAGATCGGCGTCACCTCGCTCGACGATAAAGGCCGCATCGGTTTCCCGAAGATGCTCTGGATGGACGGCCGCCCGCTCGTCATGGCGGCCGGCGGTTTGAAGTATAAAGATAAGCCCGCCCTCGCGACCATTGTTGATATTGATGGCAAACGCGAACTCCAGCTCCGTAATGTGGATGGTGAACGCTCCCGCCAAAAGCTCAGCGAAAGTTTTAAGGCGAACCCCACATCCCTTCTGGTTCACGATGTGGATCAGGACGGACTGCCTGACCTCATTGCGCTCATTCCTTATGAAAAGGTGAAAATTTTTCTGCAAGTTCCGGACAAGGAGTTTAAAGAAATCGACGTCGCTCCTCCGGGGGGTAACAGCGATCAACCCTGGGTCGCAGTCGCCGATGTCGATGGTGACGGCAAAGAAGAACTTCTCCTGCCGCAACGCAATTTTCTGCGCGCCGTGGTTCTGCGTTCGGATGAAGGGCAGAATTGGACCTTCCATGTCAAAGAGCAGATCAATGGCGCGGCCAGCAACTCCCGGATCGTGGCCGCCACTCCGCTCAAGAACAAAGAGAAAGTTCCCGCCTTGTTCCTTCTGGATGCCGAACGGAAGGCCCTCACGCTGACGGAACGCGATAACTCCGGAGTTTGGCAGGTGACGCGCAACATCTCTTTGCCCTATACCGATTTCCAAAGCCTCCGGCCTATCGCCCTCGCCGCTTCCAATCTAAATGCCATCTCGCTTGTGGGGCTGAACGCGGTCGGATGGCTCCAACTCTCCGGCGACGTCTGGCAACTAACGGAACTGGATGGCTACGAAACGCCCATCAAAGACGGTTTTCTTCACGATGTTGTTTCCGGCGATTTAAATCAGGATGGACGGAAGGACCTCGTCTTTCTCGAAACCAGCAAAAGTTATCTGGACCTCGTCACGTTTGAAGAGCCGCACAAACTCGTCCCGGCCAACCGCTGGCAGGTCTTCGAGGAACGCACCTTCCGCAGCCGCCGCAACGATCTCGCCGAACCTCGCGAAGCCATTATCGCGGACCTGACCGGCGACGGAAAAAACGATCTCGCGGTGGTCGTCCATGATCGCATTCTGGTTTACCCGCAGGAGTGATCGGGCGCGGCGAGCTGACGGCAGCCCGCCGGGCACTAATTCGCGAGCCGCAGGGGCATCGCAGGAATCGCGAAGAAATTCTCCTCCTGCTCCTTGAAAGCGCGCTGGCTGGCGAATTCGTTTTGTTCTTTTCTGAAGAGAGTGATGGCGACCTCTTTGTTTTCGCGGACGCATTGCTTGATGGCCAGCGGATCCTTTTCGCAGTGAAGGAGTGTTTTCCAGGAATAGATATGCTTCGGCTTGTGGAAATCGCTGTTGGCGATAAAGGGGAGGTGTTTCAGGCCGATGGGAGTAAAGATGTTGTTTCGATTGGCGATTTCCCAGGCATCGATCATTGGGACGAAAAGGTCCTGATTATGCCATAGGTATAATGTGTTTTTGCCCCATTCGCTTTTCATAATGTGAGGATGGGAAGCGACGGTCATGCAGCATTGCAAATGGATTTCTTGGATTGTTTGCGGCAGGTCGAGCGCGGGATCGATCGGCGCTTTTAAATCAATTCCAAGCAAATGGGCTGAAGACTTTTTCGTGAGGCCATCTTTGTTGAATTCAATGCCGGTGAGGACGAGCATATTGTAGCGTCTCCAGGCGCGCTTTCGCTCGCGTTCAATCACGTCGAAATACTCGTTCAGTTGATCGGGGCTCAAAGTAAGATTGGTCAGACGCGCGAGTTTGCCCATGACTCTCCGCGGGTCGGCGAGATAGTCCGTGATGCAAATGCAATCGAAGCCGAGACGGCCGTACAAATCAACCAACTCCGGCACGGCGAGGACGCCATCGGAATAGTCGCTGTGGATATGAAAATCGCAAAGCAGCATGCGTGAATTGTGCGCGGGATCGATTCTCTTTTTTTGTTCGGAAATTCTGCTCCTCAAAGTGCTGCCATTGATGGGGTGAGGCGTCTCGTTAACGCTTTCGAGCACCAGGGCCGCGATTCGAAAGGCCGCATCCGGCATCGAGATTTTCTCGAGATTTTTGCGCCATTCCTGCCAGAGCTTCGCGTTGTGCGCCAGGGCCCGTTCCACAGTTGCGTGGATGGCTTTAGAGTCGTCGGCGATCGCGCCGAGATTCAATTGCTCCAGCAGGCGGGCATTTCCCTCTTCCTGCCCGGGGATAACCTGGTTCACGATCATCGGACATCTTGCGGCGATAGACTCCTGCACCGTGGCGCCTCCCGCTTTGCTGATAATCAGGTGATGCGAACGCATCAGTTGCGGCATCTGATTGGTCCATCCGAGCACCTCGACGCGCCCCCGCTCGCCCCGTGTCTGCTCCAGGACCTGCTGTTTCAATTCCGCGTCTTTCCCGACGGCGACCGTGAGCTCGAGGCCCGCAATTTCGAGCAGGCGATCGATCGTTTTTTCCGCTTTCCGCTTTCCGCAGTTAATAATGTAAAACACGCGGGCGTCGGCAGGAGTGGCGGGAGTGCTTACATCCGGGCAATGTTTCATCAACGAAAATGGGACTGACCGGAAAGCCCAGAGTCTTTACCTGGGATGGAGCAACTCCTGCTTTTCTCAGGACTTCGGCGGTTGGTTCGTTTGCCACGCAATAGCAATCGCTCGGCGCTTTAAACCAGATCGAGTTCACTGAGATCGAATCGGTAATGACCGTGACAAAGCGAAAGGGACGTTCGGCGTGATCCTTGTACAATTCCCGGATCGCGTGGCCGTACGCGGGATAGGTCGAAACGATGCAATCCGGCTGATACTCCTGAACAATATCTTCCAGGGAATTATTCAGGCGGGTCATGCTCCCGAGATTGCCTTCGAGCATCGATGAATGGTCCAGCCACTTATAGATCTCTCCCCAAAGCCGCGGGGTTTTTTGGACGACCTGAAGATGGGTCTTGCGCAACAGCGTGTTGATCACGCCATAGGTCGAAGCGAACAGGTCGAGCACTTCCACCACGACCTCTTCGCTGCTCATCTCGAGGGCTTCACGGATGTTTCGAGCGGCCGTATTATGGCCTTCGCCGAAAGAAGCGGTCAGAATTAAAACCTTTTTCATAATCGGTCTTCGCTGAAATTAATAAGCGCATATGACGGAATTGTGTCGAATAGGTTAAAAGTTATCAGCAATCCATCGGAGATTGTTACGGCCATGTTAAATCTCTGGCCACGCCGGGTTTGCCGTTGACAGCAAAAACCGGCGGCACATTCTCACCCGCATGAAGCTCCGCCAACTCCAAAAAGCCGCCGCGAAATCGTCGGCCCAGGCTAAAGCCGCGAAAAATCGTTTCGCCATGTTGACCGATCACGCCAAAGCGGCCAAGGAACTGGTTAACGCGGTGAAGATCAGATTCAAAGTGACGCGTAAGGCTCTGAAACAAGCGCGGAAAAACGCAGACCTTTCCGCTCTGGACCGGAAGCAGGCGCGCAAGCAATTCGAGAAGGCGGCAGCTTTAGCGGCGAAATACCAGAAACGTTTAAACAAAGCAAAACACCAAGCTATTCCTCAGGGCAAAAGCGAGAAGCGACGGGTTGTAATCAAGCCAAAGCACGGTCCCCCCGCGCCAGAGAGAAAATCGGAGAAAAAAATTCTCCCAAGATCAAAAAGGCGAGTCTTAAGAAAACGCAAAAAGGCCGCACCGAAGGTAAACGGATTCATCTCGCTGAAACCGCAGACGGGCATCGCGCCAGTATCAGTCGGGCAAACGTTTGGCGCACCGACGCTGGATACTCCGGAAAAGATCAGCTAATGGGAAGCTCTGCGGAATGGAACGGTTCTCCGCGTTTGAAACCAGATTTCGGCGTCGTCTTCCTTGTGCGGGATTCCTGAAAAAGGTTAGGCAAAATCCTTAAATCACTGGTCAGGCACAAGGCATTCGCTTGCGCCTCGGGTGTGTTAACCCTGAAGAGATGTTCCGATTCATGCGCGATACAATGTTCTCTCGAGGGTTTTTATATTGGCTTTGATGAATACAACATTTGTTTCGTGGCAAGCGTTTCAGCCGAATGACCTTCGCGCCATCGAAATCAAAGAGAACGAACTGACCCTTGTGTACGAGAACGAATCGGAGCTCGAGCTGGCGTTCGCGGACGAGGAACAGTTAGACAGGTTTGTGAGTCATCTGGTAATCTCGCTTGCAAACCGGCAGTCACCGGAAGAGGTGAGATGGAACTGAACGAGAACCAGGGCGACGGCGAACGGATTGAGGTTCGGATCGAAACCGAAACGGTTATTCAAGGCGCACCGTTGCTGACGCCCTCGATGGATGCGCGCCGGGTCCTTCAAAAAGAGCCAAATGCCACCCCGGTGATGTTTCAAACGTGGAGCAACTTGCTCTTTCTTCATTGGGAATGGGATCCCGCCGAAATCCAGAAGACATTGCCGCCAGGCTTGTACGTAGATACCTACGGAGCGAAAGCATATGTTGGGATAACGCCGTTTTACATGAACGGAGTGCGCGCGTCGTTCTTGCCGGAGATTCCAGGCACGGCCGATTTTTTGGAGTTGAACGTTCGCACCTACGTGCATGACAGCCGCGGTATTCCGGGAATTTGGTTTTACTCGCTGGATTGCAACCAGGGATTGGCCGTCTGGATGGCAAAGATTTTGTATTCCCTTCCTTATCACAGCGCGACGATGAAGGCGCGCGAACAGGCTGGGCTTTTCGAGTATTGCTGCCAGCGGCAGGGGCAGGCGGAGGCCGCTGAGTTTCACTATCGCAAGGAAGACAAGCCGGTGGGAGCCGTGCCGGGGTCGTTGCCATTTTTTCTGGCGGAGCGCTATCTGCTTTACGCGTATTCACAGCGAGCCCGGAAACTTTATCGGGCACGGGTCCACCACGCGCCCTGGGACCTGTTCCACGCGTATTTTGGCAAGTTCGATGAGACGATGCTGCGAATTAACAATCTGGATCCGGGTTTGCGGCCTCCGGAGCATCGCTGGATCGGCTCGCCGGTGCGGGTGAAGATTTACGGCCTCGAGGAAGCGAGTTAGACAAGCCGAAGCAAACCGCTGTCCTGCTTGCCAGCCGTGAATGTTACGCGATAGACTTGCGTCTGATAATTCACAACGCACAAACATCTTATGACCAGATATTTTTCCGGTGGGCTTTTACTCTCGGTTTCAATTTTTGCATCCAGCCTTTTCAGCGCCACGGGCGCGGAAACCAGACCACTGCGGGTGTTGCTGATTACGGGGGGGTGTTGCCATGATTACGCCAAACAAAAAGATATTCTGAAGGAGGGTTTAGAGAAGAGGGCCAATGTGGTTGTCGATCAAATTCACACGGCCGATTCGAGCACACGCCCGCCGCTGGCGATTCTTGGAAATCCGGATTACGCGAAGGGTTATGATCTGGTGATCCATGACGAATGCGGGTCGGATCTTTCCGATCTGGAGAAAGTCGAGGGAGTGCTGAATCCGCACAAAAACGGGATCCCAGGAGTGAATCTCCATTGCGCGATGCACTCCTATCGCATTGGCAACCCAAACGATCCAATTACACCGGGCACGCCACACGGATACTGGTTCGAGTATCTGGGGTTGCAATCGAGCGCACACGCGGCCCAGGAGCCCATCGCGATCAGCTTCATTGATAAGGAAAGCCCCATTACAAAAGGGCTGAGCGATTGGACTACGATTCACGAAGAGCTTTATAACAACGTGCACGTGCTGGATTCAGCGCATCCGCTGGCGCGCGGCAAGCAGGTCCTGAAACAGAAAAGCGGGACGGAACGAACCAGCGATTACGTCGTCGTTTGGACGAATCAGTACGGCCCAAAGAAAACGCGCGTCTTCGGCACCACCATTGGTCATAACAACGAGACCGTACAGGACGACCGTTATCTGGACCTCGTCACCCGTGGAGTGCTTTGGGCAACACAACATTTGAACGAGGATGGAACTCCGGCGAAGGGATACGGTCCGGGCGGAAAGTAAATCGGAGATGGTGCTGTGGTCGTTCGAGGCGCGTTTCATCCAGCCGATGTCGAAGTCGGAAGCGGCATCCGGGCGGTGATGGCAATGGGCCTTGTTGCCTTTGCGCTCTCACTAACCCCGTGTTGCAGAGCCGCGGACGACGCGGATTTCGCTGCTTTGCAGGCCGAGGCGAACAAGTCTTTCAAAGAGGTGGTCACTCCGTTCGTGGACAACTATTGCACGCGGTGTCACGGGCAGGATCGGCAGAAGGGTGGGATAAACTTCGCACCGGCCCTTAAGAAGCCCGGCGAAAGCGCCTCCAGCAAACAATGGAAACAGGCGCTGGCCATCGTGAAATCGCATGAGATGCCGCCGGAGGAGGCGAAGAAGCAGCCAACAGATGAGGAGCGCGAGAAGTTTCTGGATGGGATCGGCAAGATCAAGTTTCTGAGTTCGAAGGATCCGGGGCCATTTGTGATCCGTCGTTTGACCAAGGTGGAGTATGGGAACACGCTGCATGATATCCTCGGTGTGGATCGGACCGTTGCGGATGAGTTGCCGGACGAAGTATTCGGCGAGGGATACCTGAACACGCTGTCGCCGCTGCAGTCGGAGCAGTATCTGGCAATCGCGAATGAGGCGCTGGACCGGGTTTTGGGACCTAAGGACGCTGCCGCGACGAAGGCGCAAAAGCGGCTTTTCGGCAAAATGCCAGGTCCAGCGGATGACCAGCGGGCTGCGGCGAGAACGGTGGCGCGTTCCTTAGCGCGCAAAGCGTACCGTCGGCCACCCACGGATGCTGAACTGGATGTTCTGGTCCGGGTCTTCGATCTCGCGCGCGAAAATAAACTCGCCTACTCCGCGGCGCTGCGCCTGATGCTCAAAGCGATTCTCGTCTCGCCGCAGTTTCTGTTTATTACGCCCGCGATGGAAGCTGAATCGGGGCGTTCGATTGTACCCCTCGATGATTATCAACTGGCGTCCCGCTTGTCCTATCTGTTGTGGGCAACCATGCCTGATGCTGAACTTTCGGCGCTGGCGGACGGGGGCAAACTCCACGACCCAGAAGTGTTGAAAGCGCAGGTGAAGCGGCTGCTGGACGATCCGCGTTCGCGAGCGTTGTTCGATGGTTTCGGCGCGCAGTGGCTTGGGGTGGGAAGCCTGGAGAGCAAAACCTTCGACACGGCCAAATTTCCACAGATGACCGGCGCGATGCGCTCGGCGATGTATGACGAGGCCCGTCTGTTCTTTGAAAGCATTGTGCGCGAAAACCGGAGCGTCATCAGTTTGGTGGATTGTGATTACACCTTCCTCAACGGGACGCTCGCTTCGCTTTACGGTCTGGATAAAAAGGTCACCGGATCGCGCTGGCGCAAGGTGCAGCTAACGGATGCGAATCGAGGAGGCATATTGGGCATGCCCGGCATCCTGGCGGTGACTTCGTTTCCCAACCGCACCAGCCCCGTCAAACGCGGCGTGTGGGTGCTCGAACAGGTGCTCGGAGAACATGTGCCGCCTCCACCGCCGAACGTTCCCTCCCTGGAAAAGCAGGAGCAGAAGACGGTCGAAAATCTGACCTTGCGCCAACGCACGGAACTGCACCGCAAAGATGCCGTTTGCGCCAATTGTCACAAGGTCCTTGACCCGATCGGTTTTGGCTTGGAGAATTTT
>Ga0136846_1233483_pt1 | contig 15988 bp, 10 predicted proteins | sample HopSoiMetagenom2_FD_96841 | JGI IMG/M metagenome (GOLD analysis project Ga0136846, IMG submission 96841) | Grasslands soil microbial communities from Hopland, California, USA - 2 Assembly 2016 (version 4) | ecosystem: Environmental > Terrestrial > Soil > Grasslands | place: USA: Hopland... | reverse complement strand
TCTTCCGGTCCCAACAGGGCCGCTGCCGAAAGCCCATCTCACGAATTCGACCTGGCCAAAGTTCGCCGAATCTTTACGCATTCACATGTTGGGAATGCTACGCAGCACCTTTTTTATTGTGATCATGATCGCCGCGCTTGCCAACACCATTCCCAGCATGGCGCTGAGCGCTGGCGAGGGCTACGGGCTTCAGACGTTGCCCGTCACCTACTGGATCATCGACGTCATTCGCGGCAGCCTGTACCTGTTCACCGTCATCGTGATCACCTACTACGCAGGCGTGCTGGTTTGGAAAGACCGCGACCAGCGTATGGACGAAATTGTGGACGCGACCCCCACACCCGAATGGATCTCCTACGCCGCCCGCATCATGACCCTTGTCATGATGGTCACGCTGATCCAGGCACTGGTGTTGGTTGCAGGGGTTGTTGTTCAGGCCGCACACGGATATCACCGCTTCCAGTTCGGTCTGTACGCGCGTGATTTATTGGTCCGCGATCTGTCACTATTTATTTTTCTCGCGGTGCTTGCATTCGCGATTCATGTGGTCGCACCGAACAAGTACATCGGATATTTCGCGTATGTAGGCTACCTGGCCTTTGTCGCCTTTGCGTGGGCGCCGATGAACATCGCAACTCTGCTGGTCCAATTTCCTTCGCGCCCCAGTGTTACGTTTTCCGATTTCTTCAGCGATGCGCCCTACCGCCCTGCGTGGGACTGGTTCACGCTTTACTGGCTCTTCTTCAGTGGATTGCTCGTGGTCGCAACCATTATGTTCTGGCCGCGGGGCAAGCATGAACGCTGGAAAGAACGTGGCCGCATTGCAGGATTACGCTTCAGAGGAAGTTGGCGAGCAGCAGCGCTACTTTGCACTCTTTGCTTTATTGCCACCGGCGGCTGGATTTATTACAACACCAGGATCCTGAATCCACTGTACGGCCCCAAAGACAATGACCGTCGGCAGGCTGACTATGAAAAAACCTATAAAAGGTTCGAAAAACAGCCGCAGCCTCGTGTGCGCAGCATTAACTATGCGATCGACATCTTCCCCGCTCAGCGCAACATGACCCTGCAGGCGGACGAGGTCATATTCAATCCATACCAGACCCCGCTCAACGAAGTCCATTTCACGATGGACCGCAAATATGATGCGCAAGTACAAATTCCGGGCGCGGAACTGAGCAAGGATGACGTTTGGGCCGGCTATCGCATTTACCACTTCAGTTCTCCCCTGCAGCCAGGGGAGAGCCGCACTATACATTTCAGCGTTGCGAGTAAGAATCGCGGCTTTGAGAACGAGTTGAGTAACGTTGAAATAATGCCGAATGGCACGTTTTTCAATAACACCGTTGCGCCGGTAATCGGATACAGCCCCGATAACGAACTGCAGGATTCAGTCAAGCGCCGCAAATATGGCTTGACCGAAGTGGACTTGATGCCGGCCCTCGAACGCAACTGCACCGAGAATTGCCGCGAGAATTATCTTCCCGGGCACTCTGACTGGGTAGACGTCGAGAGCACCATCAGCACGACGCCCGATCAGATCGCGATTGCGCCAGGATCATTGGTTCGCGAATGGCAAGACGGTGGCCGCAGCTATTTCCAGTACAAACTCGATCACGTCGGATTGAACTTTTACTCCTTCATGTCGGCTGACTATCAGGTGGACCGCGAGCAATGGAACGGCATGTCGCTCGAGGTTTACTACCTCAAAGAGCATCCGTGGAACGTGCCGCGGATGATGAACTCGATGAAGAAGTGCCTCGACTACTACACCAGGAATTTTGGGCCATATGCCAACAAAGAGGCGCGGATTATCGAATTTCCCCGCGTAGCGTCGTTTGCGCAGGCATTTCCGGGGACCATGCCTTACTCGGAGCGTATCGGCTTCATTGCGAACATCAAAAAACCAGATGACATCGATTTTGTCTTCTATGTCGTCGCTCACGAAATGGGACATCAGTGGTGGGCGCACCAGGTGATTGGGGCGAACATGGAAGGAGCGACTCTGCTTTCAGAAACGCTCGCCCAATACTCCGCCCTCATGGTCATGGAAAAAGAATACGGCCATGACATGATGCGTAAATTTCTGACCTATGAGACAGATAATTATCTGCGCTCGCGAGGGCGCGAGCGACTACAAGAGCACCCACTGCTCAGGGTCGAGGCCAACCAGGGATATGTTCATTACCGTAAAGGCAGTGCGGTGCTCTACTACCTGAAAGAGATGATCGGCGAGGATGCGGTGAATCGCGCGTTGCGCCAGGTTATCCAGGAGTATGCCTACAAGGCTCCGCCGTATCCGACTTCGTACGCGCTCGAAGATGCCCTTCGCCAGCAGACTCCTCCGCAATTGCAGTACCTGCTCAAGGACCTGTTTGAGGACATCACCGTATTCTCCAACCGGACTGAAGAAGCCACTGCGCAAAAGCGCGCAGACGGCAAGTTCGATGTGACCATCAAAGTCGAAGCGCAAAAGTTTAAGGCCGATCCGAGGGGCAACGAAACCGAAGTCCCGGTTGATGATTACATTGATATCGGCGCGTTTGCTAAACCTGCATCAGGCAAACAGTACGGCGATACCCTTTATCGCGATCGCATTCACATGACCAGGAAAGAGGATACGTTCACATTCGTAACTGATTCGCTTCCCGACAAGGCTGGCATCGATCCGTTTGCGCTATTGATCGACCGCGTACCGGACGACAATACCAAGCCGGTTACCCTGCAGGGTGGTACAGCGCCCGCAACAAATAAGAGCGCCCAAGCTGGAATGCATTAGCCCAGGCGCCGGTTCGCGGCCTGAATGTCACGCGAGATCTTTAGCCTGTGCTCGAATCTTGTGGAGCGCAGCCGCTATCTCGTGCATGTCTTCGTCATCGCCGAGCAGAGCCGGTTGTGGAATCCATACCGTTTCCCATGCAGCTTTCTGCGTCACCGGAAACTGCTCGCGTAAGAACGCATGCGCCTCCTGCGCCTGACTGTGCGAGAGCCGCTTCCGATATTCACCACTGCGAAATACATCCAGTTCATGCAATGGAGGATAGCTTGCCTGGTTCGGTATGCCCTCGGCATTCATGGCAGCGATGAAGCGTTCAGTCGAGATCCCCGCAAGTTCTCTTTTGTCCACATGGAAGATGTAGGCGTACTGCCCGTTGAGGGTGCATCTCGGATCAAGTTGCTGGGGCGTAATTCCGGGTATCTCGCTTAACAAACGATCGAGTGTCCTCGCGTTCTGATGCCGACGTTTGGTCTGTTGGTCCAATCGGCTCAGCTGCACCTTGAGTATCGCGCCTTGCCACTCGCTGAGCCGGTAATTCGATCCGTAGATGAAGTGGCTGTAGAACCATTCTCCCGGCATGCGTCCGCAATCATGCACAGAGCGCGCCTGGCGCTCAAATTTCTCATCGCTGGTGATGATGATTCCGCCTTCTCCCGCGGTCATTAACTTGCTGGATTGAAAGCTGAAGGTACCTGAAATGCCAAAGGTCCCGATTTTTTGCCCGCGCCATTCTGTGGCGTGTGCGTGCGCTGAATCTTCGATCAGCGCCAGCCCTCGGTCGGCTGTGATCTGTCGAAGACGATCCAGATCTGCCGGATGCCCTCCCATATGAACGGCGATAATCGCTTTGGTGCGCGAGGTGATCGCCGCCTCTGCCAGATCAGGATCAATGCAGTATGTCTGCGGGCTTACATCCACCATCACCGGAAGTGCATTCGCGAACAGCACGGCGCTGGCAGTCGCAACAAAAGTGAAATTGGGGACAATTACCTCGTCGCCCGGACCAATACCCAATGCAGCCAGTGTTACTTCCAGTGCGGCCGTGCCGTTAGTTACTGCGATCCCGTAACGCGCGCCGTGAAAGTTGGCGAAAGCCTGTTCAAACTCAAGCGTCCTGGTACCGGGTGTTCGCCACCAGATGCGGCTCTCCAAAACCTCGTTCAGCGCGTGCCGTTCCATCTCGTCATACTGTGGCCACAGAGGAAAGGGCTTGCCCTTCGTCTTCTTCCCTCCAAGCAATGCGAGACTGGACATATAGCGCTCCTATTACGCCGGATTTAAGTGCTTACGCGATACATCGAACGGGGAAGCTGAATCGTTCGCTTTTACCGCGCCGAACAAGTTAACGGAAATCGAGACTCTCCAGAGCCGCCGTTTCAAATTGTCCGGGGAAAATTTAATCGAGGATCGCGGAGCGCAAATGTCCACCATCGATCGCCTGCCCTCCCGCAGCAGTTGCTGCCGCTGCGTCACTCCTGTAACTTCGTGCTGGAGCCGAACGTGGAAGTATATCTGGTTGATGGGACCTACGAATTGTTCCGCCATTATTACGCGCTGCCATCCGCCCGGGATGCCGGTGGCCGCGAAGTCGCTGCGGTGCGGGGCGTGCTCTCTTCTGTGCTGGGGATGATCAAAGGCGGCGCGACGCACATTGGAGTCGCAACTGATCATGTCATCGAATCTTTCCGCAATGAATTGTGGCCGGACTACAAGACCAGCGAGGGTGTCGAACCTGATCTCCTGGCGCAATTTCCGTTGCTTGAAGCAGCGCTTTCGGCAGCGGGCGTTGTTGTCTGGCCAATGGTCGAATTCGAAGCCGACGACGCTCTTGCAGCCGCGGCCGCCGCAGCGACGCGTGATGCCCGCATCGAGCGAGTGGTCATATGCACTCCCGACAAAGATCTCGCACAATGCGTGAGCGGCAATCGCATCGTCCAGCTCAACCGTCGAACGCGAGTGACCATCGACGAAGCCGGCGTAATTCAGAAGTATGGCGTCTTGCCTGCGTCGATCCCCGACTATCTCGCGCTGGTGGGCGATTCGGCAGACGGCTATCCGGGGCTTGCAGGCTGGGGAGCGAAATCCTCAGCGGCGGTTCTCGCCAGGTTCGTTCATCTCGAAGCAATCCCAGAAGACTGCCGCGAGTGGCACGTGAATGTCGCAAGCGCCGGTGCACTCGCGGCGACGCTTCGCCAACATTGGGACGAAGCGATTCTGTTTCGAACCCTGGCCACATTGCGGACCGACATCCCACTTTTCGACGACATAGACCAACTGCGCTGGAACGGTCCGAGGCCTGAGTATGACGCGATCGCTGCAAACTTAGACGCTGCGGTAACCGAAACCAAGCGTTCAATCGCCCGAGCAAGCGGAGCGCTTAGCGAACGCTCCGTTCGGTCACGATAAGTTTGATAGCATCTCCGGCATGAGAATTCTGCTTGTCATCGTGGGCTTGTTTCTCACCTCAGCCCTTTCCCAATCGCAGCATTCACGAAAGACTGGCGATCCGCTGCAACATCTGCCGGCGAACATCGAGGTACTCACTCATTTCGGCGAGCGCGCCGATATTTCTCCTGATAATCAACGCGTCGCTTTCATGGCGAAAAGTTTTGGCGATGCCATGCTGATCGACCTGAAGACACGCTTCATCACCTGCCTCACTTGCAATGTTCCCGGCGCAGCCTTCCTCCGTGTCATGCACCTGGTCACTGGCGATTACATCCTCATTGGCCCCGATCATTTCGAGGACATTCATACCAGCCGCACTCGCGATAACGAGCTGTGGTTCCTCAGCAAGGAACGCGGGGCCAAGCCCGTCAAGCTCGGGCAGAAGATGAGCGAAGGCGCCGCCATTTCCAAAAAGACGTTGAAGATTGCATTTTCCCAAACGCCGGACCAAGCGCAGGATCTCGCGCCCGAAAGCTCGCGTCTGATCGTTGCCGACCTCGAAATCTCCAGCGGATTGCCGAAGCTGATCAACCGCAAGACGGTATATGTGAGTAAAGACCGCAGCTGCACGCTTGAAGCTCAGGATTTTTACGACAACGACAGGAAAATGGTCTTCACGTGTTACGAGCCGAAAGGTGCAGCGTCGGTGATGGGAATTGATCTCGAAACTGGGCAGGTAACGAACTTTTCGAAGATGCCCGGTACCTACAACGAACCCGAAGGTATTTTTCCCGAAGGCCTATATACTGCGGTCGAGTCCGACCGCCAATGCAAAGAATATGGAGGGGGTTGCGGCTCTGGCAACATTGATATTTGGAAACTGAAACTCGACGGGACCGGAAAAGACTTCACCCGCCTCACATATTTCAACGACTACGAAGGCGGCAAAGCCTCGAATCCGGTGATCTCAACCGACGGCAAGTTCATGGCATTCCAGGCCGCAAAAACCAGCGACCCGGCTGGCGTGGGCTACGGAATTCTGATTTACAATTTCGCTCCGTAATGCGATTCATCCGGCCCAAAGTCCTGCGGAGCAAGGCAGATGGGCAGTAGTGACCTTCGTGCGTCCTGCCACATCCGCGGCCCGGAGATCCTGCTATACTGTGTATGACGCTTGTGTACGGTTTGCTCGTCACGCGGTGGTTCCTTCTTCTTTGGGCCAGATTCATCTCCGCATTTCCTGCCCGCCGTTATTTTCAGCGTAAATCTAAAATCAATGTGAGCGGCAGAACCGATCGACACGTGTATCTGTGTGTTTGAAGAACGAGCCTCTCCAGAAAGAAACAATCGAAATGACCACATTTACCGAACTGCCCCTCTCTGCGGCTTTACAGCAGAAGTTGACGGCAGCTCAATTCGTAACCCTAACCCCGATCCAGGCCGGCGCAATCGGCCCGGCACTTGAAGGCAAAGACGTCATCGGAACGGCCCAGACGGGCACGGGCAAGACCCTCGCCTTTCTGATCCCAATGATCGAAATGCTGCAACGCGAGACTTCCCGCGAAGCTCTGCGCCAGACCCGCGCTCTGGTTTTGTTGCCGACGCGCGAACTTGCAATGCAGGTCCACGAGCAATACCAGCAACTCCGCAGTAAAAACACTCCCAAAGCGGCGCTGGTGATTGGCGGCGTTTCCGAGAAGTCGCAGATCCAGGGACTCCGTGCCGGCGCTGGCCTCATAATCGCCACTCCCGGACGCCTGCAAGATCTTCTCAGCCGCCGATTGGCCGATCTTCGCCATGTGAAAATGCTGGTACTCGATGAAGCTGACCGCATGTTGGATATGGGATTCCTCCCTGCCATTCAACGCATTCTCGAAATCCTGCCAGTCCGTCGGCAGACTCTGTGTTTCTCCGCAACTTTGGAGCAATCCGTCGCCAGCCTGGTGCACGATTACATGCGCGAACCCGTTCGCGTGGCACTAGGTTCAGTACTCAAGCCGGCGGAGAGCGTACAGTTGAAAGCTTATGAAGTGCGTCCCGGCGACAAATTAGAGGTTCTGCGCGAATTGCTCTACGCAGAAAAAGGACAGACGCTCGTGTTCACGCGAACCAAGCGCGGGGCCCAGAGACTGGCCCAGCAACTGGTGCGAGACGGATTCACCGCCACCATGATTCACGGCGACCGTAGCCAGGCCCAGCGCAATGGCGCGTTAAACGGTTTCCAGGAAGGTGCTTTTCAAGTGCTGGTAGCGACTGACATCGCCTCTCGCGGCTTGCACGTTGATGATGTCGCGCACGTGATCAATTACGACCTGCCGAAGATGGCTGAAGACTTTATCCATCGCGTCGGACGCACTGGACGTGCCGGATTGCAGGGTCGGGCAACAACGCTGGTAGCTGCCGCTGAGGTGCTGGAACTCAAAACCATCGAGCGCAAACTACAACTGAGTATCGAACGTATGCAACTGGATGCCTCGGTTCCGGGCCGGCCCAAGCCGGTAATTCAAAATACCCTGGCTTCCCGCACACTGACCGCTTTGCCGGGCGAGATCTTCGTTTAGTCCCGTGTAAGCGGCGCCTTTGATTGCATTTCGAGCGTGGCCCACTCAAGCCTGTTTTTGGCTTGAGTGGGAACCTAAACTGCTCCTCAGCGTTGCCTATTCTTCCGCCGGCAAATCAAAGTTAATCAAAGTTCCCTTAAAGCCTTTCGTCTTCCACGCGCCAAATGCGATCCCGGCAATCATCCAGATTCCACCCACAATCCACGCCTTCCAACTGAGGTTCTTCCACAAGAAAAAGCAGATGGTGAAACCCGCAAGCGGAGGCGTCCACACCGCCAGAACTATCAATCCGAGACCGGCCGCTCCAAGAATCAAGAAATTCTGGTACGGCACCAGCACCAATGCAATCACCAGCCCGGTTATCACCAGCGGTATGACTCGATTTCCACCTCCCTCGCGAACGTGATAGCGATAGAAAGCTGCCAGGTTAACGCCCATAAAGGCGATCAAGGCACCAAAATTGAGCATCTCCGCTCCGAGCCCATAACTGAGGACGAATGCTCCCACCAGCGCAACTGCGCCCACAAAAATGACATTGTTCCGCGGCACCCGTCGCTTCGCGTCCACCACGCCGAAAAACGATTTCGGCAGCGCACTGCTGCGTCCCATGCCGTAGAGTAATCTCGCCGCGCCAATTTGCGCGCCCATGCCCGACCCGAAGTTCGCCACCAGCAACGTGAAACCGACAATCGCAAACAAAGGCCCCCATGCGCGTCCTGCCACATACGTAAAGGCGGTATCAGAATTAGGGAACGGCTGCGATGCCGGCCAGATCAACTGCGCCGCATACACCTCGATAGCAGACAGAACGCCGATCACAAAGCAGGTGAGCACCGTAGCCAGCAGAATGTTGCGGCGCGGATTCTCCGCCTCTTCCGAAAGTGTCGAGATGCCGTCAAATCCTATGTAACTGAGCACCGCAACCGACGTCGCTCCCAGCACGGCTTTTACGTTCCACATCTGCGGATCGTAGAAAGGCCTGGTAAAGAACGCAGCTCCGTCGTGAGAATTGCCAAAGATGTAACGCGCAGCTGCGGCAAAAAAGATTGCGACCACCGCTCCCATGCCTGCTGCCAGCAAGGTGTTCACCCGCGCCGAGGTCTTGATTCCCTGAATATTCAGGAATGTAAATACCGCGCCGAAGAATATCGCCCAGATGGCGTAAGGCACACCCGGCGCAAAAACATGCGCTTGCTGGCTGCACCAGATGATGCAGATCATCGGATTCAGCATGTAATCCATCACCATGCTCCATCCCGTGATGTAGCCAAGCGCCGGGTTAATCTCCTGTCCGACGTAAGTGAATGCCGAGCCCGCACTCGGATAGGCGCGCGCCATGCGCCCGTAGCTGAATGCGGTAAACAGCATCGCGACCATTGCGATCAGGATTGTTGTGACCACGTGGCCGCGTCCGCGGTCGCTCAATACGCCAAAGACCGACATCGGCGCGACCGGCTGGATGACAATGATTCCGTACAGAATTAAATCGCTCAGCGTGAGCGAGCGTTTCAGACCGGGAGCGGAAGTTGTGGAAGCTGTTTCCATTCGTCTTTTGCTCGAAATTGGATTTAACGACCCGTATTCAGTCCCATCAGCGTAGCGTAATCGCTCCGCTTTGGCGAGGCACTCTCTTGGTAAGTCCAGAATTCTCGCCGATCGATCCCCGTCGGGAATCCAATCACTCCTTACGCGCATCGGACTGGATTCACCTTCGGCTGCCGCCACCAGGCCCGCCGTGCCGCACCGAAGCTGATATTTATATGCCCTTGCGAATTGAAGATTACGCGCTCATCGGCGACTGTGAAACCGCTGCCCTGGTCGGACGGGACGGCTCTATTGACTGGCTATGCTGGCCGCGTTTCGATTCCGGCGCCTGCTTCGCCGCGCTTCTCGGTGCCCCTGAACATGGCCGATGGCTGATAGCGCCCGCTGGCGAGATCAAGAGCAACCAACGCCGCTATCAAAAAGACACTCTCATTCTCGAAACTGATTTTGAGACCCCCGATGGCGCTGTCACCATTATCGACTTCATGCCGCTTCGCGAGCGGCACCACGACCTGGTACGTGTCGTGTGCGGACGCCGCGGACATGTCCCCATGAAAATGGAGTTGAGCCTGCGCTTCGACTATGGCCGCTCTGTCCCCTGGGTCACCAGCATGGACGATGGCACCTTGCGCGCCGTGGCCGGTCCGAATATGGTGGGCCTGCGCACAAGTGTTCCCCTGAAAGGCGAAGACCTCACCACTGTCTCTGAATTCACCGTCCGCGAAGGGCAACGAATTCCCTTCGTGCTCAGCTATCGCGCCTCCCACAAAGAGCTTCACCGTCCGTTTGATCCTGAAGCCGCCTTGCTGCAAACCCAGAAATTCTGGCAAGCCTGGATTGCTCGTTGCACGTACAAAGGGCCATGGCGGGAGGCGGTCGAGCGTTCACTGATCACGCTGAAGGCGCTGACTTATCGTCCTACAGGCGGAATAGTCGCGGCGCCAACAACTTCCCTGCCCGAGCAACTCGGCGGAAAACGCAATTGGGATTACCGCTATTGCTGGTTGCGTGACGCAACTCTCACCCTTCTCATCCTGATGGACTGCGGCTACTACGACGAGGCGGCCGAGTGGCAGAATTGGCTGTTGCGCTCCGTTGCCGGCAGCCCCGACCAGGTCCAGATCATGTACGGACTCGCGGGTGAGCGCCAACTTACCGAATGGGAAGTTTCCTGGCTTCGGGGATACGAAGGAGCAAAACCGGTTCGAGTCGGTAATGCCGCCGCCGACCAGTTGCAACTTGATATCTATGGTGAAGTTGCGAGTGCGTTGCATCACTCGCGCGAGGGCAATCTGCCGCGGAACGAGCCCGGCATGGAACTTGAATGGACGCTGCTCGATCATCTGGAGAAAATCTGGCAGGAGCCCGACGAAGGCATCTGGGAAGTGCGCGGCCCCAAGCAGCAATTCATCCACTCCAAGGTAATGGCATGGTTGGCATTTGATCGCGCAATAAAGAGTTGTGAGCAGTTTGGAGTCACTGGCCCCGTGGAACGATGGCGGGCCGTGCGAAGCCAAATTCACGAAGACGTGTGCCGGAAAGGATACGACCCCGAACTCGGCAGTTTCGTGCAGGCGTATGGATCAAAGAGCCTCGACGCCAGCCTGTTGATGATTGCTACCTCCGGATTTCTTCCACCGTCTGACCCGCGCTTTCAAGGAACTGTCCGCGCCATTGAAAAGCACCTCAAGCGAAACGGGTTTGTTATGCGCTATGACAGCGCGGAAGTAAACGACGGTTTGCCTCCCGGCGAAGGTGTCTTCCTTGCCTGCACATTCTGGCTGGCAGAAAGCTATGCGCTGCTGGGCCGCCATAAAGATGCTTGCAAACTCATGGACGAACTGCTGTCTCTGCAAAATGACGTAGGCCTGCTGGCCGAAGAATATGACTTGAAGGAGAAACGCCTGGTCGGCAACTTCCCTCAAGCCTTCTCCCACATTGGACTGGTGAACGCCGCGCTGCGCCTCACTGATCCGCGCAGGCCAGACCGGCGGGGACGATAGCGGCTTTTTTGTTTCTGAATCGAGATCTACTTCAGGACGGCAGCCTTTAGGCCCATTTTGTGCAGCAACTCTTGAAAACGCGGATCAGAGCGGAGATTGTCGATGCGCAGGTCAGCCACGATGTGCCAGGAAAGGTTTAAGGAGCGCTCCTGGTACGCCTTGTCCAGGAATTCGAATGCCTTATCTTTGTCCCCGAGCGCGGCATAGACGGTCGCGATCACGTAGGGAGACATATAGATCGTTAAAGATTGTCGCTGCAAATTGTTAAGCAGTTTCCGCGTCTCGGCGGTTTTGCCCATTGCCGCATAGGCGTGCGCAAGGCCCGCGACGACATCCTGATTGCCATTCGAAATCTCTACAGCTTTTTGAAATGCCGCCACAGCCTCAGGTAACTGGCCGCTGCCCTCATACCCAACGGCAAGATTTTGATATCCAGTCCATTCACTGGGATTGGAAATGACCTCTCTTTCGCTGCTTTCAATTAAACCTTTATAGTCCCTGAGCTGATAATAAGTGGCGATTTCGGTCATCGACGAGCCGGGACCAGGGTCGATTTCCTTGCTTTTCGTAACCTCCGAGAGAGCTTCATCGCGCCTGCCCATGAAAGCGAGGTAATTGGCGCGGTCCTCATGCGCGCAACTGTAGCTCGGCGCCAGAGTGATTGACTGGCTGAACTCCCGTTCAGCTGCGCCCCAGTCCCAGTCAAAACGCCAACTCAGCACTCCGAGGGTGTCGTGCGTCTCGCCAAGCGAGTCGTCTAGTTCTTGTGCTTTGCGTACCGCTTCCCTCGCGGACCGATACGCATCCTGTGGCGGGATCGCATTAAACAACCCCAGCCAGGCATAGGTATCTCCCAGGCCCGCGTAGCCGAGTGCGAATCCGGGATCCTTTTGAATGGCCTGCTCGAAGTAATTCTGCGCCAGTTTGAGGGATTCCGTCTTCGTGAACTCATTCAGGAAGTAGTAACGTCCCTTCAGGTAATCTTCGTAAGCCTCTGGGTTCACCGGTTTGGCAGAGCGCAGCCGAACCTGCTCTTGCGGTGTTAACTGCACACGGACTTGCTGCGCGATCACTTGGGCCACTTCGCTCTGCAACTTCAACACATCGCCCACGTCGCGGTCGTAGCTCTCCGCCCAAAGATGCTTATCTGTGGATGCATTGATGAGCTGCGCAGTGATTCGCACTCGCCCACCTGAGCGTGTTACCGAACCTTCGATGATCCCATCCACGTTCAGTTCGCGCGCAATCTCCGGCAATGCCTTCTTCGTTCCCTTATAACGCATCACCGAAGTCCGGGAGATCACTCGCAGGGAGCTGACCTTGGCTAAATCGGTGATCAGCTGATCGGTCATGCCGTCGACGAAAAACTCCTGTGCGGGGTTGCCTGAAAAATTGTCGAGTGGCAAGACGGCGACGGAGTGCAGCGGGAACGATGCTTCTCCTCGGCGCGAGAACACTGAGTACAACCACGCGACCGCTGCGATCACCACAACAGTGAAGATCCCAACAACGATGGGCGTGCGCGCAGAGTTTCGTCTTCGAGGAGGCAGCACGTCAGCAACGCTGCCAGTCGAATTCTCCCGGTCGAAAATAGCGCGCGGCAGTGTCGCCGAAGTGTGCCCATTGGCCGGGAGCGCCTTCACATCGGAAGTGAACCGATACCCCTTGCCCTGAACAGTGAGGATATAGCGCTGGCTTGCACTCTCGCCCAGGGCCTTACGCAGCATGAACACGGTTTGCGTGAGATTCGACTCTTCGACGAAGCTGTCTCCCCAGATCGTCTGCATCAATTCGTCTTTGCTGACGACCTCCCCACTGTGCTGGATCAGCAACAGCAACACTTCGAACGCTTTCGGAGTGAGAGCAATCGGTTCCCCGCCCCTATGTAAGGCGCGGTTCTGCTCATCCACCTGAAACTGCCCGAATGCGTACAAGTTGCTGGTCAGGCTGGACATGGGTCCGCTTTGAGAATCTTTGAGAAAGATTGAGCGCTGGTTTTAGGACATGTGCCCAGCATAAAGGGTAGCGTCTATCCCGCGGGGAACGGGACTAGGGATCGGCCGCAATTGTACACCGTTGCAACAGACCCGGATACGATTTCCGTCAAACTTTCACAATATGGCGGGAGGGGCCCAATCCCGATGAACTACCCCGGAAACGGTTGATTTACCTATTTCAACAGGAGATTACGATGAAAACCAGAATTATCCCTTGTATTCCGCCATCCATCATTAAGATCTTGCGTTCGGCCTTGCTGGGCAGCTTCGTTATGGGCCTGCCGCTTTTCGTGGTTGCGCAAGACAATCACCAGCATTCGTCCCCAGCCAGGCTCGTGCAGACTGTACGGGATGCAACTCAGCAATTCGTTGATGTCAACAATGCAGGACCGGCGGGCTATGGGCCGGCATTCGGCTGCGTCAGCGGTCCGGACCACGGTGCAATGGGCATCCACTACATCAACGGCGCTCTGGTTGGTGACGGAGAGATTGACGCCCAGCATCCGGAAGCATTGATCTATGAGCCGGTCGGAAATAGGCGGCGGCTGGTCGGCGTTGAGTACATTGTGATCGCGGCGACCTGGCTCGCAGATCACAATGGCGTGCCTCCCATGCTTGAAGGCCAAGCGTTCCAGTTCGTCGGTAGCCCGAATCGATACGGCATTCCTGCATTCTTTGAATTGCATGTCTGGGCCTGGCGCGACAATCCCAACGGCGCGTTCGTGGACTGGAACAACAAAGTGAGCTGCGAAGGGCAGTAATGTGACATTGTTCTGCAGGTCAGTGCGCATCAACTTTTCGGTTGACGTTTGCAAGACGTCGCCACAAAATGCGCACTGATAAGGAATATGTTCTGCCAGTGCTCGCTGAATATGCCGTCACCCAGCGGCTAAAAGCCTCGGGACAACCGGAAGTCAGCAGTTGATCGCGTCTCGTTCTCTGACTGGAATTTGTTGTCTTGCTCTCGCGCTGTTCGGTTCGATCTCGCTCTTCAGCGGAAAGTGAATTCCCTTTACGGGTGAATTCCTCTTGTGATGGACGCGGCCAGTAAGTTATCACTTCACAGCGAGATCGATGTCCGTAAGACCAAAGTCCCGCCCCTTCGCGAGAAGCGGCTCGCTCGTGGATCGCGCCAGAGCATACGTGAAGCAATCTCCATAATTCAGGCCTGCGGGATGACGGCCTTTGCCGAAACTGCGCCACGCTGAACGGGCAATATCGATCTGCTCGGCATCCACCGGAACAATCGTTATATTCGTCCGGACCAGGAAAAGATCGAATTCGCGTCCGGCTGATTCGCCGCGCTTGCTCTCAAGCACAATCCCGGTTTCCAGAACGCTCGCTGCTGACATCGTGCGCTTGCCTGCCTGAAGAATTAAATCCAGAAACCGTTGGCGTTCCGGTTCAGCGAGGAAAATGGCGAGCACCGCTGACGTGTCGATGACCACTAGCGCGGCAACCCGTGCTCGTCGTAGCCGAGGATCTCGTCAGACGAACGTGTATCCAAGGTTGGCATCGCATCAACCCGGCTGAGTATGTCCTCCACTTGACGGACCAAAACGCGACTGCGACGCCGAGCCTTCAGCCGCTCCCAACGTTCCTCGAGAGACTTCTGAATCGCTTCGGTGATGGACTCGCCAGTCGCGTCGGCGACTTGCCGGGCGAGACGCTCCGTAGTTTCGTTCTTAATGCTTAGAGGCACGAGGAATTATAGCATAACACCTAATAGTATATAAGTATGCCTAACGCCCATAACCTGCAGATACACGAGCGCGCATATGTTGTTGGGCCCCGTGCCCATATTGCTTCTTCGATCCACCACGGGCAGCTAAATAAGTAACGTCCCTGCTTTCTCAGCATCGGGACGGCAAAGAACCATGAGCAGTGTAATCGGGGAATCCTTAAGGGGTCGATAACTGCTTGGGCTCGTTCGCTAAGGCGGGCAGGTACCTTACAGATGCACAATGCCCGTTACTGAATCAACCCGCCGTTGGGCTCCTCATCAGGCGGAATCACCACTGCTGCCGCCACGCGATCGCCCGGCTCCATGTGCAGCAACCGGACACCCTGCGCGCTGCGTCCGGACTCCCGGATCGTGCCTGAATCCATGCGGATGATTTTTCCGTACTGGCTGATCAGCATCAGTTCGGATTTCTCCGTCACCTGCGCGATGCCGGCCACCTTGCCGTTGCGCTCGGTCGTCTTCACGTTGATCACGCCCGAGCCACCCCGTCCCTGCAAACGATATTCGTCGGCAGGAGTGCGCTTGCCGTAGCCGTTTTCGGTGATGGAAAGAATCAGCGAGCCTTTGATCGGAATGGTCGCATCCGTCGCCGTGGCTTCCGGAACTCCGGCTTCAGCCTTGGCCTTCTCAAGCTCGGCCTCAGCCTTCTTCGGATCCTTCTGCGTGGTCGCCATGCCAACGATGTAGTCTTTCTCGTCGAGTTTCATGCCGCGCACGCCATAAGCCGGACGGCCCATATCGCGCACGTCGGCTTCGTCGAAGCGAATCGCCTGTCCGTTGTGTGACGCCAGAAAGATAATCTGGCTGCCGTCGGTGAGAGTGGTCCCGACCAGTTCATCGCCCTTGTCGATGCCGATCGCGATGATGCCGCGCGACATCACATTGCAGAAATCTTTCAGCGGCGTCTTCTTCACCGTGCCATTGCGGGTTGCGAAGAAGACGTATCGGCCTTCTTCTTCCAGGTTCCG
>Ga0136846_1238843_pt1 | contig 15992 bp, 6 predicted proteins | sample HopSoiMetagenom2_FD_96841 | JGI IMG/M metagenome (GOLD analysis project Ga0136846, IMG submission 96841) | Grasslands soil microbial communities from Hopland, California, USA - 2 Assembly 2016 (version 4) | ecosystem: Environmental > Terrestrial > Soil > Grasslands | place: USA: Hopland... | reverse complement strand
AGCACGGCGACGTTCTCGTCCGGATGCGGCGCGGCGGGCTCGCTCGCGCCCCGGCCGGCGCCACCGCCGTCCGTCGTGTCTGCGCGCCCCGGCGTCAGCGTCAGCTCGCCGAGGCTCGCCAGCGCGCGGCCACCGCACGCGATGAACGCGATGTCGAGTTTGTCGTTCAGATTCCGACCGCGCAGCAGCGCCGGCGCGCCTGCAATGACGCCGGCGGCCACCACGGCGCCGCCGACGAACTCACGTCGGGTCATCCCGCGCTGCCGTGTCTGCTTCGTTCTCTTCATCACGTTGCTCCTTGGACCTCGATAGTCGCCGCGGCCCGTATTCTCGTGGATCCGCCGGATGCCATCAACAGGAACTGCGGCGTCAGCACGTAGTGTTGAGCCACATGCAGTCCAGAAACGTCGATCGAGGGGACATTTCTAACGAGTGTTGACATCACAGCCGTGTGAGGTTGACTGTTCGAGCGGCGTTCACGTAGAGTCGCACGCGCGCCGCGGCGTCATCGCTGCGGATCTATTCGAGTCCGTTCTAACGCGCTGTCCTCGCCACCTCCGGACGTTGAGGACGCGGCAACCCGCCGCGTCCGGGGCATCGCTGCCATCGACAAGGTATGGCCGATGAACTTCAACACGCCTAAATTCGATGCAGCGGTCACCAGCTTCAAGGCGCTCTGTCCAGGACATCCACAGCTCTTTCAGTACGGCCAGTTCTACGTCACGCGGCGCACCATCGACGACCTCTTCGGCACTATTACAGTCGAATTGCAGAACAACCTGCGCCTCTCGATCAACCCGCCCGAGCTGAACGGGGCCATCAACTTCTTCAAGACGAAACTGAGTGGGAGGGTGATGAACATCCCGCTCGCGTCTATCAACACGATGCTGGATGTGATGGACCCGGTCTACGGAGGCATGGCGCCGATCCGGGCGCTGTTCGTGGCGGGCAAGAACGACCGCGCCAACGCGCAGAGCGATTTCGACGCCGTCTGGTCCACCCCCGACATTCCGGCCGCCCCCGCCTTGTCCGGGTCGGCGCCAACGCTGGCCAAGGCCCAGGCTGCGTATCAGCTGGAAAGGGACAAGTGCTTCTATGTGCTGCGCGCCTTCGCCAAGAAGCTGCTGAAGAAACGCGGCGTCGGTCCGCTGCCGCAGGCGGCCATCATCAGCGACATGCTGGTGGGCGGCGCGTTCCTGAAAGACGCGGCGCCTGCGAGGGGCACCGAAACGGGTCGGCAGGAAATCGGATACGGCGCGCCCAACCTGCTCGCCGCCGCGACAGCGAGGATGAGAGCGGCGATCAATGCTGACGGTTACATCCACTGCGGCGTGCTGAGTGGCGCGATGCACGAGAACAGCAAATTCCCGCAGCCGGAACACCACGTGATGGTGTTCGCCCACGACACCGTGGGCGGGAGGGACGCCTTCCTCTTCTGGGATCCCGACGCCGCGCACAGCGAGATCGCATCGACGAACTGGGGACAGGGGTTCGGCGTCCTCTTCAGCCGCGCCGGACGCCTGACGACAGCCGTCGACGACGCGGACTTCGCCGCCGTCGATCGCCACTCTGCAGCGGACACGTTCGGCGATCACACCAACGACCCCCTCCGGCACTGTTACCAGGTCTACACCCTCCAGACGCTGCCAATGCGCGCGGCGCTGAAGCTCCACGTGAAGGTGCTCCAGCCGCCCGCGCGCGCGAGTGTTGACGACATGCTGTTCAACGCCGTCGCGGTCTATGCCTCCCGCGACATCGAGATCCTCGAGGCGTCACGCGAAATCATCGATACGGCGGGCACCGAGCTCGAGAAGTTCCAGACGCTGTACGTCGGTGATGACCCTGCTGGCGCACCCACGGCGGAAGTGACGGAGCTGCACTCGATGCTGCGCGCCGACGGCGGGGAGTCCGGCGTCGAGCCGGTCGCGAACGAGATCGTCGTCGCCTTTGTCCGCACGCTCGTTCCCGCCGGGTTCGCGTCGGCGAGCCATCCGCCCGAACAGCCCGGCGCCGTGCTGTCGGCAAGCCTCGCCGGCGAGTGGGCGCTCGCGCACGAAATCGGTCACCTCGCCGGCCTCGAACACAGCGCCGACGCGAACGACCTGATGTTCAAGTCGACAGCCGGTATTGTCGAGGCGTCGCCAGCGCTCCGCGACGACGAGGTGGCGACCGTCCTCGCGAGCCCGCTCGCGCAGGTGTAGACATGCCTGTCTCGGAAGCGCGGATTCGAGAACTGCTCGACGCCGACGAGCCCGATTACCCCTCATCAGCAGGCGAAGTCGGCGGCGACGGCTTCGACGCGTTGACGGCGCTCGTACAGGACGCCGACGCGTTGATTGCCGCCCGCGCGGCATCGCTCGTCGCGACGCTCGCGCTCCAGACTGACGCCGCGACGATCCTTCCTCTGCTTAATCTCGCGGCCGATCACGCCGATGCGGGCGTCCGTGCAGCTGCCGCACTCGGGGCCTCGCGACTCGGCGCGCCGGCGGTGGCGCTCGTGACCAGGTGTCTCGAGGACGCCGACGCAGGGGTCCGGCTGATGGCAATGCGGGGCCTGTCGACACCGCTCGATCCGGCGGTCGCCGCTGTCGTGAAAACTGCCGCGGCGGGGGACGCGGAACCCGCGGTGCGCGGGCCGGCAATCACCCTGGACGTGAGGAACCCCGACCCCGCACTCGGCAACGAGCTGATCGCAGGCGCGATTGATTACGCGCTGGCGCGGCTCGACGAGCTGCGCGCCGCGATTCTGGGTGACGTCGCGGCGTTCGCAAACGCCGTCGGAGTGCCAGGATTCCCCGACGCAGGCGGCATCGTCGCCGGCAGACTCGCGGCCGCGCGCGCGGCGCTTGATGTCGTGCCGCCCCGGATCGCGGCTCACGACTACCCCGGCGCGGCCGCGAACATCGGCATTGCCCTCGGCGCGATCGCCGACGCCACAGCCGCCATCGGCGGGGCCTCGTTCATCAATCTGCTGACGGCGCGCATCCAGTGGGGCGCGGCGGTATCCTCCGGTCTGGCACGGCAGATCGGATTGCCGACGACAGAGCCTGGCCTTGCCGCCAGTGGCGGCGCGCTCACCTACACGCTGGACGCACCCGCACGGCAGTTGATGCCGGCGCCGCTCACGCTCGGGTTCGACCACGCGGCGCTGACCGCGCGAGTCGCGATGGACGGCAGCGCGCCCCCGCTGTCCATCGAGCTGGCGCTCACCGGCCTCGAGGCTGGCGTCGGCGGTGGTCCGATCAGCGCATTGCTCGGCGGCGCGCGCGGCTCGGTGCAATCCGACGTCACGGTCGGCGTGGACACCGCTCGTGGCCTGACGTTCGGTGGCGGGGGCGCACCGCGCGTCGTCCTGCCGGCGCGGCCGAAAGTCGGGCCACTCGATTTGCGCGAGATCTCGCTCGAGCTGCCCGAAGGCGTCGCGAACACGATCGACGTCGGCAGCACGATCTCGGCCGCTCTCGGAGGCGTGATCACCGCGACCATCGACGGGTCGGGCGTTCACGTGCAGATCGATCCGGCCGCGGCGATCAACGGCAACAACCCGCTGTCGATCTCGCTCAAGACGCCGACCGGCATCGGCCTCGTGCTCGACACCGGCCTCGTCCGCGGCGGCGGGTTCCTCGAGGTACGGCCAACGGGCTACGGCGGCGCGCTCCAGCTCCGCCTCGGTCCGATCGAAGTGAAGGCCGTCGGACTGCTCACGCTGGATCCCGGCTTCGCGCTGGTCGTTGTGATGTCGATCGAGTTCATGCCGCCGATCGACCTCACCTTCGGCTTCACCCTCAATGCGGTCGGGGGCATCGTCGGCCTTGAGCACCGTCTCGACGCTGACGCACTGCGCGCGGGCGTTGCGAGCGGCGCGCTGGATCACATCCTGTTCCCTGCCGATCCGGTCGCCGCAGCGCCGTCGATTCTCTCGACGCTCGAGCAGGTCTTCCCGATCGAGAAGGGTGCCATCGTCATCGGCCCCATGATCGAGATCGGGTGGGGTCGGCCGGTGAGCTTCCTCACCGCGCAGGTCGGCGTCATTGTCTCGATGCCCGATCCGCTGGTTGTGATCATCGGCCGCGGGCGCATCGCGCTGCCGGCGCCCGAGCTGCCGGTCGTCGATCTGCGCGCGTTCCTCTACGGCGAGATCACGCCCGACCATCTGTTGATCCGCGTGTCGCTGAATGGATCGAGAATCGCGACCTTCACGGTCACAGGTGACATCGGATTTCTCGTGCGCTGGGGCGGGTCGCCCGAGATGGCGATCTCGGCCGGGGGTTTTCACCCGCGTTACGACCCTCCGCGGGAACTCACCGGGATGCAGCGGCTCGGGATGGACCTCTCGCCGCCGGCCATCCTCTCGCTGCGGTCCGAGGCGTACTTCGCCATCACCACGAACAGTGTGCAGCTCGGGTCACGCGTCGAAATGGGCGCCGACCTCGGAGTCGCCGACATCAGCGGCCACTTCGGCTTCGATGCGCTGCTGATTTTCTCGCCGCATTTCTCGTTCGCGCTCGACGCGAACGCGGGCCTGACGGTTCACGTGTTCGGCGCGACGCTCGCTGGTGTGCAGCTGCTGCTCCACCTCGAGGGCCCGGCACCGTGGCGCGCGCAGGGCAGCGCCGAAGTGGAGGTGCTGTGGGCGAGCGCCTCAATCGACGTCGGGCCTTTCACCTGGGGCGACTCGGACAACCCACCGCCGGCACCCGCGGATCCGCGCCAGCTGGCGCGCGACGCCATACATCACAACCCGGGTGCGTGGCAGGCGCTCGTCCCGCCCGATGCCGATCGTGTCGTCCGGTTGAAGCCGGTGGCGCCAAGCGAGACCGAGGTCACGGTCGACCCGATGGGGATGTTCGACGTCAGGCAGCATGCAATTCCGCTCGAGACCGTCATCACGCACGTGGGCGCGAATCCGGTACCCGAAGGGCAGCGACGCGTTCATTTTGGTGTGCCGCTGGTCAACGCCGTGGCCGCCGGCGCGCTGAGCGAAGTGACGGACCTGTTCTCGGCGGGGACGTACCTCGATCTCACGGAGGATCAGAAGCTCTCGCGTCCCAGCTTCGAGCCAATGCCGGCGGGGGCGCGCATCCGGCCGCCGGGCGACGCAGCCGACTTCGACGGCGCGCGCGAGGCGGACCTGCGCTACGAGACGTTCGTCTGCGACGACGACAAGCTGGCGGGCGTGCGGGGCCGGGCGGCCCGCGACACGCTGATCGGCAGCGCCGTGCGGGCTGCGCTCGCGGCCGGTGCGGCGGGACGCAGCGAGCTGCGCGCGCGCACCCGCTACGCGTCGGATCCCGACCCGATCGTGCTCGCGCATCCAGGCGTAGTCCGAGTGGTCTCGAAGCGCACCGTCCAGGCAGCAGCGCCGGGAGACGTGAAAACGTACACGCACGCAGTCGAAGACGTGCTGGCCGCCGATGACCAGATCGCACGGCTGGGGGTGGGCTGATGGCAGACACGCTGCGGTCGCTCGCGGGCGACAGGTTCAAGGCGGTGGACGTCATCTCGGCGCTGCACGCCGCGCTGACGCCGGAGGAAATCGTCCTCGACCGCTACGTGTTCATGCCGCACGCGCGAACTGGAATCGCCGCGGCACTGACTACACCATTCACGTGGGGGCTGCCGACGCGCGCCGCGGTCGACATGCGCGTCCCCGTGATCGATGATCGCGGCAGCCTCGATGCCGAGATGCGTGTCCGCGTCTACGGACCGGCGGACGTTACGGAGATCGATCCGCGACAGGTGATCCGGACTTACCCGAAGGCCGACGTCGTCAACGCGGAGGTCGACGATCTGGCGCACGTCGAGTTCGATCACCCCCACCTGCCATGGCTGTTCACCCCGGCGGGCCCGGACGCCCAGGGCCGTCTCGTCCCGTGGATCACGCTCGTCCTGGCCGAACGGCGGTACGTCGACTGGGGTGCGCGCCGGGGCACGGTGCGGCTCGCGCGGATTCGCCGCGATCAGCTGCAACCGCTCGGCGACGCGTGGGCGTGGGCGCACGCGCAGGTCACAGGCGCGAAGGCGGCAACCCGCGACGTCGAACCAACGCTCGAGCGGCGTCTCAACGAGAGCAACGCGGCACACAATCTCAGCCGGCTCGTCTGCCCGCGACGCCTCAACGATCACACGGCGTACGTCGCGTGCGTCGTGCCGACGTTCCTGGCCGGCGCGCAGGCGGCGCTCGGCGTCACGCCCGTCACTACGCTCGCGCCAGCGTGGGGGACGGCCGCGAACTTCGCGGCGGGCGATCCGTTCGACATGGTGCCGCTGCCCGTTTATTTGTCGTGGAGCTTCGGCACAGCCGAGGCGGGAAACTTCGAGAGCCTCGCGCGCAAGCTTCGACCGGCCGTTGCGCCACCCGGAGTTGGGCGCCGTCGCGTCGACGCCACCCAACCGTGGCCCGGCGTGGCGCTCGGTGCCGACGGTCCCGGTGCGGAAATCGTTGTCACCGGACCGGTGGTGTCGCCGACGCCGACCGAAAACGAACCGGACCAGCAGTGGCCGGCAGAGGCCGATCAGCAGTGGGATGCGGCGGTCACAGCGGAACTCGTCGCGAAGCTCAATCGGCCGGACGAGCAGGCGCACGCCGTCGACCCCGGGCCGCCGATCGTCGGGCCGCCGCTGTACGGCAGCATGCACGCGCGCCAACCGCGTATCGACACCGAGGCGCCCGCCGACGCCTTACAGCCGCAGTGGTTCCGCGAGCTGAACATGAATCCACGCAACCGGATCGTCGGCGGACTCGGCACGCGCGTGGTGCAGGCCGAGCAGGAAGACCTGATGCTCGCGGCGTGGAATCAGGTGATCGGGATCGAGGCGGCGAACCGCGCATTGCGCTTCGCGCAGCTGGCCAGGCACGTGAGCGGCTCGCTGCACCGCCGGCACCTGGCGCGATTGACCAACAGCGCGGTGCTGTCGGTGACCGAACGCGTTCACGCCAAGGTGGTCGACACGCCGGGACAGAGCGTCTGGGCGACGCTCGAAGCGTCGAGCCTCCCGCTGACCGTCGCGACCGGCGCGTTCCGCCGAGTGACGCGAGTCCGCGGACCGATCGTGCGCGCGGCCGTCCGGTCGACTGCCGAACGGCGCGCCGCGGTCGACGCCCTCGCCGTCCGCGACGATCGCTTCACCACCAATTGGGTCCTTCAGTACTCGTCACCCGATGGCATCCGGCGCCTCAGCGACGTCGCCGCCGCGCGGCTGACGCCGGATATTGCGGCCAGCATTGCTCCGGGCGTCGATCGCGATGCGCTGATCGCACAGTGGCGCGCCGATCTCGCGAAGCCCGCGCCGTCGGATCGCCTCACACGTGAGGCGCTGGCCCACGCATCACCGCCCGCGGATGCCGACCTGACCGCCGAATTCGTTGGGTCGCTGGTGCGCCGGCTGGCGAACACGGCGCCGACCGATCGTCAGATGGCGGCGGACGCGCAATCTGCCATCAACGGCGCGTCCCACGCGATCCTGTTCCGCACGCTCGTCGAGATCGCCGGCCGGTTCGGCATCCGCGATCTGCAGATCTCTGCCGCCGACGCGCTGCGGCTCCAGCTGCAGACGCGCGTCGTGTTGCGGGGCGCCACGCGCACCCGTGTCACCACCGACGCGCTGCTCGCCTTCTCGAACCGCGCGCTCGAGGCCGTGCAGCAGCATGATATCGGGGCACCGCTGGCCGACTTCGAACGGACCGGTGCCGAGCTGCGGGCGATCACCGCCAACGGCATTCACCTGGATGCTCAGACGCTGCTCCGCGGCTTGGAGGCGATCGGCACGAAGGCAGTCACCGACGACCCGTTCGCCGAATCGGCGCGCGCGCGGATCAACGAGCCAGCGCTCGGCCTGGTGGCTAAGCTGGATCCAGCGCGGACCGTAACGGCGCGCGTCGTCGCGCGTCTGCTGGGCGGCAGCGGACCGCCGAAATGGCTGCGCCCCGGATGGTTCGACGATCTGCGTGTCGAGCCGGTGATGGCACATCCGCGGTTCGCGTACCCGATGTACGAGCCGCTGCACCGGTACGACCGCGACTGGATGATCCCCGGGCTCGGGTTAATCCAAAAGCCCGACATGGCGACGCTGCTCCAGACGAACAACCGCTTCATCGAAGCGTATCTCGTCGGTCTGAACCACGAGATGGCGCGCGAGCTACTCTGGCGCGAGTTTCCAACCGACCAGCGCGGGACGTACTTCTCGTCGTTCTGGACCGGAGCGCCGGAGCTCGTGGCCGACATGCACGAGCCCGCCTGGCGCAGTGGCGCGTTGGGCACTCACGTCGATCCGAGGCTCGATGGCCAGCTCGTGTTTCTCGTCCGGGGCGATCTCGTGCGCCGCTATCCCGGTGTCGTGGCCCACGCCGTGCGCGAAACGGGGAACGACGGCGGAATTCCGAGGTTCGAAGCGGGAACCCCGGTAACGACGCTGTTCCACGTGCACCTGCCGCCCAACGTTCTCCTCGTCGGCTTCGGGATGACGAAGGATCGGATCTTCACCGCCGGCGAGACGTGGTGGTTCACGCTGTCCGAGAACCCGACCGAACCACGATTCGGTCTCGACCCGTCGCGTGACGGGCCGATCACCAGGGACAACCTGGTGTGGACCGATTTCGGGATCGGCACTGCGGGAGCGTTTCTCGACGCGACGAAGCACACCGAGATCACCTTCGAGGGCTCGCGGTGGGGCGCGTCGAGTGCACAGGTCGCCTATCTCCTGTTCCAGTTGCCCGCGCGCGCCGCGTTCCTGGGCAAGAAGATGATTGCGGGGGCGATGCCGAATGCCTGACCTCGAACGAAGCAGACAGGCACTCGCCGCGGCGGCTGCCGAGCGCGAGGAGCTCGCGCGCCAGCTCGCCGACACTGTCGCGAAACTCGCCGCCGAACGGCAACGCTTCACTGCATTGCAGGCCACCGGCGATCGCGCGCGGATCGACGCGAGTGCGGCGAGCGTTCGCGATCTTGCGGCGCATCGCGCGGCATCGGCGCGTGCGATTGGCGAGCTGCACGAGCGGGTCCGGCTCCAGCTCGACGACTTGCTGGGCACCGCGATCGAGCTGAATGGGAATGTCCCTCTCGTCCTGCTGCCGGTGCGTATCGAGACGCGCTCGCTTGCCGATCGAACGGCGTTGCGCGTGCGAATCTTTCACGACGCGCTTCACGCGGAGTCGCTCGACGAAGGGTTGAGCGTCGAGGAACGGGCGGCGGGCATCACATACTGGACCGCGGTCTGGAACGAGGGCGATACGCAAGCGCCGTGGCCGGCTCTCGTTGACGGGGTTGGTGCGGGCCGGGCGCCCTGGGTCGCCGAGGCGCTGCGGCCAGAAAACATCGCCGATCGTCCCAACGCGCCGCCCGCGTTTCCCGACACCACGCTGCGGACAGGCAGGCCGGCAATCGCCCGCACGCTGCCGGATCGTTTCTACGTGCGTGTCGAACAGGATGGCGCACCCCCAGCAACGGCTCACGGCCGTGCCGTCCCAGACGAGCTGCCCGTCGGCCTGGTGGATCGCGACGAACTGACCGCGCTGCAGATCGAGAACGAGGATCTGCCGCCGATTGACGAATCCCTGCGATGGCTCGTTGACTACACCGAGGCCGAACGAGTGGGCATGGCTGTCACGGTCCCGCTGCCGCGCCCCGATCAGCCCGTGCGGCGCCTGATCGTGTACGGTGTGCGAGCCGCACTCGACAGCCCCGGCGGCGCCGCGCGGCTCGAGCACCTGGTCAAGGCTCACCGGTTCACTGACGGCGCAGAGTTGGTGCGGCAAGGAACGCCCACGAACAACACCGAGTCGGTCCGCACCGAATGGAGCCGTCGGACTCCGCCGGGAGCGCCCGACCTCGCGCCCGCCGCAAATCTCGACGCGCTCTCGAACGCGGTGGTGGTCGCAACAGCGCTCGGACTCGATCCAATGGCGCTTGCGGCGCTGCCCGGAGCCGCCGACCAGGAGCAGGCACGCGCCGCAGCTTTCAACACGGCGCTCTGGACCACGACCTGGGGCGAAGCAATCGAGCACCTGACGCCGGCCGGACGCGCCAATGGCGATCAGCGGCTCGACAATCCGTCGATCGATGCCGTGCGCGATCACTGGGTCGCGTACGTGCGCGGCCGTGGGCCGTTGCCGGTCCTGCGTCTGGGCCGTCAGCCGTACGGCCTGCTGCCCGTGGTAGCGACCGACGCGTCATGGCGGCCGTTGCGCGGCGGGTTCGTCGAGAATCGGCTGGTGCCGTTCATCGATCAGCAGATCCGGTGGATGTGGAACGACGGGCAGGCGAACGTCCCGACGATCATGAATCGTCCGCTCGACACGGCGCTGCCCGAGATCCTCGGCACCGACGCGGTGCTGCGCGGACTCCGCGTGCGGACCGCCCTGTCGCCCGATCCGGTCGTCACCGGCGCAACGGCGCTGCTGCTGCCCGATCTGGCGAACTCGTCGAGCAGCGACCAGGTGACACGCGCACTGCTGGTCGTCTCCGGCGTGCCCGACGATGCGCTGGATAGCCATGATCTGCTCGGCTCGAAGACGCGGACGCTGGCGCTGCCGCCCGTTCATGCATCCGACAGCGCGTTTGTCGCCGGCCTGCTCCAGGACAATCCGCCGCCGATGGCCCACCAGAGCGTGCTGCAGGTGCTGCTCGCGCACGCCCACGCGGTCGAGCAGTACACCCGGGATGCTATCGCGCCTCCGGATATGCGCGGGGTTCTACGAGCGGCGATCGACAACGCACAGGCGAACGTCGATCGCGATCTCGTCGTCCGCGCGCTCGACAGCGCGTTCACACCGGACGCAGGCGGCGACGAGCTGATCGCCCGCGCGGCCGACGCGCTGACGGCCAGCGTCGGCCGGCTCGACAACCGGCAGGTCGCCGATCGTCATCCGATTCCCGCGCTCGCGCCGCCGACGCTGGTCCAGAAGATTGCGGGCCTCGAGCCGCAGCTCGATCAATTGCGCCGGCCGATCGGTCTTCAGCTGATCGGCGAGGTGCTGTATCGATCGCGCTGGGCCTCGGCGTTTCGCGCAGCCCTGCAAGTGATTGCGAACATCGACTCGATCGATGAGCGGCGGCTGTTGCTCTCCGAGACGCTCGACTGCTGCTCCCATCGACTGGACGCCTGGATCACCGCCGCCGCGTCGCTGCGGCTGCACGACCTCCGGAGCGGCGGCGCCCACGGCTCCTTCATCGGCGCGTACGGCTGGCTCGAGAACATCGAATTGCACCCGCCGGTGCCGGCTGGCCAGATTGACGGCCGTGACGTGCTGCACGACGTCGCCGACGGCGGCTTCGTGCACGCGCCGAGCCTGACGCACGCGGCGACGGCCGGCGTCCTTCGCAGCGGCCGGCTGACGCACCGTCGAGGCGATCCGAACAACGAAGCGCTGGACATCGACCTTTCGAGCACCCGGACGCGCGACGCGCTCACGCTTCTCGACGGCATGCGGCGCGGACAGTCGCTCGGCGCTCTCCTCGGGTATCGTCTCGAACGCCGCCTTCACGAGCGCTCGACCGAAGAGCTCGAGCTGAATCGATTCATCTACGTGCTCCGCGCGCTCGCGCCGCTGCGGGGCGGCAAGCTGACGGACCCTGGAGCGCCCGTCGAAGAGTCGGTCGCCGCATCCGACGTCGTCGACGGCCTGCGGCTGATGCAGATCGATTCGGCCGCCGTCAGGCAGAAGCTGATCGACGGGCCGAGCGACGCTCGATACATCGTGCCCCCCGACCACTGGGTCGCTCCGCGTCCCGGGGAAGCCGAGGCGGTGCTCGCGGCGATCGAGGAGTTGGAGCAAACGCATGACGCGGTGGCCGATCTTCTGCTCGCCGAGTCGGTGCACCAGCTCGTGTCGGGCAATGCGGCGCGCGCCGCGGCGACGCTCGACGCAATGGCCGCCGGCGAAGCAATGCCGCCCGAACCGGAAGTCGTGCGCACCCCGCGATCGGGCGTTCCCATTCAACATCGGATCGCGATCGTCGTTCCCGATCCGCCGCCCGCGCGCGTGTTCGACTGGAACCGCATGACGCCGCGCGCGCAGGCCGAGCCGAGGCTCGAGGCGTGGGCCGAAGGCGCGCTCGGCGATCCCGCCTCGATCCCAATCGCCGCCGGTCGAGGCGTCATGCTGTCCGAAGGTCACCTGTCCGCGCTCGACGTGCTCTACGACTCGGATGGCGACACGGTCGGGACCAGCACGCTCGTGTCACGGCTGCGCGCGGTTATCCCGGATCTTGGCGACGACTTCATGCCGCTCGCGCCGACGTGGGAGCTTGCCGGCATGCTCCGCACGATGGTTCTGGCCGGGCGGCCCATCGACGCGGCTGACGTCGGTCGTCCCGTCGAAAAAAACGGGATCGGCCGGCTTCCCAATGCCGCCGAGCTGCTCGAACGCGCGAACGTGGCGGTCGCATTGCTACGAGCGTCCATCTTGACTGCCGATCCGCTCGCTGCTCTGGCGCGCTTCGGCGTGCGGCCGCCTCCGCGGCGGCCTGGCCTGAGTGCAGACGAGCAATCGGCGGCCGACGACGCGCTGATCGTCGAAGCGGGTGGTCGCGTTACGGAGGCACAACGTCTCCTCGCACGCGCGGCGGAGCCGGCTGCCAGCAAAACGGTCGTCGAGCTCGCGACCCAGGCGATGGCGAGCGTGTTCGGCGGCGGGTTCGTCACCGTGCCAGTTCTGCTTCCGCCGCCCGCGGGTGAAGCGGATGTCTGGGCAGGCGCGGTGGCACCCGCTGGCGTGCAGGCGAAACCGGGCGCCGAGATCAGGCCATGGCTCGCGCGCGCCGGCGTGCTGCGGGCGAACTGTGCGGCCTTCGGTGAAACGCTGCTGGTCCGCGAGGCGTTCGGCAGGCGCCCGCTCCTCCGAACCGTGCAGTCTCCGGCCGGGGCGTACCGAACCTGGGTCGGACTGCCGTTTCCGGATGGCAAGCCGCCGATGATTCCGATGTCGAGCATGGTGGTCGAAATCGCGGGAGCCACCGCCGGGCAACAGGCGCCCGCGTTCGATCAGGCGATTGCGGGGCTCGTGATCGACGAGTGGACGGAAGTGGTACCGCGCCGGCTGGAGCGACTCGACCCGTTGAACCCCGACGCGCCGGCCGAGCTCGTCGATGTGACGACTACCGGGATCGCGCTGAACGCGAACGCGCCTAGCGCCCGCCCGCCGCAGGCGATCATCATCGCGCTCAGCGCGGACGGCGCCGCGTGGGACAACGATCGGCTCGTCAAAATCCTCGACGAAACGATGGCGCTGGCGCGGATGCGAATGATCACGCTGCAGCAACTGCCGTACGCAGGCCGCCAGCTGCCCGCGCTGTACTTCCGCGATTGGTCGCTGCAGGGTGAGCCGGTGATCGACTGGGGCAAGGTCGCCACGCAGTACTCGGCCGCGGAAGCGTTGAAGTTCCTCGCCTTCGATCAATAGCCATGGCATTCGACTTCCTCTCCAACGCCAAGTACTCGGCGGTCCCGGCGTTCGCCCTCGCCAAGCCGCCAAGCTGGACGCGTCTAGAGCCGCAGAGTGCCGCCGGCGATCCGCGGCCGGGCATCGAAGCGCGCCTGCACGATCCGCTGTGGCTGCTCGGACGCCAGTGGCAGCTAGGCGAGTTCGAGGGGGAAGACGCCGGCACTCCGCTCACCGTGCGCGTCGTCACGAAGACAACGGCAGTGGATCGATGGGCGCCGTGGAACACGCTCGCGGGACGTGCGTTCAGCCGCGGGCGTCAGGAGCTCCTCGAGCCGATAGTCGAACGCGAGCCGGTTGCCGACCGTGCTCCCGGCCTCCGCGCGCGTGCCGAGGCCGCCGCCGTCCTGTTCGTCTCCCTTGACGATGCGGGCGCGAGCGATCACCGTTCCGCGTTCGTCGAGCACTGCCCGCTCGATTTCAACGCGCTCGATTACCCCGACGCCGCGCACGCGGAGCTCGATCCTCAGTGGCATCGACTGGCGCGACTGCTCAACGGCCGCGAAGTGGCCGACGCCGAGGCGATCGCGCGCGCTTACGAAGACGCCGGAGGGCTGCCGCCGTGGTTGGTCCCGAACGACGACGTCGACGGCGACGCTCTGGCCACGACGCTTGCGTCATGGGCAGCGTGGTATCGCGCCGAGGCGTCCCCTCCGGCTGGCGGCGACGACAACTGGATCGGCGAACGGCTCGAGTACCGGTTCCGCGTCGGCGCGCGCGGGATGGTGCTCGAGGCGCCTGCGCACGACGGCGGCGACATCGACTGGTTTACGTTCGACGCAGCCCCGCCGCAGACTGACCTGACCGAGCCTGAAGGAGCGGCGGCGGCGCCGCCTGTCGTCCGGCGCGTGCATGCGGTCCTCGCGACCCCACTCCGCTATCCGGGTATGCCGGCGGATCGGCTGTGGGAGATGGAAGACGCGCGGGTCAACATGGGGCTGATCGAGGCGGAGCCGTGGGACATCGCGCGGCTCCTGGTCGCGGAATTCGCGCTGACGTACGGGAACGATTGGCTTGTCGTGCCGGTCGATGTGCCGTTTGGATCGCTCACGACGGTCGAATCGGTCACCTACATCACCACGTTCGGCGAGCACTTCGTCGTCGAGCCAACGGACCTCGTCAGCCCTGACGGCCGCTGGCGCATGTTCTCGATCGCGGACGCCGGCGGCGGATCAATGCAGGGGCTGCTCGTGTCGCCCGGAGCCGTCGCCGTGCAGGATGGCCCCGCGCTGGAAGAAGTGCTGTTCCTGCGCGATGAGATGGCGAACATGTCGTGGGCTGTCGAGCGGGCTGTGCAGGGGCCGAGCGGTGCAGCGCGGGAGCGCTCGCGCGAGCGCGACGATCCTCGGCCGCCCAGACCCGGTCCGGTTGAGCGCGCGCAGCTCGACTACCTGTTGCAGACAGGGATCCCGGCGCGATGGATCCCGTATGTTCCGCGTTCATCCGGGTATCGTGCGATCGAACTGGTGCAGGGCCGCGTGCCGCGCCCCGACGGGGTGGTTCCCGCGCCACTCGGCGTGATCCTCAACCGTGCGGACGTCAAGGTTCTCAAGGACGCCGAAATCCCGCGCGAAGGCATCCGCGTGGTCAGGCAACCGTCGATGACGCGGAGGGCCGACGGCGGCTACGAGCGCTGGACGGCGCGCCGGATCGGAATCGGCCGCGGCGAAGGCGTGAGCCGGCTGGCATTCGACTGGGCGTTCCCGCGAAGGCCTCGGCCAAACGCGTGAGGCGCCGCATCCTGCTCGATGCGGACACGACGCACCTGGACGAGATCAGCCGTTCGGCTGGAGCTTTATGGTGTTCCTTGATGTAGCCGTATTCGCGACTGCGGACGTAGACTGGCAGCGCTCGCTGGATCCCTACGTATTCCACGCGAATTACCAACTGGCAAGCTTCGACATGAAACTGAACTTGTATCCAGCACGACCCAACGACCCCACCATGATCCCTTTGCTGGGAGCTGTCTATGATCGGGTGCCCGACGCTGGTCCCGTCGTTCTGCTTGCCGGCGACGTCCGTGCGGCTGCGCATGTTGTCCTGCCGCAAGGGCATGGTATTCCGGCGATCTTTTGCAAGTTCAATCGGTCAGGCGACGCCGGTGTGACGATTTATACCGAAGACACCGGAGTAAACCGAAGCGTTCAGTGGCTGAATTACGTGTTGATTAATGCGGATGTGCTGAATGCATCACACGCGGTGCTGCTGCACGAGCTGATACACGCGGCGAATTACGTGGGCAACACTGGCTATGGGAATAGGCACGACTCAGACCCGAATAGCATCATGCGAGAATCCGAATGGATCCCGGGGCTCCCGTTGCCGTTAATGTTCGAGAGACACGCGGAGGCGCTGAGGCAGTCGTACTTTGCCAGGGCCACCTAGAAAGCGTTTGTCGCTTGTACGTAACCCGCGGCACCAGGGCGCTTGTTGACGAAAGCCAACATCCGCGCGCGATCGAGCGGCCGCAATGATCGCCCAGAAATTCCGTTCCGAGCGGCACACGATCGAGAACGGCTTTCGGTTCGAGTTTCACCCGGACAGCGAAATTCTT
>Ga0136846_1215124_pt1 | contig 15994 bp, 19 predicted proteins | sample HopSoiMetagenom2_FD_96841 | JGI IMG/M metagenome (GOLD analysis project Ga0136846, IMG submission 96841) | Grasslands soil microbial communities from Hopland, California, USA - 2 Assembly 2016 (version 4) | ecosystem: Environmental > Terrestrial > Soil > Grasslands | place: USA: Hopland... | reverse complement strand
CGCATGGGTTGCGCGGCTCGGCGCCTGACGGCGCCGAGCCGCGCGCCCGCATCGTGGAGGCTTCGCCTCGGGAGCCTCAAGACCCATCCCCGGTCATCCGCTGAAGCGGTGGGACCGAGGCGATCTCCGGCCGTTGCGGGCTGGAGACACCCTTTCGGGTGGTGGCAGTCTCGGGCTGGAGAGGAGAGCCGCGACTACCACGTTCCAGGTATCGGCCGCGGCGCCCGGAACCTTCAGTCACGTTCGAAGATCCGCCCGGCGCAGCACGCGTCGGTATCCTGCGCCGCATGACCGATCGGATCGCACTGCTGCCTGACCGCATCATCGACACGAACGAGGGCGCGGTCCTCGACGACCGCGCCGTGCTCGTCGAGGACGATCGGATCGCCGACGTCGTCGCGACCGCGGACGTCCCCGACGGGCCGCGCCGGATCGACCTTGCGGGGCACACGCTCCTGCCGGGCTTGATGGACATGCACGCGCATCTCGCCGGCCTGGAGGAGCACGGACAGGGCTACGCCGAGCTGGTGATGCGCAACGGCGCACAGGAGGCGATCGCGGGCGTGCGGAACGCGCGGCTGATCCTCGAGGCCGGCTTCACGACCGTCCGCGACGTCGGCTCGTTCCGCGCGTTCACCGATGTCGCGATCCGCGAAGGCATCGAGGCGGGCTGGTTCCCGGGACCGCGGATGCTCTGCGCGGGCTGCTACGTGACCTGCCCGGGCGGCGGCGGCGACATCACCGGCCTCGCGGTGGACGTCGACACGGCGGTCCCGGCGGAGCTGCGGTTCGGCGTGACGAGCGGTGTCGATCAGATGCGCGCCAACGTCCGGCGGATCATCGCGCGCGGATCGGACCTCATCAAGATCATCGCGACCGGTGCGGTGCTCACGAGCGGCACGAACCCCGGCGCGCCCGAGTTCACCGAGGACGAGCTGCGCGCGGCGGTCGAAGAGTGCGAGCTGCTCGGCGCGCACGTCGCGGCGCACGCGCACGGTCCCGAGGGGATCATGCGCGCCTCACGAGCCGGCGTCCGCTCGGTCGAGCACGCGTCGCTGATCGATGACGAGGCCCTGGCGCTGGTCGTCGAGAACGGCACGTACCTCGTGATCGACATCTCCGACGGCGATCACATGGAAGAGGAAGGGCCGAAGCTCGGCTACACCGACGAGGTGATGCGCAAGGTCCGGTGGACCAACGAGGTGAGCCGGTCGATGTTCGGCAAGGCCGTGGCGGCCGGCGCCAAGATCGCGAACGGCTCCGACACCGGGATCGCGCCGTTCGGGACGGAAGCGAAGAACCTCACGTGCTACGTGCGGTTCGGGATGACGCCGATGCAGGCGATCCGCTCCGCCACGGCGGTCGCCGCCGAGATGGTCGGCTGGCAGGACAGGGTCGGGACGCTATGCGCGGGCCTCTGGGCCGATGCGATCGCGGTTGCGGGTGACCCGACCCGGGACATCACCGTGCTCGAGTCGGTGCCCTTCGTGATGAAGGGCGGCGAGGTGGTGAAGGACACCCGGTAAGGGTCGGGGGCCGGCGAAGCCGGCCCCCGAGGGTCCCGCAGTGGCGCGGGAGACCTACGTGGTCCAGCCCGTGTCCGGGGCCCGGTCGACGTTCCCGTGCAGCCGGCCCGCGAGGCGCCACCGGATCGTCTTCGTCGCCCGCAGGTCCTCCGACGGCAGCCCGCACACGACGGAGGTGCTGGTGGCGGCGACATGCACGTACGCCTTGTACGGGCGGTCGGGGTTCGTCGACCTCACCAGGCAGAACACGGGCGCGGCCGGCACCGCGTTCGGATCGCCGAACATGGAGACGACATAGTCGGCGGCGCCGTCGCCGTAGGAGTCGATCTGCCAGTAGAACGAGCCCTTGCCGTTGGAAAGGTCGAACGCGTCGTAGGTCGTGACCCTGATCCGGTCCCGGAACACGCCGGGCTTGATCTTGACCGTGCGGATCGACGACGTCGCGACATCGAGACCCTTCGGCGTATCCTTCGGATCGCCGGCGCTTGCCGCGAAGACGCTCGGCGCACCGAGCAACAGCGCGGCGGTGATCATCGTGCTTGCGATCCGTCGCATGATGGTTTCCTCTTTCCGAACCGGAGGTCACGGTGGCCCGGTTCCAAGGAGCGGTCAACCCGGACCTTCGGTCCTCGCGGGACCGTTGGTCCATGTCGTGCGATCAGACGCCGGCGGGCTCGGCGGTCCACCGCTCGGCCCAGGCCTGAAGCTCGTTGAGCACGTCGGCGAGCTCCCGGCCGCGGGGCGTGAGGCCGTAGGACACCTTCACCGGTGTGCTGGGCTCGACGCATCGCTCGACGATCGACGCCGCTTCGAGCGCCTTCAGCCGTTCGGACAGCGACGCGTCGGAGATCTTCGGGACGGCGTGCTTGAGCTCGGAGTAGCGCTGTGGCCCCGGACGAAGCGCGTGCACGATCAGCGGCATCCACTTCTGGGCGATCAGCTCGGCCGCTTCCTGGAAGTGCCGGCAGATCGCCTGGTCGTGGTGGGGAGTCATCGTCGCCATACCGTAGAGAACGCCTTGGACGTGGTCAAGATTCCGGAGCGACTCTGGAATACAGAGTAACTGTGCCCGGTTGAGGCGGATATCGGCCACCCAAGGGGGGCGGCCAGGATCAGGAGGGAGCACGATGAGCGACGTGACGAGCGCCCGGAGCATCAATGGGATCGACTTGCCGCCCGCGGGCGCGTACAGCTTCGACAAGGCGCACACGACCCTCGGGTTCGTGGCGCGCCACATGCTGTCGAAGGTTCGCGGCCGCTTCACCGAGTTCGACGGCCAGGTCAAGATCGGCGAGTCGGTCGAGGATTCATCGGTGAACCTCGAGATCAAGGTCGATTCGATCGCCACGGACAACGAAGGTCGCGATCAGCACTTGCGTGGCGACGACTTCTTCGAGGTGGACAGCTACCCCACGCTTTCATTCGTGTCGACCGCGTTCCGACCGGCAGCCGGCAACTCGTTCGAGTTGGACGGGGATCTGACCGTCAAGGGCGAGACGAACCCCGTCACGCTGAAGGGCGAGTTCCTCGGATGGGGCCCCGGCATGCAGGGCGGGACGCTCGCCTCGTTCACCGCGTCGACGACGATCGACCGCGAGGACTGGGACCTGACCTGGAACGTCGCGGTTGAGACCGGCGGCTGGCTCGTCGGCAAGAAGGTCGACATCGTGATCGACGCCGACCTCGTGCTCGAGGACTGACCGACACCGTCTCGCTTCTTCGAAGGGGCGGCGCGCCAGGTGCGCGTCGCCCCTTCGGTACGCTCGGCCGGTGCGCGCGGCGATCTGTCAGCTGAACGCCGGAGTCGACGACGTCGATGTGAACGTCGCGACGGCCGAGCGGGTGGTCGGCGAGGCGGCCGACGGCGGCGCCGACCTCGTGGTGCTCCCCGAGCTGTTCGCGTACTACGGGTCGCAGCGTCGGATGCGCGAGCTAGCGGAGCCGCTCGGCGGCCCGATCACCGGTCGTCTCGCCGCGCTCGCCCGGAGCCGCTCGATGTGGCTCCTCGGCGGTTCGATCTGTGAGGCGGCCGACGGTCGTGTGTACAACACGTCGTTCCTGTTCGACCGCGACGGCGACGCGGTCGCACGCTACCGGAAGATCCATCTGTATGACGCCGAGCTCCCCGGTCAGCGCCCGATCCGCGAGTCGGCGTTGTTCGCGGCGGGCGATGAGGTCGTCACGCACGAGGTCGACGGGCTGCGGCTCGGCATGTCGATCTGCTACGACGTCCGATTCCCCGAGCTGTATCGCGGCCTGATGACCTCGGGCGCGCTCGTGCTCGCGGTGCCGTCGGCGTTCCAGGCTGCGACGGGAGCGGCACACTGGGAGACGCTGCTGCGAGCGCGCGCGATCGAGGAGCAGTGCTACGTGCTCGCCGCCGCGCAATGGGGCCCGTGGGGACCGCCGGAGGCCGGCCACCGGACGTACGGCAACGCGATGATCGTCGACCCGTGGGGCACCGTCATTGTCCGGGCGCCCGACGAGGGCGACGGCGTGTGGTTCGCCGACCTGGCTCCGGACGAGATCCGCGCCGTCCGGGCACGTCTGCCGGCGTTGTCCCACCGCCGCCTCGGAAATGCGTGCTGACATCAGAGCAGGTCGTTGGGCGTATCGATGTCCGGCGGTGCAGGCCGGTCGACGTGCACCTCGTGGACCCATTCGGGGTGCGACGCCATGAGAACCCGCGCGCCGGCGTCGCCGTGCAGATGACCCGCCTCGGCGTAGATCTCGCGTGACAGTAGCGCCGGACCCGGACCGTCCGTGAACACCAGTCGCACGATCTGCGCGCGTGTCGTCCGGAAGCCTTCGATCAGCGCGCCGACGTCGTCCGCGGTGACACCCGGCTGATCGGCGAGCAGGATGATCGCCGCCTCGCTGTCGTTGTCGACGTCGTGCAGCGCTGCGGCGAGGGATGTTGCCTGCCCATCGCGGTAGTCGCGGTTGTCGACCACGATCACGTCGTCGGGGATCGCTGCCCGCACGGCGCTCGCGTCATGGCCGACGACGACGATCAGCTCATCCACCGCGGCGTCGAGGAGCGCGTCGATCGCGTGACGGACGAGCGGCCGGCCGTCGACATCGATGAGCTGCTTGGTCGCACCGAACCGTGAGCTCGTGCCGGCCGCGAGGACGATCCCCGAGATCATCGAGCGCGGGAAAGCCGACCGCCGTCGAGGTCCTGGTATCGCATCGGCGCAAGGGTATCCTCCGCGCCGTGGGTCCCGAGCCAACGTTCGATGTCATCGAACGGAGTCCGTATTACGTCCTCACCCGAGATGAGACCGGATACGCACTGTGGTCGGTTGTCGGCGATGACATCGACGAACCCGTCCTGACCTTCGCACCGAGCGACGAAGGGCTCGCGAGAGCGCGAGCCGCGTTCCACCGCGAGACAAGGCTCGGGCGGTGGTCGCGGTTCCTCCTGATCGCGGCGATCGTCGCCGCACCGGTGTGGCTCGTCAGCGTGCTCGGCGATCGATGGATGTCTCTGTTCGTGGGGCCCACCTTCGCGGGTCTCGGCCGCGGTTTCCAGCCGGCACGCCTGGAGCTGTGGTTCGTCCTCGCGAGCTCCGTTGCGAACGTCGCCTTCATCGTCGCCGCCGGTCTCTCGCTCGTTCTGTGGCTGCACCGGCGTTACCGCCGTGAGGGCTGAGCGATGGATCACGATCCTGCGGAAGAGCTCGCGGCGAGCCGATACGCATCGCTGGTGCAGACGCCGCACGGGTACGAGGTGCACCGTCGCGAACGAGCCACCATCGAGACGTTTCCGGCGAACGATCAGGGCTTTGACGCTGCGTGGGACCGCTATTCGGAACTGACGCGTGTGGCTCGCAGCGGTCGCGCGTTGTCGGCGCTCGTCGTCATCGGTGTGGCCGCCGCGGTGCTGTGGTTCGTCCTCGCCCTCATCAACGGCGTCCTGTACGTGGTCGTGACCGGGCGCAGCGGCTCGCATGATCCGATCATCGAGCTGCTTTCGTGGATCTCGCCGTTCACGACCGCGGCCTATGCGCTCTTCGTCGGAGCGGTCGGGTCCTACGGCGCCGTGTGGCTCTACCGCCGAGGGATGCCACCGGCGCGGCGTCGCACCTAGCGGGCTTCGGTCCCCGGCCGCGGCCGGTCATGGATCGGGCCCGGCCGCTCCTTGAGGAAGCCGCCGCCGCGGCCGTGGCGGACGGCCACGATCTCCGCGACGATCGCCTGCGCGATCTCGTCCGGTCCCTCGGCGCCGAGGTCCAGGCCGGCGGGCGCGTGGAGGCGGGCGCGCCGTTCGTCGGTGACCTCGACGCCGTCCGCGGCGAGGTCCATCAAGATCCGCTGCGTGCGGGCGCCGGGCCCGAGCATCGCGATGTACCCGACGTCGGTACGCAACAGCCCGCGGAGGTACTCGCGGTCGCGCAGATAGTTGTGCGACATCACCACCGCGAACGTTCGCTGATCCAGCGGCGCCGCGCCGTCGATCTGCGACGGCTCGTCGACGCAGATGAACGCGTGCGCTTCGGGATACCGCTCCTCGCTCAGGAACGCCGGCCGATCGTCGACGACCACCGCGTGCCAGCCGATCGCCGCGGCCGCACGGACGAGCGGGATCGCGTCGTGGCCGGCGCCGCACAGCACGAGGCGAAGCGGCGGCTCGAGGACCTCGACGAAGGACCGAACCGATCCGGCGAACGTGCGGATCTCGGAGCGCCCGGCCGCGAGCAGCTCCTTGGCCGCGACCGTCGCTTCGGCGTCGACGTCCGCGTCGCCCAGGCTGCCGTCGACCGACCCGTCGGTCCGCACGACGAGCCGAGCGCCGGGCTGAACGCCGGCGACATCGGATTCAAGCGCGGTGACGACACCGATCGCCGTCTCGTGATCGAGCGCCTCGCGGAGCGCGTGGGTCACCGCGACGGCGCGTTCCGCCGGTTCGATGAACACCTCGATCGCGCCGTTGCAGCCGAGGCCGAGCCCCCAGACCTCGTCGTCGTCGGCGGTGAGGTCCCAGCCGGCCAGCCGCGCGGTGCCTTCGTCCATCACGACCCGAGCCAGGTCGGCAACGTCGCCCTCCAGGCACCCGCCGCTGAGGTTGCCGATGGGGGCTCCCTCTTCCGGGACGAGGAGGCGCGCCCCGGGGCGGCGGTATGTGGAGCCGCGCACCGCCACGATCGTGGCCAGCGCCATCCGGTGTCCCTGAGCGTCCAGGCTCTCGATCGCCTCGAGCACGTCGGTGATCTCGCTCACTTCGTACGATGGTAGCCCTGTGCGGCCGGGCGGTCGGCCGCTCAGTCATTCGGGGTTCGAGCCGATACCTGCACAGATGGACGATTCCTTCTCGCTCGGAGAGCGCGCGAAGCGCCGTGTCCGGCCCGTGCGGCCCAAGCACGCGGCGCCGCGCAGCCGTCGATCGCCGGCCGGCGGGTCGTTCGAACGGACGCGGTACATCCTCGGCGGCATCGGGATCATCGTCGCGGTGCTCTTGGTCTGGGGGTTCATGCACTTCATGGCGGGCGCCGGCAACGAGGCGGCGAACGGCCAGGCGAGCGAGATCGGCGCGGCGCAGGACGTGCAGGCCCAGATGACGGGACAGCAGACGATCCAGTCCGTGGAAGGGTTGTACGCGGAGAGCGGCTCCTTCTCGCAGATCAGCCCGGAGGCGCTGAAGAAGTTCGAGCCGACCTTTCGCTACACCCAGGGTCCCTCGACCGATCCGAACACCGTGAGCGTCGCGAGCACCGCCGACGACGTCGGGATCGCGGTGCTTTCGACATCGGGCACGTGCCTCTACGCGCACGTCGCCGCGGCGGGCGTGACCTACGGCAGCGGCTCCACCTGCACCGGCGTGGTGGCGCTGAAGGCATCGGCCCCGTCCTGGCCGACCCCGGCCTGAGCTACACCCGGAGCGGCGGGCGTCCGATACCTGCCGCGGGATGGATGACGCCTTCCGGATGGTCGCTGCGCGCATGCCGCGCACCCGCCGCTTCACGCCGTTCGCCGCGCGCGCCACGGCGTTGCTGGCGATGATCGGGATCCTCGTCCTGACGTTCGCGATGTTCGTCGTCTCCGCGCAGGACAAGGCCGACGCGCGCCGGGAGCAGCTCGCCTCCATGCAGCGGGCCGACGCGGCGGCGGCGGCCCAGGCGGCCGCCGAGATCGAGACGGCCGATCCCGCGGCGCCCGATGCGGCCGCCGTCGGGAACATGCTCGACGCGCGCGCGCAAGCGGCGGGGACGGCGGCGCTGGACGCGGCTCGCACGGTCGCGTCGGGCGGGTCGATCGTCGACGCGGCTCCCAACGCCCTCACGGCGCTCGACCCGACCGTTCTGTACCTCGACGGACCCTCGACCGGGCCGTCCGTGGTTAGCGTCTACGCCGGCGCGGCGGGCTGGGCGGCCGCCGTGCACGGGGCGAAGACCACGTGCTATTGGATCGCCCTCGCTGCCGACGGTCGCGCACGGTACGGCACGGGCGAACCGTGCACCGGGATGGCGGCTCTGGCCGCCGACCGGCCCGCCTGGTAGCGCCCCGGCGTCGTCGAACGTCGCGTCGTACTACTCTCGCCGGCGTTCGCGGGTGCGACGAACCGGAGGGGCTTCTCACGCAGATATCGGTCACCGTCAACGGCATGCATCACGCCGACGAGGTCGAGCCACGAACGCTGCTCGTCTACTACCTTCGCGAGCACCTGCGGCTTACCGGCACCAACGTCGGATGCGACACGTCCTCGTGCGGCGCCTGCACGGTCCACGTCGACGGGGAGTCGGTGAAGTCGTGCACGATGCTCGCGGTGCAGGCGGACGGCCGCGCCGTGACGACGATCGAAGGCATGGCGCGCGACGGCGAACTGCATCCGCTCCAAGAGGCGTTCCACCGGAACCACGGGCTGCAATGCGGGTATTGCACGCCCGGCATGATCATGGCCGCCGCGAGCTACCTCCGAGAGAACCCCGACCCAACAGAGGAAGAGGTCCGAGAGTCGCTCGAAGGGAACCTCTGCCGGTGCACCGGCTACCAGAACATCGTCGAGTCGATCCTGGACGCCGCGCGAGGCGAGGCGTGATCCCGGCACCGTTCGCGTACGTGCGCGTCGGGTCGGTCGACGAGGCGATCGCCGCGCTCGCCGCCGATGAGGAGGCGAAGCTGCTGGCGGGTGGCCACTCGTTGTTGCCGGCGATGCGCTTGCGCGTCGCGCGTCCCACGACACTGATCGACATCGGGCGCCTGGAGGGCTTCTCGACGATCCGCGAGGACGGCGACGAGATCGCGATCGGGGCGCTCGCCCGGCACCACGATGTCGCGAACAGCGAGCTGCTGCAGGCGGCGTGCCCCATCATGGCGTTCGCCGCCGCGCAGATCGGTGATCCCGCGGTCCGCCACGTGGGCACGATCGGCGGCTCCGTCGCCCACGGCGATCCGGCCGGCGACATGCCGGCGGTGCTCCTTGCGCTCGACGCGACGTTCGTTGTGGCCGGCGCAGGAGGGATGCGCCGAACGATCGACGCGGGGTCGTTCTTCACGGGGCTGTTCGAGACGGCGCTCGCGCCGACCGAGGTGCTCACCGAGATCCGGGTCCCGCGGGCGACGGACGGCTGGAGCTTCCTGAAGTTCAACCGGCGAGCGCAGGATTGGGCTCTGGTCGGTGTGTCCGCCGTGCGGACGGAACGCGGAGTGCGGGTCGCCCTCACCAACATGGGGCTCACGCCGCTGCGAGCGACCGGCGTCGAGCGGGAGGTCGACGGCGGGGCGGATCTGGCGGCGGCGTCGGCGCGCGCCGACGAGGGCACGGCGCCGCCCGACGACGCGTTCGCGTCGTCGGACTATCGCCGTGCCCTCGTCAAAGTTCTGACCCAGCGAGCGCTCGAAGAGGCGACGGCCTGAGCAGCCGGGTGACGCCGGGCCGCTGCTAGGGTCGCGTGATGCTGCTCCTTCGCGGGCTCTCGCTGCTCGCCCAGAGCCACGCCGAGCCCACGCCCTTCACGTTCGAGTGGTTCCAACTCCACAAGTGGGACCTCGGCGCCACGATCGTCGTCGCGGTGCTGCTCACGGTCGTGGGGCGACGCTGGTCCCGGCACTATCGGCGGCGGGCTCGGGGTGGCGGCGACGACGCCGAGGGGCGCCGGCGGCGCCGCGTCGCGACGGTGATCGGCCTGCTTTCGGGGATCGTGATCGTGATCGCGTGGTTCGTGTTCCTGTTGACGCTGTTGAAGGACCTCGGCGTCGACATCACGCCGATCATCGCGTCGGCGGGCATCGTTGGGATCGCGCTCGGGTTCGGCGCGCAGACGATCGTGCGGGACTCGCTCTCCGGCCTGTTCATCTTCCTCGAGGGCCAGTACGACGTCGGCGACACGGTCGACCTCACCACGTCGGCCGGCACAGTCTCGGGAACGATCGAGAAGCTCAACCTCCGGACCACGTCGGTCCGGCAATACGACGGCTCGCTGTCGACCATCCCGAACGGCCTGATCGAGGTCACCAACAACCGCACCCGTGGCTGGGGACGCGCGGTCGTCGACGTGCCGGTCGCGCTCGACGAGGATCCCGAGCACGTCCGGACGGCCCTCGAGGAGCTGGTCGACGAGCTCTCGTCCCAGCCGCCGTTCGATGCGTGGCTCCGCCAGCCGCCGCAGGTGCTCGGCGTCACGCAGCTCACCAACGTCGCGCAGGTGATGCGGATCGCGGTCGAGACCGAGCCGAGTCACCGGGTCGACGTTGAGCGGCTGTTGCGCGCGAAAGTGGTCGCGAGGATGAGCGAGCGAGGCATCAAGGCGCCGCCGGTGGTTCCGGGCATGCCGCGCCCGCCCGAGTAGACCTCGGCGCGGCGCGTGCCGGTAGGCTGCCGGGATGCAACCGATCCCGGGCAGCGTCGAGGAGCTCACCGCGTCGCTCGGCGACCACGCGTACCTCGCCGACCGCGGGCTGTCGACCGCCATCTACCTATCGCTGTCGCTCGGCAAGCCACTGCTGCTCGAAGGGGAGGCCGGCGTCGGCAAGACCGAGGTCGCCAAGGTGCTCGCGGAGCTGCTCGACCGCGAGCTGATCCGCCTGCAGTGCTACGAGGGGATCGACGCCTCGCAGGCGCTCTACGAGTGGAACTACTCGCGGCAGTTGATCGCGGTGCGCGCGATGGATGCGGCCGAGGCCAGCGCCGACGTGCAGGACCTGTTCGGGCCGGAGTTCCTGGTGGAGCGGCCGCTGCTGTCGGCGATCCGCCGCGGCGACCGCGCCGTGCTGCTGGTCGACGAGCTCGATCGCGCCGACGACGAGTTCGAGGCGTTCCTCCTCGAGATCTTGTCGGACTTCGCGGTCACGATCCCGGAGGTCGGGCGCGTCGCCGCCGAGACGCCGCCGGCGGTCGTCGTGACGTCGAACCGCACGCGCGAGCTGCACGACGCCCTGAAGCGCCGCTGCCTGTACCACTGGATCGATCACCCGGATCTCGATCGCGAGGTCGCGATCGTGCGCGCCCGCGCCCCGCAGGTCGGCGCCGCGCTCGCACGCGACGTGGCCGGCGCCGTCGAGCGCCTGCGCGCGCTCGACCTGGCGAAGGTGCCCGGGGTCGCTGAGACGATCGACTGGGCGAACGCGCTGGCGTTCCTCGGCGCGGAGCGACTCGGCGCCGGCCTTGCCGCCGACACGCTCGGTGCGGTCGTGAAGGATCACGAGGACCAGGCGCTCGTCGCGCCGCGCCTGGCCGAGGTGGTCGGGGAGGATGGCTGACGGGCCGCTTCCGCCCCTCGTCGCACTCGGCCGCGATCTCCGCGCCAAGGGTCTGCCTGTCGGCACCGGCCGGATCCTGACCTTCATCCGCGGCGTTGCGGCGATGGGACTCACCGACCGTTCGTCGCTGTACTGGACGGCTCGCACCACGATGGTCGCGAGTCGCGCCGACCTCGACACATTCGACGCGACGTTCGCGGCGTGGTTCCGCTCGTTGCGGCTCGACGAGGGCGACGAGCTGCGGTTCGAGTTCGACCTGCCCCCCGACCCCGAGGCGCTCGAGCCCGGCGAGGACGCGCTCGCCGACGTGGAGGGGATGTCGGCCGCGGCGACGTGGCATCACGCCGACGAGGACGAAGAGCCCGAACAGGGCGAGGACTCGGCGCTTCGGCTCGTCGCCTCCGCCGTGGAGATCTTGCGATCGAAATCGTTCGCCTATCTGAACGAGGACGAGCGCCAACGCGTCGCCAAGCTGATCCGCGAGCTGCGGGTGCACGTCCCGATCGAGCGCACGCGACGGATGCGATCGTCGAACAAGGGAACGACGCTCGACGTTCGCCGGACGCTCCGGCGGTCGCTCCGGACCCAGGGCGAGCCGTTCGACCGTGCGTGGCGAGCGCGCCGGACACGCACCCGGCCGCTCGTGCTGATCCTCGACGTCTCGGGCTCGATGGCGCCGTACTCCCGCGCGTTGCTGCAGTTCGGCTATGCGGCGATGGCGGCGGGGCGGCGGGTCGAGGTGTTTTGCTTCGGCACGCGCCTCACCCGCGTGACGCGTGTGCTGCGCACGAAGGATCCCGACCGCGCGATGCACGAGATCGGACGGATCGTCGCGGACTGGGAGGGCGGGACCCGTATCGGCGAGTCGCTGAAGAGCTTGCTCGACGGATGGAGCCAGCGTGCGGCCCTCCGCGGCGCCGTGGTGGTGCTGTGCTCCGACGGTCTCGAGCGTGGCGATCCCGAGCTGTTGCGCGCCCAGATGGCGCGTCTGCGCCGGCTTGCGTACCGGGTCGTGTGGGCCAACCCGCTGAAGGGCTCGCCCAGGTACGAACCGCTGGCCCGGGGGATGGCGGCGGCACTCCCGAGCGTCGACGTGTTCCTGTCGGGGCACAACCTCGAGAGCCTCGAGGCGCTGGCCGCCGCCCTGGCCCCGTGAGCGGCGTCGGCGGTACGCTGGGCGGATGCCGGTCGACAACACCCTGGCCCTCGACGAGCTGACCGACGACGGCGCGCCGATGCCGCGCGGTCGCGGCCGGAGCGCCTGGATCGTGTTCGCGGCCCTCGGCTTCGCGTGCGTCTTCGTCGTGGTCGAGATCTTCGCCAACCTCGGCGTCAAGGATTCGATCGGGCACGCCGAGGAGACGCTGACGGTGGCGCAGGCGGCAGCCGGACGCGTCGCGACCGCCGACGGCAGCTACAGCGACGCCGACCATCTGCGCCTCACGGCCGTGGAGCCGTCGTTGGACTGGATCGCCGGCGGCGATCAGGCAACGGGGATCAACGAGGTGAGCGTCGCGACGGCCAACGGTGACTGGGGGGCCGCCGTCGAAGCCCGGCCAGGCGCCTGCTTCTACCTGCATCTGACCAGCGACGGCGGCACGTTCTACGGCGTCGGCGTCTCGTGCACGGGTGAGGAAGCGTTGCAGGCGAGCGACCCTCGCTGGTAGTTGCGTTCGGGGTAGCCCGTCCTACCGACATTCAAGTATCGGCCGGTCAGATGCCGACACCTCACCCATGCGTACGACACGGGTTTGGCGGAAGCGGGGGGCGGCAGCATCGGCGGCGGCGATCTTGATCCTCGGTCTCGGTATGCAGGGCGCCCAGGCGTCCGCGCGGACCGTGTCGAAGAAGGCACTGGCAACGGGTGTCGTGTACGAGCTGATCACCGACACCTCCTACCCCGCGCGCGAGTACGTGCTGCTGTACGACGGCGGCGTTGCGAGCGCGGCGCTCGACCAGGTTCTGTCGGCGCCCCAGGTCGGCACGTTCCAGAAGACGAGCGTGATGGCGGCCAACGCCGGCGCCATCGCGGGCGTGAACGGCGACCTGAACGATTGGCCGGCTCGCCCGACCCACCAGTACGTGAGCAACGGCATGCCGATCCAGACCTCGACGCCCCCGGGCGTCTCCCTCGGGTTCCGGCAGGACAAGCACGGCGCCACGATCAATCGCGCCACGCTGAAGATCACGGCGACCAACGTCGCGGCGAAGACCTCGTTCGCGGTCTCGAGCTGGAACACCGGCCTGCCCACGACAGACCAGGTCGTCGGGTACAGCTGGTACGGCGGCAAGTACGACAAGCCGCAGGCGAACCAGTGCAGTGTCCGTCTGAGCGCGCCCGGCATGGTCCGGTGGAACGCGGGCAAGGACGGGACCGGCCGCGACTACGCGGTCGACGCGGTTCGCTGCAGCACGTCGACGCCGCTGCCCGTGACCAGCACGAGCACCGTCGTGCTGAGCTCGAAGTTGATCGGCAAGGGCGCGACCTGGATCAAGTCGCTCAAGGTCGGCGCGACCGTGCACGTCGGCTGGTCCGACGGGACGCCCGGCGCGGTGGACGTCGTCAGCGGCAGCGCCGACATCCTGGAGAACGGCGTGATCCAGTACGCGGCCAACTGCAACGACGACCTCTGCCTCAAGAACCCACGCACCGCCGTCGGGATCACCGCGTCCGGCGGGGTCATCATCATGGTGGTCGACGGACGCTCGTCCGGCTCGAACGGGCTGACGCTGTATCAGCTCGGCAGGGAGATGAAAGCGCTCGGCGCGGTGAACGCCGTGAACCTCGACGGCGGCGGCTCCGCGACGATGTGGATCAAGGGCATGGGGATCGTGAATCATCCGACGGACTCGACGGGCGAGCGTCCCGTCTCCAACGCGCTCGTGATCTTGCCGCGAGCGAACCCGAGCGAGCCGATCCCGGCGGCGCCGAAGGTCTAACCCCTCATGCCGTCGCTCGGTCGAGGAGCTCGACCGGGTGGACGACCTCGATGCCACGGTCGCCCAGGTGGTGCGCGATCTGGACCGAGCATCCAGGGTTGGCCGATGCGACGACCGTCGCCCCGGTGGCTGCGATCGCCGTCGCCTTCTCCGCGCCGAGCGGCTCCGCGAGCTCGGGCTGCGTGGCGGCGTAGATCCCCGCGGCGCCGCAGCACCGATCGCCGTCCGCGATCTCGACGAGGATCAGACCGGGGATCCGTCCGAGGAGCGCCCGCGGCGCATCGTGGATGTGCTGGGCGCGCAACGCGTGGCACGCGTCGTGGTAGGCGACCGTCGCCGGCACCCGCCGCAGCTCGGCGTCACCGAGCCCCTGGTCGCCCAGGAACGCCATCAGGTCGACGACCGGAAGGCCGGTTCCGGGTCGCAGGTCATCGTAGGTCTGCATGTGTGCGCCGCAGCCGGCGGCGTTGACCACGACGACGTCCGCGGACCGGAAGGCGTGGTGGGCGCGCGCGGCCAGCCGCCGCGCGACGCCGAGCCGCCCGTTGTGGGCGGCGAGCGCCCCGCAGCACGCCTGGCCGCCCGGAACCGTCACGCGCCATCCGCTCCGGGTCAGGACGCGGATCGTCGCGAGGTTCACCTGGTGGAACCATCGGTCCTGCACGCAGCCCGCGAGCACCGCGACGGTCCCGCGGGTCGCGACCCCGGCCGGTGGATCGGTCACCGACGGAAGTGTCGCGAACGGACGCCCGCGCGACGGGACCATCGCCCGAACGCGGCGGGGCAGCAACGGCCGAACCGCCGGTTGCAGCAGCGTCGCAGCCCGGATCATCGACGGATGTGGGAGCAACCAGTGGAACCCCAGCCAGTGCGCGAGGCGCGTCGCGCGCGAACGCGTCGGCTCCACCTGCTCGCGCGCGGCCTCCATCATCCGGCCGAACGGCACGTGGGACGGGCAGACGTCCTCGCAGGCCCGGCACACGAGGCACCGATCCATGAACGCGGCGAACGATCCGCCCACGTCGGCGCCGTCGGTCACGGCCCGCATCGCCGCGATCCGTCCGCGTGGCGACGCCGACTCGTCGCCCGTCAGGCGGTACGTGGGGCAGTGGGGCAAACACAGGCCGCATGCGACGCACGCCGAGAGATCGTCGGCGGTCGGCGCATCGCGGCCGGGTCGCCATCCGGAGCCAGTCGACGCGCTCGGCTGCACGAACCGAGCGCCGTGCGGAAGCTCGGTGCCGAGGGGGAGCGGATCGGTCGCCACACCGCGGATGCTACGGCGCATCGTCGGTGAACCGGCTTTCTCGTGGTAGAACCGCGTCGCCCATCGACGGGGAGAGGGCCGGATGGACGAGTTGCCACCGCCGCCCGGCGGGCCACAGAGCCTGCCGTTGGCACCCGAGGCCGGCCCGGCACCCGCGAGCGGTGAGGCGACGACCGCGCCGGGGCGCCGCCGCCGGTGGCCGATCGTCCTGATCGTCGTCGGCCCTGATCTTGGTTGTCGGCGGCATCCGGGCCGTCGTTGCATCGACCCGCGGTCCGTCGTCGGCGAGTCCCTCCGAGGCGTCGCCGGGTCCCTCGGTCGCGCCGCCGGGCGCTCCGAGCAACCTGCATGCGGCTGTCACCGCCTTCCAGATGAAGCACACGGTGACGGCCGTCGGCGCGGACGAGCAACGCACCGCCGCCAGTGTCTGGGTCGCGACGAAGACCGCGCCACCCGGCACTGCCGCCCCAACGGGAACGTTCAACGTGCACCTGCACAACACGTCGCACTCGGGGTTCTCCTCGTTCGGGAGCGCGAACGTCAACAACGGCTGGCGGCTCTT
>Ga0136846_1218012_pt1 | contig 15997 bp, 15 predicted proteins | sample HopSoiMetagenom2_FD_96841 | JGI IMG/M metagenome (GOLD analysis project Ga0136846, IMG submission 96841) | Grasslands soil microbial communities from Hopland, California, USA - 2 Assembly 2016 (version 4) | ecosystem: Environmental > Terrestrial > Soil > Grasslands | place: USA: Hopland... | reverse complement strand
GTTTCAATTTCAGGACTTTTTTTCTTCTTTCTTTTTTCTTTAAGATAATTCCAGGCTACTTCATTAAACTTCCATTGAACCGATGGTTGCAGCGAGGTAAATTTATGCTTGATAACCCCGGCAATACGCGCCTCAAACTGATCGATACTATTTTGAAGCAGTTGGGCGATCAGCGGGATAGTGGCCTGTAATTTTGAAAGCAGCTTTTCATAAAAAACAATTTCGTTATATGAATACACTTCCATTATGCCTACATTTTTCTTGTTGTAGTATACAGGAAAAATACCGTATGACTTGATACCCGCCTGTTTCAAAACCTGCAAAAACGGAAACTTACCTATCTTATCATCAGTAATTGAATTAAAAAAGATCGGCCTCGGGTTTTGATTGTAATCGTCAATAATCGCGTCAAACGTTTCTTCGGCAAGGTTAAAATCTTTAGCAGCCTTGATCAGGATACTTTTTGAACATTCGTCGTTATCAAATATAGGTTCGTTGTTAATGGTTAAAAAAGGCATCAACCCAAACTCAATACCCGGACTTTCGGCAAGGGATTTAAGCGAACTGATGATATGCGCATACTGGTCTTCCTCATTTGCCGAACGATTTACCAGTTCGGTACGGATACTTTCAAGCGCATGGGTTAGGGTTACATCTGTTAATGTAATTATAGAGAACCCTGTAAATTTAAAAATATTAAGCGGTATTACTTTTTCAATTAACTCAAGGCTGGTATGTGAATGTAGGTATGGCTCAATAGTATCAAAACTAAGTTCTGGCAGTTCGCCATTAAGTTCAATCTCCACAAAACGGGCATCTGTCAGAATATTAAAATACCGCGAAAGGCCGGTTTCAGGATCCTGGTATGAAAACAGCAATTCATTTTTCATCGCAGATGAAAAGCCATACATCCGTTCAAGGATGAGGTTGTAAATGAACCGTTTTTGCCTGTCGCTGAACATTTCGTTCTTGGATACATTCAGCGCATATAAATTGGAGTGATGGCTTGAATGGAAATCATAAAAAGCCTCTGTACTGAAAAAGATCTTATCAGGTACCGGTGTACTTAATGCCCAGTGAAAATCCTTTTCGTTAGCTATTGGCGGTGTAAGTATGGAGTAAATAAGCTCCAGCATTTCCCTGTACTTTTCGGCATCGGTTGGCCGCATATCCAGGTCAATACATATATCATGCTCAAAACGTTCCAAAACATAGCGGTAAAACTCGCTCTTAAGCGTTTTTTCGGTAGCAATCCGTTCTTTTAAATGTGCCACAAACGGGGTAAATGACAGGCATGTTTCAACCTGGCAAATAGTGCATTCGTTTTTGCTTATATTAAGTACTTCTGTGTGCATTTTTTTATAACAATTTTACCCTTTATTAAAGTCTGAAACAGGTTGAAAGATAAGGGTACCATCCTTCTTCAGAGTAACCGGCAATTATTTTAATAACTGCCAGCCTTGCGGGCGCTACATAAAAACCTGCGCCTTTGCGTTGTGCCATTTATTTGAGCGTTGCCCACTTTCCCCCAAACCCGGCCTATATCATAAAAACCTATGACGCCTATTTGGCCGGAACTATGTAGCTGGCAAAATCGCTCAACTTTATCCTCAGCTCCACGTTATTATAAAAACTATGCTGGCTGGCAAACCTGTATAGCCTGTAACCTAATAAATTATCCTGCCCGCCTAAAAATAACGACTGATAAAAGACCGTTTTTACCAATGGTAATACGACCGCCTACCCTATCGGCTAAACAAACTACTTTTAGCCTCAGGCTTTTATATAAGCAACCTGGGGTATTAGCTGGGCAAAACTTATAGAGTTATGGTTTAAACCTTTAAACCCCTGAAGCTTGATATTAATAAAACTTCCCCAGGCCGGGAGCACTTTATCATTGCGCTTAGCATTGGTAAAGTTAATAACTATACCGGCATGCATTTCAATTTATCAAAGATATAACTGTCGGGCGCGTTTGTCAGTAACGGATATGTAATAAATCGGCCGATATTGTCATCAACATCTAATTTATAGTACTGAAAAGCAGGGCCTACCGTTCATTAATAGTCATCAATCTTCGCGTTTTTTGACCAACCGAATTTAAAAAGATAATCCTATAATAGCTATATATATTAACATAACAAAAACAGTATTATAAATAATATAGCTCAAAAAAAACGTCATTGGTGGCATGAGGCAATCCCCTATATACAGAGCGGATCTGCTTATAGGTATTGCCTCTTGTCTTATAATCAGCCATTATAAATCATTGATATTAAGTGTGTTTTAGTCGCTTATAAGTATGAGCGTTGCCTGCGGCCCGGGCCTTCCGCTGCAAATCCTCGCCCCGCCCGTGCGCGAAGGCCTGTGCGGGCTGTGGGGGCGGTTAATTTCTGATCCCATATAAAAATTTCCATTACCTTAAAATCTTTCCACGGTTCAATCGTCTTCTTAGGGAGATACACATTTGTATCACTTATATTAAATGGCAAAAAGACTCCCCCTGATCGTACTGCTTTGGTTGGTTAGCGATCTTTATTTTTTTCAAGCGGTAAAAACGCTCACCAATTCAGGCATTATTTTACAATGCTATTGGTTTATTGACCTGTTGCTGACAGGAAGCATAGTTGCAGCAATTTTTATACGGCGTGGTTCACGTGTACAGCAAACGCTCATCACCTGGCTGATGGGGCTGATGCTGCTCACCTTTGTTCCCCGATTATTTTCCCTGCCGGTTTTATTGGCTGAGGATATAACCCGTTTGTTTCGCGGATTTCCGCCGAGAGCTTTTTGGGTAAGCGAACTGACGATGGCTATAGCAGCCCTCCTTTTCATGGTTGTGCTGTTCGGCATTACGCGTGGGCGGCATTTTTACCGGGTAAGGCGCGAAACGCTGCAGTTCCCCGACCTGCCTGAAGCTTTTGACGGATTTACCATCACGCAGATCACGGATGTACATTCGGGCAGCTTTACCAATGCCGCGGGCGTTAAAAAGGGCTTGGATCTAATTAATGCCCAGCGCAGCGACGTTATTTTGTTCACCGGCGACCTGGTTAATAATAAGGCGTCTGAAATGGACCAATGGATCCCCGCTTTTGCCGGTTTACAGGCACCAATGGGAAAATTCTCGGTGCTGGGCAATCATGATTACGGTGACTATATCCGTTGGGAAACGCCGGAAGCCAAGCAAACCAACCTGGCCCGGTTGAAACAGGTACATACAGAAATAGGTTTCCGGCTGTTGCTGGATGAAGCCATCACATTAAAAAAAGACGGCCAGTCTATTACTTTATTAGGCGTGGAAAATTGGGGGAAAGGCGGCTTTCACCAATATGGCGACCTTAAGAAGGCAACCGCTGATGTACCTGATCGGGCATTTAAAGTGCTGATGTCTCATGATCCCTCGCACTGGGAAGGCGTAACGCTTGATCATCATCAGCATATTCACCTAACCCTTTCAGGGCATACCCACGGCATGCAGTTCGGCATAGAGTTGTTTGGCTTTAAATGGAGCCCTATTAAATACGTTTATAAGCAGTGGGCCGGGCTGTATCATAACGCAGGGCGTTTTTTATATGTAAACCGGGGATTTGGCTTTTTAGGGCTCAAAGGACGAATTGGTATGTGGCCTGAAGTAGCTGTGCTCACATTGAAACAAAGTACCATTTGATAGATTTAAAGGCCTCCTGGAACTTGTATCTTGTTTGCTACAACAAACTTAACTCCCCAGTATGATATATCTCTAAACAATTCGTCACCTTAACAGTTGTAACAATCAGAAGATCAGCTATGGAAAATTACCCGATCACCATCAGTAAAGACAAAGAACTGCATCATTTTGAGGTAGGCGAATATGCCCATCATGATGACGAAAAATGCAAATTCAGGGTATTTGAAAACGGTGTATACGTTGCAAGTTTTGAACCCGACGACCAGCAAATCCTGCATATATGTCAAAACCCGGGGAAAGTGGAAGAAGAGATACTTCATCTGCTTGCCGATCAGATTGAAATACACCATCCACATGGCACCGTTAACAATATCAACAAATTAAAGTTATGAGAAGCATCTGGAAAGGTTCCATCGGGTTTGGCCTGGTCAGTATCCCGATCAAATTGTACTCAGCAGTACAAACATCTTCCCTTGACCTGGATATGCTGGACAGCCGTGACCATGCCCATATCAAGTTTCAACGGGTAAATGAAAATACCAAAAAAGAAGTACCATACGATAAGATAGTAAAAGGCTACAAATATGATGACGATTACGTGATTGTTGAAGAGGCGGATTTCCAGGCAGCAGCCCCCGAAAAAAGCAGGGTGATCGAGATAGAAAACTTCGTCGATATTGCTTCGGTAAACCCTATGTTTTATGAAACTTCTTACTATACCGAGCCGGAAACAAAAAATAATAAAGCGTACGCCCTCCTGCTGGAAGCTTTAAAGAAATCTGGCAAAGCCGGCCTTGCACGGTTTGTATTACGCAGTACTGAAAGCCTTTGCATTGTACACCCGGTAAAAAGAGCCATCGTTGTTACACGGATCCGTTTCGAGCAGCAGATCAGGGACCAGGATGAATTAAAACTCGACGACAAAGTAACCATATCAAAAAAAGAACTGGACATGGGCCTGGCATTGATCAACCAGTATGCCGAACCGCTCGACCTGTCGAAATACAAAGATGAATATCATACGGAGTTATTGAAGCTGATTGAGGCCAAAGCCAAAGGCAAACGTCCAACCATTAAGAAACTCAAACCAAAAGTTTCCAAAAATGATGATCTTTATGAACAGTTGATGAACAGTTTACAAAGTAAAAAAGGAGCATAATTTATGACGGACCCCGTACAAACCAACCTTCCCCAAGCGGACGGCAGTAAACGCTATGTAATCATAGAACCGATTCTTAAAAAAGATGCTCCGGCTCATCTCCATGAGACTGGCATTTTTAAGATCTATAAGGATGCATTTGGTGATGAAAGCCATTTATTCACCGAGCCTGCAGAAAAGGACGGGCAGGCAGATGACTTGCCCGACGAACAAAATCCCGATTACCTGGGGAAACTTCATTTTTCCGGAAAGCACTGGCGCTATGAAGGCAGCGGCCTGAACAGTAAGGAACAGGAAACATTAGCAAAATTCATCCGAAAAAGACAGGCGCTTGAAGCTACGGAAGAATTCTCCGAAAACGCTAATCCGCCGGAAGATCCACCGCTGAACCCCGGAAGCCTGAGTTAAGCCACCCGGTTAGATGCTGTACTTTTTCAGTATATAAAACTGCCATCAAAAAACGAGGATGTATCATAAATCAAATAGACAATCCCTAGTGTTAGATTTCTATAAACCGAAATTTAGCCAATAATATTTATACAAAAAAGGTGTTTACATGTTTTTTATATAAAGGCCACAATTATCTGATTTATAGACATATATGAAAGTATTAACCCTGAATTATGTTAACCCTGTTAACCCCCTTTCAGCCCTTGCTTTGTCTTTAAATCCGTTGGACTCTGAAGGTGAAATTACAAAAGAGGGCTGGTCAGTCTGAGCCCGTCGAACACTCGTCCGTAAAGGCCATTCCCTGATGCTTACTCATGACGATTTTGCTATATTGTAGTACCCTAACCATTAGTCACAAATCCGTTACATGAATCAAATTGCATCGCAATAATATTAACCAGCAGGATAAATTGCTTAATATAGTAGCTTTCGGTGTTTACTGAAGGAAGCACCGGTTGACTGAAAAACACTTAAACTAATTAACACAAATGATCAAACTTTTAAAGCATGCATTGATCACCCCATCAATTGCTGTAATTGCGCTTAACGCCTCGGCCCAAACCGGCGCCCAACCTAAGCTTATTGAAAAGGTTACCCGTAAGGGAACCGAGCTGGTGATCCCCTACGAAAAATATGTATTGCCCAACGGTCTTACAGTTATTTTGGCCGAAGACCACTCAGATCCGCTGGTACATGTGGATATTACCTATCATGTAGGGTCTGCCCGTGAAGAGATCGGTAAATCGGGTTTCGCTCATTTCTTTGAGCACATGATGTTCCAGGGTTCAGACCATGTAGAAAATGGCGATCATTTTAAAATCATCACCGAAGCCGGCGGTACCCTAAACGGATCAACAAATCGTGACCGTACCAATTACTACGAAACTGTGCCCGCTAACCAGCTGGAAAAAATGCTTTGGCTGGAGTCGGACAGGATGGGTTTCCTGCTTGATGCTGTTACTCAGAAAAAATTTGAAGTACAGCGTGCTACCGTAAAAAACGAACGCGGGCAAAACTATGACAACCGCCCTTACGGTTTAGTTGGGCAATACGCTTCAAAAACACTTTACCCATATGGCCACCCCTATTCATGGCTTACCATTGGCTACATCGAGGAGTTGAATAAAGTTGGTGTAAACGATCTTAAGAACTTTTTCCTGAGGTGGTACGGCCCCAATAACGCTACACTTACCATAGGTGGCGATCTTAACGCCAAGCAAACGCTGGCCTGGGTAAGCAAATATTTTGGCAGCATTCCAAGAGGGCCGGTGGTAAAAAACATGTCGTTACCGGCTCCCGTATTAAAGGCCGACAGGTATGTATCGTACACGGATAATTACGCCAAGTTCCCGCTGTTATCCATAAGCTATCCGGGGGTTAAGATCTATGATAAGGATATGTCGCCGCTTGATGCTTTATCAGCTATCATTGGGCAGGGCCGTAACTCTATCTTTTATAAAAACTTTGTAAAAACCCGTAAGGCTGCTCAGGCTACCATGGGTTCATCAAATACCGAACTGGCAGGCGAAATCAGCATGCGGGTTATTCCCTTCCCGGGTCAAACCCTGGCTGATGCTAAGAAGCTGGTAGATGAGTCATTGGCTGAGTTTGAGAAAAAAGGTGTAAGTGACGATGACCTCACCCGCTTTAAAGCCACCGCCGAAGCCGACTATATCAACAGCTTATCGAGCGTAAGCGGTAAAGTATCAGAATTGGCGCAGGCGCAAACTTTTACCGGCAACCCTAACCAGATTGGCCGCGAACTGGATGCCATCCGCGCAGTTACTAAAGAGGATGTAATGCGCGTTTATAACCAGTATATTAAAGGCAAGCCTGCGGTAATATTAAGCGTACTGCCTAAAGGCGGTAACCTGCAGCCTGTTGCACCCGATAATTTCACTGTTGATACTACAGGTTATAAGGCTCCTGATTACGGTTACAATGGCTTAACTTATCATAAGCCTAAAGACAATTTTGACCGCACTATGAAACCAGGCGTAGGCCCTAATCCTGCTATTAAAGTTCCTGCTATCTGGTCAACCAATACGCCTAATGGTATCAATATCATCGGCACACAAAACAGCGAGATTCCGGCGGTATCTATTTCCATGTCGGTAAAAGGCGGGGGTTTATTTGCCATCAACAACCCGGCAAAAGCAGGTTTGGCAGGTGTAGTAGGCCGCATGCTGAATGAGGACACTCAAAATTACACCAGCGAACAGTTCACATCCGAACTGGACAAGCTGGGAAGCAGCATAAACATTTTTGCAAGTTTTGATGAGATCTCGGTTGAGGTATCATCCCTTACAAAAAACCTGAGCAAGACCATGTCGCTGCTTGAGGAAAGATTGTACCATCCTAAATTTACCCAGGATGCACTTGACAGGATCAAGAAACAAACCCTTGAAGGTTTTAAACAAGCTAAAACCCAACCTGCCGGCGTGGCATCATCTGTTTACAGCAAAATACTTTACGGAACAGATAACGTGCGCACTTATGCGGCAGGCGGCAACGAAGAAACTGTAGCCGGCATCACCTTACAGGATGTTCAGGATTATTATGACAGTAACTTTGCACCATCGGTAACCAAAATTGTTGTAGTGGGCGATCTTAGTGAAGCTTCGGCAAAAAGCGCGCTTGCTTTCCTCAATACCTGGAAGGATAAAAAAGTAAGCATCCCAGCCCCCGTTGACGGAAAATCATTTGATAAAACCACCTTATACCTTGTTGATATCCCGGGTGCGGCGCAATCTGAAATCCGCATTGGTTATTTAGATAAGCTGAACTACGATGCAACGGGTACTTATTACAAGCTTAGCATAGCAAACTACATTTTAGGCGGCGCATTCAACAGCCACATCAACCTCAACCTAAGGGAGAAGAAAGGTTGGACCTATGGCGCCAGATCAACATTTAGCTCAGGTAAATATGGCGGTGATTTTACTGCCTCTGCCGGTGTATTGGCTACTGCTACCGATAGTTCGGTGGTTGAGTTTATGAAAGAGATCACCAATTATCAAAAAACCGGTATCACATCTGACGAATTGAAATTCACCCAAACTTCTATAGGGCAGAGCGATGCCCGCCGTTATGAAACCAATGCTCAAAAAGCCGCGTTTTTATCACGGATCCAGGAGTATGGTCTTAAGCCCACTTTTGTTGATGAGCAAAACAAGATCTTATCTACCATCACCCCTGCCGAGATCAATAGCCTGGCTTCAAAATACATTAACCCGGATAACATGGTCATCCTGGTTGTTGGCGATAAGGCAAGGATCTATCCCGGCTTACAAAAACTGGGATACCCTATTGTTGAACTTGATGCCGATGGCAAGCCGAAGCAATAAGTTAATAACATCAATTAAAAAAGCCCTTGTGCCTGCGTCGGCATAAGGGCTTTTTTAATTTGAATTCAACATATTAGTCAAATTCTAAAAGCCTGTGATTTCAATTTTGTGCCACTGCTCTGCAACTGAAAAGTTACCATTAAAAACCTATTTATTAACACATATTTAACTTAAATTAAACACATAAAATCCAACTTTGGGAACAGGTTTTTATCGGCACAGAAATGCCGTTTCGTTGGGTTCAGGTTTATTTCTGCCAGAAAAATAATGAGTATTGTAAAGGGAATTTTTGGGCAAAAAAATAACGCTACCACTTCAGCAGAAAATGTTGATCTGGATGTTCTCTTCAAAGAATATTATGACAGGCTGGTATACTTCTCTCTCCAGTTTATTAAAGATAAAGACCAGGCCGAAGATATTGTACAGGACGCTTTCATCAAATACTGGAACCAGCGTAAAACTGTAATGCAGGATAAGATGGCTATCAAGAACTTCCTGTACAGCACGGTTCGAAATGCAAGCTTAAATACAATAAGGCATAGCAAAGTTATTGAAGCTTATATAGGATATATTGGCAATACTGAACCCGAAGAACCACCCGTAATTGAAGCCATTATCACCGCAGAAGCTGTAGCCGAAATTCATGCTGCTTTACATTCCCTGCCCGAAAGGCATCGCACCATATCAATCATTGGTTATTTTGATGGTAAAAAGAACCAGGAAATTGCCGACGAATTGGATATGTCTGTAAATACCGTTAAAAAACAAAAACAGCGCGCCCTTGAATTGATGCGGGTAAAACTTTCGCCCGAAATATTTACTGCTTTTATCGCGCTTGGCATTGGCTTTTTTAAAAGGTAATACTTCGATTATACGTAAAACAAAAGTGTAATTACAGCAGCTCCGTAGCCAGATTAGCCAGCTCGCTTCTTTCGCCTTTTTGAAGGGTAATATGCGCATAAAGCGGATGTCCCTTTGCTTTATCTATTAAGTATGAAAGTCCGTTACTTTCGGCATCAAGATATGGGGTGTCTATCTGGTAAATATCACCGGTAAATACAAATTTGCTATTTTCACCTGCCCTTGATATGATCGTTTTTACTTCATGGGGTGTGAGGTTTTGCGCTTCATCAACAATAAAGAAGATCTTACTGAGCGTACGCCCGCGGATAAAGGCCAGCGGCGCTATCGAGATCTTGTCGTTATTGACCAGTTCATCAATTTTGGCTTGCATTTTTTCGTCGTCACCAAACTGATCTTTAATAAATTTTAGGTTATCCCATATTGGGGCCATATACGGGTCAATCTTCGATTTGATATCACCAGGTAAAAACCCAATATCCTTATTGCTTAAAGGCACTATGGGGCGGGTAACAAAAATCTGGCGGTAGTATTTACGCTGTTCAAGGGCGCTTGCGAGTGCCAGTAGTGTTTTACCTGTGCCGGCATTACCCTGTATGGTTACAAGCTTAATATCAGGATGCAATAAAGCATGGATAGCAAACGACTGCTCTATATTTCGCGGAAAAATATTAAGCACGGGCTGCTCTGTAACTTTTTCAAGCTGTTTGCTTTGCGAATTATAAAAACCTACGGTATCTCCTTTTTTACCCTTTAATACATAAAAATGATTATTGGTATACGAGGCGATCTTCAGATTTTCTGCTGGTACGTTCTCGTTCTTATTGAGGTGGGTAATGAGTTTTTCGGTAACTTTGTCTACGTCTGTTTTGCCGGTATAAAGCTCGTCCAGGTTTTTGATCTTACCCGTTTCATAGTCTTCTGCATGCAGGTTAAGGGCTTTGGCTTTGAGGCGAAGGCAGATATCTTTTGATACCAGCACCACTTTTTTACCGGGATTTTCTTCCTGTAAGCCCAGGGCGGCGTTCAGGATGCGGTGATCTGTTTTATCCGAACCAAAAATCTGCTCAGCGTCCAGTCCAGTAGTTTTAATGTCCATGGCAACTTTAAAGCTGCCTTTGGTTTTGCCATTAAGCGGGACCCATTCATTGATCAGACCATTGTGCGATAATTCATCCATAAGCCGGATAAAGCTCCGGGCTTCGAAGTTGCGGGTATCATTACCGTTCTTTTTATTGTCGAGCTCCTCCAATACCTGGATAGGTATGGCTACATCGTGCTCCTGAAAGTTTTGAAATGCGTTGTGATCATACAGGATCACGGAAGTATCTAAAACAAATATTTTCTTCTGGTTACGCTGGCCGTCCTTCATATCCGCCTAAAATAATGATTTTAAGGTTTGAAGAAAAATTTCTCCCCAAACAAAAAACCTGTAAAAGCGAAAACGGGAGTCATCTCTTGCGATTTGAACTCCCGTTTCCAAACTGTTGCTTAACCGTAGTTGCCCAACAGCATCAAGTTTTGTGTATCCTTAACCGACATGATCTTCGTCAGTTGCTCTCACGAGCGGTCGACTATTCTCAATGTCACCGGTTTCTGTTGTTTCCCTCCGTAGAGTTCTTCTTCTTAATTCCGGTACCTCCTTTAATCACTTTCTTTTTTTCAAAAGACTTTCGCCTTCTTCATTTTTTCATGTGACTCAGGAACTTCCCTTGATCTTTAGTTCCCCCGAAGGTTCACCCGATTCAATTTCTGTTTCCTGAAAGGCTGTCAAAGTACGTCGTTCTTGATGATTTCAATATCGGGACATAATCACGATTTGGCAAATATTTTTGACTATTTTTATTAACAGGTTATCAACAGTAAATTTACACTTACCAACACTGTCTTTTTAAGCTATTTTAAGTACAAATAATCAAAATTCTTTGTACTACACCCCGCATTATTAACATTGTTGTTTATTAACAAACGTCCCAAAAACCGCTCATTCTTAAAAATCAAAAACTGCGTAAAATCATAAAATCGTTAAATTTTCTCTGTTAAATGACGCCAATATCGCTTGGGAATATGGCGTACATGAAGCCTGGTATTTTTGCGCGAAGCGATGTTTACACTGTTAAAATAGTTTTTCCAAAGGTTTTGATAGATCCCTTCATCCTCACTATAAGCAGCAACTACATTAACCGGTTTATTTATCTCGTCAAAATCCATTTCGATAAACTGGGTATCGTGAAGATCATAATACAAACCATAACCTCTTTTAATGTCATAGATCATCCATTTTTGATCAGCATAACGGCTTTTGAAATGTTTGATCAATAATGGCAGTATGTTAAAATCAGGTTCGATAGCTGCATAAAAAGTGCCATCATTCAATTTTTGAAAACGGACAAATGCCTCCATCCTATGCTTTTCGCGCCTAACCATTTTCAAAATCTCTGACAGGCGCATTACATATCTGTTACCATAATCTTCCTCTATATTTTGGTCGCTGTCGAAAACATGACGGATAAAACCCAGCACATTGCAATCTTCGCCGACAATTTCGGCCATGTGACTAATATAAAGGCGCTGCACCCCTGCTGCCGAAAGTTTTTTTCGCAGCCCCCTTAGCACCCGACTGGCCCGGGCATCGTCGGTAACGACAGGAATTACTTCTTCAAACAGGGCACCATTTCGCCACTCCCCTTTTAATAATTTTACAGGGTATAGTTTACGCTCATAAATCTCAAACACAGCGGTAAGCAGTCCCTCAAACGTTCCGTCGTAAACCAATGTATTCATTTTTAAAACAGGTTAAGTTGGGTTTGTATATTCCTGACGTATTTACTCTGCGATTGGGCCATGATAAATTGTTTTATGTTTTGGCCGGTTAAATCGCGCCGTTCAAATTCATTGCTTTTGCAGATTATAAAGTATCGAGCCCTGTTAACCGCCACTCCTATTTTTTTAAGTTGATCCCAACCCAGTTTGGCGAACTTGCGGGCGGCTACTATTTTTTGTGCCGATAGCAAACCGATACCCGGCACCCTAAGGATTAATTGCAGATCGGCCTTATTAATATCAATAGGAAAAGCCTGCATATTGCGGATAGCCCAGCTTAGTTTTGGGTCGATATCAAGATCAAGAAGCGGGTTTTGACTATCAACGATCTCATTTACATGGAACCCATAAAAACGCATAAGCCAATCGGCCTGGTAAAGGCGGTTTTCGCGCACCAGCGGCACAGCGGTATTCAGCGCGGGTAGCCGTTTATCCACCAGTACAGGAACATAACCAGAATAATACACTCGCTTTAAATTGAAATTCTTATAAAAATAATTAGCTGATTGCAGCACCTGCTGATCGCTTTCGGGCGTAGCACCGACAATTACCTGGGTACTTTGCCCGGCTGGTGCAAACATGGGCGTGCTTTTGAAAAGCTTTTTCTCCTCTGTATTTTGAATGATGGCCTGATTTATAAAATGCATCGGATCTATCATATCCTGTCTGTTTTTATCCGGCGCCAGCAGCTTTAATCCAGCTTCGGTAGGCATTTCTAAATTTACACTGAGCCTGTCGGCATACAAGCCGGCTTCCTGCATCAGCTCTGCACTTGCTCCAGGAATGGATTTGAGGTGGATATATCCGTTAAAGTTGTGCTCGGTGCGCAGCTTTTTGGCTACGCGTATCAGGCGTTCCATGGTATAATCGGCATCTTTAAAAATTCCGGAACTTAAAAACAACCCTTCAATATAATTGCGGCGATAAAAGTTAATGGTAAGGTCAACCACTTCCTGTACTGTGAAGGCGGCACGTTTAATGTCATTATTTTTGCGGGATACACAATAAGCGCAATCAAAAATACAATGGTTGGTAAGCAAAATTTTCAGCAACGAGACGCATCGCCCATCCTCGGTATAGCTATGGCAGATACCGTTACTGGCGTTCCCCAAACCCTTGTCTTTATTTTTCCTGTCACTTCCGCTCGATGCGCATGATACATCATACTTAGCTGCATCAGCCAATATATTAAGCTTTTCCGTTATCCTGTCCACATTCATACCAAATCAAAATTACTAATATTTTTAGTAAATTATAATTGTTTGAAAATAAATTTCTGAACCGGAACTAAATTTAATTTTCAGATCGCAGGATTTCCTTGCATTTAAATACGGATACAAAGCCGCATGAAAAAGAGATTGCTATCAAGGTAAAACCGGCAAAACTGATACAATCAAACAAATCATCAGTCAAACACTCTTCCTTTTTTGAGGTTGATTATTGAAACAAAGAATAAGATCATGGAAAAATTATATACCGCTGTGGTGACAGCAAAAGGAGGCCGCGACGGCCATATTAAATCGGAAGACGGCATTATTGACCTGGAATTGAAAGCACCTGCTGCCCTTGGCGGCCAGGACGGTTACGCTAACCCTGAACTGCTTTTTGCAGGTGCATGGGGCGCCTGTTACTTAGGCGCATTAGGTTCTGTTGGTAAGCGTGACAATGTAGATGTTACCCAGGCTACCGTTGATGTGCATATATCTTTTAATAAGGAGAGCGAAGCAGCTTATGCACTTTCAGCCGAATTACATGTGCATATTCCTGGGGTAGATTGGGATGTCGCCCAGAAAATGGCTGACGCGGCACACCGCGCCTGTCCGTATTCCAAAGCTACAAGGGGCAATATAGAAGTGAAGGTACTTGCCGATTAGATTTGTATAAAAAAAGACCGCCCCAGACAGGGCGGCCTTCAAACCAAACTAACTACTTTATGAAAACAGTCTTTAATTATTTTACAGCTATTTCTCTTGTTTGAAATTTAGCTTCTTCTTTTTTTGCTATTGTAAGTTTCAAAATACCATCAGCATAATCGGCATCAATTTTTGATTGATCGGCACTTTCAGGTAGTGTGAACGACCTTACAAATGAATTGTAGCTGTATTCGCGTTTGCTGAATTTTTTACCTTCTTCAACATTTTCGGCTTTCTTTTCAGCAGCTACACTCAATACATTTTTGTCAAGATTGATCTTGAAATCTTCTTTCTTTAAACCAGGTACAGCCAATTCAACATGAAATTCGTTTTCGGTTTCTGCAATGTTTACAGCAGGCACACGGGCAATTAACTTATCGCTTAAAAACGAATCATTGCTCAGTGAATCAAACACATCGCTAAAGAATGGGTTAGCGGAAGTATTTTTAAGGCCGTTGTTAAATTTTACTAATGTCATTTTTATATCCTCCTAAAGTTTTGTTTTTTGTTAACTTCGTAACCTATTGATCAACTGCTGTACCAACAGCAAAAAAGCCCAAAACGAGCGACAAAAAGTCATCGATAAATGTTTTAGGCGGACAAAATGACTGAAAATGGCTGAAAAACTTGCTGATTACAAATACAAAACCCCTATCCCTATCCGTTTTTCGGATATTGATTCATTCGGACACGTTAATAACGCCGTATATTTAACTTATTTTGAGATAGCCCGGATCGGCTATTGGAAGGAAATTATTAACTGGGATTGGAGCAGTACCGGCATTATCCTGGGCCGGTCAGAAATCAACTACCTAAAACCCATTACCGTTCAGGATAATATTGCCTGTTATGTACGCACCATTCGCATTGGCAACAGTAGTTTTGATATGATGCATGTACTGGTGAAGATAACACCCACCGGCGAAGAAATTGTAACAACCGGCAAAACCGTTTGTATCAGCTACGATTATTCGGCTAATAAATCTGTATCTATTCCCACACCCGAAAGGCATAGGATGATCAATTATGATGAGCCGAGGCTGATTTTAAATACGAATTAATTTTATAGATGTGCAGATGAGTAATAGATGTGCAGATATGCAAATTTCAGATGTGCAGATGAATTAAAGAGATTATAATCGAAAATTTGGGTATTCAAATTATTTTACCTTCAATTTGCACATTCGCACATCTGAAATTTGCGCATCAAAGTTTAAAATATCTTCCCTGGGTTTAATATCCCTTTAGGGTCGAACACTTGTTTTATCCCTTTCCACAACTCAAAGTGCACCTCCGAATATTTTATCGGCATAAAATCTTTTTGCACCAGGCCAATGCCATGCTCACCGGATAAAGTACCACCAAGCGACACCGTCAGTTCAAATATTTCCTGGATACCGAATTTTAGCTTGTTATTCCAGTCTTCATCGCTCATATTGGCTTTGATGATATTTACATGCAGATTTCCATCGCCGGCATGGCCATAACAAACAGACTCAAAACCATATTTAGTCCCGGTTTCTTTTATTCCTTTAATCAGTTGGGGCAATGCGGCACGCGGCACAACGGTATCTTACTCCTTATAAACCGAGCTTGATTTTACAGATACCGCCATGGTACGTCTCAAGCGCCAAAGTTCTTCTTTTTGAGCCGCCGAATCAGCAAATAATACATTGCGGCAATCAAACTCTTCAAGTACTGTATTTATCTTTTCGCAATCGGCAAATATTACATCCTGATTAGTTCCGTCAACCTCAATCAAAAGGAAAGCTTC
>Ga0136846_1229123_pt1 | contig 16000 bp, 16 predicted proteins | sample HopSoiMetagenom2_FD_96841 | JGI IMG/M metagenome (GOLD analysis project Ga0136846, IMG submission 96841) | Grasslands soil microbial communities from Hopland, California, USA - 2 Assembly 2016 (version 4) | ecosystem: Environmental > Terrestrial > Soil > Grasslands | place: USA: Hopland... | reverse complement strand
GTTGGCGCTTTCGGCGCTGAACTGCGACAAGGCGTAGATGGCCAAACGAATCTGTGACTCGACGAGGCCGCCGAGCTCCATGACGCGCGAAGAGACGCCGTTGAGTTCGCTGTCAAACTGGGTCGAAAGGTGTTTATCAGGCATGTTATTCCCTTGAGGTTATTCGCCGCTGCAACCGAGGTCACAACGCATGAAACGGTCAGTGCCCACCCAGCGGGCGTCGCGGAACCGGCTTTGCCGGGCCGCAAACGCCGTCCCCCTGAGGGGGATTCCGGCTACACGCAGTGAGCCGAGACAGGGGGCAAGTTTGGTCATCCGAAACGGCCCGTGATGTAGTCTTCGGTCTCTTTGCGCTTGGGTTTGAAGAACAGGTCTTCAGTAGCGCCAAACTCAACCAGATCGCCCAGATACATATAAGCCGTGTAGTCGCTGCAACGCGCAGCCTGCTGCATGTTGTGCGTCACGATGACCACGGTGTATTCGTTCTTCAGCTCGGCGATCAGTTCTTCCACCTTGGCGGTAGAAATCGGATCCAGCGCCGAGCAAGGTTCGTCCAGCAGCAGGACTTCCGGCTTGATCGCAATGCCGCGCGCGATGCACAGGCGTTGTTGCTGGCCGCCCGAGAGGCTGGAGCCGCTCTGGTTCAGTTTGTCCTTGACTTCCGTCCAAAGTGCGGCCTTGCGCAAGGCCCACTCCACGCGCTCGTCCATGTCCGAAGCGTTGAGGCTTTCGAACAGCTTCACGCCGAAAGCGATGTTGTCGTAGATCGACATCGGAAAGGGCGTCGGCTTCTGGAACACCATGCCGACTTTGGAGCGGATCAGCGCCACGTCTTTCTTGGACGTCAGCAGGTTTTCGCCGTCGAACATGATCTCGCCCTCGGCGCGCTGCTCGGGGTAAAGCTCATACATGCGGTTGAAAATGCGCAGCAGCGTTGACTTGCCGCAGCCCGATGGGCCGATGAAGGCGGTGACCTTCTTCTCCGGAATTTCCAGGTTGATGCCCTTGAGGGCGTGGAACTTGCCGTAGTAAAAGTCGAGGTTCTTGACCGAAATTTTCGATTGCTCGCGTGGTGCAGTAAGAGTATCCATCAGTGACCTTGTTGTGTTGCGTGGCTAGAGGCTGAAATTGGTAGTGTCGGCCGGTCAGTGAACACCGCAGGACCGGCTTTGCCGGACTGCTGGTGTTGCCCCCTTGAGGGGGGAGGCGACTACACGAAGTGAGTTCGCAACAGGGGTGTTCATAATTTTGCTCGCGTCAATACGCGGGCCAGGATGTTCAGGCCAAGCACGGCCATCGTGATCAGGAAGACGCCCGCCCATGCCAGCTGCTGCCAGTTCTCGTAAGGGCTCAGCGCAAACTTGAAGATCGTCACGGGCAAGCTGGCCATAGGCTGGCTCAAGTCAGACGTCCAGAACTGGTTGTTCAGGGCGGTGAACAGCAGCGGCGCCGTTTCACCGGCGATCCGTGCGACCGCCAGCAGGATGCCGGTGGTCACGCCGGCCCGCGCAGCGCGCAGCGTGATGCTGGTGATGACTTTCCATTTCGGCGCGCCCAATGCGTAAGCTGCTTCACGCAGGCCCGGCGGAACCAGTTGCAGCATGTTTTCGGTGGTACGGATCACCACCGGAATCACGATCAGCGCCAGCGCCAGAACGCCTGCCCAGCCAGAGTAAGACTTGAACTGCGACACCACGACGGTGTAGACAAACAGGCCGATCACGATGGACGGTGCGGACAGCAAAATGTCATTGACGAAGCGTGTCACCGAGGCCAGCATGCCCTTGGTGTTGTACTCCGCCAGGTAGATGCCGGCCATGACGCCGATGGGCGTGCCCACAAACGTGGCTAGCAGCACCATCAAAAACGAACCATAAATAGCGTTGGCAATGCCGCCCGCCTCATTGGGCGCCGGTGTCATCTGGGTCAGCGTAGCCATCGAGAGGCCACCCACGCCGAGGCGAATGGTTTCCCAGAGAATCCATGCCAGCCAGAACAGGCCGAAAGACATGGCCGCCAGGGACAGCACCAGGGCGATCCCGTTGACCCGCTTGCGCCGGGCGAACTTGGCCAGGCGTGCGTCGTGTGCCGCGGTACTCATGTTTTCACCCCTTCACTCTTTCGCAGTTGGGCCAGCAACAGCTTGGACAGCGACAGCACGACAAACGTGATGAAGAACAGCACCAGGCCCAGGTAGATCAGCGCTGCCTGGTGCAGGCCTTCGCCGGCTTCAGCAAACTCGTTGGCCAGTGCCGACGTGATGCTGTTGGCGGCCTGAAAGAGGCTGAGCGAATCGAGCTGGTTGAAATTGCCGATGACAAAGGTGACCGCCATGGTTTCGCCCAGCGCGCGGCCCAGGCCCAGCATGATGCCGCCCACCACACCGGCCTTGGTGTAAGGCAGCACGACTTTGGAGACGACTTCCCAGGTGGTGGAGCCCAGCCCATAGGCCGACTCCTTGAGCAGCACTGGCGTCACCTCAAACACGTCCCGCATCACCGAAGCGATAAAGGGGATGATCATGATGGCCAGGATGATGCCGGCCGAAAGAATACCGATACCGACGGGCGGGCCTGACACCAGGGCGCCGAGGTAAGGCACACCGGTCAACAGGCTTTGCAGCGGCTGCTGCACGTAGGTTGCCAGGATGGGCCCGAACACCAGCAGGCCCCACATGCCGTAGACGATGGACGGCACGGCGGCGAGCAGCTCAATGGCTGTGCCCAGCGGCCTTTTCAGCCATGCGGGCGACAGTTCGGTCAGAAACAGCGCAATGCCGAAACTGACCGGCACCGCGATCAGCAACGCGATCAACGACGTGGCGATGGTGCCGTAAATCATGACCAGGCCGCCGTATTCGCCTTTGACGGGGTCCCAGACGCTGCTGGCCAGAAAGCCCAGGCCGTATTTGCTGATGGCGGGCCAGGCCCCTATCACCAGCGAAACAAGAATGCCGGCCAGCAAGGCCAGCGTCAGCCAGGCCGCGCCCTGCGCAGCCCAGCCAAAAAGCTGGTCCGCCAGGGGGCTTCTGCGCACGGCATTGCCAGGGGGAGGATTTGTCATATCGCGTCCGGTCGCTTTTGCCGGGTGGTCAAAAGCGGCCCGGCTTGCCGGAAGTGTAGAGGACACGTGAGAAACCCCTATGGTGTGTAACGACTGCGGAAAATCAGCTTGTGGCGCTTGCCTGGCTTACTTGTAGGCAACCGTTTTGCCCGACGCGTCCTTGATGTCGCCCCAGGCTTTTTCGATGATGGTCTTCACAGCGGCAGGCATGGGCACATAGTCCAGGTCGTCGGCGGTTTTGTCGCCGTTTTTGTAAGCCCACTCAAAGAACTTGAGCGAAGCGGCGGCCTGGGCTGGCTTGTCCTGGACTTTTTGCATCAGGATGAAAGTAGCACCGGTGATGGGCCACGAATCCTTGCCTGGCTGCTCGGTCAGTATCTGGTAGAAGCTCTTGGACCAGTCAGCACCTGCGGCTGCGGCCTTGAAGGCGCCGTCTTCAGGCGACACGAAGTTGCCGGCAGCGTTCTTCAGCTGGGCAAACGTCATCTTGTTTTGCTTGACGTAGGCGTACTCCACGTAGCCGATCGAGTTGGGCAGACGGCCGACGAATGCCGCCACGCCTTCATTGCCCTTGCCGCCTGCGCCCACGGGCCAGTTCACTGCGGTGCCCTCGCCCACTTTGGACTTCCACTCGGCATTCACTTTGCTCAGGTAGTTGGTGAAGATGAAGCTGGTGCCGGAACCGTCAGCGCGGCGGACCGGCGCAATGGCGGCGTCAGGCAGTGCCAGCGTGGGGTTCAGGGCCTTGATGGCCGGGTCGGTCCACTTGGTGATTTTGCCCAGGTAGATGTCGCCCAGAACCTGGCCACTCAGCTTGAGCTGGCCGGGGGTGATGCCCTTGATGTTGACCACGGGAATCACGCCGCCGATCACGGTGGGGAACTGCATCAGGCCTTTCTTGGCCAGTTCGTCGTCCTTCAGCGGGGCGTCAGACGCGCCGAAATCGACCGTTTTGGCTTCAATCTGACGCAGACCGGCGCCGGAGCCGACCGACTGGTAGTTGATCTTGACGCTGGTCGCCTTGTTGTAATCAGCGGCCCACTTGGAATACAGGGGAGCCGGGAAGCTGGCGCCGGCGCCGGTCACGTCCTGGGCTGCGGCCAGGGTTGCAAAGGAAGCAAGGGCAACGCCCACTACGGTCGTCAGGGAAGCTTTAAAACTCACATTCATCAGAACACCTCTTGGGTTGGGTAAATAGGGTTAAGTGGAATAGCCGGAATGAGCGGTATTGAACGGGGAAAAAGACGGATAAACAGCAGCAATGCCGTGACTGTAGAAATCTTGTGTGACAAGGCTGTGACAACTATGACAGTCGCCCGCGGGGTCATTTCTGCCGATTTCTCCTCTGAAGCGTCACAAAACCTTCAAATTACCGTCACGAATCTGTCATCCGCTTCTCCTACCCTTGGCCTCGTCTTCATCAGGATTAATCAGGAGAACTTCCCATGTCCACCCCCCGCTTTCTGGTCCTTGCCGCCGCTGTTGCCGCCCTCGCCGGCTGCGCCACCTCATCCACCCCCGTGTCCGTGACCGACACCATTGCCGGCCAATCCCAGCTGAGCACGCTCAATGGCCTCGTCACCAAAGCCGGCCTGGGCGACACGCTCAAGTCGGGCGGCCCTTACACCGTGTTCGCCCCCACCAACGAGGCTTTTGCCAAAGTGCCCGCCAAAACCATGGACGCGCTGGCCCATGACCCCGCCAAACTCAAGGCAGTTCTGGCTTACCACGTGGTTCCCGGCAAGGTGATGGCTGCCGACGTCAAGAACGGCAACGCCAAAACCGTCAACGGCGCCAATGTGGCCCTCTCCAAGGCCGGTGAATTCGTCACCGTTGAGGACGCCATGGTCCAGACTGCCGACATTTCTGCCACCAACGGCGTTGTGCACATCGTGGACGCCGTCCTGATTCCGCCCGCCAAGTAAACCCGCCGGGACATCAACGGGTCAAGCCGCAGGGTTTGACCCGTTTTTCATTGGATTTATAGCGTTTTCGTGCTCTAGCCCAGGTACTGCCTGAACAAGCAGCTCCTGTTTTTATAGCAAACACACCGAGGCGGCATCGTCCGCACCAGGGAGCCTTCATGCCATTTCAAACGCCTGCCTTGAGCCGCCGCCGGCTGCTGCAACGCGCCAGCCTGATCACGGCAGCCGCCGCGGCCGCACGCCCCGCCTGGGCACAGCCCGGCAAAGGCGCCTCGTCCAAAAGCATCGTGGTGGCGCAGCCGGTCGATTTCTCCCAGGCACAGCAAGACGTGTCCAAGGACTTCCTGATCGGTTCACGCGCCGCCTGGCAGGACATCAACCTGCGCGGCGGCGTTCGCGGCCGGCAAGTCCAGCATCTGGCGCTGGAGACGGACGGTACCCCCGCCAGCCTGCGCGCGGCCCTGGATTCGGTCAAAGACAACGCCTCCTGCGTGGTTCTTTCGGGCAGCGTCGGCGACCAGGTTGCCAGCCAGATCGTGGCGCTTTCTGTGCAGGGCGGGCTGAACATCCCCCACGCCGCGCCGTGGCTGCAGAATTCCAGCCTCGACATCGGCGATAAAACCTTCCCCATCTTTGCCGCCCGGCAAGAGCAGATCGCCTACGCCCTGAAAAGCCTCACCGCCATGGGCCTGAAAGAGCTGGGCGCGATTTACGCCACCGCGCAGGACTACACCGCCTATCACACAGACGTCGAACGCATTGCAGCGGGCATGCAGCTCAAGCTGCAGCCCTTCAAGGCGGCGGGCGACTTGCGCGCACTGGGCCAGAAGCTCACCCCCAAGACCCCTGCCGTGCTGCTGTTTGTGGGCGGCACGCCGGAGCTGGCCGAGTTCACGCAGGGCATGGAAAAGCAGGCCCGCCAGCGCTACATCGTGGCCCTGGCCGACGTCAACCTGCAGACCATGCTGCAAATGGGCGCCGCACGCAACACGCCGGTGATTGCCACGCAGCCCGTGCCGCTGGTCAACGCCGCATTGCCGGTGGTTCGCAGTTACCGCGAAACACTCGCCCGCCTCTTTGACGAGCCGCCCACGCCACTGAGCCTGGCCGGATTCATCGCCGCACGCTACACCTATGAAGTGCTGAACGACGTGGAAGGCAGCCTGAACCGCTCAAGCGTTTTAAGCGCCTTTCAGCGCCGCACCAGCCTGAACGTCGGCGGGTTCGCCGTCAGCTTCGACCCCCAGCGCCGCAGCAGCACCTACGTCACGCAAAGCATGATGACGGTCGACGGCCGGCTCATTGGGTAAAAACGAGTAATGCTGATGCGAGTCCCGCGTGAACACTATGCCGCGCCCTTAGAACCTGTTTACGATTTATTGGGGGCCGCGTTGGGGTGTAATCGGGATGAGTTGGTGACCCAGTGCCCTCCGCATGGGCTCATGCCCATGCAAGAGACTGGGGCGCCAAATCGCCCGACCGCCCGGCCGGCCGGCTGGGCGTCGTGCAGCTGCCCCAACGGGGATGCAAACGCGACCGCGTTTGCGTCACCCCAACCCGGAGGGCAGGAGCCTTTTCGGGCGGTCTGCGGCGTTGCGGCGCTAGCCAATAGCGGGCTATTGGCGGCGCACCGCGCCTTGCATCCCATCCCGAAAAGATTCCTGCGCGGCCCCCAATAAATCGTAAATAGGTTCTTAAACTCAGGCATGCAAAATGGAACGCTCCTCGCCGCTGTAGACCTCGGGTCCAACAGCTTTCGCCTCGAAATTGGCCGCTTTGACCACGGCCGTATACACCGCACCGAATACCTGAAGGAAACCGTCCGCCAGGGCAACGGGCTTGACGCAGACCGCAACCTGACGCCGGAAGCCATGCAGCGCGGCTGGGACTGCCTGGCGCGCTTCGGCGAGCGCCTGGCCGGCTTCAAGAAATACCAGGTCCGCGCCGTCGCCACCCAAACCCTGCGCGAGGCACGCAACCGCGACGAATTTCTGGCACGCGCCCACAAGATCCTCGGTTTTCCGATTGACGTCATCCCGGGCCGTGAAGAAGCCCGCCTCATCTACCAGGGCGTAGCCCACTTGCTGCCGCAGTCCGATGAACGCCGCCTGGTGGTGGACATCGGCGGGCGCTCCACCGAGATGATCCTCGGCAAAGGGTTGGACGCTCGCACCATGGAGTCCTACCGCGTCGGCAGCGTCGCGTGGTCGATGAAGTATTTCCCGGATGGCCAGTTCACCGCCCGCGCCTTCCAGACAGCCGAGGTGGCCGCCAAAGCGGTGCTCGACGAAGCGGTCAATGCTTACCGCGCCGATGCATGGGACACCGCCTATGGCTCCTCCGGCACGATTGGCGCCGTCAGCGATGTGCTGACCGCATCAGGCTGGCCTGCGGGCCTGGTCACGCGCGAAGGCCTGGACTGGCTGCTGGACCGCCTCCTCAAGGCACAAAGCGCCGACCGCATCAAGCTCGACGGCATGAAAGACGACCGCCGAGCCGTCATCGGCGGCGGGGTCAGCGTTCTGCGCGCCGTGTTCGAACTGCTTGGCATCACGCAGATGGAAGCCGCGCAAGGTGCCTTGCGCCATGGCGTGCTCTATGACCTCGTCGACCGGGAGCAGGACTTGACCGACTTGCGTTCCACCACCGTGCAGCGCCTGGCCGGCAAATTCAACGCCGACAGCGCCCAGGCCCAGCGCGTCAGCAAAGTCGCCAGGCAGTTGTTCGTTATGGCCGCCAAGGGCATGCCTGCGGCGGAATCTGACCGCTTTCAGCGCAAGCTCGAATGGGCGGCACAGCTGCATGAAATCGGCAGCCAGATCTCGCACAGCGACTATCACAAGCACGGCGCCTACATCCTGGACAACGCCGACGCGCCCGGCTTTGCGCTGCCCGAGCTGCACCGCCTGAGCCTGCTGGTGCTGGGCCACCGCGGCAAGCTGCGCAAGCTTGAAGTCAATTTCGAAGACCGGGTGTTCATCCAGCAGCTGTTGTGCCTGCGCCTGGCTGTCATCCTCTGCCACGCCCGGCGCGACCCCGACCTCAAAGGCCTTCAGCTTGAAAGCGCCGCCGAGCCCGGAAGAATCTTTGTGCTGAACTGCCGCGCCGGCTGGGCACAGGCCTTTCCGCAATCGGCTCACCTGCTGCAGGAAGAAGTTCTGGCGTGGCAAAAAACGCCGTGGACGCTGGTCGTTCCCGGCCCCTGAGCAGCGTCCTTCTGCCTCGCTGGGCAGGGCTTGACCGTGTCGGGAAAAACCATATAAACTGTATATACGGTTTATTTGGCCGCTCACCTAAAAGGATCAATCCATGGCAACCAGCAAAAAAGCAACTGCAAAGACCATCCCAAAGGCCGCCGCAACGGCACCTTCGGCACCCAAAGCACCTGTGAAGACCGCCGCCAAGCCGGCCCCGAAAAAGGCGGCTCCCGCCAAAGCCCCAGCCGGCAAAGGCACGGTCAAGAAACCCATCGTGAAAAAAGCCGGCATTAAAAAACCCGCAGCCAAACCCCAGGCAAACGCCAAGCAGGCCAAGCCAGCCAAGCCGGAAAAAATCAAAAAGCCCAAGCTGGTCCGCGACAGCTTCACCATTCCCAAGGGCGAATATGTGGTGCTCGACGACCTCAAGCAACGCGCCACCAGGCTGACCCGCCCCGCCAAGAAAAGCGAACTGCTGCGCGCCGGCATCAAGCTGCTGGCCAGCATCTCCGATGCAGCCTTCCTGACGGCGCTGGAACAGGTTCCCGCCATCAAGACCGGCCGGCCTACGCTGGGCAGCTAAGCCGCCTGGAAGCAACTTCCAGCACCACAAGCGTGCTGGGTTGCTCATGAGGTGATCGTGCCGTATGCCGCCTAGTCTTCCCAATGGAATAGCGCATCGAACTCCACATAGGGCGGATCGCCGAGGATGGTCGGAACTTGTATGCCAGGGGGCAGAAGGCTGGACAGTTCTCCCTTGCCCAACCGCCGCAAGCCACGGCCCTCCAGGATTTTCTGAACCGGCGCCACCAGGTCAAGCACCCCTGAAGAGAAAAACGAATCGACGCCCTCGAAGGCGGGCAGATAGCTGCTGCCTCCTTTGGGGTGCCAGCGCTTCTCCCCTTCCATGAAAACGAAATAGGGCGAGAGGCGTGAGAGCAGGACCACCAGGCCGACATGCTCTTCACCGTGGCGCACCGGAGATGGCACGTCGAACGCTGGAGTCGGCCTGTAGAACCACGCGTCGACGAACGATGCATAGCCTGAACCATAGTGCCCCCACTCGATACGCGACAAGGTATTCGCTGCGAGAGATATCTCTTTGCAGACTGTCTTGAGGTAGCTATCGATCTGCGACTCGTCGCGGGTGCTCCAGGGATGCTCGGACGAAATACATTCTTGCGCCAGCAGCAGATCAAGTTCTTTAGCCGAGAACAGCATGGCATTCAAAGCTTGGGATCCGGAAATGGCAGCTGATCCTGCGAGGTGGTCGGCTGAGCTACCCATTTGCCGCTACGGCGGTAGAAATCGGCCTGGGTTTCAGATGACCCCGCACCTATCTTCAATGCCACCGTACAAGCGACCTGCCCCGGGTACCTGGCCTGAACAGCCGGGATGCAGGTGCCGAGCTTGACTTCGGCGTTTTTGTACTCCTTCATCTCCAGCATCTCAAGCAGTGCTTGCGTCGCCTCCTGTGTGTTGGGCAATGCGGGTGTGCCGGCTTGCGCGGCGGGCAGGACGGCGACTGAGGATTGCGGCGATGTTTCGGTACAGGCGGAACAAAGAAACACTGTCCAGAGCGCGAGTGTTAAATAACCAGTCAAGCCGCACTCCTGACCAAGCCAAGACTGCGCAGGTTTTCCTGCAGTTCAGCAACGGTGCTCCAGGGCAGGATCGGGGAGTTTTCGCGCTCGTCGGGAGGGTTGGACGGCAGTTCATCAGACCACCCGCCGCAGCCCACTAAAGGAAGCAGCGGCCGCTTGTGCAGCCAGGCCAGGTGAACCTCGGATTTGGTCCCGGCGCGGCCACCGATGACGATGCAGGCATCGCCGGCAAGGGCCATCAACAAATTGCGCGCGTCCCCCATGCCACAAGGCAGCACCACCGTGGCGGGCCAGTCCGGCGCGGGCATCTCGTCTGGAGGCACGATGCTGAGCACCAGGCCGTTTGCCTGAATCGCACGTTCGGCGGCAATCCGGGTTGCGGGGCTGCCGCAGCCACTCACAACGGTAATGGCCAGTTTGGCCAGCGCCTCGCCGACCTCGCCGGCGAGTTCGTAGGCGCGGGAGCCTGGCTCGGCGCTGCCGAGTATGCAAACCTGGGGTTTTCGGTGGGAAGTGATCATGGTGAAGAATGAGGGAGTTGTGTGCGAGCCTGTGACTTGCCAGACCGCAGCATCATGACAGATCGAGAGCGCTCGAAGGCGACTTACCGCCTGGCCTCGCCTTGATCAGGAGCGTTCACCGAGAGCCGCTTTACGGCCACGGGGCCGCCAGCACGGTGGCAGTCAGCAACGCTGAGCCATGGCCCTGGCGCCGACTCCGCTTCTCAGAGCACCTCAGGCGACTGCACAGTCACCACCACCGTCTGGCTTTCGCCATCACGGTCGCGATTGCGGAGCCACCAGAGCGCGCCTTTCTTGACAGGGCAATCGCTTTCCTGCAGACCCAGCAAATGCGCAATGGTTTCGCCCAGCATGGGCTGATGGCCCACCACCAGGATCGGTGACTTGGCCGTCGGCCATTGCACCAGTTCCAGCAGTTGCTCTACCGTGGCGTCCGGCGCCAGTTCTTTGCGGATTTTGTACTTGCGCCCCAGTGCCAGCGCGGTTTGCTCGCAGCGCCGTGCCGGGCTCACGAAGATGCGCGCGCCTTCGGGCAGCTGGCGGTCCAGCCAGTTGGCCATGCGGGCGGCCTGCTTTTCGCCTCTTGAGGTCAGCGAGCGTTCAAGGTCGCTGCCGCCCTGCGGGTCACCTTCGGGCCAGTCTTCTGCCTCTGCGTGACGCCACAGGATGAGGTCCATGTCATTTGTCCTGGTGTTGGGGGGCCGTGTAGCGGGCCATCAAGGCGGCTTGCGCCCCGTGGTGCGGCTGGTCGCCCGGCGGATTGACGCGCAGGTAGCTGCCGTCGGGCTGCAGATCCCAGGCGTCGCGTCCATCGTGCAAGTAGGCCACCAGGCATTCGTCGATGATGCGCTGGCGGATTACCGGGTCGGTCACCGGCCAGGCCAGCTCGACCCGGCGCAGCATGTTGCGGTTCATCCAGTCGGCGCTGGAGAGCAACAAGGTCTCGTCTTCCGCGCAGCGGAAATAAAACACCCGTGAGTGCTCCAGGAAGCGGCCGATGATGGAGCGCACCCGGATGTTGTCTGTCACACCCGGCACCTGGGCCGGCAGCATGCATGCGCCGCGCACGATCAGGTCGATCTTCACGCCACGCTGTCCGGCTTTTACCAGCGCCAGCATCAGGTCTTCGTCGGTCAGCGCGTTCATCTTGGCCACAAGGCGTGTGTCTTTGCCTTGCAAGGCGGCCTCGCCGAGTGCGTCGATTTTCGCGATCAGTTTGTGGTGCAGCTGAAACGGCGCCAGCAGCAGATGGTGCAGCTTGGGCAGGCGGCTCTGGCTGGCCAGGTGCACAAACACATTGTCGATGTCGGCGGTCATCAAGGGGTCGGCCGTCAGGTAGCTAATGTCGGTATAGAGGCGCGCGGTGCGCGGGTTGTAGTTACCGGTGGAAAGATGGGCATAGCGCACCAGGTGCTTGCCTTCGCGGCGCGTCACCAGCAGCATCTTGGCGTGGGTTTTCAGGCCCACCACGCCGTACACCACCTGCGCGCCTATCGACTCGAGCATTTCCGCCCAGTTGATGTTGGCTTCTTCGTCAAAGCGCGCCTTGAGTTCCACCACCACGGTGACTTCCTTGCCGCGCCGCACGGCTTCGCGCAGCAGCACCATCAGCTCTGAATCGGCGCCGGTGCGGTAAATGGTTTGCTTGATCGCCAGCACTTGCGGGTCATTGACGGCCTCACGCAGAAAGGCCAGCACACCGTCGAAGCTCTCGAAAGGCTGGTGAATGGACACATCGCCTTCCTTGAGCCGATCAAAGAATGACTCCCCGGGCTGAAGCTGCGTGGGATAGCAAGCGCTGTAGCCGGGAAAAAACAGCTTGGGGTCGTTGACCAGATCGACGAGTTGCGTCAGGCGCACGAGGTTCACCGGACCGTGCACGCGGTACAGCGCCGGCGACGGCAGGTTGAACTGTTTGAGCAGGAAGCTGGCCAGGTGCTCGGAGCATCCTGCTGAAACCTCCAGGCGCACGGCTTGCCCGTAGTGGCGCTGCTCCAGGCCCTGGCGCAAGGCAGTGCGCAGGTTTTTCACGTCGTCTTCATCGACGGCCAGATCGGAATGGCGGGTGACACGGAATTGCGAAAACTGGCCTACGTCACGGCCGGGGAAAAGCTCCGTGAGATGCGCCCGGATCACGCTGGAAAGCGAAACAAAGAGCCGGCTTTTATCCTTGCCATGGGCCGGCATGTGAATGAACCGCGGCAACACACGGGGCACTTTGACAATGGCAATATCGTTCTCGCGCCCGAAGGCGTCACGCCCGCTCAGCCGCACGATGAAATTGAGCGACTTGTTGGCCACTTGCGGGAAAGGGTGCGAAGGGTCCAGCCCCACGGGAATCAGCAATGGCCGCACTTCCCTTTCAAAATACTCTTTAACCCAGCGGCGCTGGGCGGGGTTGCGCTCGCCATGCGAGACGATGCGTATGCCCTCCCGCTCGAAAGCCGGCAGCAGATCGTCGTTGTAGAGCGAATACTGGCGCGCCACCATGTCATGTGCGGCGGCTGACAAGGCTTTGAACGACTCAACCGAATAAAGGCCTTTGGAATCATTGGCCTGGAAGGCGGTGAGGTGCGGCGCGGTGCGGACCTCAAAGAACTCATCCAGGTTGGACGAAACAATGCACAAAAACCTCAACCGTTCCAGCAGCGGCACGTCCGGGCGCTTGGCCCAGTCCAGCACCCGCTCATTGAAGGCAAGAATGCTGTGGTCGCGGTCCAAAAACTGGACGGGTAGCGCGGCGGCGGCCACCGAGGCGGGTGAAGTGGGCATCAACAAGGCAGTTATCTGTCAGTAAAAGTAAGTCACAGTGTTGACGGCTTTCATGACAGTAGCGTGACAGTACTTTTGACTGATGTTGCACCTACCTGAGGGGACTGACAAGTGTTGCCCTTGGGCTTACCGGGGTTGCTTTGACATTGCCCGGCGCTGCCGTCACGAGGTAAGACTCGAACAATTGCGCGGCATGGCCCCAACTGAAGTCCAGTGCGCGCGCGCGAGCTTCATGGCGCGGCACAGCCAGCGCGCTGTAACAAGCCTGTTGCAAATCTTCGTTCATGACACCGCCGTGACAGCTTCCGTCGGGCTTGCCGAGCACTTCAAGCGGGCCATCGACCGGGTAAGCCGCCACCGGCGTGCCAGCGGCCATGGATTCCAGCATCACCAGGCCAAAGGTTTCCGACCGGCTGGGAAAGACGAAGACATCCGCAGCCGCATAGACCTTGGCGAGTTCGTCGCGCGCCAGTACGCCCATCCAGCGAACCTGCGGATAGCGTTCTTTTAGCGATGCCTCCAGCGGGCCGACACCACAGACCACTTTGGTACCGGGAATGTCCAGCTTCAAAAAGGCATCGATGTTTTTTTCATACGACACCCGGCCCACAAACAGGGAGACCGGGCGCACCAGCGTACCCATTGGCGGATACAGGCACGGCTGGGACTCAAAGCTGAAGAGTCCGGTGTCCACGCCATGCGTCCAGCTGCGCAGGTTGCGAAAACCCCGCTGCTCCAGCATGCGCAACACGCCGTGGGTAGGCACCATCACGCCCGACGAATGCTTGTGGAAATGGCGGAACAGCGCATAACCCCAGGACAGCGGAACCTTCAGCGCCGCATGAAGGATTTCCGGGAATTTGGTATGAAACGCCGTCGTAAAACGCAGGCCGCGCTTGACGCAATAGCCGCGCGCCGCCCAGCCCAGCGGGCCTTCGGTTGCCACGTGAATGGCTTCAGGCCCGAAAGCGTCGAGCTTTTCCGTCAAGCGCCGTTTGGGGCTGACTGCCAGGTCAATGCCCGCATAGCCGGGGCATGGCCGGGTCTTGAACAGGCCCGGGTGAATCACTTCAACCTGATGGCCCAGCGCTTCAAGCTCGCGCACCAGCTCCACCAGAGTGGTAACAACGCCGTTGACTTGCGGCTGCCAGGCGTCAGTGACCAGCGCGACCTTCATGCGGTCACCGTGGACGCTGCATGGCCGCGGCCCTGCGTTTCGTGCGCGGGCGCCCAGTGCACCAGCTCCAGCGTGCCGTCGAAGTTTTCGACCAATGCGGTGCGGCTTTCCACCCAGTCGCCGTCGTTGCAGTACAGCACGCCGTTGATGGTGCGCATTTCAGCGCGGTGGATGTGGCCGCAGACCACGCCCTGGTGGCCGCGCCGGCGCGCTTCGTTGGCAACGGCCTCTTCAAAGTCAGTCACGTAATTGAGCGCGCTCTTGACCTTTTGCTTCAGGTAGGCCGACAGCGACCAGTAAGGCAAGCCCATGCGGGCGCGCAGGCTGTTGAGATGCCGGTTGAGTTTGAGCGTGAATTCATAGAGGTTGTCGCCCACATAGGCGAGCCATTTGGCGCACTGCACCACCGCATCAAAGTAGTCGCCGTGGATGATCCACAACTGGCGGCCGTCGGCAGTGGTGTGCACAGCTTCGTCGATCACTTCGATGCCGCCGAACTGGTTGCCGATAAATTCACGCGCAAACTCATCGTGGTTGCCGGGCACGTAGATGATGCGGCAGCCTTTGCGGGCGCGGCGCAGCAGCTTTTGCACCACGTCGTTGTGCGACTGCGGCCAGTACCAGCGGCGGCGCAGCTGCCAGCCGTCCACGATGTCGCCCACCAGGTAGAGGTTGTCGCTGGGGTGGGCTTTCAAGAAGTCCAGCAGCGCGGCCGCCTGGCAGCCGGGTGTGCCCAGGTGGATGTCAGAGATAAAGATGGTGCGGTAGCGTTTGCGCAGCGAATCGTCGTCATCATGGTCATCGCCGCTGCCGCCGAAGCTGTTGCCCAGCGCACCCATCGCGTCAAACATGCTTCGCATCAGGCCTCCGACGAGTTGCCCGGCACCGGTTTGCCGGAGAAATGTTTCAGGTAGCGCGGCGGCAGGTCGGCGATGCGCATCATCATCGGCAGGTCGGCCGAGTTGAAATCAGGGTCCCAGGCCGGCGCACCCAGCACCTTGGCGCCCAGGCGCAAATAGCCTTTGATCAGCGCGGGGGGCTCTACGTCCAGCGTGTCGGCTAGCTTCTCCACCGGCAGCGCCAGGCGCGGTGTGACGCTGTATTCGATGGCGGCGAGGTGCGTTTCGCGTACTTGACGCCAGATGCTCGCGGCCGCATGCCCGCTCGAGACACCGTTGTGCTGCATCGGAATGCTGGCGCAACCGATCATGGTGTCGAGCTGGTTGCGCGACATGAATTCAGCCAGCGCCCCCCACAGCGCCAGGATGACGCCGCCGTGGCGGTGGTCGGCATGCACGCAGCTGCGGCCCAGCTCGACCATGCGCTCGCGCAATGAGCGCAGGCGGGTCAGGTCGAACTCGGTGTCGCTATAGGTGCTGCCCACACGTTTGGCCTGGGTCGGTGTGAGCACGCGGTAGGTGCCGATGACCTCCTGGCTGTCGGCATCGCGCACCAGCAGGTGTTCGCAGTAGTCGTCAAACAGGTCAACGTCGTGGCCGGGCAAAGTCTTGGCCAGGTTCGCGCCCATTTCCAGCGCGAAGACCTGGTACCTCAGGCGCTGCGCCTGCCGGACCTCGTCCTGGTGCCGGGCCCAGCTGACCGAGATTTTCCCCACTGGAGCCCTTTGAACAGGGGCTGGACTGACAGCATGACCGCTTTGATGAAGTGACCCCCGTGGCATTGCGACTGGCGACAATGCAAAGGTGGGATTGGGCAGTTCTTTCATGGCTAACTCCTTGTT
>Ga0136846_1227768_pt1 | contig 16004 bp, 15 predicted proteins | sample HopSoiMetagenom2_FD_96841 | JGI IMG/M metagenome (GOLD analysis project Ga0136846, IMG submission 96841) | Grasslands soil microbial communities from Hopland, California, USA - 2 Assembly 2016 (version 4) | ecosystem: Environmental > Terrestrial > Soil > Grasslands | place: USA: Hopland... | reverse complement strand
TCGGTGCCCCTGTTCCTCGTGATCTTCGCGACGACGTACTTCCTGATGGGCCGTTCCGCCCCGGCGAACTTCTCCGAGCCGCTGACCCGGCTCGATTCGCTCTACTTCACCGTCACGGTCTTCGCGACCGTGGGCTTCGGCGACATCGTGGCCGCCTCGGGACCGGCCCGCATCATCGTCACGTTCCAGATGCTCGGTGATCTGGTCATCGTCGGCCTGGTCGCTCGAGTGCTTCTCGGTGCTGTTCAGACCGGCCTCAGTCACCGGGAGTGAGACGGCCGGGCTAGGTCGTCACCTCGGTATCACCTGGAGTCGACGGGTCCTTGAGGCGCACCATCCGGAAGGAGTTCAGCAGACCCGCCAGACCGGCGAGAATCGGGATGCCCAGCGCCACTTGCAGGGCGAGCGGACGCGCGTCGGTGTTGATCCGGATGATCTCCGCCTGGACCTCCGGCGGCTGCTTGACGAGCACCTTCTCGAGGTCGGTGTTGCTCATCACTTCCGCGTCGTTCTCCAGCGCGTCGGCGACCTGCACCTGTTGGGCCGGTTGAAGGACGGTGCTCGCCTCCGCCTGCTTGGTGAAGGTGAACGAGAGCGTCGCGAGCATGATGGCACCAGCGAACGCCAGACCGAAGGACAGGCCGAAGGAGCCCGCCGCCGAGTTGACCCCGGCCGCCTCGCTGACGCGCTCCTGAGAGATCGGCGACAGCGTGTAGTTGTTGAGCTGGGACACGAGCAGGCCCAGACCGAGTCCCGCCAGCACCAGGGGGCCGAAGAGAACCCAGCCGGAGTCGGCCCTGGGCACGATCGGAATCAGCACCACCAGGCCCGTGGTCAGCAGCACAAATCCCCACCTGATGATGCTGCTCGGACGTCGCCCTCCCGCCTTCTTCTCGGCGAGGATCGCCATCCCGAACATGCTGAGCGAGAGCGGCGCCAGGCTGAGGCCGGCCTCCATCGCGTTGTACTCCAGAACCATCTGGAGATAGATCGGCAGCACAATCATGGTGCCGCCGAGCGCGATCTGCTGGAGCATCTGCTGGGAGATGCCCAACTTGAAGACGGCTGAGCTGAACAGGGCCGGGTCGATCAACGTCGGCTCTCCCCGACGCTTGCGTCGCACCAGCCAGTAGCCGAACGACACCATCCCGACGACGCCGACAGCCAGGATCAGCGCGACGAATTCGCCGCCTTCCTGCCAGACCAGGATGCCCAGCACGATGCCGCCCATCCCCACCACCGACAGAGCGGCACCGATCACGTCGATCCGGCGGGATCCCGTATAGGGCACGTCATGCACGAGGCGGTGCCCTGAGATCACGATGGCGATCACCACGACCTCGAGCAGGAACGCCACGCGCCAGGACAGGTAGGTGGTGATGAAGCCCCCGAGCAGCGGTCCGACCGCGGCAGCCAGCGCAGCCGCGGCCCCGACCAGCGCGTAGGCCTTCGTCTGCGCCGCTCCTTCGAAGTTGCCGTGGATCAGTGACTGCATGGCGGGCAGCAGCAGCGACGCGCCGATGCCGCCGATCAAGGCCCAGAAGACGATGATGGCGGTGAGGCTCTGGGCCAGTGTCATGGCCGAGGCACCGATGGCGTAGCCGAGCAGACCCAGCAGATAGGCCCGCTTGCGGCCGATCAGGTCACCGACCTTGCTGCCGATCAGGATGAAGGCCGCGGACACCAGCGCCTCGAGCGCGATGGCGGACTGGACACCGCTTACCGTCGTGTCGAGATCCCGGACCACCGAACTGATCGAGACGTTCATCAGCGAGGTGTCCACCACGAGCACGAACATCGCCATCGCCAGGAGGATGGCCAGCCGCGGACTGGCCTTCGTCCCGGCCGGAACCCCACTCACTTTGTCCGCCATGGTGCCCGTTCCCGTCTGTCGGGCCACTGATCGAGGTGATGGGTGGCGGATTGTGGAGTTCCGTGTACGTCGATTCAGCCGGCGAGGATCTTGGCCTTCTGCGCCTCGAACTCCGCCTCGGTCAGAACACCCGACTGCTTCAGTTCGCCGAGGGTCTTGAGCTGCTCCAAACGGTCGGTGGTGCTGTCCGAGGGTGGCGGTGGGGCAGCTTCCGGCTCAGGCTCCGGTGCGGTGTCCTCTGCGTACGCCTGGTCGCGTTGCGCTGCCGTGTCGGCGTCACGCTGGGCGAACTTGGCGTCCTGACGCCGCCGGACGCGGCCCGCAACTACCGTCGCCGTGCCCGCGACGGCAGCAGTCCTCGCTATTCCTCGCAAGAGTCCTGGCATGTCAGCCTCCTCAGGTCGTCGCTTCGAGGGATTCCAGGGCGTCGAGGACTTCCATCACGTCCTGAGCCGGGATGCGCCCACCAGCGATCAGAGTGCCGCCGGATTCGATGGCCGCGGCGACGAAGGGGATCGCCCAGGTGTTCTCGTAGACGATCAGCGCCGCCAACGTCCCGGGCTGCATCGCTCCGGCCACCTCCAGGAGGTCGTCGTCGGCCAGGATGCCCGAGCGGGCACCGTCGAGCTCCGCGAAGCCGCCGGCCTGATCCGCGGATTCGGCCAGATCCACCGAGTAGACAGCACCGTCGGCATCCTTGCCGACGAGCATGATGTCGTACACGTGGATGATGCCGCGCCGGACGAGATCTACGAGTTCCGCTGCCGCTCGGCCGGTCAGTCGGTTTCCGGTGAACTCGAGGAGTACGTAATCGATCGGCCCGTGAACGTCTTCAGCTGGCATGAGTTTCCGTCCCCTCGAAAAGGATCCTTTCGGTCCTGCGTCCTGGTTTGTAGGTCAGATTGGCGGGCCTGATCGGCGGCGTCATCACCCGCGCCGGATGAGCTCAGGCGGGGAGCCGCGGGCGCCCAGACTTCCGCTGGTGTCACCTGCCGGATACTGAGGATCGTCAGCGCCGCCGCATGGAGCGTCGCGGCTAGGTCAGCGATGCCCTGACCGTCGCGAAGCCGCAGCTGGAACACGCCGGACGTCTGGTGGTCGGCCGGCGGACGAGTGCAGAACGCGAGCACCGCGGGCCTCAACTCACCGAGGATGACGACCTGGTACGACGAACCGTTGCCTTCACTCGTGTTCATCGTCTGCCCCATCTGCTGGAAGGTCCTGCCATACGGTCGATGCCGCGGAACGGTCGAGGATCCGGCGAACCTCGACGACTTCGATGCCCAGGGCCCGAAGTCTGGCCAGCAAGCCGTAGAGGGCCGACTGGTCGGGGATGCCGTAAACGACGGTGTTCACCTTGTCGACCGCCAGTGTCACTGCGCCCATGTCTCGAAGATCCTGTTCGGGTACGGCGCCCGCCACGCGGATCTCGTACGTCGCGTCGGCCATCGAATCCACTCCGTTCCCAAACGTGTGGGTTCGACGCTCGCAAAAGTCCGTCGCAGCGGCTTCATCCTTGCGGGGTGATCTGGCTCGGTAGACGCCGAAATACACCGCGCCGTCTCGTAATGTCCGGCAATCGGACGGAAAACGCTGGTTTTAAAGGCAATTCCGTGTTGTTGTCGAGGTATGCGCCTTCACCTAGCTCCGCCCTGCCAGCGATCGGTGATGCCGCATATGGCTAGGAGGGGGCAATGCCGGGTGAGCAGCACTCAAGGGTGGAGGGACCCAGTACTTCACCATATGCACCGTTAGAAGGTCGCCCGAGGTCCTTGGTGACGACCTCGGCGAGCGTACCGGAAGCAGTGCCGCGCTTGCGGCTCGTCGACCGCATGAGCGAAGCGGTCGAGAGGCCGCTGACGCTGGTCACTGCGCCTGCCGGTTTCGGCAAGACGATGCTGGTCGACTCATGGACAGAGCTCTATCCGGGACCGGCCGTCATCAAGCGAGTCGCCCTGGATGCCAGCGGGGAACAACCTGTGGCCTTGCTGGAAACCATGCCCGACGGCCCGCAGCGCACGCCGGAGGCTGTCGACGAGCAGGACGTGCTGGTGCTCGTAGTGGACTGTGGCGACCACACGATGTCGGAAGAGTTCGGTCAGGGCCTGCATCGGCTCATCCGCTGCAATGCCGGGCGCGTCCGGGTCGTCCTGGTGACGCGATCCGACCCGCCTCTGCCACTGCACCTCTACCGGCTGGCCGGCACCATCGTCGAGATCCGCGCCGCTGAGCTGGCCTTCACGACCGACGAGGCCGAGGCGCTGATGAGCAGGCACAACCTCGACCTGACTGCCGCGGAACTGGCCGAGCTCCAGGACCGGACCGATGGCTGGCCCGCCGGCCTGATGTTCGCAGCGATGAATCTGGCCGGGAAGGTCGATCCGCAGCGGGTCATCCACGAGTTCCGCGGCGACGCTGGGAACGTCGCGGCGTACCTGATGACCGAGGTACTCGATGCGCAGCCCCCGGAACTGCGCGACTTCCTGCTTCTCACCTGCGTCGTCGACGAGATCCGTCCGGGGCTCGCCCACGCGCTGACCGGGCGCCCTTGTGATCTCCGGTCTTTGCAGTTCCTCTCTCACGGGAACTCGTTCATCCGGCCTGTTCCAGGGACAGCGGACTGCTACACCTACCAGTCGCTGTTCCGCGAGTTCCTGCGCGCCCAGCTGATCTTCGAACGACCTGACGTCGTTCCCGCACTGCACCGCGCCGCCGCCGCCTGGTTTGCCAAGAATGGCCGGCCACTGACAGCGATTCACCATGCGATCATGGCCGGTGACTGGCGGCAAGCAGCCAGGTACCTGGTGGAGGACCTCAACGTCTGCGGTCTGCTCGCCGGGCGCTGGCGTCGGCAACTGAGCACGATGTTCGTCGACTTTCCCGACGAGCTGGACGGTGCCGAGGCTGCAGTCGTCAGAGCCGCCATGGCGCTGGCCGCGCTCGATGTCGACCGCTGTACGTCGGAACTCGGCCAGGCCACGGACTGCTTGAGCCATCAGGCACCCGCGCGAAGTCAGGCGGCCGGGCTGGCCATCACTGTGCTGCAGGCGGTCTGCGCGAGCCTCGGCGAGGATACCGAGGCTGGGCTGGGCGCCACACTCGGCGTGGAAGCCGCGCTGAGAGCCGCATCACCGGAACCAGCAATGCACTCCGAGCCAAGGCTGCTGGTTGCCGGCTGCAAGGGACGTCTGCTGCTCCAGCGCGGAGACTTCCCGGCCGCCCTGGCCGCCTTCACCGACGGTAATGCCATCGCGGAGGAGGCGGGTGCCCATGAGACACTGGCCGATTTCCTCGGCATGTCCGCGCTGGTGGAAGCGGTCTGGGGACATCTGCGGCGAGCCGAGGAGGTCGTTGCGCACTCGGCAGCACTGGCAGAGCCGACAGCGCAGCTGCCTCAGTCCGCGATCGTGGCCGAGGCCTGGGTGCATCTCGATCGAGGCGATCTGGCCGGCGCCGAACAGTTGGTGCAGCGCGCCGCAAGGACCGCTCCGACCCAGCACGCCCACGTTCTCGCCGTGGCACTCACCCTGGTTCGGGCCAGGCTGCTGCGGGCGAGCGGCGACCTCGATCTGGCCGCCGCGGAACTGCGGGCCGCAAGCAAGATCGACGGCGCGCAAGGCGGCTGGTTCGGGCAGGCCCTGATCGTCGACGAGGCGAAGCTCCTGGTGGTCCGACACCGCCCACAGCAGGCCATCGCGATGATCGAGCAGTCCGAGGGGCGCGAGGAGTACGGATCGGTCCTCGCGCTGCAGCGGGCAGCTACCGAGGCTGGTGAGCGCGTACCCGCTCCGCCACCCCCGGTCTCGTACCGTGCCGTCCCACTCGACACTCAGGTGGACGGCTGGCTGGTCCAAGCCGCGGAGTCGATCAGAACCGGTAACGCCGGCCGCGGCGGCCTCTACCTGGAACGGGCCCTCAGACTGGCTGCGCCGGAGTACCTCCGCCGTCCGTTCACGGAAGCACCGCCCTCGCTGCGCAAGCTCCTTCAACCGACCGGTGAGCTGATGCGGCGTCACCCGTGGCTCCGAGCACCGAGTGCCACTCGAGGTCGCGACCGTCCCGCTGGTCATGGGAAGGAGTCTCGGAACGAGCCGCTCGGCAGCGCCTCGTTGACGAGCAAGGAACACGAGGTCCTGGAGTACCTCGCCGAACTGCTGACCACCGAAGAGATCGCCAACTCCATGTACGTCTCGGTCAACACGGTCCGCAGTCATGTGCGAAGCATTCTTCGCAAGCTGAGCGCGTCGCGCCGCAACGAAGCCGTACGCCGGGCCTGGGAGTTGGGACTGCTGCCATCACGCCCGGAGACCTAGGCCTACGATCTCAACCGCGGCGCCAGTCGTAGATGACCGACGTACGCAGAACGATGTCCTGGAGAGAATGGTGCCGACGGTCACCTGCGCACAACAGCAGTCCGATCGGGAACACGACATAGAAGAGGGCCCGCAGCAACGCGACGAGCGGTCGCACCCGTCCGCCACGACCACCGACCACCCGGAGTCCCATCAGGTGACAGCCGTAGGTCCGCCCGGACGTCGACCACGCGATGCACAGATAGCCGACGAGAACCAGCAGCGCCGTTGTCACGGCTGGCAGCGGTGAGGCCTCACTGAACTGGAAACTCCGTGGGTGGATGAGGAATTTCAGCCCGTTGACGCCCAGGTAGCCGGCCAGCACCGCTAGCACCACGAGGACCCCGTCGATCACCCCGGCGAGTGTGCGGGTGACTAGGCCTGCTCGCAGTCCCTGGTACGGCTGGGCCTCTCTCGGAACGATCGGCACGTGCACGTCCGTTCTCATGGTTGGGCCGGCGTCACCCCGGGGTCGGTTGGGCGGCGGCGCAACCTCAGCCGGCCCACGACCCGTCCCACGGCCTGATCACCGGAGATGCCCTGCATCCGTACGCCGCGGACGGTGTCGGAGGCAACGGATCCGGTGGACTGCCGGATGATCTCAGCGAGATCGACCTCCGCGATGACCCCCTCGGCCAGTCCGGCCATGTCGATCCTCTTCATCACCTCTGCTGCCACCGCGGGAACCAGTCGGTCCAGCATGACCGACAGCTGACGCTCCAGCTCGGCACGGCGTTGGCCACCGCGCTCGGCAAGAACTCCGAGCCAAGTGGCTGCGTGATACCGCTCTGCCAGCAACGGAGGCCGCATGACGACGACGACCACCGGGCTCAGGGCTCCCCCGACCCGGCGCCGGACCGGGCTGAAAGCTCCCCCGAGCCGGCGTCCGGCCGTCTGCGCGACGGCCGCGGCCAGCAGCGAGGCCCCCACTGCCGCGTCGAGCATGCCGATCGTTTCCCGGCTGGGCTGCGGCGCGTCAGGCGGGATCTCGGATTCTTCTGCAATGCCCACGCTCCCATGCTCCGTCCGGATGCCGGAAGCCGCCTCATCCTTGGTGGGGTAAAACACCTGGCCGCGGGTCGGACTCGGTTCCGAGCCAGGAACGCACGCGGCGGGCGAACGTGCCTTGGCTGCGATCGAACTCGGCGCCGGCCACGGTCACAACGACCAGGATGAACGCGAGACACAGCAGCCAGCCGACGAGCGCCAGCGTGACTCCGAAGAGGCCGTACCGCTCACTGTTGGTCTCCATCATCCGGGGCATGTAGAGCGTGGACGCAGCGCTGTACGCGGCGCCGCAGATGCTCGCCACGACTCCCGAGGGCACCAGCCGTCGCCAGTTCACCCGGCCGTCGAGCAGCAGCCACGGAATGCAGATCCACAGCACCACACCGGTCACCAGCGAGACCGTGACGCTGAGCAGCCAGTTCAGCGGCACGGTTCGCAGCAGTGAGCGGGCCAGATACAGCAAAGCGATCTGGAGCAGCAGGGCGCCCAGGCCTACGAACGTCGTCAGCGAGCCACGAACGCCGCCGACAGGCCCGAGCCGCCAGGCGTCCTGATACAGCCGCTGCAGCCGGCGGGCGAGCGACACCGCCGAGATGACCAGGATCAGCACGCTCAGCACACCGATGCTCGATCCATTCGCAGGCCGCGTGAACACCTCCGTGACGGCCTCGGCCGCGTTACCGCTGAGCTGGAACCTGTGGACAAGTCCCTTCGCGACGAGGTCACGACGGTTGGCCGGAGCAAGCGTCGACACCAGCAGAAGCAGTGGGATGAGTGCTGTCAGCGCTTGCGATGCGATGACCATTGCCCGGTCGACGCCGCGCAGTGCCGCGAAGGAACTGGCGCACCGGCCCGGGAACGTCTGCTCCAGCCGCCGCGTGATCGCGCTCAGTTCCAGGCGGGTCAGCGTCCGGCTCCTGTCCGATCAGTGGCAGCGGCGCGGTAGTCGGCGATCGGCCGGTAGCGGTCGTAGAGGCTGGTGAGAATGCTGAACAGCAGGACGAAGAAGAGCGCGTCCACCAGGCGCAGATGGCCCGGTCCCCGGGACAATACGACGTCGGCGAGCACCACCAGTACGGCGTTCGTCGCGAAAACGACGCCGAACGACACCGCGGCGGAGTCCCACGAGTAGCCCCGCTTCACCGCCCAGACGCCGATCGCGGAGTTGATCACCACGAAGACCGCGATCCCGACGAACAACTGCAGGCTGCTCGACTCGACGTCGGGCAGCACCTCGCCGAAGATGATTCCGATCAGGCCGACCAGGAAGATCTTCTCCACTGTTGTCGCGTCGAAGATCTTGCGGTGCGCGGCCTGGTAGGCGGCACGCTCGTGCGCGTCGTCGATTCCCTCGGGTAGCGGGTCGGCGCGGAACCGCCAGGACCAGTCCGCCGGGCTCAGCCGCGGGCGGACGACGAAGAACACGACCGCGAGGAGAATGAGCACAGCAATGACGAGTGCCGGCAGGAACCACGACACATCCCGGATCGTGTCGGTCAGGTCAAGTTGGGCGATGTGGATCCAGTACTCCTGCGGCAGCTTGACGAAGATCCAGATCGCACCGGCGACGATCACCCAGAACCTGTAGCTGTACCGCCGCGGGTCCCGCCGCGTGCGAACCCCCTCGTAGGCGATGAAGAAGTACTCGAACGTGTTCGGGAACAACAACAGCAACACCCGAAGTCCGCTGAGCTCGAACGCCACCACACCGACCTGCCGGAAGAAGAACAGGAAGCGGCTGACCTTGATCGCCTCGGGGTTGGTCCAGTTCCGGAGGCTGGCCAGATAGGCGATGGACAGGTAGAAGACGTCCATCGCCTTGTCGTAGCTCTGGTAGCCGGGCGGGTCGTACCCGAAGGTCTGGAAGATCGTCTGATCGACACCGTCGAGCAGCAGGCACGCGATGATCGCCGGCAACGGGAACAGCGGGATGAACAGTGGCAGCAGGAATCGCGCCAGGACCACACCGACGAAGACGACCTCGACACTCATCTCAGAACTCCTGACGCCGGCGCATTCGGCGAGGCCGGCCGTCGGGGTCGTAGACCAGCCGGTACAACGGTTCCGCCCAGAGTGCCTGGAAACGGCTCACGGGTTGGGTCACGTGTGGGCGAATGTGCCCTGGTGGCCGCACGCCGCTGCGGCCACCGGCGTGCCAGGCCTCCAGGTCCGCGGCGGTTCGCTGCCACAAGTCGAGGCCCGCCACCGGGTCGAGCCGCGTGAAACTGTCGCACGGCAGGCCGAGGTGCTCCGACCACACCTCCAACCGCAGATCACGGGCCAGCCGACGGGTGCCCTCAGCAACGAACTCCCGATCGTCGAGGGTCGTGTCCAGCACTGCACAGGTGAGTTCACTGTCCGAGGTCCAGGAACGCCGGTTGAAGTTGTCCGACCCGCAGGTGAACCACACGTCGTCGACGATGCAGATCTTCGCGTGCACGTAGATCGGTGCCCCGGCGGCATTCTCCAGGTTGTAGATTCCGACCCGGTTCGGCGCGGTGCGGCGCAGCATTCGCACGGCGCGCAACTGACCGAAGCGTGCGGGCGGACCACTGATCGCACCGTCGGCATCCGGATAGCGCGGCACGACGATCATGACGCGGAGTTCCGGCGACCGCTCCAGGGCATCATGGATGCCTTGCGCAATCAACTCGGACCACAGGTACTGGTCTTCCAGGTAGATCAGCTTCCGTGCGTTGGCGAACGCCTTGGCATACGCACGGGCGATGCTGCGCTCACCCAAGGGCGCGAACGGGTAGCCGGGATGTTTGTAGGCATAAGTTCGCAGGACCTGTACGGCGTGCGGCCCGGCCAGTGGTGGATCCGGGAACTCCTCGGGCAGCGGTGCCGGATGCCGGGGCATCCGGGCGAGCCGTTGGACGATCATCCGGTACGGCGTACGCCGGTCGAGCGGATGGCCGTCGTCCCAGCGCTCACAGAAGGTGCGAAGCAGGTCGCCCACGACCGGTCCACGTAACTCCAGCGCGGCGTCGTGCCAGGGCGTCCGGTCGCCGTACCTGCGATCCATCGGTGCCTGCTGCGGATCCCCGAGGTGCTCACGGTCGTCACGACGCTGGTGGGACAGGTCGATGCCGCCGACGAACGCGAGGTCGAGTTCGCGGCGGCCCTTGTGCCGGATGACGAACAACTTCTGGTGGTGCGACGACATGCGGCGGACACGCTGATCGAGCAGCACTTCGGCGCCGGCCTGGTTGAGTTGGGTCCCGAGCCGATTGTTCTCCCGGGAGCTGAAGCTCAGGTGATCCGAATGCGATCGCCACAGGAGAGCTCTGACCTCGATCCCTGATCGGGCCAGATCAGCCAGCACGGCCCCGACCGCCGGGCCGTCCGGCAACAACATCTCGTCGGCGTCGCCCCGCCAGTCGGTGAAGTAGACCCGGTCGCCAGGCCGCAGCGCGCACAGCTCTTCGTACAGCCGACGGAAGTAGACCGCCCCGTGGACCAGCGGCCGAACCAGGTTGCCCTCGACCCAGGAGCCGTCAACGTCCCCCATCCGGTCGATGTCCGTCCCGGGGTTGCCACGCTCGTCCGGAAGGAGGAACCAATGCCCCGCAGTCTGGTCGGTCATCCCGCTATCCCTCGGACGAGTTGCTTGCGCGCGCAAACCGGCCAGGAGGGGGACATCCCCATGGGCGACCGCCCTCCACCACTCCGGCTGTGACCGTCAGGTACCGAGCGCGCGCGGACGCGTCAGCGACCAGATGACCCATATGTCGATCGCGATCAGCAGCAGCGCCCAGAACGGTTGGTACGGGATGAAGAAGAAGTTGTCGATCGCACTCAGAACCACCAGGAACAGGGCGACCACTCCGGCCCAGGTCTGCCGGGCGAACAGCCCGATTCCGGCCCCGACGATCGCCAGACCCAGAATCAGGTGGATCCATCCCCAGGCGGTGATGTCCAGATGGAACGCGTAACCCCTGACCCGCCCGAAGTACTCGTCGTTGATGATCGCGGCCAGGCCGGCGATCACCTGGAAGGCGCCGATCAGCAGCATCATCGTGGCCGCGAAGGCGACTCCGATCATCGCCCAGCCCGAGTCGGCCTGCGACCCGACAGCGCGGTTGCCGGTCATCTGTGTCACCCCTCTGCTTGTCCCCGACGAACGTCGGGTGCGCGTCGACACTAGGACCGCACCGACCGGCGGCGCGTCACCCTTGGCGGACGAGAGGACCGCCACGGGTGACCGGCGCAGGATCATCCCGGGCGGGTGATGCTACCCACGGTGATCTGAGCGACCGTCGAAACCCGGGTGAGTGGGGAGGGAGAGGTTGCGACGATGTCCGCAGGCTCCACAGAGTCCCCCGACGGCCGGCCGCCGGCAGCCGAAGCGAAGCCGGCCGCCTGGGCGATGCCGCGTGGAGTTGTCGTCCTGCTCGGGACCGGGGGCGCCGTCATCACGGTGGCCGGAGTTCGCAGTTTCGCGGCGATCGTCGGACCGGTCTTCCTCGCGCTCGTACTGACCATCGCGGTGAGTCCGCTGCGCCGGCTGCTGGTCAGGCGACGGGTGAAGGGGTGGCTCGCCGCGCTCATCGCCCTGGTGGTCGCGAACGCGTTCCTGCTGGGAGTGACGGCGGCCTTGGCCTACTCCGTCGCCAAACTGGCGACGCTCCTGCCGCAGTACGAGGACAAGTTCGCGGCGATGGTCGACGACGCTCGCGGCTGGCTGTCCGACCGCGGCATCGGCGACGAGCAACTCCAGGCGGCCCTGCACAAGATCGACCTCGCGAGCTTCCTCGACGTGCTGCAAGGCTGGCTCACCGGGGTCCTCGGCGTGTTCTCGGACCTGGCGCTCATCGTCATCGTCTTGTTCTTCATGGGACTGGACGCCAGCGGCTTCTCGGACCGGATGCGCGAGGCGGCGCAGGCCCGGCCGGAGATCGCCGAGGCCCTGACCGGATTCGCGCGCGGTACGACGCGCTACCTGATCGTCTCCACCGTCTTCGGGCTGATCGTCGCCGTACTCGACGTCGGGGTCCTCTACCTGCTCGACATCCCGCTGCCCTGGCTGTGGGGCCTGCTCGCCTTCATCACCAACTACATACCGAATGTCGGGTTCTTCATCGGCGTCATCCCGCCCGCGCTGCTGGGACTCCTCGACCAGGGCTGGGCGACCTTGGTGTGGGTCGTCGTGGCGTACAGCGTCATCAACTTCATCATCCAGTCCCTGATCCAGCCGCGGATCGTCGGCGAGGCTGTCGGTCTGTCCACGACGCTCACCTTTCTGTCCCTGATCTTCTGGGCCTGGATCCTCGGCCCACTGGGCGCCCTGCTGGCCATCCCGCTGTCGCTCCTGGTCAAGGCCGTGCTGGTGGACGCCGATCCCTCCACACGCTGGCTCGGCGGGGTGATCTCCGGTAGCAAAGTCCCGGACGACGACGCCCCGACCGTGAAACCGGCAGATCTGCCACCTGCCGAAGTCGCCGAAACCATCGGATAGGAAATCACCATGTGGCGCTCCGTGTTGCTTCACGAGTTTCCGGACCACAACATCCGGTCCTTCCAAGGCCTGCCAGGCACCTTGTCGCCGGGCTCGCTCGCGCTGAGTCCGTCCGAGGGGACCGTGCTGATCGCGCCTGGCCGCAGTCTGCACTACGTCCTCGACACACCGCTTCTGGATGTGATCGGAGTCAGCTGCCTGTTGCGGGTGAAGCATCCCGGCCGCGTGGTCACCTCGTCGCTGCGGATCCTGCGCCTGGGAGATGCGTTCGAGCTGAGTCTCGAACCGTTGACGACGTACCAGGCTTTGGTCCGGATCCGGCTGCGCGGAGTCTGGCACGACATCGGCCAGCTGCGGACCCCCAGTACGCACTTCGCGGAACTGAAATTCGACTGGCACACCTCGGGCAAGACCTATCTCCGCGTGGACGGGCGACTGGTCGGCTATCACGACGCTCTGAGCCGAGGTTCCCGGCTCACCATCGAAGACATCGCCTTCGGCTCGCCCGAGTCGGACCCGAGCTCGTCCGACCCGCGCTACCAACTCGGCGAGTTCGTCGTCCGCGCCCGCAGCCGCCGCGCACACTGGCCACGGCGGCACCTGACAGTCGCACACACTCCCTGACCCGTTGCGGTGTGGCGCAGCGCCGTATGACGTGATCCCCGGGAGCGGGCCTGGGGGAAGACCGCTCAACCGGGGACCACGCACCCAACCGGCTCTGGTTCGATCACCTGATGGTCGCTGCTCAGAGCTCAGGTGTGAGCAGGTCAGTGAGTTCGAGGCGCTCGTAGAAGCGTTCGCGGAGCTGGTCTCCGAGGATGTCGGCTTCTTCGGCACCGTCGTTGACCGGGTCGATGTGGACGCGGAAGGGACGGGACCCCTTGGGCAGGTCGACGACACGGGCGATCTGCCGGGCGACCTCTGTCGGGTCGGCGTTGCTGGGGGCCAGCTTGGCCAGGCGGGTTCCGACCTGGTCGATGAGGCCTGCGTAGCGGGTCTCGTAGGCATCGACGATCTCTGTGTCGGCCGGGTGGCCGGCGCGGGCGAAGTGGTTCGTGCCGGTGGTGAAGGATCCGGGTACGACGATGGTTGTGTCGATGCCGAACCGGGTCAGCTCGGCGGCGTAGCTGACCGCGAGGGAGTCCTCGGCGGCCTTGGCCGCGAAGTACGGAGCGAGGTACGGCGGCGTGCCTCCGCGGGTGCTCGACGAGCCGACCCAGACCAGCAGACCGTCCCGGCGTGCCCGCATGTGCGGAAGCACGGCGCGGTTGACCCGCTGGGTGGACAGGACGTTCACGTCGTACACCGCGACCAGTTCCTCGGGCGTGAAGGCCTCGGCCGGCCCGAGGACCATGTGGCCGGCGTTGTGTACGACCACGTCGATCGCGTCGACCTCGCCGAGGACTTCGCGGACCGCGGCGTCGACCGATTCCTGACGGCTGACATCCAGCTCGAGAGCCCGTACGGCGACGTTGTTTCCGGCGGCGTACTCCTCCAGGTCGGCGACCGCTGTGGCGTTGCGGCCGGTCGTTTCGCGGATGCCGGCGTACACGCGGTGACCGGCGTCGGCGAGCGCGCGCACCGCCATCGCGCCGAAGCCGCTCGACGCGCCGGTGACGATGATGTTCTTGGTCATGATCAAGTTCCTTGATCGTGCGGTTGGTCGAGGTCGGGCGTCAGATGACGCCGCCGTTGACGTACAGGATCTGGCCGTTGACCCAGCGCGCGGGCCCGGCCAGGAAGGAGACGGCTTCCGCGACGTCGGTCGGCACGCCGAGGCGTTGCAGAGGTGGGAGCTTCGCCAGTCTGTCGATGGTGTCCTGGTCCTTGCCCTGCAGGAACAGGGGGGTCGCGGTGGGTCCGGGCGCCACGGCGTTCACGGTGATGTCCCGCCCGCGCAGTTCTCTGGCGAGAATGAGGGTCATCGCGTCGACCGCGGCCTTGGTGGCCGCGTAGCCGGTGTAGCCCTCGAAGGCAAGCTTGACCACCGACGAGGAGAAGTTGACGATCGCGCCGCCGCGCCGCAGTCGGCGGGCAGCCTGCTGGTTCACCACGAAGGTGCCGCGGATGTTGACGCGGTGCATCCGATCGAGATCCTCGAGATCGAAGTCCGCGAGTGGCGACAGCAGCATGATCCCCGCAGTGTGAACGACGACGTCGACGCCTCCGTAGCGCTCCTCGAGGGTGTCGAAGAGTTCACCGACCTGCAGTTCGTCGCTGACGTCGGCGCCGAAGGAGGAGGCGTCTCCTCCGTCGTCGGCGATCGTCTTGACGACCTCGTCGGCCGTCAGCGGATTCCCCGCGTAGTGCACGAGCACACTCATCCCGTCCGCGGCCAGCCGTCGTGAGACTTCGCGGCCGATCCCGCCCGAGCCGCCGGTGACCAGCGCGACCCGCGCCGGTGTGCTGTTACCTGGAGTCGACATGCCTGGTTCCTCCGATCAGGAAGCCGCGTTGCCCGCGGCCGTTCGCATCACCTCACTGTCGTCGGAGCTGGGCACACGTTGCGTCCGTCATACCCGGGGTTCGGTCCCTGGGATCGGGCGACCTCCCGGGGTCCTCGCACGAACGAGTCCGGGTCCGGCGGTATTGATCAGCGGGCGTCGACGGCGCGGCTGAGCTCGTGGCGGGACGTGATGCCGAGCTTGGCGAACACGTTCCCGAGGTGGTACTCCACGGTGCGCGGACTCAGGAACAGTCGCGAACCGATCTCCGGGTTCGACAAGCCGTCCCGCGCGAGCCGCGCGATCTGCGACTCCCGCGCCGTCAGCGTCACGGCTGTCTCCGTCGTCCGTTTCCGGGCCTTCTCGCCGGTCGCCAGCAACTCGTGGTGCGCGCGCTCGGCGAAGGCGTCGGTACCCATCGCCAAGAACTGCGTCTCGGCTGCCCGCAACTGCTCACGTGCGTCCAGGCGCCGCCCCTGTCTGCGCAGCCATTCGCCGTACAGCAGGATCGTCCGGGCCGATTCCGTCCGCACCCGGGTGCGTCCCAGTCTCTCGACCGCCTCCTGGTAGAGCGGCTCGGCCTGGCTGTCGTCGCTGAGCAACGCCCGGGAACGTGCTTCGAGGCCCAGGGCCCATTCGGTCCGGCTCGCGCGGGTCATTACCGCGATCCAGTCGAACGTCTCGGCCGCGACGTCACGGTTTCCACTGCGGACGGCCGCCTCGACCAGCTCCGAGGCGGCCCAGTTGGCCACCCCGGGATAGCGCAGCTCGGGATATTCCTGGTGACGCAGTGCGTCCTGGGCAGCGACGGTGGCTTCGTGGTAGTTGCCGAGCCCGTTGTGGAGTACGGCGTTCGTCCAGTGGGC
>Ga0136846_1223884_pt1 | contig 16005 bp, 16 predicted proteins | sample HopSoiMetagenom2_FD_96841 | JGI IMG/M metagenome (GOLD analysis project Ga0136846, IMG submission 96841) | Grasslands soil microbial communities from Hopland, California, USA - 2 Assembly 2016 (version 4) | ecosystem: Environmental > Terrestrial > Soil > Grasslands | place: USA: Hopland... | reverse complement strand
CTGGACGGCTACTGCCGGCGCGTGGCGGGCGCGGTCGGCGTCGCCTGCGTCGCGGTCTACGGCTCCGACGACGTCGAGGGGGCGGCGACGCTGGGCGTCGCGCTCCAGCTGATCAACATCATGCGAGACGTGCGCGAGGACTGGCAGCTCGGCCGCGTCTACCTGCCGCAGGACGAGTTGCGCGCCTACGGCGTCGGCGAGGACGAGATCGCCGCCGGCCGCGTCGGCCCGGAGTGGCGGGCGCTGATGGCGTTCCAGGCCTCGCGCGCGCGGGCGCACCTGGAGGAGGGGCTCGGGCTGCTCGAGTCGCTCGACTCCCGCAGCGCCGCCTGCGTCTCGACCTTCGCCGGGCTGTACCGGGCGACGCTCGACCGGATCGAGTCACGTGGCTTCGACGTTTTCGACGGGTCGCTGCGGCTCTCGCCGTTCACCAAGCTGCGGATCGTGGGCTCGGGGTTGCTGCGATGAGGGTTGCGGTGGTCGGGGGCGGGCTCGCGGGATTGAGTGCGGCGCTCGAGCTGGTCGACGGCGGGCACGAGGTGGTGCTCCACGAAGCCCGGCCGACGCTCGGCGGCGCGGTGCAGACCCTGCCGCGGCGCGAGGGCGACCCGGAGCCGCCGCCCGACAACGGCCAGCACATCGCGCTCGGCTGTTTCAGCGAGTACCTGCGCTTCCTCGACCGCGTCGGTGAGGGCGGCTCGGTGCGGCGCGTACCGCTCGAGCTGCCGGTGCTCGACGAACGGGGCCGCAGCGCGTCGATCTCGCCCTCGGGGCTCGCGCTGCTGCGCTACCGACACGTCTCGCTCGGCGATCGGCTGCGGATCATGCGGGCGCTCGCGCGCTGGGGCGACGCCGGCGGCGAGACGTTCGCCGACGCGCTCCGGGCGCGCGGCCAGTCGCAGCGGGCGATCGACCGCTTCTGGGACGTCTTCATCCGCCCAGCGCTGAACCTGCGCTGCGCGGAGGCGAGCGTGGCGGCGGGCGACTTCACGGTGCGCACGGCGCTGCTGGGTGAGCGCAGCGACTCCGACCTGCTCCTGCCGGCGCGGCCGCTCGGCGACATGCACGGCGACGCGGCCGGCCGCGCGCTCGAAGCGGGGGGTGCGACGGTGCTCACGAACGCCCGGGTCGAGAGCCTCGACGAGCTCGACGCGGACGCGATCGTCGTCGCGGTGCCGCCGCGCGAGAGCGCGCGCCTGCTCGGCGCGCCCGAGCCGCACCTGGAGGACTCGCCGATCGTCAGCGTCCACCTCTGGTTCGACCGCGAGCTGCTCGCCTCGCCGCTGGCCGCGCTGCTCGGCAGCGACGCGCACTGGGTCTTCGACCGTGGTGCGCTGACCGGCTCGTCGCCGGCGCGCGGGCAGTACCTGACCGTCGTCTCCTCCGGCGCGCCCCAGCTGATGGAGCTGCGCGGCCGCGAGCTGGTCGAGCGGATCGCCGGCGAGCTGACCGGCCGCCTGGGCGAGGCCGAGCTGCTTTGGTCACGCGTCAGCCGCGAGCCGGCGGCCACGATCGCGGTCACGCCCGGGAGCGAGTCGCAGCGGCCCGGGCCGCGAACGAAGCGGCCGAACGTCACGCGCGCGGGCGCGTGGACCGGTACCGGCTGGCCGGCGACGATGGAAGGCGCGATCCGCAGCGGGCTCGCGGCGGCCCGCGCGCTGACCGCCGCCCGCGCGGAGGTGGCCGCGTGAGCGTCGCGACCGAGACCCGCCTCGACGCGGCGATCGACGCCGCGACCGGCCGCCTGCTCGAGCTCCAGCACCCGGACGGCTACTGGGTCGGCGAGCTGGAGTCGAACGTGACCATGACCGCGCAGCACCTCTTCTGGCACCACGTCCTGGGCCTGCGCACCCCGGAGCTCGATCGCAAGATCGCCAGCGAGCTGCTGGCGCGTCAGCGTGACGACGGAACCTGGGCGATCTGGTTCGACGGCCCGGGTGACCTCTCGACCACGGTCGAGGCGTACGCGGCGCTGAAGCTCGCGGGCGTCGACCCCGGCCCGCAGGCGCGTGAGTTCATCCGCTCGTGCGGCGGGATCGCGAAGACGCGGATCTTCACCAAGTGCTTCCTCGCCCTGCTCGGCCAGTGGCCCTGGCAGCGGGTGACGCCGATCCCGGTCGAGCTGGTGCTCTTCCCGCCGGGCGCGCCGTTCTCGATCTACAACTTCGCCTGCTGGGCACGCGGCACGTTCGTCCCGCTCGCGGCCTGCCGCGCGCTGCGGCCCGTGCGCCAGGCCGAGATCGACCTGCGCGAGATCGGCTCGCGGCGGGGTCAGACCCGCAGGTCCACGCCGCCGGGGCCGCTGCGCCGCGCCGCGCTGCGCGAGGCCGAGCGCTGGGTGCGCGCTCACCAGGAGGCGGACGGTTCGTGGGGCGGGATCCAGCCACCGTGGGTCTGGTCGATCCTGCTGCTGGCCGCCCTCGGCCACGGCTTCGAGGACGAGACGCTGCGCCGCGCGGTCGAGGGCTGGGACGGCTTCACGATCGATGACGGCGAGCGCCTGCGGCCGGAGGCGTGCCAGTCGCCCGTTTGGGACACCGGCCTCGCCGTGCTCGCCCTGCGCGAGGCCGGCCTGGGGCCGGAGCACCCGGCGCTCGTGCGAGCGGCCGACTGGCTCGTCAACGAAGAGGTCACCGTCACCGGCGACTGGGCGGTCCGCAAGCCCGAGCTCGCGCCGGGCGGCTGGGCGTTCGAGTTCCAGAACGACCTCTACCCGGACGTCGACGACACGGCGGTGGTTGCGCTCGCGCTGCGCCGCTGCCACCGCGGTCACGACGCCGTTGAGCGCGGCCTCGCCTGGACGGCCGGGATGCAGTCCAGAAGCGGCGGCTGGGGCGCCTTCGATGTCGACAACGAGGCCTACTGGCTCTACAAGCTGCCGTTCTGCGACTTCGGCAAGGTGACCGACGAGCCGAGCGCCGACGTCAGCGCGCACGCGCTCGAGGCGCTGGCGCCCGAGGCCGGCTTCGACGACGAGGTGCGCCGCGGGGTCGACTGGCTGCTGCGCGAGCAGGAGGCCGACGGCTCCTGGTTCGGCCGTTGGGGCGTCAACCACGTCTACGGGACGGGCGCCGCGCTGCCCGCACTCGAAGCGTGCGGAATCGAGCCCGGCCATCGCGCGTTCAGGCGTGCAGTGGCATGGCTCGACTCGGTGCAGAACGAGGACGGCGGCTTCGGCGAGGACATCCGCTCCTACGCCGACCGCGCCTGGCGCGGGCGGGGCGAAAGCACGCCTTCCCAAACGGCTTGGGCGCTATTAGCCTACGTCGCTGCCGACGAGGCGGACAGCGATCCCGCCCGGCGCGCAGCCGAATGGCTCTGCAGCACGCAACTGGCAAATGGAGACTGGGACGAACCGCAATTCACGGGCACGGGCTTTCCGCTTGACTTCATGATCCGCTACCACCTCTACCGCCTGCACTTCCCGCTGCTCGCTCTCGGCCGTCTACGAGAAAGGCTCAGTCGATGAAGTTCCCGCTCGCCCCGACCGTCCAGATCGCGAAGTACGTCGCGCAGCAACAGCGCAAGGGGGAGCGCTATCCGCTCGTGCTGATGCTCGAGCCGACGCTGGCCTGCAACATCGCCTGCATCGGCTGCGGGAAGATCCGCGAGTACGAGTCGAACAAGGCGCGGCTGTCGGTCGAGGAGTGCATCGACGCCGGCGAGCAGTGCCCGGCCCCGGTGGTCTCGATCTGCGGCGGCGAGCCGCTCGTCTTCAAGGGGATCGAGGACGTCGTCGAGGGCTTCCTCGAGCTGAACAAGACGATCGAGCTCTGCACGAACGCGCTCCGGCTGGAGCAGTTCCTGGACGTCTTCGACCCGAACAAGCGGCTGACATTCGTGGTGCACCTCGACGGGATGCGCGAGATCCACGACTACATCTGCGACTACCCGGGGCTCTGGGACATCGCGGTCGACGCCATCAAGCAGGCGCGCGCAAAGGGCTTCCGCGTCACCACCAACACGACCATCTTCAAGGAGACCGACCCGCTCGAGATCGTCGAGATGATGGGCTATCTGACCAACGAGGTCGGGATCGACGGGATGCTCGTTGCGCCCGGCTACCAGTACTCGCAGATCGACCCCGAGCTGACGATGACGCGCGACGAGCACGAGGAGAAGTTCCGCGTCATCCGCGCCGCTGCCAGGCGGAAGGGCTACCGCTGGCTGGCGAGCCCGATCTACCAGGACTTCCTCACCGGCGAGCGCAAGCTGGCGTGCGCGCCGTGGGGCTCGATCACGCGCAACCCGTACGGCTGGAAAGGCCCGTGCTACCTGCTCACCGACGGGATCTTCCCGACCTACGAGGCGCTGCTCGACGGGATCGAGTGGGAGGAGTACGGCCCTGGCAACGACGTCCGCTGCGAGCACTGCGCGATCCACTCGGGCTTCGAGCCCTCGGCGGCCTTCGAGGCCACCGGCAGCGTCAGGGAGACCGTCCGCAGTGCGGCATGGACGCTGACGGGGTGACCTTCGCCTGCGCCACCGCCGCCGAGCTGCGGGCCGCCCGCCGCTCCGGCGCGCGCGCCGAGCAGGTCGGGCTCGGGGCGCGGAACGGCGTGCCTGCGGGGCCGGTGGTCTCGTTCGGGCTGGCAGGAGCTTTGCGGGACGGCCTCGCTCCGGGCACCGTGGTCGACGCGACGAAGATCGTCGACGTCGAGGGCACGGTGCTCTGGGAGGACGGCCCGCTGGGCGTGCCCGGCGCGCAGCCGGTGACGATCCTCGCCGTGGACGCGATCGTCGACGACCCGGCCGAGCGCCGCCGCCTGCACGAGCAGACCGGCGCCGACGCGGCCGACCTCGAGAGCGGCCCGCTAGCTCGCAGCGGCCGGCTGCGCGGCGTGCTGCGCGCGGTCAGCGACACGCCCTCGCGCCCGCTGGAAGGCCTCGCGGGCGGCGTCAAACAGAACGGCGGCTACGACTGGGCGGCGCTGGCGCGCGTGTTCGCGCACTCGCCGCGCGGGTTCATGCGCTCGGCATTCGACGCGCAGCGTGCGCTCGGCCGGCTCGGCAACGCGGCAAAGGAGTGGTCGAGATAGGCCAGGTCCTGCTTGCCGCGCCGCGCTCGTTCTGCGCCGGGGTCGACCGCGCGATCGAGATCGTCGAGATCCTGCTCGAGCAGCACGGAGCGCCGGTCTACGTCCGCCACCAGATCGTCCACAACGACCACGTGGTCAAGCGGCTCGAGGGGCTGGGCGCGGTCTTCGTCGACCACGAGGACGACATTCCCGCCGGCGCGATCTGCGTCCTCTCCGCGCACGGCGTCGCGCCCTCGGTACGGACCAACTGCGAGTCGCGCGGCCTCCGCGTCGTGGACGCCGTCTGCCCGCTCGTCTCGAAGGTGCACGCCGAGGCGAGGCGCTACGCCGACAGCGGCCACCTGGTCGCGCTCGTCGGCCATCCCGAGCACGTCGAGGTGATCGGCACGCGCGGCGAGCGGCCCGAGGCGACCGTCGTGATCGAGTCGCCCGAGGACGCGGCGAAGCTGGACTCCGGCGGCAAGCCGATCGCGGTCGTCACGCAGACGACGCTCTCGCTCGACGACGTCGCCGAGACCGTCGACGCGCTGGCCGAGCGCTTCGGCGATCTGAAGCGGCCTGCCGCGGACGACATTTGCTACGCGACCCAGAACCGTCAGGACGCGGTCAAGGAGCTGGCGAAGCGCGGCGCGACGCTGATCCTCGTGATCGGCTCCGAGGCGAGCTCGAACGCGATCCGCCTGGTCGAGGTGGCGCAGCGCCACGGCGCAACCGCGCTGCTGATCGACGGCGAGAGCGGCATCGACCCCGAGTTGCTCGAAGGCCACGAGACGGTCGGCGTAACCGCCGGCGCCTCGACGCCGGAAGAGCTCGTCGCGCTCGTCCTGCGCGGGCTCGCGGCCTTCGGCTTCGACGAGCTGGGCGAGGTCGAGGTCGCCAGGGAAAACGTCAGCTTCCGGCTACCGCGGGAGGTCACCGCGCCGGCATGACGAGCGTCGAAGTCCCGTATTCGATCGCGTCGGCGCTGCCGTCGCTGACGGTGCTCGACATCACGAACGAGGTCCGCCGCGAGCTGTCCGAGTCGCAGCGCGAGAGCGGCATCGCCTACGTCTCGCCGCTCGAGGAGATCGCGCTCGTGCGGGTGCAGGAGCGCGAGTCGGGCTTCTTCACCGACCTCGAGGAGCTGCTGACGAAGCTCGTGCCGCAGGAGGAGCGCGAGCGCGAGCGGCTGCTCTGCATGCTGCTCGGCCCGCGCGGCGAGCAGATCCCGTTCGCCGGGGGCGACCTCTGCCTCGGACAATGGCAGCGGATCCTGCTGCTCGGCTTCGACCGGCCGTCCCAGCCCCGCTGGAACCTGACGCTACTGGGCTAACCTTCACGTCGTGCAGCGAGCGCGGCGGCACCAGCGCGTTTCGGCCGGACTGGCCTTCGGGCTGCTTGCCCTGATCGCCGAGCTGACCGGCCGCAGCCTTACGCACCGGCTGAACGTCGGGCAGCACGTCGGCTCTTCCGGCTACTCGGGCGCGGAGTACTACCCGTTCCTGCTCGCCGCGGTGAAGCTCGGCGTGGCGCTGCTCGCCGCGAGCCTCGTCTGGCGCTTCGCGCGCGCCCACACCGCCGCGCGCGCCGGCCGGCGGGTGCTGGCCGCCGTCGGCAAGGACCCGGCGCCCCTGCCGCGGCTGCGGCTCGAGCTCTCGCCTCGGCTCTGGCTGCTCGCCTTCCTCACTACCTCGACCTTCTATCTCCTGCAGACCGACGGCGAGCAGGCCGCCTCCGGGCGCTGGCCGCTGTTCGCGCCCTGGCTGCACAGCTCGGCGCTGCCGGTCTTCGCCGTCCTAGCCGTGCTCGTCGCGCTCGCCTGGGGGGCGGTCGCGTCCTGGCTGCGCGAGTACGAGCGCTACGCCGAAGACACCTGGGCGCGCGCCGAGCGGGCTCGGCACGGCGCCGGCGAGCTGCCGCGCGTCGCCCACACGCGGACGGCGTTCTCGGCTCCGAGAGATCTCTTCGGCCTCGCCTTCGAGAGCCGCCCGCCGCCCCTCCCCGCGTAACCCGCGGACAACGCCCAGAGCCCGCGGGACCGTGTCGTCCCGACCTGGGGAGGTGGAATGAGCACACAACTCATCTCGGAGCGAGCACTCGCTCGTTCCCGCACCTTGCGAGCACGACTCGTCGGCGCGCTCGGGCCGCTGACGATGCTCGGCGGGGTCGCGTGGGCGTTCCTGCAGCCCTACCGGCTGACCGTGCTGCACCCGCACGGGCAGGGCTTCTGGTGGCTGCTCGTCCAGCCGCCGCTGCTCGTGGTCGGCGTCGGGATCGTGTTCGCCCTGGCGATCGCGCCCGGCCTGATCGAGGACCTGGAGGACGATGCAGCCACCCGCTGAGCACGTTCACTGGCTGTTCGCGACGGGCTTCCTGCTGCTCGGGCTCTGCCTGCTCGCGCGGGCGATCGTCGGCGCCGAGGTCTGGGACCGCCGAGCGTGGCGCGCCTATCTCTGGCCGAGCCTGCTCTTCGGCCTCGGCGTGCTGATGTGGCCGGTGATGGTCTTCTTCACCAACTCGGCTATCCACATGATCGCCCACAGCGCCTGGGCCCAGACGATGATGCTCGCCGGAGCGGCCGAGCTCGGGCTGCTGCGGGGGAAGCTCCACGCGCGCGCCTGGCACCTCGCGCTGCCGCTCGCGCTCGCCGTCTCGGGCATCGCGCTGCTCGTGCACGAACAGAACGGCTGGTACTTCGCGCGGGCGGCCTTCCTGCACCACGCGCTCGGCTGGACCGCGTTGATCGGGGCGCTCTTCCCGCTGCTCTCGACCTTTCGGCCGCGTGCGCGCGTGCTCGGTGCCGGGCTCGCGCTGACGCTCGTTGTCGTCTCCGTGCTCCTGTACTCCGACCGCGACGTGGCTCCGGTCTTCGGTCACCTCTCGCCGCTCGCCGGGGAGCCGCACCGGTGAGGAGGCTGCTCGTCGTCGCGCTGCTCGCGCTCGCGCTGCCCGCGTCGGCCTCGGCGCACGCGACCCTGACGCGGACCGAGCCGCACTTCGGCACACGCGTGGAGCGCTCGCCGAAGCTCGTCCGGCTGTACTTCGACCAGACCGTCGACGTGCTGCCGAACGCGATCCAGGTCTTCGACGCGAAGGGGAAGCTCGTCTCCGGGCGGGCGCTCGCCAGCTCCGACGGGCGGAAGGTGGACACGCCCGTCTCGCGGCTGCCGCGCGGCGGCTACACGGTGCGCTGGCGCGCGCTCTCGGCGGACGGTCACGTGGTTTCCGGCGTCTACACCTTCGGCGTGCGAGCCGCCGCGCCGCCGGCGTCCGAGGCCTTCGGCGCCGGCGGGCCGACGACGAGCGAGCACCTCGTCCGCTGGCTCTACTTCCTCGCGCTCGCGCTGCTCGCCGGCGGGCTCGGCTTCCGGCTTCTGATTGTGCGCGGGCCGCTCGGCGAGGCGGCGCAGCGGCGCTTCTACCAACTCGTCGGGCTCGGCGTCGTCGGCGCGCTGGAGGTCGGGATCGTCGCGTTCGCGCTGCGGGCCGAGGACGCGCTGCAGCTGCCCTTCGTGAACTTCCTCTACGGCGACCTCTCACCCTTCGCCAAGACACGCTTCGGCTACGCGTTCGTGGCGATGACGCTGGGCTACGCGCTGGTCGCGGCGCTCGTCTTCCTCGCCTGGCTGACCGACCGCGAGCGGCTGCTGTGGCCGGCCTTCCTGCTCGCGCTCGGCTTCGCGTCCGGACTGTCGCTCTCGGGCCACTCCGCCGCGGACGCCGGTTCGTCGTGGGTCTCCGAGCTCGCGGACTGGCTGCACCTCTCGGCGGCCGCGCTCTGGGTCGGCGGGCTCGTCCAGCTCGCCTTCGTGATCTGGCCGCTGGAGCCGGGTCTGCGCCGGCGAGCCTTCCTGCGCTTCTCGCGCCTAGCGACCGTGCTGATCGTCGTGCTGCTCGGGGCCGGCACCTATCTGAGCATCCTGCGGCTGCCGCACCTCTCCGATCTCTGGGCGCAGGGCTACGGGCGCGTCCTGCTGGTGAAGCTGGGGCTCGTCTCGCTCGCGCTCGCCTGGGGCGCCGCGCACCACTTCCTCGTGCGGCCGAAGCTCGAGCGCGGCGCGCCGTTGTTCGCCGGCCTGCCGCGCAGCCTCGCGGGCGAGAGCGCGGTGGGGATGGCGATCCTGCTCGTGGCCGCGGTGCTCGTCGACTCGAAGCCGCCGCCTCGGCCCGTGCAGGCGCCGCTAAATGCGGCGAGTCAGCAGCGCTAGGACGTTCCGCACGAACAGGCGCGTCTCGGCGAGCTGGCCGTGTTTGTGCACCGAGAACGGGCCCTGGTACCAGGCGGCAAGCGCGAGTGTCCGGTTGCCGTGGAACTCATGCAGCAGCTCGCGCAGGTAGGCGACGCCGATGCGGATGTTCCCGGAGGTCGAGTTCGGCACCTTGTGGCCGATCAGCACCGACTGGACGTACGAGCGCGTGCTCGGCAGGACCTGCAGCACGCCGCGCGCGCCCGCCGAGGAGACGAGCCCCGGCTGGAAGCCGGACTCCATCCACGCGAGCGCCCGCACGAGCGTCGGGTCGAGCCGGTAGGCGATCGCCCAGTTCGTCAGCATCGTCCGCACGCTCGCCGTCGGCGCGGGCGCCGCCCGGACGGGCCGCACGCCCGGCGTTCGGTGTCCGAGCGCCGAGAGCGTGACCGGGCCGGCGATGCCGTCGGCCGCGAGCCGCCGCGCGCGCTGATAGCGCCGCAGCGCCCGCTCGGTGGCGCGGTCGAAGAAGCCGTAGACGGGTACGAGCTCGCCGCGGCGCGCAAGCATGAACTGCAGCACCGAGACGTCCCAGCCGAAGAGCCCGCGGTGCAGCGTCCGCCGGCCGAGGACCGGCGTGCCGAGCGGCCCGAGCGCCCGCCGCGTCGACGGCCCGGCGCGTCCATCGGCGACCAGCCCGGCGCGCCGCTGGAAGGCCTTCGTCGCCCGCACCGTCTTCGGCCCGGCGACGGCGTCGATCGGCCCACTGTAGAGCCCGTACGCGCGCAGGGCGACCTGAAGACCCGCGATCTGCGGGTTCCCGGCGTGTGCGGCCGCTGCCAGCGTGAGCCCCGCCAGCAAGGCCGCGCCGAATGCGACGCATTTGCCGGCCACGAGCGGACCCGGTTCGCCCCTCGCGCGTAGAGTCCTGCCCCGATGCGATGGGCGATCACCGGCGGCGCGGGCTTCCTCGGCCTGCACCTGGCGCGGCGCCTCCTGGCCGACGGCCACGAGGTGCGGACGCTCGACCTCGCACCGCTCGACGACGCCGAGCTCGAGCGGTCGGTCGAGGAGCTGCGCGGCGACGTGCGCGACCCGGGCGACGCAGCGCGGCTGGCGGACGGCGCCGACGTGCTCGTCCACGCCGCGGCGGCCCTGCCGATCCAGGCCTCACGCGAGTCGATCCGCTCGGTCAACGTCGAGGGCACGGCCGTCGTGCTCGGCGCCGCGCTCGAGGCGGGCGTCCGCCGGGCGGTGCTGATCTCCTCGACCGCGGTCTACGGGGTGCCGAAGCACCACCCGATCGACGAGACCTCGCCGCTCGTCGGTGTGGGCCACTACGGCGAGTCGAAGATCGAGGCGGAGGAGGTGGCGCGCGAGGCCGGGCGGCGCGGGCTCGAAGTCGTGATCCTGCGGCCGAAGACGTTCATCGGGCCCGAGCGCCTGGGCGTCTTCGAGATCCTGTTCGACTGGATCCGCGAAGGCCGGCGCATCCCGATCCTCGGCGACGGCTCGAACCGCTACCAGCTGCTCGCGGTCGAGGATCTCGTCGAGGCGACGGTCGCCGCCGCCGACAAGGACGTCGCGGGTGAGACGTTCAACATCGGCGCGACCAAGTTCGGCACCGTTCGCTCAGACCTCGAGAGCCTGATCGCCCACGCTGGCTCCGGCAGCCGCCTGCGCCCGGTGCCGGTCAAGCCGGCCGAGCTGGCGCTACGGGCGCTCGAGCTGGCGAAGCTCTCGCCGCTCGCCGAATGGCACTACCGCACCGCGCACCGAGATTCCTATGTCGAGACGGCCCAAGCGCAGCGCCTGCTCGACTTCGCCCCGAGGCTCTCCAACGAAGAGGCGCTCTGCGAGACCTACGACTGGTACCTCGCCAACCGCGGCCGCGTCGGCGGCGCGGGCGTCACCCACCGGGTGCCGTGGGACCAGCGCGCGCTGGGGCTGCTGAAACGCCTGAGCTAAGAGGCGGCTCAAGGCCCGACGTCTCCGTGCACGTGGTTCTCGATGTCGGCCCAGGAAACGGCGTCCCAAGAGACGTCGGCCCAGGAGACATCCGACCAGGAGACGTCGCTCCAGGACACGTCGCTCCACGAGACGTCAGACCAGGAGACGTCCGACCACGACGCATCGGCCCACGAGACGTCGAGCCACGAGACCGCGTCCCACGTGCGCGAGGCCTTGGCCGCGTCGAGCCAGGAGACGTCGTCGAAAACCATGCCGTCGCCCTCGGGATCGGGAACCAAGAAGGCATCCAGCGCGCGGTTCGGGTTCGGCGGAGACAGCACGGCCGCCGCGGCCGGCGCGTACACCTCGCCGACCCCGCCGGCGCGCGTCCGCACCTTGCGCAGCGCTCGTGCCTTCAGCATCAGCGCGCCCTTGATCTGGTCCGGGGAAAGCGTCGGCCGGAGCGTCAGCAGGTCGGCCGCGATGCCGGAGACGATCGGCGCCGAGAGCGACGTGCCGGAAAGCTGCATGTAGGTGCCCTCGGGCGAGTGGATGACCTGCGCCGGTTTCTCGGCGGCGAGCGTCGAGCCGGCTGGCACCGGGCCGACGACCGCGCGGCCGGGCGCGCTCAGTTCGGGCTTGGCGAAGCCGTCGAGCGTGTAGCCCCAGGCCGACCACGGGGCCAGGTCGGCGCGGTCGGGATTGGTCGAGTTGTGCAGGTCGAGCGCGCCGACCGTGATCACGAACGGGTCGTTCGCGGGCGCGTAGGCCATCGGCGTCGGCTGGCCACCCTGACCCTGGTTGCCGGAGGCAGCCACGACGACGACACCCGCGAACCAGAGCTTCTCGACGGCCTTGTCGAGCGGATCCCAGCGGAAGCTGGTCGGGGTCGCGGAGTGGAGGGAGAAGTTCGCGACCCGGATGTTGTACGAGCGATGGTTCTTGAGGATCCACTGGGCGGCCGCGATCACGTCGCTGGTCCGCGCCATGCCCTGGTCGTCCATCACGTCCAGCGAGATGATCCCGGCCGTGGGGTCCGCGCCCGCGTAGTTCGGCGCCGAGCCAGCGGCGAGGCCTGCGACAAGCGTGCCGTGGCCGCTGCCGTCGCCGGACGAGTTGCCTTCGAGGGTGGTCATGTCGAGCTGGGCGAGCACCCGGCCGCCGAAGTCGGTTCGGCTCGAGTCGATGCCAGAGTCGACGAAGGCGATCGACGGCGTCGAGTCCGGGCCCTTCGGCTTCGTGGCCTGCTGAGCTGCCAGGGCGGGCCAGAGCTGGTCGGCACCGACCGCCGCGGGCCAGTTCTGGCCGGAGCTGTAAGGCGCCGTCGGGTTGTGCGGGTTGCCCTTCGGGTTCTTGGGCTTCGGGTCGGGCTTCGCGTCGAGCACGACCGACTGGTCGGGCGTGATCACTAGGCCGGGGGTATGTGCGAGCTCGGGCAGTTCGCCGGCGACGATCTCGCCGGCGGCAGCGTCGACGATGCCGAGCCGCGTGATCGTAGTCCCGTAGCGGCCGAGGGCGCCTTGAGCGGCGGGGGCGCCGTCCATGCTCTGGACGATGACGGGCACGGACGCGTTCGGCCTCTCCGTGGCCGCTCGCTGGAGCGAGGGTGCCAGGTAGCTCGCACGCGAGGCGCGCCCGTGGCCCTTGCTGTCGGCAGAGGCCGCCAGCGGCGCCGCGAGCGCAAGCGCGAGCAGCACCAGCAGGCCGCGCTTCACGATCCGGTCACGGCTCTCGTTCGTGCTTCGATCGCCGCGCCGCGTGCCCCACAGGCCACTGCCGCGGGCGTCGCCCGGCATTCCGTCGTCGTTCCGCAAGTCCACTCCCCTTGTTCCGCGCTCTCGCGCTGGCCGCAGTCCCGTGCTCGAACTCGACCGTATGCGCGGGGCTGACGCCCGGAATCACCCCTAAAGGTGATTCGAGGCCGCGTTCCCTCGTTCGGGTGACCAGGACCTATACTCGGGCGCGGTGGCCGAGCTGCACGAGTACCGCGAGCAGTTCCCGATCCTCGCGGACACGACCTACCTGATCAATCACTCGCTGGGCGCGATGCCGGCGGCCGCGGAGGAGCGGGTGCTCGAGTACGCCCACAGCTGGAACACGCGCGGCGTGCGCGCCTGGGAGGAAGGTTGGTGGGACCTGCCGCTGACGGTCGGCGACCAGATCGGCCGGCTGATCGGCGCGCCGCCCGGCTCGGTCTCGATGCACCAGAACGTGACGATCGCGGAGGCGATCGTGATCTCGTGCTTCGGCTTCGACGGCCCGCGCCGGCGGATCGTCTACGAGGACGGCAACTTCCCCTCGGTGCGCTACCTCTACCAGGCCCAGCGCGGCGCGGACATCCTCGTCGCGGCCGACGACGAGGGCGTGATCGAGGCGATCGACGAGCGGACGCTGCTCGTCCCGGTCACGCACGTGCTCTACAAGACCGGCGCGATCCAGGACGTCGAGGCGATCGTCGAGGCGGCGCACGAGCACGGCGCCCTGGTGGTGCTCGACGCCTACCAGTCGGCCGGCACCGTCCCGCTCGACGTGACCGCGCTCGGGGTCGACTTCGCGGTCGGCGGCTCGGTCAAGTGGCTCTGCGGCGGCCCGGGCGCGGGGTGGCTGTACGTGCGGCCCGACCTGGCGGCGACGCTCGAGCCAGCGCTCACCGGCTGGCAGGCACATGCGCGGCCGTTCGCCTTCGAGCCCGCGCAGGACTACGCCGAGGGTGCGGCGCGTTTCCTGACCGGCACGCCGAACGTGCCCGCGCTCTACGCCGCGACCGCCGGCTACGACCTGATCGAGGAGGCCGGCGTCGATCGGATCCGCGAGCGCTCGCGGGAGCAGACCGCGCTGCTCGTCGAGCTGCTCCACGAGGCCGGCTTCCCGGTCGGCAGCCCGCACGACCCCGAGCGGCGCGGCGGCACCGTCGTCGTCCAGGTGCCGGGCTCGAAGCGCGTCAACCGCCAGCTCGCCGAGCGGGGCGTGATCTGCGACTGGCGGCCCGACGTCGGCCTGCGCCTCGGGCCGCACTTCTTCAACACCGATGACGAGCTCCGCTTCGCGGTCGAGCAGATCGCCGAGCTCAGCGGCGCTCAGAGCACGAGCTTGCGAGCGTAGAACGCCTCGGCCAGGCCGCTCGGCGACCGGCACTCCATTCCGCGCAGGCGCAGCAGCGCTCGAAAGAGCGACTCGTCGAACCACGGCTTCGAGGCCTGCGACGGGAACGATCGAAGCAGCGCGTCGATCTTCCTGCGGGCGTACGCCTCGGCGAGCGGGACGAATGCGTTGGGGGTACCGAGGTCGCCGTCGTACTTCGGGATCTCGTACTCGAGGATCAGCTGGTCGCGAAAGGTATTCCAGGTCAGCTCGGCGACGAGCCGGTGGTCCTGGTGCAGGTCGGAGCCCTGGTGTGTCAGCACGAGGTCGGGCGAGACGCGCGCCTTCAGGCGCTCGAAATGCTCCTTTACCTCGCGCCCGTACTTGAAGAAGGCGTCCTCGAAGTCCTCGATCTCGACGGTCGTGGCACCGAACGCGGCCGCACCGGCGCGGGCCTCGGCCGCGCGCTCGCCCTGTCCGCTCAGCACGACCCAGGTCAGCTCGAACACCGGCACCTCCGCGGCGAGCCGCAGGAGCAGGCCGCCGCATCCGATCTCGATGTCGTCCGCGTGAGCGCCGAGCGCGAGCACGCTGAGGCGCTCGCGGCCGCGCGCGAGGTCGAGCGTCAGCACGACCCGGCGCCGGCTGCGGGCTCCGTGGTCCAGACCCGCCAGGCGTCGCCGCCGCTGCGCACGAGCGTTTCCAGGCGCTCGCGGTCCTTGAGCGTGTCCATCGGCGCCCAGAACCCGTCGTACTCGTAGGCGAGCAGCTCTCGGTCGGCGATCAGCCGGTTCAGCGTCACCGGCAGGTCTTCGCCGTCGCGGATGTAGTCGAACAGCGTTCGGCGGAAGACGAAGAAGCCGCCGTTGATTCGCATCGAGGACTGCGCGATGTCGGCGAAGCGCGTCACGACGTGCTCGTCGTCCGCGTCGATCACGTTGAAGGTGTAGTTCGGCCTGGCGGCCAGGAGGCTGGCGACCTTCCCGCTCGCGGCGTGCGCGGCGACCAACAGCGGCAGCGGCGCGTCGGTGAGTGTGTCCCCGTACGAGGCGAGGAACACCTCGCGGTCGCCGACGTAGTCACGCGTCTGCGCGAGGCGCTCGCCGATGGTCGCCTGCAGGCCGGTGTCGAGGAACTCGATCTGCCAGCCCGAACGGCCGAACTCCGAGCGGTGGAAGTAGTCCCGGATCGCGCCGCCGCGGTAGCCCAGGCAGAGGACGAACTCCGTGTGACCGTAGTGGGCGTAGTACTTCATCAGGTGCCAGAGCAGCGGACGACCCCCGATCGAGGTCATCGGCTTGGGAAGACGCTCCGAGAACGCGCCGGTCTCGAGGCGCATCCCCTGACCGCCACAGAAGATCACCACCTTCACGCCGAATCTCAGTGTAGGCCGGTCACGCCAAAAGTCACGCCTCGCCCAGCGCGTCGCGCAAGGCGAGGGCGTAGGCGGGCGCGGTCGGCTCGTCCTCGTGCTTGAAGTAGCAGTGGACCTGCACGCCCGCGTCGAGCAGCGGGCGCAGCCGCTCGGCCCAGCCGCGTAGGTCTGCATCTGAGTACGGCGGCTCGCGCAGCCGCAGGTAGCGAAAGGGCGCGTCGGCCTCGAGCGCGTTCACGCGCGCCGCATTGGGCGGCAGCTCGGCCTCGATCCCGTCCCACGACTCGTGGCGCAGGTCCAGCGCCAGCGAGAGCGACGGGTCGAAGGAGCCGAGCACGAGCGCCAACAAGCCCTCGTCTCGGGCCGACGCGGTGACGACGCGAATCGGCCCGAG
>Ga0136846_1238687_pt1 | contig 16006 bp, 16 predicted proteins | sample HopSoiMetagenom2_FD_96841 | JGI IMG/M metagenome (GOLD analysis project Ga0136846, IMG submission 96841) | Grasslands soil microbial communities from Hopland, California, USA - 2 Assembly 2016 (version 4) | ecosystem: Environmental > Terrestrial > Soil > Grasslands | place: USA: Hopland... | reverse complement strand
GGCTGGGGTGAGGGGCCTGGGCCTCTGAGCAAACATGAACTTGTCATGCGTCAACCCCGCCTTCTTCAAACCTCGTAGGGGAAAAATTTGCTCCAACGGCCCTTCCGTGTGTCCAGCGTACGTAAAGGTCAGCTCCCGGAGCGAGAGGGAGCAATACATCGCAAGCCCCTTGAAAGAGGAAGGCTGGTAGGTCGACGACGCTCCGGCCGAAAGGACTCTATGCCGCCGCGTTAGCCACAACGCGTGAATTCGATTCGCTTTCCATATGCAGATGTTCGTGCAACCACCGCTCTCCATGGAAGTGAAGATACTGTTCGGCCCGCAGCTTGTCGGCAATTCGCCCAGGCGGAAGCACAACGTCGTCATAGGTCAGCACGGAATCTTGCGCAATAGCATGCTTGACCCGACATCCCTCGACCAAGCCTTCGGGGAGATAGCGGTTCTTGCTCATCTCCTCAGCATTGACCGCTTCCCCATAAGTCATGTACATCCCGTATTCATCCAGCACTTCGCCCGCTGCGATATCTCGCTTGGCCACGGCGCAAACCTCCACTACCGGACCGGCCAAGGGCGGGGCCAATCCGTCTCCGAACAGCACAACCCGTGCGATTGCAAACGGAGCTTCGAAGTGAACCAAGTGATACGGAATCCAGAATGGGTATAGCGGCCCCTCACCCATCTTGTATAAATTGAGATAGTGCCTTTGCTTGGGGTCGGTGTGCTCTGCCAAGCAAAAAACCTTCACACCTGACGGCCCAACCGTGTAGTCGATGATGCCTCCGACGGAACGTAGCTCGTCAAGGTTGTAGAGGCTTTGAATGTCCATGATCGAGCCGTCGTACTTCCGGCCGCGCGACATGCCGCGCGACAGGACCTTGAAGCCTGTCGCGTTCGCAACGATGGACTGCTCGAAGCTGATCTTGGACCCATCGGCGAACGAGGTGACCATGGCGGCATTCTGGCCCCAGCGTTCCGCCCAGCCTTGCTGGGTGGTCGGATTGCGGTAGGGGTCCTGCAGACCCTTCACGTTTCCGATGACGCGTGGAATCAAGCCCATTCCCTTCACCCAACGCACCAAGTTCATTTGAACACCGGGCTCGTCGCCATCGCAGGCTGACAGGATCACCCCGTGCTTGCGCGCGTAGACCTGAAGAATCGGGCCGATCGTGGCGTCGACTTCGGCGTTCATCAAGACGGCCGGCTTTCCGTGTCGAAACGCTTCGAGCAACACATTGGCGCCGAACTCCACGGAACCGGTCACATCGACCACCACGTCGATTTCGCTCGACCTGCAGATGAAGTAAGGATCCTCGGCGACCACAGGCAGACCACGCCGGACTGCGTCATCGAACATGCCTTGGCTGCTCGCCATGATCGCGTCGTCGCGGCCCGCGTATTGATAAACATGCCGGGCTCGTTCGGGTCGACGGTTATAGATCCCCGACATTCGCATGCCGGGGACGCTCGACGTGATCTGGTTCGTCAGTCCCTGGCCCATGAATCCTGCGCCGACCATGCCGACCCGGATGGGGTTACCAGCTTGCTCGCGGGTCTTCAATGCGTTGTCGACGATGATCATGATGTGCTCCGGTGCGGCTGGCGACGGCCGCGATGTGGATGTGGGACAAACTCCGGCCGTTGATGGTTACAGAGTCATCCTGCGCCGAATGTCCGACTCGGCGATGTCCAGAAATGGCCAGACCGCGTCCTTCGGGGAGGTGTTGCCAGCCGGCAGCGGCCACCTCAGTCCAAGCCGTGGATCAAGACAGTGCAGGCCGCCTTCAGAGTCGGGTGCATAGAACTCGCCCACCTGATAGCTTGTCTCTGTGGAATCTGCCAATGCTTGATACCCATGCGCGAAACGCTCGGGCACATAAAGAGCTCGATAGTTATCGGCTGTAAGCTCCACGGCGACGTGATCGAGATAGGTATCGCTTTCCGGACGAAGATCCACAATGATGTCCAGGATGGCGCCGCGGGTGCATCGCACAATTTTTGTTTCGGCAAAGGGCGGATATTGAAAGTGCATCCCCCGAAGCGTGCCTTTGCTCTTGTTGAAAGCAATGTTCGCTTGCGCGATTATTGGCTTCAATCCGTGAGCCACCAACTCGTTTTGACAAAAGGCGCGAGCGAAGAATCCGCGGTCGTCCTTGCGGGGATCAATATCGATGATGAACGCGCCGCGTAGTTTTGTTTCTTTGAAAATCATAGTTCAAGTCCGCTCCAAGGGTTGTCGTTGCGCAAGGGGTGCTTCGAAAGAGTCAGTAGCGTGATTTTCGGCAATGAAATGCTTCTGCATACCGTTCGGTCGCATTGCATTCCAGTCCGCGGATGCGGAGCATCGCAAGAAAGGTGTCTTCGGAGAACCAGCTCTTGCTTCGCTGCGATGGGAAGTACTCAACTAGATTACCAACTTTCTCACTGCAAATCGCCTTCTACAATTGAACGAAGAAGTTCGGATTTCCGATGTCTCCATCATATTTGACGATCTCATACTCCAGAATCATATGATTTCTGAAGGTATTCCATGTCAACTCAGAAACCATTCGGTGGTCCTGATGCAGATCACGCCCGTAATGTGTAAAAATCAAGTCGGGGATGAATTCGCGCTTCAGTGACTCGAAAGATTGTTTCAATTCAATTCCGGAATACGGCATGAAGCCATCCCGAAAATCCTTGAGATCAATCTGGCTCTTTCCGGCATTTCTCAAGAAACGCTTGGCGCTGTTGCGCGCCTCATCGGCGCGTTCGCCAAGGGACGAGAACACGACCCAGCGCACTTCTGCGCGAGGGTGCTCTGCAAGGAGCCTCAACACTGTTCCCCCGCATCCTATTTCAATGTCATCGCTGTGCGCGCCCAGGCACAGAATGCGCAGGGCACCATCAAGCGGTGCGAAATTAATCCCGAACATGGCGCCTGCTCCCCTACGCTGACTCCAGAGTTTTGGTCTTCCAGACTTCCCAGGGTGCGTTTCCTTCGTTGTAGATGTCTGTCAGCACCTGATGCTCCTTGAATGTATCCATGCACCACCAGTTGGGGTATGGATAACCGATCAGCTGTTCTTCGTGGATCAAGCGTTGAAACGGCTCGACCACCAACTCTTCACCTGGCCTCATGTACTCGAATATCTCCTTCTTGAACACAAAGAAGCCACCATTGATCAGCGTGTTGGTATCTCTTACGTACTCGATGCTGTCGATCAGGTTGTCTTTTTTCAGTGCCACCACATGAAAGCTATGCGGCGGCTTTACACACAGGAACGATGCGACCTTGCCACTTCTGTTAAAGAAGTTGATCAGATCAGGAAGATGAAGATCGGTCAAGCCATCTGAATAGTTTGCCAAGAAGACGTCCTCGCCCTCAAGGTACTTCTTGACTGCTTTCAGGCGCTGCCCTATGTTTGCCCGAAGGCCCGTGTCGACAAACGTGATATTCCAGTCTGATATATCCGATCTTCCGACTGCAATATCTCTCCCGCCATTTAGCATGGTGAAGTCATTCGAGGTGAACTCGTTGTAATTGAGGAAGTAGTCCTTAATCTTGTCCGCCTTGTAGCCAAGACAAAGTATGAAATCTTTGTGGCCATAGCTGGCGTAGTACTTCATCAAGTGCCAGAGGATCGGTCTGTATCCGATCTTCACCAGCGGCTTTGGAACGTCCTCTGTGAGTTCCCCGAGTCGGGTTCCCAATCCACCACAAAAAAGCACGACTTTCATAAATCATCTCCAGTCGAAAGCTCAGTTCAATTCAGGCAGTACATGCGCCCCGAACGGACTTAGCCTTTACCTCGTATCGTCCATTCGAGATCGGGACCAAGCAATCCGTCCGACGTGAGCTGGCGAAGGATTTCCAGTCGCATGTACTTCGAGCTGCGAAAGCCGGCGTCCTTGAATCCCATCGTGGCAAGCCCATCGCGAAGCTCGGTGATCGCGGACATCAGATCGACTTGCGGTTGATGCTTTGGCGCCATGGACTCGAACAGGGAGAAGTCAACGCGGTATGAACGACTGTCGGGGGGCGCGTTCTGATTGATCGATATTTCTACTCCGGGGATTACCGCAGCGACGGCAGCGGCGAGATCCTTGACTTGATAGTTCCACACATTGCTTCCGACATTGACCGCGAGGAAATCCCCGCCAAGATGCCGCTCGCGTTGAATCGCCCAGTCGATCGCGCGAGCCATGTCCTTCACATGAATCAGCGGACGCCAAGGCGTTCCATCGCTCAAGATCGTGATGTTTCCCGATGACACCGCACATGCGACGAAGTCATTGACCACCAAGTCGAGCCTCAGTCGATCGCTCATGCCGCAAGCGGTAGCGAATCGAAGACAGCTCACTTTGAAGGTATCGTCCGCGAGACCTTTCAGTCCCTCTTCGGTCCTTACTTTCGATTTCGCATAGGCCGTCAAAGGATTCAGTGGCGATGTTTCGGTCCTCGCGGCATCGTCGGCAAGGCCATACATGCTGCAACTCGACGCGAAGATGAATGTCTGGACGCCTAGCCTTTTGGCCTGCTTTGCCAGGTTCACGCTGGCGCGATGGTTCACATCAAATGTCACTTCCTCAAATGTCTTGCCCATGGGGTCATTCGAAATCGCCGCGAGGTGCACGATGGCATCAACCCCGCGCACGAGTTCATCCGGGAGGCTGCGCACGTCCTTGAAATGCTGCACATCAAGCTGTGTTTCGGGCAGCGTCCGTGCACCAGTGAGGCAATGGGCGAAGTAACCTATGTCCGCGCCGATCAGCGTGGCATTGGGATAAGACTTGCGCAGTTGCTTGACAACACTCGGGCCCACATAGCCCATGTTCCCTGTGATGAGGATTTTCATTTCACTTCCTGTGCTTGGGGTTGAGTTGCATGGCCCGACTGCGCCGCAATGCGTTCCCCTATTTCGGCGGACCCCTCCGCAAGATTCTTGATGGCCGAGACGACCTCTTCACACTGCCCTTGCGTCAGTTCCGGGAACATCGGCAGCGAGAGGACTTGGCGGGCTGCCTGTTCCGAATGCGGGAACTGACCGGCACGATAGCCAAGTTCGGCAAAGGCCGGCAGAAGATGAACCGGAGTCGGATAGTGGATGCCTGTCTGGATCCCCTGGGCGAGCAGTGCTTCTTGCCACGCCTGCCGGTGATCGGTGCGAATCGCATAGATGTGATAGACGTGGCGTGCATATGACATTGCCTTTGGCGTCATCACGCCGCTGCCCGCGAAGAGCCGGTCGTAATGCGCTGCTGCTGTTCGGCGTGCTTCGGTCCAAGCCTCCAGCCGACGGAGCTTCACCCTCAGCACGGCGCCTTGTATTCCTTCCATGCGGAAGTTGTAGCCTTTGAGAACGTGGTGGTACTTTTTCTCGGCACCCCAATCACGCAGCATGCGGATGGTCCGTGCGAATTCTGGGTCGTCGGTGACGACCATGCCGCCTTCACCGTAGGCGCCCAGGTTTTTTCCAGGGTAGAAGCTAAAGCATGCCATGTGGCCCATGCTTCCCGCGCGGCGCCCCTTGTACTCGGCGCCGTGCGCTTGGCAGGCATCCTCGATGACGGTCAGGCCATATCGCTTGGCTATCTCCAGAATCGGGTCCATGTCAGCCGACTGGCCGTATAGGTGCACTGGAATGATTGCCTTGGTTCTCTCGGTGATGGCTGCCTCCAGCGCCTTCGCGTCCATCGTGAAGGTAACCGGGTCGATGTCGATCAATACCGGCGTAGCGCCCGTGTAATCGATTGCCGAGATCGTCGCCACGAAAGTGAAGGGCACGGTGATCACTTCGTCACCCGGTCCGACGCCAGCGGCGAGAAGCGCAAGGTGCAGTGCACTTGTGCCCGTATTCACGCCGACGCCATGCTTCGCACTGCAATAGTCGGCGAACTCCTGCTCGAAGGCTAGAACTTCGCTGCCAAGGGTGAACTGGCACGTGTCCAGGACGCCTTGTATCGCGGCGTTCACTTCTTCCTTGACTTCTCGATACTGCGCTTTGAGATCGATGAATGGAATCACGATGTTTGCCCCCTGCGCTGGATGATGTTCACGGTTTCGCCTCTGCGCCGCATCGACTGGTTGGCGGCCTCGATCAGTTCAACGACCCGCAGCCCGAGATGTCCGTCGGTCTGCGGCGTCTTGCCGTTGGTGATGCAATCGACGAAGTGCGCTCCTTCGACGCTGAGCGCTTCGGTCAGCGCCAGCTTGGGCGCCCACATGTCTCCTGTTCGGTAGCCGACACGCATCTCCTGGATCTTCTGCGGATCGTCGGTGAAGCTCACCCCCTTGTCGTAGACCTTGATCTTTTCGCTGGGCTCGAGGTCGTCGTAGGTGATCATCTTTTTGCTACCGCCTACCAGGATCTGACGCACCTTGACCGGGGCGAGCCAACTGACATTGGTGTGCGCAATCGTTCCCGACTCGTAGTAGAGCGTGACGTAGGCAAGGTTCTCCGGCGTTCCCGGAAAGTGATTCGTGCCACCGGCGGACACGGCCACTGGGTGCTCACCCAGCAGGAAGTCGAGGATCGAGAAGTCATGGACTGCGAGATCCGAGATCACGCTCACGTCGCGCTGAAACAAGCCGAGGTTCACGCGGATCGAGTCGTAGTAATAGATCTTCCCTAGTTCGCCATTCTTGATGAGCTCGCCCATCTTTATCACCGCGCCGGTGTAGATGAAGGTGTGGTCGATCAGCAGAACGAGATTGCGTTGTTGCGCTTCATCGACAAGCTGCCGTGCCTGTTTTGAAGTCTCCGTCATGGGCTTTTCAAGCCACACGTGCTTGCCCGCACGAAGTGCGGACAGGGCCAGCTCGAAGTGCGTGTCGACAGGCGTCGCAATGGCGATGGCGTCTATGGACGGATCGTTGAGAAGATCGCGGAAATCAGTGGTGGTCTTGACTGCCGGAAATCGCCTCTGCACCACGGCAAGCTTGTCCGTGTCCAGATCGGATACGGCAGCGACCTTGACACCCGGCGTCTCGGCGAAATTACGAACCAGGTTGGGTCCCCAATACCCATACCCGACGATGCCAATGTTGATCACTTACGTACCCCTTGATTTGCGGGACAAAGACCGCCATCTTTGGAATGCTCTTCAGACCCTTCGCACAGTCAATAGCAATGTCATCATTGCCCGCACGAGGTCAAGACACCCAAACATGGCACGACTCGACGCGGCGCATCAGCGCCGCCCAACGCAAACGGCGCGCTCAGCGGCGCGCTCTGGTGTCGCCGATCACGCGGGCGGGCACTCCTGCCACGACTGCGTAATCAGCAACGCTTTCAGTGACGACGGCGCCCGCGCCGATAAGCGCTCCTTCGCCAATCGTGATTCCAGACATGATGGTTGCGCTCGTCCCGATGGACGCTGCGCGCTTCACTCGGGTTGTTTCGACTTTCCAGTCTGCTTCGGTCTGCAAGCTGCCATCGGCATTCGTAGCGCGTGGGTAACGGTCATTGATGAACATGACGCCGTGACCAATGAAGACTTCGTCTTCGATATGAACGCCCGCACAGATGAAGCTGTGCGACGAGATCTTGCATCGCGCGCCGATCATGACGTCTTTCTGGATCTCGACAAAGGTGCCGATCTTTGTGTCATCGCCCACCGTGCAACCATAAAGGTTCACCAGTGATGGATGAAATACCTTGACGTTCTCTCCGAGCTTTACGCTGTCGGCGATGGGCATTTTCGAAACCTTCCGATGCCTTTGAGCCTGTTGCTACAGACCCTCAGGTATTGCAAATGCTGCGATTGATAGTAGCGTGGCAGCGCGTACGCGTGCAGATCTTTGTCCCCCTAGTCGAAGCCTTGCAAGGTGACTTCGATAAGAGTATTGGCGGCCGGATCTGCCACATCAAAGACGCCAGACATGCAAGCCACACTGCTCCAGGGCAGCCTGCTCGTAGCGAGACTTCACGTCGATGAAACAACCGCCTCTGATGACCTTGCGACATAGGTCTTCAGCGGTCAACTCGTCATATTCCCTGTGCCCGACTGCGGCGACGATTGCATCGGCGCGCGGGAGTTCATCCCATGGCAGAAGACGCAAGCCAAACTCATGCATTGCCTCTTCAGGATCCGCGGTGGGATCGTGGACGAAGACCTCGGCGCCGAAACTGCGCAGCTCATTGATGACATCCACGACTTTGCTATTGCGCAAGTCCGCACAGTTCTCCTTGAACGTGAGGCCGAGCACGTTCACGCGGGCTCCTTTGATATAGCTGCCGTTGGCGATCATCTGCTTGATGGTCTGCTCGGCGATGTATTTGCCCATGCCGTCATTGATGCGACGACCCGCCGTGATGACCTGCGGGTGATAGCCCAGCATTTCTGCCTTGTGCGTGAGGTAGTACGGATCGACTCCGATGCAATGCCCGCCGACGAGGCCGGGTTTGAACCTCAGAAAGTTCCATTTGGTGCCGGCAGCTTCGAGCACTTCCGTCGTGTCGATGTTCATCTTCTCGAAGATGATGGCCAGCTCGTTCATCAGCGCAATATTGAGATCGCGCTGCGTGTTCTCAATGACCTTGCAAGCCTCGGCCGCCTTGATGCTGCTGCAGCGGTGAACGCCGGGCTTGACGACCATTTCATACAGGCTGGCCACCTTTTCGAGCGTCTGCGGCGTATCGCCCGCCACGACCTTCAGCACATTCGTCAGCATGTGTTCCCGGTCTCCTGGGTTGATGCGCTCGGGGCTATAGCCGACGAAGAAGTCGCGCTTCCATTGCCGCCCCGAAGTTTGTTCGAGAACGGGGATGCAGACCTCTTCCGTCGCACCGGGGTAGACGGTCGATTCGTAGACCACGGTCGCGCCAGGCTTGAGGTATGGTCCTACGGTCTTGCTTGCTCCGACCAAGGGGCCGAAGTCAGGAATGTGTGCACTATCCACGGGGGTGGGAACCGCCACGAGGATGAAGTCGGCCTCACGCAGAATCTCCGGGTTGCTTGTGTACTCCGCATGCACCGCGAGGCGCATCTCAGAATTCGGAATCTCGCGGGAAGGGTCCGAACCCGCGCGGCACTTGGCCACTTTCTCGTGGACGATATCGAAGCCGATGGTGCGGGTCGTCTTGCCAAACTCGACCACCAACGGCAGGCCAACATAGCCCAATCCAACTACTGCGACAGTCACCATGAAGGTTTCTCCTCGGGTGTGCGGAAGCAGTTTGCGAGCATTTTGAATTTCAAACGATCCCCGGGATAGGGGAGTGCTCACTCAACGCGGAACAGCTCGAGGCGCACTTGCCGCGCGCATTTGGTCATAAAAGGCCTGCGCATCCCCAATACTAGGGGGTGTCCTCAAGGATGTTTTAGGTGCAAGCGTCGTCAATCAGTCGAAGGACTCCACGCGACCCCGGCATAGCTCGAAGACTTTCGCCACGACCGCTTCAGCATTCGGGCCGTAGAGACACTGCGAAGGAAAGACGAGACTGTCGATTGCGACTTTGAGTGCCTGCAGAAGCTGATCGATTGCTGTATTCGCGTCGCCTGCGCGCAAGCCTGCAAGGACTGCGACGGCGACAAAGTCCGATCGGCGCAGCCTCTCGTCCTTGCCGTTCAGCTTAAGGGCCATACGGTCATGCGCAAGGCGAGGAAACACGCGGGTCGCCAGTGTGTCGTAGACGGGGGCGATACGAACCGAGTGGAATGCCTGCTCACCTGGATAAGCGATCTTGAGGATCGCCAGGTTCTTGAGGTGCATGTCCCCGTCCGCGATCAGCCAGGCAAAGAGTGCGCGCTGCAGCAGCAGGCGCATGTCCTCCTCGGGAGCGGTCGATAGCGGGCGGATCGCACGTGCCACTCGTTCAATCGTGCCGGCGTACTTGTCCTTCGGTTCGAGGCCAAGGACCGAACACATGTCTTCCATCGCCAGCATGAGCGTGTCCTGGGGACTGGTTCGGATATCGAAGCGCTCGACAATCAACGCTGGCAGCAGACCATCGGGCATGGTGACAAGAGCATTGTCCGGCACATCGAGCCCGGCGCCGCGTGCAAGCGCGAGACCGACCCACTCGACAAGTGGCAGGGATTCGAATCCGCTCGCTCCTGCGGGCTTGAGGATGTGAGTGAAGGGCAATCCAGTGGCAGGCTTGAGGACACCGTCTTCGCCCAGAAACATTGGCGCCTTGATCTGGACGCCCGAAAGCCGTGGCGTTTCTGCATTCTCGAAAAGTTTGGCGAGTCTGTGTTCGAAGTCATGATCGATGGCGCTGCGCCCCGGACCTGCGTAGGTTCCTGTGAACACGCCTCCGGACATGAAGGTGGAAAGCCGCGTCGAGAGGATGTCTGGCGGCAAGGTGGCGATCTCCGCGCTCCGCTCTGCGATTGTGATGTTGGACATGTACCGCTTGCCCTCGCGCAGCAGCACGCGTTCGTCGGGGTTCTTGAAGACGGATTCGAGCCAGCCTTCGGGCAGCAGCGAGACAATGAAGGGTGGCAAGCGGCCCGGCGTGGTCTGCCGGATGAGCGGAGGGAGATCGGGGCGGTCCTTGGTCTGGGACCAGCGCCATTCGAAACCGTCGTGGGATAACTCACCAAGCGGAACGCCATGCCAAGCGATCGTCAAAACAAAAGCCGCCTCGTTGCGGGTTGCGATCAAGGACGATCGTTGGAGCATGTACTTTTCTGCGCCCTCTCCTTCGCGATACCAGTCGTTCTCGCGGGCCAGCGCCCAAACTGCGTCGGCAGCCCTTTTGGGATCGCCGTACTCCTGGATCAGGCGTGTGGCGATGGCCTCGCGCATCGTCGCGTCGATCGACGCCGCGTGTTCGCTGCGCAGGCGAAACGCCTCCAGGAGGCGCTGCCGCCACGCCGAGACCGTGACCGGGAATTCGCCCTGGCTGTCGGCGACGACGGCGGAAGCGACGCCGGGATGCGCGGGGGCCTTGTTCTGGACGATTTCCAGGCTCCGAATGCGTGTGCGCTGGACGCGTAGTCCGGTCAGGTAGAGCCGCCCGTCAGGCGTCGGCCCGAGCAGCACCGCACTGGCGGCGGACAGGTACGCTCTGGGATAGAGATACCGCGCGATGCGCACGGCATGGCCGAGCACGACCCGGTCGATGTCATCGCCGGCATCGACGTAGATGCCCCGCATCAGCTGGACGAGCTTGCCCGTCTCAGCTAGGTAGTGGCTGCGGGTCTTGTCAATGCTCTCGCCGACGAGGTGGAGGGGCATGGCGCCTAACTTTCATGTACTTCAGATACGAGAAAGTTAGCACTCTAGAAGACGAGAAACAACAAAAATCTAACTTTCCCGCATTTAAAACACGCAAAAGTCGGAATTCCTCTCCGCCGGTTCGAAATACTCTCAGCCTCTTCAGTCCATCGATCGAGCCGGGTTGCCTGCCACTGGCCGGCCGGACTCCACGCTGCGCACGACGTTGCTGCCGAGTCCGACCAGCGCGCCGTTCCCAATCGTGATGCCATTCTTCAGGCTCGACCCGCTGCCGATGTAGCAGTTCTCGCCGATCACGGTGTTGCCCGCGACGGTGACGTTGGATCCGACGAGACTCCAGTCGCCGATGAGGGCGTCGTGGTGGATCACCGTGTTCGGCAGCACGCAGACGTGGTTGCCAATCACTGCGTTGCTCGTGATCACGACGCCCGCCATGATGAGAACGTTATGGCCGATCGACGCAAGGGGTGAAATGCGGGCCGTCGGATGCAAATGGAATCATGGCCTTGCCTCTCGGATGATGTTGACTGTTTCGCCTCTGCCGCGCATCGACTTGCTGGCGGCCTCTATGAGTTCGACGACCCGCAGGCCCAATTGCCCGTCCGTCTTGGGATGTTCACGATGCAATCGATGAAGTGCTCTCCTTCGACACGCAGCGCCTCGGTCACCGCCAGCTTGGGCGCCCACATGCCGCCGGTGCGATAGCCCACACGCATTTCCTGAATCGTTTCAGGATCGTCGGTGAAGCTCACCCCTTTGTCGTAAACCTTTATTAACTCGCTGGGCTCGAGGCCGTCGTAGGTGATCATCTTCTTGCTGCCGCCGACCAGCATTTGCCGGACCTTCACCGGTGCGAGCCAACTGACATTGGCGTGCGCAATCGTTCCCGACTCGTAGAAGAGCGTCACGTAAGCGAGATTCTCCGGGGTTCCGGGGAAATGGTTGGTGCCGCTCGCCGACACTGCCGCCGGGTGCTCGCCCAGCAAATAGTCGAGGATCGAGAAGTCATGGACCGCGAGGTCCGAGATCACGCTCACGCCGCGCTGAAACAAGCCGAGGGTCACGCGGATCGAGTCGTAGTAGTAGATGCGGCCAAGATCGCCGTTCCTGATGAGCTCGCCCATCCTCTCCACCGCGCCGGTGTAGATGAAGGTGTGGTCGATGAGCAGGACCCGGTTGCGTTGCTGCGCTTCGTCGACGAGCTGTCGAGCCTGCTTCGAGGTCTACGTCATCGGCTTTTCGAGCCACACGTGCTTGCCGGCGCGAAGCGCGGCCAGGCCAGTTCGAAGTGCGTGTTGACGGGGGTCGCGATGGCGATGGCGTCGATGGACGGATCGTTGAGAAGCTCGCGGAAATCAGTCGTGGTCTTGACTGCCGGGAATCGTTTTTGCACCACGGCGAGCTTGGCCGTGTCTACATCGGACACGGCAGCGACATTGGCTTCCGGGGTCTCTGCAAAGTTGCGAACGAGGTTGGGCCCCCAATACCCATACCCGACGATGCCAATATTGATCACTGCGTTATTCCCTTCGAGCTGTGGACATAGACTGCCGTGTTCGGGACGCGTGTCAGACCTTCGCGCAGGCAATTGCAATGTGATCATTGCCCGCACGAGGTCAAGACATCCAAACATGGCACGGCTCGACGCGGCGCATCAGCGCCTCCAAACGCAAACGGCGCGCTCTGGTGTCGTCGATCACGCGGGCGGGCACTCCTGCCACGACTGCGTAATCGGCAACGCTTTCAGTGACGACGGCGCCTGCGCCGATAAGCGCTCCTTCGCCAATCGTGATTCCAGACATGATGGTTGCGCTCGTCCCGATGGACGCGGCGCGCTTCACGCGGGTTGTTTCGACTTTCCAGTCTGCTTCGGTCTGCAAGCTGCCATCGGCATTCGTGGCGCGTGGGTAACGGTCGTTGATGAACATGACGCCGTGACCGATAAAAACGTCGTCTTCGATACGGACGCCTTCACAGATAAAGGTGTGCGACGAGATCTTGCATCGCGCGCCGATCATCACGTCTTTCTGGATCTCGACAAAGGTCCCGATCTTTGTGTAATCGCCCACCGTGCAACCGTAAAGGTTCACCAGTGATGGGTGGAAGACCTTGACGTTCTCTCCGAGACATCACACTGTCGGCGATGGGCATTTTCAGAAACCTTCCGATGCCTTTGAGCCCGCTGCTGCAGACCCTCACGTATTGCAAATGCTGCAATTGATAGTAGCGTCGCAGCGCGTGCAGATCTTTGTCCCCCTAGTCGAAGCCTTGCAAGGTGACTTCGTAATTTCAAACGATCCCCGGGATAGGGAAGTGCTCACTCAACGCGGAACAGCTCGAGGCGCACTTGCTGCGAGCATTTGGTCATCAAAAGGCCTGCTCATCCCCAGTACTAGGGGGTGTCCTCAAGGATGTTTTAGGTGCAATCTAGGAGTGCATGTCGATGTGAACTGCGATGCGCGGAACTTGGTGACAACGCCGAGTCTCGAAAGCTTGGGTTCTATCGCCACTCGCTGATAGTGGAATAAGCGGGGGAAGGTCATGAAGGGTAAACCAGAAGTGGTCCGGGGGGCTTCTGAGCCACCGCAATACGAGTTGCGTTTCAAGTCACTTTTCAGCGCGGGACATTCTTATGCATTCCCGTGCGACGCTGGCGGCCATGTGGACTTGGATGCATTGAGTGATGCGGCTCGCGAGAACTACTTGTACGCACGAACCGTCATTGGGCGCGAATACGCGCTTCCTGCCGTGATCCCCAACGAGGAACATTGACGGCTGACAAAGACGAGATGCGCAATCCGTGGACCGACGATGAATCGGTTCATGAGCCATTCATTTACCAAAGACAGAAGAAGGCGGCGTTCGGAGGAGATGGGTTCGACTTTTGCGAGACCCCTCACCCCAACCCTCTCCCCCCGCCGGGGGAGAGGGAGCCGAAATGCGTTACTTCGAAGCGGCCCACAGCGAGCTGGCCTGTATTGCTCCCTCGCCCCTTCGGGGAGAGGGCTGGGGTGAGGGGCTTGGGCCTCTGAGCAAACATGAACTTGTCCTCCGCACTAGCAGGCCCCGGCAAGAAAGGCAGCATGGAACAGGTATTGCCAGCGGTCTAGATCCGCTTTTGTTCGGAGGCGAGGACGCGGCTCTTGTGAATCGGCGTAGGGACCGTTGATGCCCAAACGATCATAGACAATCGCGACTTCGCATCTGGATCTGTCCCATGACCACTCATAACGACGCCCTCCAAATCGTGCTCGGCGAGGCCGGCCCCGTATTGACCCCACAGCAGAAGCGGTTCAACACCCTTGTGCGGCAGATTGAGCAGGTACGACAAACGCTGGCGGCGTGGCATGACAACAGCATCGCGTATCGGCAGGCCCATATCGAAGTGCTGGTGCCGCAGCAGACAGCGCTGCGAGCTGCACGCAGGGATTGGGTGTTTGCGCTGGACGCTCTGCTCGCGCGGACAGGTTGGACCAAGGCAGAGCGCGCCACGCTGGGCGAGCTGGTGTGCGACACGGCTGGCGAGCTGCTGCATTCGTGTGACGGCGACGAGGCGCTGGAAGCGCTGTTCGCCAAGCATGCCGAGGTCGACTTCGACACCGAACGGCAGGAGATGGTGCGGACCCTGAAGGACATGGCGGAAGCCATGACCGGCCTGGACCTGGGCGACGACGAAGGGATCCGAACCGATGCGGACCTGTTCGAACGCATGCAGCGAGGAATGCAGGAGCGAGTGGCGACAGAAGAGGCCGAACGTGACGCCAAGGCCGCGCGCAGTCGCAAGAGTGCCGCACAGCAGCGACGCGAAGCCGAGGCGCAGCAGGCCACGCAGTCCGTGCGCGAAATCTTCCGCAAGCTAGCGAGCGCCTTGCACCCGGACCGCGAGACGGATGCGCAGCAACGCGAGGTCAAGACCGCGCTGATGCAAAAGGTGAACCAGGCCTATGCGGCCAACGACCTCCTCACATTGCTGACGCTGCAACTGCAGATAGAGCAGATCGATTCAAACCACATCGCAAGCGCCAGCGTCGAGCGGCTGAAGCACTACAACAAGGTGCTGAGCGAGCAGTTGGCGGAACTGAAAGTGGAAGTCGACCGCGTCGAGATGAGGTTCCGGATCGACGTCGGTCTGGAGCCCGGGTGGGGAACGAACCCACGCAAACTGGGCCAGTTACTCGAGCAGAGCAGCCGTGAGTTGCGTGCCGAACTGAGCCAGCTGCAGCGCGACATAAGCATGCTGGCGGACGTGGCGGCAACCAAGCGCTGGCTCAAACGGCAGCGGCAATTGCTGAGCGACGCCGTGTTTGACTACCCTCTGTTTTAAACGATGCGGCGAGGGCCTGAGAGGCTTTCTCCGTTCGGGGTTCAAATAGCACTTGCTTGACGAATGTGGTTTGCCGCGTAGGACACGGACGACGCGAGATCGCGCTCGCGATACGGTGACGGCATCCACGTCTACGCTCATGCTTTGGCGCAACGACCATGGTGGTCGGAGTTGAGGATGACATGCGCAACCCTTGGACAACGAAGAATCCGTTCATGAGTATCTGGCTCAGTTCAGCCAACAAGGTGATGGGATCGGCACGAGGCCAGGCGACGGCTGCAGCGAAGCGTCAAGTGGCGTCGTTTCAGGCCGACGCGGCCAAGCAGGTCATCGATTTTTGGAGCGGCAAGACGATTGCACCGCCATCAAGGAAGAAGAGACCTCGCAGAGGCTGAAGCGGGCCTCGTAGCGGTATCAGAGGCTGAGAGTATTTCGATCATGCCCGCTCATCACGCCAAAAGCCCCCTGCTCGTCGTTGCAAATGCTCGCCATAGCCAAGCTATGGCTGCGCTTTG
>Ga0136846_1236572_pt1 | contig 16009 bp, 15 predicted proteins | sample HopSoiMetagenom2_FD_96841 | JGI IMG/M metagenome (GOLD analysis project Ga0136846, IMG submission 96841) | Grasslands soil microbial communities from Hopland, California, USA - 2 Assembly 2016 (version 4) | ecosystem: Environmental > Terrestrial > Soil > Grasslands | place: USA: Hopland... | reverse complement strand
GAATTCCAGTTACGATAAATACCAATTCCAGAAACAGCGCTAATTAAAAAATCAGCGCCTACGGCACGTGCTGTTCGTGAAGCATAGCTATAATATGCATTGTGCTGATCATACCATTTGCCCTGGCCACAGGGAATCTCCGTGAGGTCAGCAGCCATGGCAGCGGTGATTGAATTGCCAATGAATTCAATTTTTTTGCGTGAAGGGTGTTCAGTCGCGGTAATACCTTTTCCCAGGGCACCGGCAAACACCACTACGCCATTATGGGGTTCAGTTGCTTTATAGATACGCAGCAGATGAGAAGAGCTATTGGTGGTTGCCTTAATGGTATAAGCAGTGCGCACACGCTCAGCCACTTTAATTCTTCCTTTATATTCATTATCCAGTTCAATGGAAACATAATTATAATCATCAGCGCCGGGCGCAATATTTTTCAGGAATACCCTGCAGGAATCACCAGTGAAAGTGAATTCAACATAAGAAGCGGAACCAATGAGAACGATATCATTGTTCTTATCAAAAACAGTTCTTCCGTAATGGCCGATGGCTGCGCTGGAGGGAGAAACTGTAACCAGTTTTTCATGATGGCAGGAGAGGAGAAGGGGTAGAACGGCTGCAATGATAATGAGCTTCATTTGGCAAGTGGTTTGAATAAAAGTAAGAAGTTCTAATGGTAGTTTATTTAAAAAGTCCAGGGTTACGGCCAGTCCTATTGAAAAACCATATTTCCATTCGGGGGTTTAATAATCAATCAATTAGAATACACAGGCAAATTAAACGCTTATTCGGCTAATTCGTTTGTTTCGTTTATTTCGATTATGTAATTTAGCAGTCTGAACATGAAATCATGAAAGTAAAGGAGCATAAAATATCATTAAAGGAAAAAGAAATTGCCGGTTCTTCAGTAGCTGCTGTTGAATCAGCGTCTAAGAGAATTTTCAAGAACAAGGAGCAATATGCAACGATTAAATTTACCGAAACAGGTAATATGATTCGAGTGCCCAAGATATTCATCAGATTCATGGTAGATGTTCTTAAAGAAATGGCCCAGGGGCGTACTGTTAATTTCGTTACATCAGATAATGAAGTTTCAACTGAACAGGCTGCAGGGATTTTGAATGTATCCCGTCCTTTTGTTGTTAAGTTATTGGAAACAGGTGCCATTCCCTTCAAAAAAGTAGGTAGTCATCGTCGAATCTTATTACGTGATGTAGAGGCATATCACAAGGAGATGAAAACCCGTCAGAAGAAAGAGCTACAAAAACTTTCCGACCTAGATCAGGAATTTGGTTTGGAGTAATAGCAATGGCAATCAAAACTGGCAAAGTCGTCATCCTTGACGCTAATGTGCTATATCCAGCCTCCTTGCGCAGCTTCTTATTATATCTGGCCTATAATGAAATTTTTCAGCCAAAATGGACAACGCAAATTAACGATGAATGGCAACGCAATCTGGCTAGCAAACTTCCTGATTTGACAGTTGAGAAGCTACAAGGGATAACAGATACTATGAACAGGGCCTTTCCAGATGCACTTGTTACAGATTTTGAAAGTATTATTAACTCACTTACATTACCTGATGCCCGCGACAGGCATGTACTGGCCGCAGCAATAAAAGCAGATGGGGACTATATAATTACGCACAATACAAAAGACTTCCCGCAAAATGTTTTGGCTTTCTATAACCTTGAAGCAATAACTCCTGATAAATGGGTTATGCGACTGTTAGATCAGGATTTCGAAGGAGTGATAGAATCATTACATATGCAAGTCGAGTCTCTTACAAATCCTCCAAAAACGATAGAAGAGGTTGTATCAAGTTTTGCAAAATGCGGAATGAAACAAACCTCAGCTAAACTACGATCATTACTTTAATGGCCGACCTGGTTCTATCCCAGTTTAGCTTGTAATGGGATCCGTTTATCTGCAGATGGATTCTTTGTCATTTCAGCAACGCTGTGCAGGAAAGAAGCAGTTGCTTTATCTCCATCAAAGCTTACTGTTATCTTATCACCATGCATGGCTTCTATAAAACGCAGGTTTAATTGCAGGGTATTATCATTGATCCAGGTGGCGGTGCCAGCGGCTTTGGAAGGCATGTGCAATCTTTCCGGTACAGGGAAAATATAGAGCGGGCTGCCGGGGTTTTGTTGCCAGTTTTCCCAGCCAAATTGCAGGGTAGTATCGCCTTTGGCAGTATTGAGTACCCAGGTGCAGCCTTTATCTGAGAATTTGAATTTCATTTTAGCAACACCGAAAGCATTATGATTTACCGTAAACTTCTTATCATCATATTTTGATGAAAGGGGAGAAGTGATGGAACCCTTGACAACGGGTAATGATAAACTCTTTAATTCCGATTTCAGGCTTTCCCATTCAGAAGGGTTTTCAGCTATGGGAGTATTTTGAATAGCGGGCAGAATTGTTTCCCACATGGTGGTCATTGATTTTTGCATATCGGAACTTTCACTTGTTACAGCAAGCACAGCATCCTGTTCAGGCATAACAATGCAAAACTGTCCATAGGCACCATCACCTCTATAGAAACCGGGTTTGCAACGCCAGAACTGGTAGCCATAGCCCTGTGCCCAATCACCATTACCGGCTTGTGAACTGGTCTGGTATTTAGTGGCTTCATTTACCCATGCTTCGGGAAGTAACTGTTGGCCCTGCCAGTTTCCTTTCTGCAAATAAAGCTGACCAAAGCGGGCAATATCTTCCGTTTTAATGCGAAGGCCAAAAGCAGCAGTATTTAATCCCTGGGGAGATACTTCCCAATCAAAAGCTTTTATTTCGAGAGGGTCAAATAGTCGCGGTTTGAGCCAGTCTTCCAGCGTTTGACCAGTCACCTGTTTAACAATAGCACCGAGCATATAAGTTGCGCCTCCATTATAGAGGAAATGAGATCCCGGTTCAAACTCTACAGGTTGAGCCAGGAATGTTTGTACCCAGGTGGTGCCGGGAGTGGCGGCTCTCATTTTAGGCATGGTATCAGTACCGTGACCAGTGTTCATGGTGAGCAGGTGCTTCACCTTCATTTGGGCGAGATACTCAGGAATGGAAGCGGGAATATCATTTTTGAAGAACGAAGTAACCAGATCATCAACAGATAACTTACCTTCTTTCACACAGAGGCCAATGGCGGAGCTGGTAAAACTTTTAGAAAGGGAATAAAGCGTGTGTTTGAATTGCGGTTCAAACGGTTTCCACCACCCTTCAGCGATAACGTTACCATGGCGAAGCAGCATGAAGCTATGCCAATCCACTCCGGAAGATTTGGTGGCGGCAATAAACTGTCGAATGGCTGAAGAAGAAATTCCCTGGGATTCAGGGCTCATTCTTGGGAGTAAAGCGGGGGAAGGAAAATAACCGATGTCTTCAATACGTGCAATGGCAGGTAACAATCCCATGCCCATTGCACTCAATCCGGTAGTGCGGATGAAGTGTCTGCGGGACCCTTTCATATAGCAAATAATTGGTTTAAAGTATGGAACTCCTTTTAAAAATAAGTAATTTATAAATGCAGTACTTAACGGAGTTAATTATCCTTATAAATGAGGAATTTCATTGACAAAATGAGGCATTGAAGTAACAAAATTCAGGGGTAGGAATACTCCGTGCATTAACATGGGATAAGGGTATATCTCCTATAGAAATCGGGATGCTTTGGCATAATTTATGGCTTTTAGTAAGTATTACTTCACTCAAATCCCAACTTATGAAAAAGACAATTCTATTCAACACCCTTCTCATTGTTTTTTATTATGTGGTAATGAGAGTAATTGGAATGTAACCTGTGAAAGAAAAGAAACCCGATCTGTGAGTAAGTACCTGCGTGCTTACTTTTTTTATGTCGCTAAGTGGAAAACTACAATTCATCACTGGTAAAAAGTAATTCATCCTACTACTGATTTGATAATAACGATTGCGAATGGAGAGTATGTAGTATTTGATGGTAGTGGCAATGCGGCTAATGTATATGGATTGCCGCCCTATTGAACTTATTATTTCAAATTATTCGAGTATGATGGTTGCGGCAATACCACTGTTCACCTTACGAGTCTGTTTGCATCCCTAACAACATCAACAGCCGTGAAGCCAAAGGTGCAGGCGGCAAATTTTTCTGCAGCCAATGTTACGGGTAATTCTTTACTGCTTCCATTGGCAAAGGGGAATGGACAGGGAAGATTTGTGGTAGTGAGGAAGGGAGCGCTGGTAAATGTGGTGCCTCAGGATTTAACAGCCTATAATGGAAATGAGGAGATGGTGAATATGGATAAGAAGAAGGAATATTCAGATGTGTTAACTACAAGGATTGATGAAGTGCGAGGGCAAATGCGATTGTTGAGTAATCCAGTAAGGGACAATTTGGTAGTACTATTTCCGGTTACTGTAAATACAAAGACTGAGTGCGAATTATTAAGTGGGTAGTCAATTGGTTGGAAAAGGAATAACTACATAGCCAGATTGCAAATGAGCAGTTCTTCTGTAAAGCCAGCTTCTTACTGATTGCAGACAATTAAAGGAATGAAAGGTAAACTTTGAAATTTATAGGGTTATAATAGATAGAAAGAATTAAAAGGCTGCCTTATAACAAGCAGCCTTTTCTGTAAAAAGGAAGATAAATGATGGTTTAACCAGGATTGGACCATTTAGGACATTAAATACACAATCTCCATATACATAACCCAAGATTTTGCATGAGACAAATGTTATCCTTAATAGTACACAATGCAAAATCCAGCCAATACATATTATTCAAATTAGTTAAGGCACATGCTGCGACGGAGGAGTAAGAACAGAAACTATCTGTCCTACTGCCAAGATCTGATTTAGCAGTTGAAACGGAATCAGGTTCAAGGCCTGTTTCAAGTCCCGGTATTAAGTCTGCATCTACATCTCTCCGGACCTCATTTTCGAATTTTATCTGTTTTCCGTTTAGGATCCTCTTACTGAATTTTAATAGATGGCTGGATTCAAGCGTAATCAGCCCGGAGAATTTTTCAGGTTCATAATTAATTTTTTTGTACAGGTTATCATTGGGGTCATTGCAGCTTAATGTAATAAACATTTTCCCCAGAACCACATTTGTTCTTTTATTAATGACATCAATCCTGCGTTTGATTGCAGATAAGCTGGAATAGATGTCAGTTATTTTAAGGGACACTCCTTTCCCGGGCGTTTCCTGTGATTTAAGGTTTGGGTCCTTGATTTTATGACAGGAGAAGAGGATTAGGGAAATAAAGCCCACAAGCACAAATAACTTTTTCATGGTTATTCATTTTGCATGATGCTTACTTTCTTTAATACACGGTGTTCAGCATTATCCGTAGCATTTGGCCAAATGATATGTGAAGCTAACCTTGGAAGTCAGGCATTTCCAAAGTGAAAAGACAATAGTTTATGGGACTTTTAGCTGTTTAAATAGTCTCTACTCGGGTAGCACGTAATTTATAAGTGACTAGGAGTTTTCTACTAGCGTCAGAAAAAAAACATTTTTTTACGTTTTTTTCTGACGGTATTTATCGTTGAAATAACTGTTTCTCCCTTTACCTTAGTAATTGCCAAATTCAATCAAGTAAGATTTATGTACGCTTATAACAAGGTCACTCTAACCTTTATTTCGGAGATGCTTTTAATGGCCATACTAATTATTTCCCTAATTATTTCCATTAAAAAGAGAAAAAAAATTAGAGTATTACGTTTTTTCCCATTTTACTTGGGATATTTTTTGTTTGTCTTTATTTGTGGTGATATATCGTACTTCATTGCTTTTAAATATAATCAAAAACCTATTGCACTTACAATTACTAGTTATACTGATTATAGTTCTACTCTCATGGAGATGATGATCTTTTTACATTTTTTTTATTCTATAATTCAAAACAGAATAGTAAAAAGATCAGTTCCTGTTATTGCACTGTGTTTTAGTGTATTTTTTTTTGGAGCGTTAATTTTAGATAAATTTTTCCCACAGGGAATAACGGAAAGAACGCAATCCAGGGTTTATACAATTGAAGCTGCAATATTAATGAGCTATTCCGCATATTGTTTAATTGAAATTATTCGAAATAAAATATATCAAATTAAAACATTAGGCCCTAATTTTTGGATTTCGGTCGGATACTTTCTATTTGCTTCCGGCACTCTTCCTTATTCAATAATTGAGCCCTTATTGAGAAAAAAGTTTCCTTTTTTATCAACAGAGCTTTACTCGTTGTTTTATCTTTTTTATATAATATTATTTTGCTTCATCATTAAAGCATATATGGGAAAAATTGAAAATGAGCAACCATTTAATTGTAATTAATTATTTCTTTAAAGATTAAAAATCTAATATGAGATCTGCAACAATTGATGTGACGCTATTTTTGTTTGTGACAACTGCGATAATAATATTTTTAGCTATTTTATTTGTATCTGTAGTTTATTTGCACCAGAGAAATAGAATCCTTCACAAACAAATAATCAATTCATTAAAAATTGACCATGAGCACCAATTAACTTTAGCACAGTTGGAGATTCAAGAGAGTACATGCCAAAGTATTTCTCGTGAAATACACGACAATATTAATCTTTCATTGACATTAGCTAAATTAAATTTGAACACATTCGAATGGGGCGATAAAAATCGAGCTATAAATCAACTGGAATCAGCAATTCAGATTATTGGTAAAGTGATTTCCGAATTAAGCGATATATCGAAAAGCCTAAATACAGAAATGATTGAAGGCCTAGGGCTAATTTCGGCAATAGAGAATGAGATCGACAGGATCCGGGCTACTAATATATTTGAGATTCAATTTGATATTATTGGGAATCCAGTTTTTTTGCAGAATGAAAGTGAGCTCATAATTTTTAGAATTATTCAGGAGGCATTTAACAATATAATTAAACACGCAAATGCTTCCTGCGTCAAACTTGAACTCCAGTATTTAGATAACTTACTGATTCTGCAAATTATTGATAATGGTAAAGGGTTTGACCCTTTTGCAAATGTTAGAGGAAAATGTAATGGACTAAAGAACATGCAAATGAGAGCGAGAATGTTGAAAGGACATATGAATATCAATAGCAAAATAGATATCGGCACCACACTTGCCTTTAAGGTACCAATTAATTATTTAACTCAAACTAAAAATTAAAGTTTATGAAAGATCCAAATGATTTCATTAAAATCGCGTTAGTTGATGATCATGTTCTCTTAAGAACGGCCCTTGCATCTTTAATTAATAAATTCGAAGATTGTAAAGTGGTACATCAATCTGGCAACGGAAAAGAATTGACTAAAGCGATATTATCAGGTCTTGTCCCTGATGTTATTATTCTTGATTTAAATATGCCGCATATGGATGGCCATCAAACGGCATTGTGGCTCAACAAACACTATCCTGACATTAATGTGCTAATGTTAACGATGTTTGATTCTGAATTGTCGCTAATAAGATTATTACAATGTGGCGTTAAAGGGTTTGTAAAAAAGGATGCTCACCCTAGAGAATTAAAATTTGCCATTACTTCTATAATAAAGACCGGGTTTTATTATTCCCAAAATACGACTGGGAAAGTAGTCAGGTTTTTCAAAAAAAATGATGATGGAGTAATGAAACTTCAAAAATCTACCTTGTCGGATGAGGAAACTATGTTTTTTAAGCTTATTTGCTCTGATTTAACTTATAAAGAAATTGCTGCCCGAATGAATTTAAATCATAGAACAGTTGATACTATGCGTGACCATTTGTTTGAAAGGCTTGATGTAAGAAGTCGTGTCGGGTTAGTAATGATAGCTTTAAAACATGGCATTGTATCTTTTTAATGATGACCTTCCTTTGTGATTGTAAGGTAAGCGCGTGAATCTCCTAGTTTGAAACTTTTTTTTCCTGGAATGCTGTAAATTTCTTTAAGAATATATCCGTTTCTCTTCAATAGAGTGGTTATTTCTGCAAGGGAAAAAATATAGTCAACCGCAATTTTAGTCTCAGTGCTCTTTGGACCTATAATAATGGTTTCTGTTTCAATTCGGGTAGGAGAGAATAAATATTTTGAACTTGTTAAATATTTTAAACCATTAATCTCGGCCCAGGATTTTTCTTTGAATTGCGGTATTGCAATTTCAGCAATAGACCAGGTATGAATTAGCAGTTGTCCTTTTTCATTTAGGAAGGAATAAATCTTTGCCAAGAGGTTTTCAGATTCCTCAGGGTTAAAGAAATTAAAACTGTTTCCCATGCAAATCACCAAGTCAAACTTTGCATCCGTTGTGAATTGCATTACATCTGAATTTATAGCATTTATTGGTAGTTGATTTTCAGAGGCAGCTTCTTTTATTTCTGTAATATAATCGGAGAGATTGTCTACCGCTGTTACTTCAATTCCTGCATTTGCTAATGCTATTGCATGCCTTCCGTATCCGCACATTAAATCAAGAACTTTTTTCCCTGGGACCAGGTTAAAATACTCAATGATGAACTCAGTTTCTTTTACAGTAAGCTCAGAAGGAATTATTGATTTCCAGATATCTTTATAATACCCATCGAAGTAGCTGTTGTTTACATTCTCCATGCCACAAGAATAAGCGAATCAGGAGTAAAAGCGAAACATTATGATAGGAAAGTGAATTGAACAATTGATTATTCAAGGAGTTTATTCCGCATGGCATACATTACAAGTCCAGCAATTGTTTTGGCACCAACCTTCTGTTTCATATTTTGCCTAATCGTTTCAATTGTACGTGGACTCAAAAAGACTTCCTTGGATATTTCTTCAGTGGTTTTATCTTCTGCTATTAGTTTTAATATTTTCAATTCTTTTTCAGAAAGCTTTATTGGATTTGGATAAAACTGGCGGACTGTTTTTTTGTGCTGAAGTTTTAATAAAACCGCTTTATTGACCAATTCATTGAAATAGAAGTCATCATTCATACAGGTCAGTATGGCCTGGTATATTTCTTCGGGATCAGTAGTCTTGGTCAGGTAGGCATTAGCCCCCATTTCCATCATTTTAGTGATCATTTCCTGGTCATCATACATAGTGAGAACAATGATTTTCAGGTCTTCATGTTCTTTTCTGATTAGGCTAATGGCATTTATCCCGTCAACCTCGGGCATTCGGATATCCATTAAAATCACATCTGGCAGCTTGAGCTGCATCTTATGCATTAGGTCTTTTCCGTCCTCTGCTTCCCACAAAATCTTTAGGTATTCTTTATCCTTCAACGCCATCCGGATCCCATCCCGGAATATTTTATGGTCATCCGCAATCGCTACTTTGATCTGCTGATTAGTATTGGTCATTGATAGTTTGGTTTGACGACCCAGAGTGGGCACGTGTTTTTCCGCTGCCAAATGTAGTTTTTTTTGCTGTTCCTATTGCCCTCGCAATCAAAATTTTGGAGAACCACCAATTTAAAATCAAAAAGCATATAACATTTCGCAAATATGATGGTAATTAGTAAATATTCCTCCAAATTATAGAAAGATTACGATTATGATAGTAAAAATGTGGACATTAAAACAAGGCACTATTGCGCTTGTCCACAGATGTATGTGAATATATATTTGTTGTAAGTTGATTGGCGAGGATTAGCCCCTCAGATCATCCAATATCCCGAACTCCGCTGCCGCGGAGAAAACCGTCCATAACTTGATTTCCATTATCCGTGAAAAGCTAGCGAAATCCAGTGTCAATCAACTTCTTTCTTTTAAAGCTCCTGCTTCTAGGAGCAGTCTCATATCTTCTTACCCACATATGTTGATAAACCCTGAAATAGTATATTCGCGGGGTAAATTTTCTACTTTTTATTTGGTATTTTTACGTAAATTTACAGGGGAAAACACTCTATTTAAAGGAGTATGTTTACTTGGTTAATTCCCTAAGAGATGCTACAGGACTGCATTCTATTGAGTTATAAGAGTTTTCTTCGAAAAGAAGCCTATAGAATTCTGGTGGGGAAAGGCCAAATTTTACCCCAGAATCGATTCAAGAACTCTCAAAAACGTTACTGTTATGAAAAAAGTTAGCCGTTTGATCTCGATTGACTTCGATGAGGTTTTGGTATGGGAAAATGCCTAAATCCTTAATAACGATTAGGTAAGGGCTAGATTATTATCTTTTTCGAAAAAGGTTTTCTATATTTGGAACAATAAAATCCAAGTTATAGAAAACCTTTTTGATTATATTATTATTTCCTCTTTCTTACTTCCCCTGGGATCGATATTCTTTTTTAAGAAAATAAAAACAGAGGCCATTGCATTTGTTATTATTACTTATGGCATAGTATTTTTCCTTTTCAACATACTGTTCTATTGGTTTGAACGATCCGGCAATCTCAAAATATATTATTTCGGCTATACATTTTTGGAGTATTTATTTTTTACCTCGATCGTATTTTGGAATATTCAGAATAAGGTATTTAAGAAGATTATTATTATAATCTCAATATTCTTTATTGCTTTTCAATTCTTTCATTTATACAATATCAAATTAAGAGTAGTTGACTCATTGCCAATAGGGATAGAAACAATATTGTTGTTTTCTTATATCATTTTTTATTTTTATGAGCAATTCAAGTCTTCTAACCAAGACTATGTCTATAAAAAACCCACCTTTTGGATCTTTTTTGGAATACTAATATACCTTGGCGGATCTTTTTTCTTTAATATTTTGGCTGATTACATGAATAAAAAAACCGTTCTAAAATATTGGTTCCTAACTTACATAGGAGATATTGTTAAAAATATTTTTTTCTTATATGCCTTATTTATACTTAGAAATAATACTAATCACCAACAACCTCAAAAAAAATCAATCCCCCATCTAGACATGGATTTTACTTTATAAAAACCTTATCCTAACCCACTATGTTTTTCTTGCAAGCCACCAACCAATCAGGAGTTTCCACTGTGCTTTTTATAGGCACTATGGGAATGCTCGTGCTTACCGTTGGGCTTGTATTATTCATAATATTCCACCAACGTAAAGTATCACGATATCAGCGCACCCTGCAGAAAATGGAAGAAGAGCAACAGAAGATATTACTCAACGCTTCTATTAAACTCCAGGAGGAAGAACGCCAACGCCTGGCAGCTGATCTTCATGATGATGCTGGTCCATTGCTGGCTACCGCCAGATTGTATTTGAATGAAAACCTGGTCAACCAGGATAAAGCCACTCAGTTACAATCAATCTTTCAGGCTCGCCAGATTATTGATGATACAATCCAACTTGTGCGTAATATCAGCCATAGCCTGATGCCGCCTACCCTAAAGAATTTTGGTCTTGAATCTGCTGTAAATGACCTTTTCCAGAAGATCAGTGGTTCTGGTACTATGAATGCCAGCAGTCGCTTTCATGACTATAAGGAGAGGTTGAAAACAGAAAAAGAATTGATCGTGTTTCGGATTGTGCAAGAGCTTGTGAATAATATATTGAAGCATAGTAACGCCAGCTTTATACATTTGACCCAAAACGTGCATGGGGATAAATTCTATGTGCGTGTCCATCATGATGGGCGAGGTATTGTACAAACAGATTTTGAAAAGCTGAATAAGAGCAATATAGGTTTGGGCCTGAAGAACATCAGTAGCCGTCTGCGTGTAGTACACGGAAATATTTATTTCGAGAAAGATATATCGCAAACGTATTACAAAGTCACCATCGAACTACCAAAAGACGAACCGTACCAGTAAGAATTTGTAATTTTATTTTTCGAAATTATGATTAAAGTCGCAATTGCTGATGACCACAAGATTTTCCGGAAAGGAGTGATCCTTTCTCTACGGCCATTTACAAACATCAAGTTTGTACAGGAAGCAGAGAATGGTGACGATCTCCTTAATGGAATTGCTGCCTCAGAGCCAGATGTGGTACTGATGGACCTTCGTATGCCTGGGAAAGATGGAATTGAAACTACTAAAGTGATCAGTAAACAATATCCTAACATCAAAGTACTTGTGCTTAGTATGTATGAAGATGAAAGATTTGTTTACCACCTGATGGAAAATGGTGCCAATGGCTATATGCTTAAAAATGCAGAACCACAGGAAATCCGCAGAGCCATCATGGAGGTTTTTGAAAAAGGTTATTACCTCAACAACTTTGTTAATCGAATACTTCTCAAAAAATCACATTCCCGGCAAAAAGTAGTTCCTTCTCTAAATAATGAAATAACGCTTAGCGATAAGGAAAGAGATGTGCTGAGGTTTATTTGCATGGAATTCACTGCTCAGGAAATAGCACAGAAAATGGAGATTAGTCCGAGAACCGTAGAAGCTATTAAAGACAGGTTAATGGAGAGATTTGGCAGTAAGAATACAGCAGGGCTGGTATTTTTTGCAGTGAAGAATAACTTGATAGACTAAGGATAAAGTATTTATTACTTATGGTTCTTAATACCAGGTGCAATCTAATAAGAATTTGGGTTCATAGAAGTGAACCCATTTTTTTTGCTCCCAGTCTCGTTTGGGGCTATCCATATTTTGCAAAGAAAATTCAAATACAATCAAAAAGGTTCCAAAAATCAGAAGACTGCTTAGACGCGCAACACCAAACATAGCGTAAACGATTTTCATAACCGGCAATCATTCAAGTTTTAAATGACTAGTCCTAAATAGCCTCTATTCTCAAATATATGATTACGAACACACGCTGTATCAAAATCGAACGTTTAGCCTGATTTTTATATCCTACATAATTGATTGATAAAGTCTTAGCATTTGGCATTTACTTGGATATCTTCAGGTTCCAGAATTCTTTTACTGCCAAAAGCTTAGCCCATGTTCGGAAATTATTTTAAGACGTCCTGGCGTTATATTGCCAGGAACAAGTTCTCCTCTATTATTAACATGGGTGGACTGGCTATTGGCATCGGAGTTAGTATCCTGATCGGTCTTTGGATATGGGACGAACTTTCTTTCGATAAATATCACAAGAATTATGATCGCATTGCTCAGGTAATGCAGCATGTCACCAACAATGGACAGATTCAGACCGCTGGGGTTGTTCCTTACCCGCTGGCTGCAGAACTAAGGAAAAATTATGCTAGTGATTTTGCTTCCGTAGTTTTAGCTACAGGTGTGAATGAATTCATACTCTCTCAAAATGAAAAGACATTTACCAAAAAAGGCCTTTATGCAGAACCGGGTTTCATTGACCTGTTTTCATTAAAAATACTACAGGGAAGCTCCGATGCCCTGAAGGACCAATCATCTATTTTATTGTCTGAATCTGCAGCCAAAACATTTTTTGGAACCAGAGATCCTATCAACCAGATAATGAAAATTAATAACAACCAGGATGTGAAAGTAGCAGGGGTGTTTGAGGATCTACCACAAAACTCTACCTTCTATGAAACTTCTTTTATAGCAACATGGGATCTTTTCTTTGCAAAAACAAACTGGATAAGAACTGCCGAAGACCCCTGGAGACCCAATGCCTTTTTCGTTTATACCAGACTGGCAGACAATGTTGATGTGGTGACTGCGTCTGCAAAAATCAAAGATGAAAAACTAAAGAACGTAAACGCTCAGCTGGCGTTGAAAAAGCCCATGCTTTTTCTTAACCCCATGAGCAAATGGCACCTGCAATCTGAATTCAAAAATGGTGTAAATACAGGAGGCGCCATTAAATATATATGGCTATTCGGCATCATTGGGATGTTTGTTTTGTTACTGGCCTGCATTAATTTTATGAATTTGAGCACGGCTAGATCCGAGAAACGTGCACGTGAAGTAGGTATCCGTAAAACAATTGGTTCTGGCAGAGGGCAATTGATCTTCCAGTTTTTCAGTGAATCAATACTCGTGGTTGCTTTCTCTTTTGTACTGGCATTAGTATTTGTTGAATTGATGTTGCCTTTTTTCAATCAGGTAGCCAGCAAGAAAATGACTATTCCTTTTGACAATCCTTTATTCTGGTTAATAGGCCTGATCTTTACATTTATCATCGGTTTGATCGCAGGAAGCTATCCTGCACTCTATTTCTCCTCCTTTCGCCCGGTAAGTATCATTAAAGGAACACTAAAGTCGGGCAGCTTTTCGTCCGTTCCTCGCAAGACGCTTGTTGTATTGCAATTCTCGGTTTCGGTGATCATGATCATCGGCACAATGATCGTTTTTCGCCAGGTGCAATTTGTTAAGAACAGACCTATTGGGTATAACAATAATGGACTTGTAATGATCCCTACGGTTACAAATAATATCCACAAACAATTCAATACAGTAAAGAACGAGCTTACCAAACAAAATGTCATCACTTCCATAGCAGAAACCGGCAATCCAGTCACTGAATCCTGGAACAGCAGCAGCGGTTTTGAATGGAAAGGAAAGGATCCCAGTCTGTCTGTTGACTTTTTGCGTACCGATGTTTCCCACGACTATGGAAAAACGGTGAACTGGGAAATATTACAGGGCCGGGATTTCTCCAGGGACTTCCCTACAGATTCAATGGGTTTAATCATCAACGAAGCAGCGGTAAAATTTATGGGCCTGAAAGAACCTGTAGGTGAAACCATTAAATGGTTTGATGAATCTTACCATGTTATTGGAGTTGTAAAAGACCTGATCGTGCAAAACCCTTACGAAGAAGTAAAGCCAACTGTTTATGATCTATATGAAACATCCCAGAATTATGTGATAATGAGGATCAACCCGGCTATGTCAGTGGGAACTGCGTTGAACCATATCCAATCTATTTTCAAAAAAATCAATCCTGCACAACCTTTTGAGTACAAATTTGCCGATGAGCAGTACGGTAAAAAATTTGCGGCAGAAGAAAGGGTTGGAAAGCTGGCAGGTTTCTTTGCTGGTTTAGCCATCTTTATCAGTTGCCTTGGACTTTTTGGAATGGCATCCTTTACGGCTGAGCGCCGTACCAAAGAAATTGGAATACGCAAGGTATTGGGTGCATCGGTGATAACTATATGGCAATTACTTTCAAAGGAATTTGTTGTATTGGTGATAATTTCATTGACCATCGCTATACCGCTGGCATATTATTTCATGCATAACTGGTTGCAGAATTATACTTACCATACAGAAATGTCGTGGTGGATATTTGCTGTTGCTTCAATTGTTGCGTTACTGATCACATTGTTAACCGTAAGTTTCCAGGCGATCAAAGTGGCGATAATTAATCCGATGAAGAGTCTTCGGACTGAATGATCAGTCGATAGGGAGAAACTCTTATTCATGAAAAATTCATATTGTTTTTTTCAACATCTTGATTGTTGTATTAAAAATTACTGCAAATTTGAAGAGCCTTAACCAGCTCCGATGAAGTTTCGACACCGCTGCCTAATAGCACCGCTTCTATTCTTTTTCTTTCATTCCTACTCACAGGATTCGCTTTCCTCTATTCAACCTGTTTCAAATAAATATCTGGAATCAGTTGCAGGTCGGGCTGATAAACTGGATGAAAAACTCGACAGAAAATCTCAAAAGGCATTAGAACAATTTCAAAAGCAGGAAGAAAAAATTAAAAGGAAACTTTCAAAAATTGATTCTTCCAAAGCTGCGTCTGTTTTCAATAATGCAGCTGATAAGTACAAATCCCTTGAGGAAAAGCTTAATAAAGGAGTATTATCAAAAGGGTATAATGCCTCATTGGATACAATTTTGACCTCTTTCAAATTCCTTCAGCAAAATCCAGAATGGCTTTCCAAAGCCAAAGATACCAAAGAGAAACTGCAGGATGCCGTTGGGAAAGTAAATGGATTACAATCCCGCTTTCAGAAAGCCGAAGAGATAAAGAAGTTCCTGAAAGAAAGACGTCAATACCTGAAGGACCAATTAGGTCAATTGGGTTTTGCCAAAGAATTAAAGCACCTGAACAAACAGGCTTATTATTACAGTCAGCAGTTGAATGAATACAAAGAAGTTTTCAAAGACCATAAAAAGGCTGAGAAAAAGGCAATTGAACTCCTGAGCAAAACAAAACTTTTCAAAGATTTTCTGCATAAGAATAGTGAGCTGGCTTCTTTATTTCGCCTGCCTGGTAATCCTGATGATCCGGT
>Ga0136846_1229336_pt1 | contig 16009 bp, 14 predicted proteins | sample HopSoiMetagenom2_FD_96841 | JGI IMG/M metagenome (GOLD analysis project Ga0136846, IMG submission 96841) | Grasslands soil microbial communities from Hopland, California, USA - 2 Assembly 2016 (version 4) | ecosystem: Environmental > Terrestrial > Soil > Grasslands | place: USA: Hopland... | reverse complement strand
GTCGACCACATCCAGCCCTACGAGCACGGCGGGGAGACCATTCAAGACAACGGCCGCTTGGCCTGCGGCTTCCACAACCGCCTCCGCAACCGCCAATCCCGGACCAGCAACAACGAAGACGGCGACCCCGACCCATGACACAGCCACGCCAGCCGGCCGCCATCGAAGTAGCCGCACATCCAACTGGTGCACAATCACGAGGAGTCGTTCTTGGCCGCCCTCGCTCGTGTCCCGGATCGGCACTTGGTTGCTAGCCGGGTCTCGTCGCGAACCGCCTCCTATCCGCGGTTGCTGCCCGTTATCTGTCCCATCCGGCGTGAGCGGTTCGTGAGAAGGCTTCGGAGATTGTCACTGCGCCTATACGGGCCGAGGGCCCGGTCGGCGCGACGAGCGGGAGTCGAGGCAGGGCCGTTGGAGCAGAGGACGAAAGCCCAGCGGGTTCGGCCGCCGCGGTGACAAGCCCGGTGGGGCGTAAACGCCGTGGGTGCCGGATGGCCGAACCGACTGGGTAGGAAGCGTCTGGTCACGGGTCCGGAGCCGAGCCAGCTGAGTCGACTCGTCTGAGGGGCGGGAAAGGAGTCTCCCATGGCACCGACGGATACTCAGCCGGCACTCGTTCGTCGGCGGATCCTTGCTGGCGGTGAGCTTGCCAAGTTCACTGCGGCGGTGGCACTGCTGGCCATCCTGGCGGACGCGGTTCTCGGTCACGCGTTGGCGTGGGAGAACGACCCCTACTGGACGTACTGGGTCACGAAGACATTCCTGATAGCGACGATCTTCGGGTTCGGCACTGCCTGGCTCGGGGTCGGCGTCACGCAGGGCGCTGCCATCACGGTCATCCACACGATCGTGCTGACCGTCTACTACTGGTCGCTTTCACCGATTGGCCTACCGTCCCATCCTGACTGGCTCGATCTAGAACACACCTGGATCACCGGTGTCCCGATCCATTTCGGCGTGATCTACCTCGGCTACCTCGCAGCGCTTTGGCTGTGGTGGCATCGTCAGCGGATCATCGCCTCGGACGATGGTCACCCAACCGGCACGCCGCGCGCCTTGGGAGTGCTAGCGGTCACGGTCGTTGCGGTGATGGTGATGGGCGCGCTCGAGGCGGTTGCTATCGGCGAGTTCGAGGGCGTCACTTGGTACGTCGTCCGGCTGCTGATCGCCGGGGCCTTTCTGCTCGCCTGGTCTGACTTCGCCGGGCGGTCGCTACGTGCGGCGGTCGCGGGCACTGTCATTCTGACCGGCGCGCTCACTGCCTATAGCCACTTCCTCGGCCCTGTTGGGTTGCCAGATACGCCGATCCGCGTCTTCGAACGTGCGGCACCGGGTGCCACGGTTCACTGGCTGACCTATCGGCAAGAGGCCTTCATGGCCCTGCCGATCACGTTTCTCACATTGCTGGGGGCCACGTGCTGGATGGCTCGCGACGACCTCGGTCGGCTCCGCCGAGAGCGTCGCAGCGCACTCGGCTTCGCCGCTGGCGTGCTTGTGCTCGCGGCCGTCGGCGCTGTCATCGCCCCCAGCGTCGGGCCGAACAGCAACCGCGTCGCGGTGCGCGCCACCGGCAGCACTGAAGTTGAGACCGGCTCGTTCTTCAGGGGACCCTTCCAGCCCGGCGATGGACGCCTGACCCTAAGTGCCATCGACCGCAACCCGCGCGTCAGTCCGCTGCCGCCGCACGACATCGTCCGTCTCACAGCGGAGCTCACCGGATCCGATGGACACCGATACGTCGTTAAAGCGGACCGGCCGATGGTCGACGACCCCCTCGGCAGGTTCACAACATGGTGGGGGGTCGGCACGAACGTCTGGCATCACGGCCGCAGCGGAATCGGAACGCCGCTGATCCCCGCCACCCTGTCGAAGGTCGCCGTCTTCGCCCTCGGTGACGTCACCCGCGACGGCACACCTGTCGCGGTTGCGGTGCCCCTACACGTCATGACGATGGCCGACGACATGGTCGAACTCGATGTCGGCGACCCATCGGTCGCCATCCCAGCGCTACCACAAGGCCATCTCCGCGCCCGCTGGCTCACAGCCAGCGTGGTGAACCACCAACCGAAGGTCCCGCACTACACATGCGGTGTCGTCACTCTCTTCGCGCTCTTGGCCCTGGTCGGCGCCGCCCTCAGAGAAGACCGGCTGCAGTCTTGACCGACCCCGGAGTACGTACGCCCTCGGCGGATTACCCGACTGTGCCCGAAGCCCGAACGCCTGCATCATGTCAAACGCGACACCGGACCCGGTGTTTGGACCCGCCCCGCGATCCTCCAAGACCGCGCGCCGAGTCATCGCCCAGCATCACCGACCGCCGGCAACGCGAGACCGGCCCCCGGCGGGCGCCGGGGGCCGGTTCGGGACGTGGTCAGGTTGTGTTCGACCCGGCGGATCTCAACCCAGGGCGGGCGGACCGGTTGAGGTGTAAACGGCCCCGGTGCCACAGATGAAGGTCAGCTTGGTGACGATCTGGCCGTGGGTGTCCATGTGGTAGAGCTTGCCGTCCTTGACGATGTGCTCGGTCCAGCAGTCGCTCGCGGCGTGCTTGCCGGTACCGGGTCGTTGTACGGAGTAATCCTGCGGCGCGATCTGGCCGCCGAGGTCCTCGTGGTGGATCGTGTAGATCGTGTCGATGAACTGTTGGCGGGTCGGGACGCCGGTGGTGGTGAGGCGCTTGGTGATCGCTCCGATCATCTCCATGGCGAGCCACACCTGCACCGATGACTGGGTGGCCGTGCCGTCTTCGACCTTCTGGTCGGTGTGGGCCAGGGCCTGGCGGAACCGCTGGACTTCGGGACCGTTGTAGAAGATGCCGAACTCGAAGAGGTTGCCGGCAACGTTCTCGCCCTTGGCCGCGTCGATGACTGCCTGGTTGGCGGCGCCGCCCTGGGCGTAGGTCGGGTGGTAGTTCTGCCGTGAGCAGTCACGAATGACGTTGGCGAAGTTCAGGCCGTTCGACTGGAAGAAGTCGACGCCGTCGTTCTTCGCAGATAGGCAGAGCGCCGTGTAGTCGGGCGCGACCGCTGATGCGCCCTGCGAGGAGAACTTCAGACCCTCTCGATCAGCGGCGTACTTGGTCTTGCCGACCGAGGTGGCGCACGCAGCGACCTCGGCGCAGTAGGCGTTCAGGAAGTGCTTGGCGCCGACATCACGAGCGGCGGCCACCTGGCCATAGGTACCGGCTCCCGTTCCGGCCTGCACCTGGAAGAACATCGGGTGCCAGTCGAACTCGTTGGTATATGGCTGGCCGCCGATCACCGGCAGGTTGAGCTTGGTCATCTCGTCGCGCAGCGGGGGGAGGACCGAGGCGTCGGTCTGGGTGAAGGCGATGACGCCGGCCTTGTCCAGTTCCTTGAGGGCGTTCAGGGCCCGGGCCGGGTCGCCGTTGACGTTCTTGTAGACGAGCTCGAACTTGTAGCCGTTGATCCCGCCCGCAGCGTTGACGGCGTCGATCCACGCCTGGCCCATCTGCTTGCCCTCAGGCGCCTGGGCCTGGCCACGGCTGTTGATCTGGCTTTCGATGACGCCGAGCTTGATCGTGCCCTTGTTGGCGTTGGCCGTCTTGGCTGTCGTCGTGGTCGCTCCGCTCTTGGCGGTGGTCTTCTTGGTGGTGGCCGCCTTCTTGCGCACGCACTTGCGGGCCTTGTTGCGGGCGAAGCCCTTCTTGCAGGCCTTCCTGGTCGCGGCCGACGCCGTCGACGTGCCCGCGAGCGTCGTCAGCAGCCCGAGCGTCAACAGGATGGCCAGGCCACGGCGTATCCGGCCGCGGGCGATCTTGGTCATTTGAGTACTCCCCCCTGGAGTGTCCTACGACGTGACTGATGTCACGTCTCTCTAGAAGTAGTACACGAGAATGAATTGAGACACCAGTGATATTTTGGAGCTGCCAGGACCGCACCTGCGCGGTGGTAGACCAGCCCGAACGGGGCGCACGGACGACGAGAAGGGGAGGGGCTCGTGACGTCGATCGAGGTTCGGGTCAACATCGACGATCTGGTCAGCCTGCCCGGTGCAGGCACCACCGCGGCGACGGTGTATCTGCCAGAGCAGTTCACGTCGCCGCAGGGAGTGATCCTCGCCTTCCCCGGTGGTGGTGGTCTCCGACAGAGCTGGGATCTGCACGTCGAGGGCCTGTCCGGCTACAGCGCGGCGGAGTACTACGTCGGACGCGGGTTCGTGTTCGTCGCCATCGACCACGCCGGCGTCGGCGACAGCACGCCGCTGCCGGATCTCGAGGCTGTGACCTACACCAGCTTGGCCGAGGCGGACGCTGCGACCGTGGAGGGCGTGCTGGCCCGGTTGCGCGAGGGCATCGCGCCGGGCGTCGCGCCCATGCCGGAGGTCAAGACCGTCGGGATGGGCCACTCCATGGGCGGCCTGCTCGTAACGGCGATGCAGGCCAACCACCGCTGCTTCGATGCCATCGCAGTCCTGGGCTGGAGCAACGTGCACAACCGGGTGCCACCCATGGCCGAGGACGGCCGCCAGGACTGGTGGCTGCGATGGGGCGACGAGCCAGAAGCGGCCTGGGCAACCAGGGTCAACCGCCCACCCGCGGTGATCCCGCTCAAGGGTGCCGACATGTTGAGCCCCGGGCTCGTGGCGCGCGAGGCAGCGCTCGTCGATGTCCCCGTCTTCGCCGGTCTCGGCGAACGTGACGTGACCTTCTGGCCGAACTTGGAGCCGACGGCGTACCGCAGCGCACGGGACATCACCCTCGCGGTCATCCCGAGGATGACCCATTCCCATAACACTGCCAACACCCGGGAAGAGCTCTGGAGCCGGGTCGCTGACTGGGCGACCGCGGCGCTCGTCAGGCCCCCGTCATCCGGCATCACCACCGTGTACTTCCCCGGCGGATCGTGACCGTTTCGCCGAACGCGACCAGGTCGGGGACGGCCATCCGCCCTTCATCGCATGGGTCGGGACGCGAGTGCGGCCTTGTTCGCTTCAGTCGTCGACGTAGCCGGGCGGCCCGTTCGGGTCGGTCCGCGGCTGCTTGAGCTCGATCAGGATGCCACCGAGCGGCTGGGTGTTGACGAAGGCGATGCCGCCGCCAGCCTTGAACCGGTCGTACGTGGTCACCTCGACGCCCATGGCCTCGAACCGCGCCATGGCCGCGTCGAGGTCGTCGACGACCACCTGCACGTGGTGCATGCTCGGTCCCCAGGCGTCGCGCTGCTCCTTGTAGATGTTGTCGCCGGTGAGCGGCTGGATCAGCTCGAGCTGCACCTGGCCCTGCATCGAGAACGCCAGCTTGGCCTCGTACGCCTTCTTCTCGCCGTGGATGCGCGCCGCCGGGTGCACGCCGGTCTTCACCTCGAACGGGCCGAGCCCGACGGCGGTGAGGAACTCGACGGCGCGGTCGACGTCGTCGACGATCACGGCGACCTGGACGAACGCGGTCTGGTCGCCGGTGAGCGGCGCCACCGCCGCCTGCTCGGCCTGGGTCACGGCTCGACCAGGTGCAGCTCGGGCCGGTCGGTGTCGTCGACGAAGGGGCGAACGTTGAACTGCTTGAGGTCGGCGAGGCCCGGCAGGAGCGTCTGGACCAGCTCCTCGATGCGCTCGGCCCACCCGTTGTCGGGACCTTCCACGGTGGCCTGCCGGCCGCTGCGGTCGCCGATGATGATGATCTCGTCGAGGCCGTCGGGCCCGGCGGTGACCGCTTCCCACGGGACGCCCGGCGCATGCGCGCGGCCGTCGCCCATCTCGACGATCTCGCCGTCCTCACGGCGGTACGACCCGCTGATCACGCAGCGGAACACGTCGGATCCGACGGTCATCCTCGGCGTGGCCATGGCGCCGGCTGGCGTCCGCTGGACGATGAAGATCGGCCCGACCTCGTGGTCGGCGAGGAGGTTCACGCACACCCGCCCGCCGTCGCCGATCGCCGGCCACTCGCCCGCGTCGTGGACGCTGGCGTCGATGTGCTGCACCTTGCTCCACGGCTTGTCGAGCGTGGTCACGAGTCCGTTGATGCCCGGGTCGTTGGGCGGGAGGATGTCGAAGCCGGTGGCCTCGCGCTGCTTCTGGATGGCCTCGTCGTTCTCGACCTGGGCCCGCAGCTCGGGTTTCGTGGGCCGAGTGCGCGCGCCACGGCGGTCGGCGAAGGCGATGATCCGCCAGTTGCCCTCCGGGTGCGGCGCGTCACCGTCGGCCCCGTAGGGACGGGCGGACCGTTGGATGCGGAACTCGCCGTGGTGGTACCGCTCGCGCCCGACCCACAGCTCGCCCTTCATCACGATGCGGAAGTTGTCGCAGACGTGGCCGTGTGCCGGGGTGAGGTCGATCGGTGCGGCCATCTCCTCGGGGGTCGACGGCGCGTCGAAGAACAGCCCGACCCCGGGGCCGCGGTCGTCGTCGCCGATGTACAGCCGGAACGGCTTGTGGTTCCACTCGCTCAAGGGGGGCTTGCGGAACGACAACTCGACGACCTGGTTGTCGTCGAGCTCGAACCCACGGGCCGTGATCGTCATCAGTTCCTCCCTTCGGCGGCCGCCGCCATGGCGGCTCGCCTGCGCTCGCGCTCCACCTCGAACACGCGGTGCACGCCGTCCATCCCCTTGAGGGTCTGCCCACCGTCGACGATGAAGTTCTGGCCGATGGCGAAGGTCCCCGACGGCGACGCCAGCCACACGACGCACCCGGCGATCTCGTCGGGCGTGCCCGGACGCTGCATCGGCGTGCCGCTGGTCGCGCTGGCACGCGAGTCGCTCGCTGGCACCGGCCCGCGCGAGGCGACGATGCCCGGCGACACCGTGTTCACCCGGACGTTGTAGGGCCCGAGCTGCACGCCCAGGATCCTCGCCATGTGGATCAGCCCCGCCTTGGCCACGCCGTAGGCGAGGTGCTCCTCGAGGGCGGCGGTCCCGGCAGCCGAGGCCGTGTAGATGATCGACCCGGAGCCCTGCTTGCGCATCGTCGGCACGACGAGCTGGGTCAGCAGGAGGTTGTTGGTGATGTTGCCCACCAGCGACTCGGTCATCGACGCCAGCGGCGCCTTCTCGACCCACGACGTGCCGCTCGAGCTCACCAGGGCATTGCCCACCATGGTGTCGACTCGGCCCCAGTGCTCGAGCGTTCCTGCCACCAGCGCCCGCACGTCGTCCTCCACCGACATGTCGCAGCGGATGGCGATGGCACGCTCCTCACCGGCAGCATCGTTGACCGCCTTGGCCCGGTCCTCGCAGTCGGCGAGGGTCCGGCTGGAGAACACCACCTTGGAGCCGTGGGCGGCGAGCCCCTCCGCGCACGCCCGGCCGATGCCCTGGCTCGACCCGGTGACCACCGCGACCTGGCCCGTCAGGTCGAACAGGTTCTTCATTCCCCCTTGTTTCATGTCCGGGACCGTACAGCGTGACCTCCGTATGCTGCTCTCAAGCTGTCGGTGAACGGAGGCTTGCCATGCCCAGCCCGGAGGAAGTCGTCCGCCAGTTCTGCGCGGTGGTGTCGAAGCGTGAACCGGACCTGGTGCGGCCCTTGTTGGCCGACGGGATCGTGTACCACAACATCGGGATGGCCCCCACAGCTGGCATCGACGACGTGCTCGACAACCTCGCCGGCCAGTGGGCGATGTTCAGCGGGACCTACGAGTTCGAGATCCACAACCTCGCGGTCGACGGCGACCGGGTGCTCACCGAGCGCACGGACACCGTCGGCGCCGAAGGAACGGATCCGTTCCCGTATCCGGTCATGGGCATCTTCGTCATCGACAACGGCAAGATCGCGGCGTGGCGCGACTACTTCGACAGCGCCATCACCACCAAGGCGAAGACACAGGACATCACGCAGCTCCTCCCGAGTCTTTGAGCAGCCCACCCCGGTCGGCGCCTTGACTCAGTCGAAGACGAGCACGCCCCGGACGTTGCGGTCGTTGCGAAGGTCCTCGTAGCCCTGGTTGATGTCGTCGAGGGAGTAGCGGCGGGTGATCAGCTCATCGAGCTTGATCTGGCCCGACTCGTAGAGGCCGATGATGCGGGGGATGTCGGCGCGCGGGTTCATGGCGCCGTAGAGGCAGCCACGGAGCTCCTTGCTCCACGCGGCCAGGTGCTGGACCGAGAGCGTTGCCGTGCGGTCGAGGCTGGCGCCCATGCCGGCGATGACGCAGACACCACCTTTGCCGATCAGGTCGAGGGCTTCCTTGATGTAGTCGCCCTTCATCACGCCGGGGGTGCAGATGAGGCGCTCGGCGCCCCGGCCCCAGGTGATCTCCCGCACCAACGGCAAGGCATCCCTCAGCGACGGGGCGTCATGCGTGGCGCCGAACTCGTAGGCCTTCTCCCGCTTCCAGTCGACCGGGTCGATGGCCACGATGTGGCGGGCGCCGGCCAGGCGAGCACCTTGGATGGCGTTCATGCCGAGGCCGCCGCACCCCATGACCGCGACGGTGTCGCCGACCTCGATGCCGGCCCGCTTCACCGCCGAGCCCCAGCCGGTGAGCACGCCGCACGAGATCAGAGCGATCGCCTCGAGGTTGATGTAGTCGGGCACCTTCACCAGGGACTGCTCGGCCACGACCGAGTGCTCGGCGAAGCAACCGAGCTTCGAGTAGAAGGCCAGCTCCTGGCCATTGAGCCAGTGGCGGCTGGTGCCATCGGTGATCTGCCCGGGCTGGAACAGGAACGCGGTGTTGTCACACAGGTAGGTGCGGGCGCTCTGGCAGTAGTGGCACCGCCCACACGACGGGGCGAAGGTGGTGCTGACGTGGTCGCCGGCCTTGAGGGTGGTGACGCCGTCGCCGACCTCGACCACCACGCCGGAGCCCTCGTGGCCGCCGATGATCGGGAACTGCCGGGGCCAGCCCTTGGCATCGGCCACCGCGTTCGGAACGGCCGCGTCGCCGGTGGCCAGGTGCTCGTCGGAGTGACACAGCCCGGCAGCGGCGTACTTGACCAGGACCTCCCCGGCTTTGGGGGGATCGAGGTCGATGGTCTCGATCTCCCACTTCTCGCCAACATCGTGCAGGACCGCGGCTCGTGTCTTCACGCCGCGCACGCTAGTCAGCCGATGGCCTCAGAGAACTGGGCTCGACCCTCCGTCGAGGTTGATGGCCGAGCCGGTGACATACGACGATCGTTCGGAAAGGAGGTACGAGACCAAGTCGGCGTACTCGTCGCCCCGGCCCACCCGGCCGAGCGGGATCGCGGCCCCCATCTGGTCGTAGATCTGGGCCAGGGGCTGGCCCGACGCCTCGGCCCGGCGCCGCCACTGACCGCTCTCGAGCAGTCCCACCAGCACGGCGTTCACCCGAATGCCGGCCGGGCCGAGCTCCTTCGACAGGGACTTGGTGATGGCCAACCCGGCGGCCCGGGACGCGGTGGTCGGCAGGGATCCGGCGCCGGGCGCCTTCGACCCGGTGTTGAGCACGTTGACGATGGAGCCGTGGCCCGACGCCCGCAGATGGGGGATGGCCAGGCGGGTCAGGCGCACCGCGGCCATGACCTTCAGCTCGAGATCGCCCGCCCACTCGTCGTCGGAGACCGACTCGAACGGCCCGCCCGACGCCTTGCCCGCGTTGTTGACGAGGCCGTCGATCCGGCCCCACCGCTCGACCGCAGCGCCGACGAACGCCTCGATGTCGGCTGGCACGGTCACGTCGGCACGGATGACGAGCGCGTCGCCGCCCAAGGCGGTGAGGCGGGTCGCCGTCGACGCCAGCCGCTCCTCGTCCCGGCCGCACACCGCGACGCGGGCGCCCTCCTCGACGAGGCGGCCGGCCAACGCGGCGCCGAGACCATCGGTGCCACCGGTGATCACGACCACCGAGTCCTTCAGTGCGAGATCCATCAGCGTGTGCTCCTCGTCTGGGGGCCGTCGTCGGCCCGGGGCTCTCGGGGGAGGCCGAGCACCTGCTCGCCCAGGATGTTGCGTTGCACCTGCGACGTGCCGGCGTAGATGGTGCCGGCCCGGGCGGTGATGAACGTGCCGACCCACGACGCGCTGTCGTTGGGCGCCCCCGGATCATCGGTGCGCACGCTGCCAGTTGGCCACCGGCCGGTCGGCGTCAACGCGTCGGCACCCAGGATGTCGACGGCCAGCTCCGTCACCCGCTTGTGGTACTCGCTCCAGTACAGCTTCGACACCGAGGCGGCCGGTCCCGGGTCGTGGCCCTTCAGCAACGGGCCGAGCGCCCGCATGCCGAGCCAACGCATGATCTCGACCTCGGCGTGAGCCTGGGCGAGGCGCTGGCGGAAGGCCGGCGAGGTGGCGGCGCCACGCTCCTTGGCCATCGCCAGCAGGCGGTCGAGCTCCTCGCGGAACTTGATCGGGAAGGTCGCGGCCGCCTCGCCCCGCTCGAAGCCGAGGAGGGTGTTGGCCACCGCCCAGCCGCCGTTGACCTCGCCGACCACGAGGTCGGCGTCGGTGACGGCGTCGGTGAAGAACACCTCGCAGAAGTGGTGCTGGTGGCCGGCGGTCTTGATCGGCCGTCGCTCGATGCCCGGCTGGTCGAGGGGACACAGCAGGAAGCTGATGCCCTTGTGCTTGGCCGCTGCCGCATCGGTCCGGGTGAGCAGGAAGATCCAGTCGGCCCTCTCCGCCCACGACGTCCACAGCTTCTGGCCGTTGAGCACCCACGTGTCGCCGACCAGCTCGGCCCGCAGCGAGAGGTTCGCCAGGTCGGAGCCGGCCGACGGCTCGGAGAAGCCCTGGCACCAGTGGTCGTCGCCCGAGAGGATGCGGGGGAGGAACCGCTGCTTCTGCTCCTCGGTGCCCCACCGCAACAGCGTGTTGCCCAGCATCTTCATGCCGAATCGGTCCCAGACGCTGACATCGGGGAGCCCGGCCTTGACCAGCTCCTCGGCGAGGATGACCTGTTCGTTCTGGCTGAGGCCGCGGCCGCCGTACTGGGTCGGCCAGGTGACCGCCAGCAGGCCGGCCTCGTAGAGCTTGCGGCGGAACTGCTCGGTGAACGCCTCGAAGGCGTGCTCGTCGAGGGCCCCGGAGCCCTTCCAGCCGGGCGGCAGGTTGGCGGCGAGGAAGTCGCGCACCTCGGTCCGGAACGGCTCGACGGTGGTCGGTGTCGCCGTGCCGGTCATGACAGCAGGATCCGCTCTCGGTCCCAGCCCCGCAGGGTCAGGATCTCCTTCATGGTCGGCGCCGTGATCTCGGCCACGTTGCGGTCGACCTCGAGCGGCCAGCCGCACGCGCCCACGGCGGCCCGCACCCGCTCGTCGAGCGATCCCTCGCCGGCGATGACCGCGGCCAGCTGCAGCTCGCCGTCACGCTTGCGCAGGATGCCCAGGTCGGTGCAGACCGTGGCCACCTTGTCGCCGGGGCTGGTGACGAACGCGCACCGTTCGACCAGCCGGCGGGGCGACGCCACCAGCGCCAAGACCGTCTCGTCGCAGCCACCGGCCACGTCGGCGCCTCCGCCGGAACCGGCCAGGAACGACGTGCCGGGGATGATCGTGGAGTTGATGTTGCCGCGACGATCGACCTCGGCGCCGCTCATGCAGCCGATCGTCACCGTGCCCGGGCCGCCCACCACCGTGCCCAGGATCGTCGAGCAGTCGCTCAGCATCTCGGCGCCGGGGAAGACGCGATGGTTGAAGATGAAGGGATCGGCAGGGGTGGGCTGGTAGCCCCACATGCCCATCTCGGCGGTCAGGCGCACCTCCGTGCCCTCCTGGCGCGCCAGTCCGGCGCCGGCCCACGACGCCAGGTTGGAGATCCCGGCGCCGGCGAGGATGGCGTGGGCGCCGAGGGCGATCACCCGGTCGCTCAGCTCTCGAGCGCAGATCGCTGCCGCGATCTCCTGCTTGGTGATCGGCGCGTCCTCGTCGATCGGCTGGGCGCTGTCGTCCTCGCGCCACGAGTCGGCCTCGCCCCGTCGCAGCAACCACTGGAGATGGTCGGCGCCGAGCTTGTCGTTCCAGGTCTGCTGATCAGGGACCTCGAGCACCCATTCCTTGATCCAGGCGTCGTAGTCGGCCCGGCTGTGCCTGGCGATCTCGTTCCAGAAGGGGATGTCCTCGCCGTAGCCCTGCGACGGCAGGTCACCGGCATAGACGCCGCCGGGGTGGGCCCCGAACGGGGCCTCCACCACTGCGAGCACGCGGTGGGCGGGCAGCTTCACCGACGCGTTCCACGGCGACAGGTCGTCGACGACCTTGTCGACGGTGACGATGGCGCCGCGCCGGGCGCCCCAGCCCGCCCACAGCCCCTCCATCAGCGGGCCGGTGAGCGCCACGTTGCCGTGCACATCGGCGACGGGGGCGTGCAGGAGGAACACGTCGGTCCCCATCGGCGCCACCAGTCCGACCTCGCCGAACGGCGTGTCGACCGACGTGTAGGCGTCATTGCCCGCCATGTCCGTGCCCCGGAGCGATGCTGTGACCGACGCCGGAAGGCCGCGGGCGGCGGCCTCGTTGCGTTGCTGGTAGGTCAGGATCGACCAGTGCTCGATGTCGATCTCGGCGTCGCCCACTGCTCGGGCGTAGATCGGGTTCGGGCCGCCGGTGGGGAAGCCGTCGCCGGCGTAGGCGGTCGTGAGCTTGCGGAGCAGCTTGCCGTGGAGGAAGAGGGTGCCGAGGTTGCCGCACGACAGGAACTGGAGCTCGAACTGTGGATCGGTTCCCCAGAACTGGCGGCAGACCTCGCGGGCCACCGCGCTCCATCGGCTGTGGCCGTAGAAGATCTGGAGCGAGTCGCCCGGGCGGACGTGCTTCTCGACCGCGTCGGCGAGGCTCAGATGCTCCAACGAGCGCTACTCGCTGGTCGGGCCGGTGAAGGTGGCGTCGCGGCGGTCGCGGGTGGCGGCCAACCCCTCGGCCGCATCGGGGCCGCCGAAGCCGTAGAACTCGATGGCAACCGACGCGTCGAAGGTCGGGCCCATCATCCGGTACCAGTTGTTGAGTGACCACTTGGTCCATCGCAGCGCGCTCTGGGCACCGGCCGCCAGGGTGCGAGCGACCTCCCGGGCCGTGTCGAGCACCTGGTCGTCCTCGGCGCACATCGAGACCAGGCCGATGCGCTCGGCCTCCTCGCCGCTGAGGTTGGCATTGGTGAGGAGGTAGTACTTGGCCTTGGCCATGCCGCACAGCAACGGCCAGCAGATGGCGGCGTGGTCGCCGGCAGCGACCCCGATCTTGGTGTGGCCGTCGATGATGCGAGCGGTCTTGGCGGCCACCGACACGTCGGCCAGCATGGCCACGACGAGGCCGGCGCCGACGGCGGGCCCATGAATGCTCGACACGATGGGCTTCGAGCAGTTGATGACGTTGTAGACGATGTCGCGGGCTTCGCGCATGACCCGAGTGCGCACCGCGTAGTCGGTGGTGAGGTCGTGCAGCAGCTCGAAGCTGCCACCGGCGGAGAAGCCCTTTCCCTCGCCGCGTATGAGCGCGACCCGCGTCTCGGGATCCTTGTCGACGGCGAGCCAGACGTCCGCCAGGTCGCGGTGCCCGTCGTGGCTCACCGCGTTGAGGCCGGGGCCGTCGAGGACGATCTCCAGCACCCCGTCGTCGAGCCGGTCGAAGCGCAGGCTGGGGAACTCGGCGTACCGATCGGTCATGGCGCGGACAGGCCCATGGCGGCGACGCCGGTCTGGGCCAGATCGATGTCCTCCTCGCCGGTGCGGCCGCTCACGCCGATGGCGCCCACCACCTGGCGGTCGACCCGGATGCACACACCGCCGCCAGCGAACACCAGCTTGGGATCGCCGAGGTTGCCGAACTCGAACCCGATCCCGCGCATGCGTTCGGCGAAGGCGGCCGAGTCAGCGCCCATGCGGGCTGCCGTGTAGGCCTTCCGCATGGCCATGTCCCGGGGCAGGTAGCCGGACCCGTCCATGCGAGCGAGCGCAATGGCCTCACCTTCCGCGTCGACCACGACCACCGTGATCGCCCGTCCCGCCTCGGCGGTTGCCTTCTCCAGCACCGCGTCGATTGCCTTGCGGGCGTCGTCGAGGTCGATCTGCTTCTTCTCGTACATGGGGCAGGAGTCTGCCCGCGCCGGCGCCTAGATGCGCTCGATGATGGTGCCGGTGCCGAGGCCGCCGCCGCAGCACATCGAGACGAGGCCGTAGCGGCCCCCGGTGCGCTCGAGCTCGTTGAGGGCCTTGGTGATGAGGATGGTGCCGGTGCCGCCGAGCGGGTGGCCGAGGGCGATGGCGCCGCCATTGGGATTGACCTTGTCGATGTCGACGTCGAGCTCCTTGCGCCACGCCAGCACCACGGACGCGAAGGCCTCGTTGACCTCGAAGACGTCGATGTCGCCCAGCGACAGGCCGGAGCGCTCGAGCAGGAGGCGGGTGGCGGGCATCGGGCCGGTGAGCATGAGCTCGGGATCGGAACCGGCGAGCACCGAGTCGACGAGACGGGCTCGGGGCGTGAGCCCGAGCTCGTCGGCCTTCGCTGCCGTCATGAGCAGTGCGGCGCCGGCGCCGTCGGAGACCTGTGACGAGGTTCCGGCGGTGTGGAGGGAGGGCCTGTCGGACTCGCGGGGGTTGGTGCGGAGCTTGGCCAGCCCTTCGAGGGTGGTCTCCCGCAGCCCCTCGTCGCGGTCGAAGGTCTTGGTGCCGACCACCGCGCCCTTGTCGTCGAGCACCGGCGCCTCGACCGGGATGATCTGGCCGTCGAACCGGCCCTCGGCCCAGGCCGCGGCGGCCAGGTCCTGCGAGCGCTTGCCGAAGGCGTCGAGCTCATCGCGGCTGAGGCCCCACGACTCGGCGATGCGGTCGGCCCCCTCGAACTGCACGGTCGGCTCGTAGACCTCGGGATAGCGGCCGCCGCGGGGCTGGCCGAAGTCGGGCTCCTCCGGCGCGTTCGAGCCCATCGGGATGCGGCTCATCCCCTCGACGCCGCAGGCGACGGCGATGTCGACCAGGCCACTCCCGATCATGGCGTGGCAGAGGGTCACGGCCTCCTGGGACGAGCCGCACTGGTTGTTGACGGTGACCGCCGGGACCTCGAGCGGCAGCCCGGCCATCAGCCAGGCGTTGCGGATCACGTTGCCCGACTGGTCGCCGATCTGGATGACGTTGCCGCCGACGACGTGGCCGACCGACCCAGGGTCGACTCCCGGGTTGCGGGCGAGCAGGCCGTTGAGCACCTGGACCAGGATCTCCCGCGACGGCATCGTCGAGAGGGCGCCGTTCCGCCGGCCCACCGCCGATCGCACCGTGTCGACGATCACCACGTCGTTCTTGGAACCAGCCATCCCCATGTCCTCCCTCGGTCGGCGAGCCAACGGTAGCGGCGAGCCACCTCCCGAGGCTCGGTCAGAGCTTGGGCATGAACTCCGGGATGCCGGTGTCGCGGTCCTTGAACAGCTCGCCGCGCAGCGACTCGATGCGGTCGATGCTCCAGTCCTTGCCGTCGGCGTCGATCTGGGTGACCGGGTGCCAGCCCTGCACCACTTGGATGCGCCTGCCGTTCACGGCGAAGACCTGGCCGTTGACGTCCTTGGCCAGATCGGTGCAGAGCCAGACCACCAACGGGGAGATCTGGTGCGGGCCCCGCGCGTCGTAGGTGCCGGGCGGCGGTGCCTCCTGGTCGCCGGTGATGGTGGCGAGCAGTCGGGTCTGGGCGGCGGGGGCGACGGCGTTGGAGCGAACGCCGATGCGCTCGAGGTCGCGGGCCATGGTGATGGTCAGGGCGGCGATGCCCATCTTGGCCGACGCGTAGTTGGCCTGGCCGAAGTTGCCGTAGAGGCCGGCTTCCGACGAGGTGTTGACGATCACGCCGTTCACCAGCTCGCCGGTCTTCTTGTTGAGGTCCTTCCAGTACGCAGCAGCATGGCGGGAAGGGCCGAAGCTGCCCTTGAGGACGACCGCGACCACGGCGTCGAACTCCTCCTCCGACATGTTGAAGGTCATGCGGTCGCGGAGGATCCCGGCGTTGTTGACGAGGATGTCGAGCCGCCCGAAGGTGTCGACCGTCTGGGCGACCAGCTCCTCGGCCGCCTTCCAGTCGGCGACGTTGGCGCCGTTCACCGCGGCCCGCACGCCCAGGGCCCGCACCTCTTCGGCGACCTCCTGGGCCGGTGTGAGGTCATGGCCCTC
>Ga0136846_1237205_pt1 | contig 16011 bp, 16 predicted proteins | sample HopSoiMetagenom2_FD_96841 | JGI IMG/M metagenome (GOLD analysis project Ga0136846, IMG submission 96841) | Grasslands soil microbial communities from Hopland, California, USA - 2 Assembly 2016 (version 4) | ecosystem: Environmental > Terrestrial > Soil > Grasslands | place: USA: Hopland... | reverse complement strand
GCTTGGCCGGCCTCCATATCAGGAACCGATAGCGTGATCCGCAGCACCCTTTGCGTATCGACCGCATCGACATGCTCGATCAGGCGATCCCGCTGCGCGATCAGGCCCAGCAAACGGCTGAGAACTTGCGGACAACGATCGGCGGTGATGGCGAAGACACTGCGTGGCGCGGCCATCGCCTCCGGAACCGATAAACCGGCCATCATCACTAGGCTGCAAGCGCCGCGGTCTGGGTGCCGGCAATGATCGATCGCGCGAGCCGGTCGGCCGCTTCATGCGGCGCCAGACGGTTTGCGGCGGCCAGATCGAGCACCTCGGCCAATCGTGCCCCGATCGCCTCCACTCGCCCGCGCGCATCGTCTTCGCTCCAGTGGAGATATTCCGCGGCAACGTTGATGATGCCACCGGCATTCACGAGATAATCGGGTGCGTAGAGGATGTCGCGCGCCGCCAGTTCATTCCCCTGACGTGGCGTTGCCAGCTGATTGTTCGCCGCACCGCACACGACCTTCGCCCGCAGGCGCCGGACCGTCGCCTTGTCGAGCACGGCGCCCAGCGCGCACGGCGCGAAAACATCGGCTTCCGCGTCGATCAAGGCAGTCGACGTCACCACCTGTGCGCCGAACAACGCCGCAGCTCGCTCCGCTACCTCATGGCGCAGTTCGGAGACGATCAGCCGCGCACCGCTCTGGTGGAGCAAGCCGCACAATGCGAAACCGACATGGCCGAGGCCCTGGACCGCGACGGTCACATCGCCAAGGTCGGCGCCGAGACGTCGTTTCACCGCGAGCCGCATCGCGCCCAACACACCACGCGCGGTCCAGGGCGAGGGATCGCCGCCCGCTGCCCCTTGCCTGGCTGGAAGACCCGCGACGTGGCCGGTGTTTTCGGCAACGCGCAGCATGTCCTCGACCGACGTTCCGACATCTTCGGCGGTGACATAGCGGCCGTCGAGCGATGCCACCGCACGGCCGAACGCGCGAAACAGCGCGGCGCGATCGAACCCTCGCGCCGGTTCCCGGATCACGGCTTTGCCACCGCCGAGCGGAAGGCCGGCCAAGGCATTCTTGTAGCTCATCCCTTCGGCGAGCCGCAGCGCATCGACCGACGCGTCCGCCTCGGATTCATACCGCCATAGTCGGCATCCTCCAGCAGCAGGACCGAGCTTGGTCGAATGAAGGACGATCAACCCACGAAGGCCGCTTTCGGGATCGTCGAGCCTGACCAATTCCTCGGGCGGCATGGAGTGCGATGTGCGATCGAAGACCACTAATTATTCCTCGGCTGTTGTGCGGGAAGAATATGGCTTCTGCCGGGAATGATCTGACCTTTCTTTTGATGCATCTGGGCATATTGCGTGATATCTGACCGTTCTTGGGTCGATATGGGGATAAATCTTGCGGGACGATCTCGATGCCTATGAACGAAAGATCCTTCAGGTCCTGCAAAACGACGCGTCACTCTCGACGGCCGCCGTCGCCGAAGCCGTCGGCTTGTCGGCATCTCCGTGCTGGCGTCGCATCGACCGGCTCGAGCGGGACGGGTTCATCAAGGCGCGCGTCGCGATCGTCGAACGCCGCAAGGTCGGGCTCAACGCGCAGATATTCGCGCAAGTGAAGCTCAACGCCCATGGTCGCGCCAATCTCGACGAATTCGCCGCCGAGATCCGGAAATTTCCGGAAGTGCTCGAATGCCATGTTCTGATGGGATCGGTGGACTTCATGCTGCGCGTGGTGGCGGCGGACATCGAAGCCTATGAACGCTTCTTTTTCGAGAAGTTGTCGCGACTGCCCGGCGTGCAGGAGATCAATTCGACGGTCGCGCTTTCGGAGATCAAATCGACCACCGCCCTTCCTATTTGAGGGTCGATATCGGCAACGGGCATGACCTGCGCATCAGGATGGATCGCTCGATGGCCGGATTGCATCATGCCGCAACCGTCATTCGTCCGGCCAATATAGTTTCCGGGGATTGTCGATCAGGAGCTTGCGCTGCAAATCGGACGTGGGAGCGATACGGGGGATCACGTCCACCAGCGCTCCATCATCGGGAATCGCGTCCTGCATGTTGGGGTGCGGCCAATCGGTCCCCCACAGGGCACGGTCGGGATAATCGGCAACCAGCGGCCCGACCGCACGGGCAAAGTCTTCCCACGGCGGTCCCGCGCTATCGAGCCTGTCCGGGCATGTCGCCTTGAAATGAATATCCTCGCGGCTTTCCAGCAAGCGACGAAAAGCGCGCATATCGGCGCCGTCCGGTCCCTGGCTCACATCGGGGCGGCCCATATGGTCGATGACCAGCGGCACCGGGATAGCGTCCAGGAAGGGTCGAAGCTCCGCCAGGATGTCGGCCTCGAAATAAACCACGACATGCCAACCGATGGGCAAGCGTGCGGCAACATCCAGGAAAAGATCCTTGGGCGCGTCATCGACCAGCCGTTTGAGGAAATTGAATCGGATGCCGCGGATGCCGCCGTCATGCAGACGCGCCAGCTCTGCGTCCGAAATCGCCGGATCGACGACGGCGACGCCGCGCGCCCTACCGCCAGATTTTGCGATCGCGTCGAGCGTGGCGGCATTGTCGGTGCCGTGACAACTCGCCTGCACGATGACGTTGCGATCGAAGCCGAGCCGGTCGCGCAACGCGAACAGCATGTCCGGTCCGGCATCCTGCGGCAGATATTTGGCCTTGGCGCTGAACGGAAAGTCGGCCGCCGGTCCGAACACATGGCAATGCGCATCGATTGCCCCCTGTGGCGGCACGAAATGCGGTGCGGACGGCGTCTCGCTCCAACTGCGAATGCGTCCATCGGCGTCGATACTCATGCGAACACTATCCCATCCATCAACTTGCGCGCGGTCCGCAGCAACGCGGCGGTCGCGACCCGACCGTCATCGTCCAGCGTCAGCACGCAGCTCATTTCGCCGGTCGGATGCTCGACCGACATCGTCTTGACGGCGCCATCCGGGATCACCGCGACGGCTGCCGCTGGCGAACCCTCGATCAGGCAGGCGGTGGCGACGCTGACCGCGCCGAGCACGCCTATCGTCGCATGTGCGCGGTGCGGGATGAAGCTCCGCACCGTTATCGCTCCGCCGGCTTTTGGTGCAGCGACCAACATCATCTTGGGCACCGACTTCTCGGTCACGTCGCCCAGGTTCATCAGGGGCCCAGCCTTCAGCCGGATCGCCTCGATCCGCGCCTTCAATGCCGCGTCATCGTCGAGCGTATCGCGATCCTCATAGCCCGTAACGCCGACATCCTCGGCCCGGAACACCACGCACGGCATGCCATTGTCGATCAGCGTGCAGCGGATTCCCTCGATCTCATCGGCCGTATTGCCGGTCGGCAGGAGCGCCCCGCATGACGACCCCGCGGTATCGCGGAATTCCAGCGGGACCGGTGCGGCAGTACCGGGAACGCCATCGATCCGCGCCTCGCCCTGATAAGTCGGGACACCACCGGGCGTCCGGATGGTCGCGACCGCGATCTGGCCGGTATTCTCCATGAAAATCGCGACTGGCGTCTCGTCGCCGGTCGCCGCGACCAGCCCGCGTTCGATCGCGAAAGGACCAATGCCGGCGAGGATATTGCCGCAATTCTGTGCGTCGGTGACGATCGCCTGATCGACGAACACCTGAAGAAACAGATAGTCGACATCGACGCCGTCGCGCGCGGACTTGCCGACCACCGCGACTTTCGACGTCAGCGGATCGGCGCCTCCCATGCCGTCGATCTGGCGCGGGTCGGGCGAGCCCATCACCCTGAGCAGGAAGGCATCGCGCTCGGCGATGGCGGTCGGCAAATCGTCCTTCAGGAAATACCCGCCCTTTGACGTGCCGCCGCGCATCCACATGCAGCGGACGCCATGCGTGGTTTCACTCATAACGCAGGCCCATCGCTTCGAGCTTGCCGCGCATGTCGTAGATATCGAGCCCGAGTTCGCCCGCAGCGAGCCGCCGGCGCTTCGACTCCTCGGCGGCCTCGCGTGCCTGCGCCTTTTCGAGCACAGCCGCCGCCTCGGCGCGCTTGACGACGCAGACACCGTCATCGTCCGCGACGATGACGTCGCCCGGGTCGATGGCCGCGCCCGCGCAGACGATCGGCACGTTGACCGATCCCAGGGTCGCCTTGACCGTTCCCTGCGCGAACACCGCCTTCGACCAGACCGGAAAATTCATCCGGGTGAGATCGCGAACGTCGCGGACGCCGGCATCGATCACCAGCCCGCGGCACCCGCGTGCCATCGCCGACGTCGCCAGGAGATCCCCGAAATAGCCGTCTTCGCACGGGCTGGTCGGAGCGAGCACCAGGATGTCGCCCTGTTGCAATTGCTCGATCGCGACATGCACCATCCAATTGTCGCCGGGGGGTGCCGAGATCGTGACCGCCGACCCGGCGATCCGTGCGTTGGGATAGATCGGTCGCATTCGGCTGGCGAGCAATCCTATCCGCCCCTGCGCCTCGTGCACCGTGGCGACCCCGGCATGACCGAGCCCGTCGATCACCGACGCCGCCGCCCTATCGATGTTGCGCACCACGCGACCGCCCATCACATCTCTCCGCTCAATCCGTCCGCGATCGCTAGAGAAGCATGGCAATGGACGGCATTCACAATTACCGACCGGCGATAAGATTTTGCTATAAGAGCACGCGATGGCCGAGCCGTTCGATCTCAATCTTCGACACTTGCGTGCCGTTTCGGCGATCGTTCGGCACGGCAGCATGAGTCGCGCCGCGGACACCGTGAATCTGTCGCAGCCGGCCCTTACCCAGGGTCTCGCCAAGCTCGAGAAGCAATTGGCCACCGCTTTATTCGAGCGACATTCCGACGGCATGGTCGCGACGCCCGAAGGACTTATGGCGAGCGACCGCGCCGATGCGGCACTCGACCATCTCGCCACGGCGGCTCGCGCGACGGCTCGCGGCGGCGCGCGTGGTTTCGCGCGACCCGAGATGCTGATGACCGCGACCCAGCTGCGCGCTTTTCTGGCCGTCGCCGATGCCGGCAGCTTCGTCGGCGCGGCGACCGATACCGGCCTGTCTCAACCGGCGATCCATCGCGCGGTCCGCGATCTCGAACATCTCTGCGCGACTGCTTTGGTCGAGCGCCGCGGACGCGGCATCGCCCTGTCCCCGACCGGCCTGCGCCTGGCCCGCGGCGTCCGGCTCGCCCGGGGCGAATTGGCCGCCTTGATCGCCGACGTGATCGCCGAACCGGCGGGTAGCGGCAGTCTGGTGATAGGCGCGATGCCATTGTGTCGCGCCCTCATCCTGCCGGCGGCGCTTGCACGCTTCACTCGCGAGCGGCCCGGCACGATGATCAACGTGGTCGAGGGATCGTGGCGCGAACTGGTCGATCCGCTGCGCGACGGCTCGCTCGATCTGATGATTGGGGCATTACGCGATTCCGCGCCGCCCGATTGCGTCCAGGCGCCACTGATGACCGATCGCCTCACGGTGGTGGGCCGCGCCGGCCACCCGCTCGCAACCATCGACAGGCCGACGCTCGATCAATTAGCGAGTTACCCCTGGATCGTCGGCCAACACGGCACGCCGCTTCGCGTGCAATGGGAAAAACTGTTCGCCGGACATGCCCGCCCGCCGGCGCCGATCGAGTGCGGATCGGTGATGGTCATTCGCGGCATCCTGGCCGATGGCGATTTCCTGACATTGCTGTCGCCCGACCAGGTCGCGCTGGAAATCGAACGCGGACTGCTGGCGACGATCGGGCCGCGGCTCGATCACAGCACGCGGACGATCGGCGTGACGATCCGCGAGCGCTGGCGCCCGACCGCGCCGCAAGCCTATTTTCTCGACCTCCTGCGCGACGTGACCGCGCGCGAAGTCCATTGATCGGACTTCAGGAAATCCAATAGCTATCCCGACAAACCAATTAGGGTTCTGCACGGCGCGCAGGCTAGCCCAGGAGACATGAACGGAGATGTCGCCTTTATAGGCTTTGGCGAGGCAGCGCAGGCGTTCGCGGAGGCGCGCAGCACCGACGGCGACGCTCCCCGCGCCTATGACATCAAGACCGACGATGAGGCGACCCGCGATGCGAAACGCGCCGATTATGCGCGTAGCGGCGTGCGGGGTTGCGACATCCCCGGCGAAGCGCTTGCCGGCGCATCGGCGGTGCTAAGTCTGGTGACCGCGGACCAGGCGTTGCCCGCGGCCCGGCGCTGCGCCGGCTTGCTCGACGCCGATGCGCTGTGGCTCGACATGAACAGCGTCGCCCCCGACACCAAGCGTGCCGCGGCCGCAATGGTCGAGGAGGCTGGTGGGCGCTATCTCGATGTGGCGGTTATGGCGCCGGTCCATCCCGCGCGTTGCGCGGTGCCGTTGCTGCTGAGCGGCCGCGCCGCATCGGCGGGCGCCGAAATGCTCGCAGCGATCGGCTTTTCCAATATCCGCGTGGTCGGCGACCGGATCGGTATGGCATCGGCGATCAAGATGATCCGCTCGGTGATGGTCAAGGGGCTCGAGGCGTTGACCACCGAATGCGTGCTCGCGGCCGATGCGGCAGGCGTGCGCGACGAGGTACTCGCGTCGCTCGATGCCAGCTGGCCGGGCGCCGATTGGACGGCGAAGGCGGACTATAATCTCGACCGGATGATGGTCCACGGCCTGCGTCGCGCCGCGGAGATGGAGGAAGCGATCAAGACGCTCGATGCGCTCGGCACCGGCTCGGCGTGCACGCGCGCCACCGTCGAGCGGCAACACGCGATCGGCCAGCTTCATATCGCGCCGCCCGATGGCCTCGAAGCCAAGCTTTCCACCCTCGCGCCGTTTGTGACCATGCCCCGGGATTGCGCCGCATGAGCCTCATCATCGATTGCCACGGCCATTATACGACCGTCCCCGCCGGCCATTCCGACTGGCGCGACGCGCAAAAGGCGGCGTTCAAGGCAGGTGAGGCGCCGCCGCCTTATCCGATCCTCTCGGACGACGAGATCCGCGAGAGCCTCGAAGAGAATCAGATCCGCCTGATCCGCGAACGCGGCGCGGACATGACGATCTTTTCCCCGCGCGCCTCTGCGATGGCGCCGCATGTCGGGGACGAGGGCGTCGCCAAGGCATGGGCGCGGGTCAACAACGATTTGATCAAGCGCTGCGTCGATCTTTACCCCGAGATCTTTGCCGGCGTTTGCATGCTGCCGCAGAACCCCAAGGCCGATCTGACCGGATCGATCGAGGAACTCGATCGCTGTGTCAGCGAACTCGGTTTCATCGGTTGCAACCTCAACCCCGACCCGGGCGGCGGCCACTTTACCGCCCCGCCGCTAACCGACCGCTTCTGGTATCCGTTCTACGAGAAGATGGTCGAACTCGACGTGCCCGCGATGATCCACGTCTCGGGCTCGTGCAATCCGGGCCTGCACGCGACCGGCGCCTATTACATTGCTGCCGACACGATCGCGTTCATGCAACTGATCGAAGGCGACTTGTTCGCCGATTTCCCGACGCTCAGGTTCATCATCCCGCATGGCGGCGGGGCGGTGCCCTATCATTGGGGGCGCTATCGCGGGCTGGCCGACATGTTGAAGAAACCGGCGCTGGCCGATTATGTCATGAACAACGTGTTCTTCGACACCTGCGTCTATCACCAGCCGGGGGTCGACCTGCTGGCCAAGGTGATCGACAGCAAGAACATCCTGTTCGGCAGCGAGATGGTCGGCGCGGTGCGCGGCATCGACCCCGAGACCGGACACTATTTCGACGACACCAAGCGCTATATCGATGCGCTCGATATCGACGATGCGACGCGCCGCGCCCTCTTCGAAGGCAATGCCCGCCGCGTCTTCCCCCGTCTCGACCGGCAATTGAAGGCGCGGGGGTTATGACCAGCTGGATCACCAACGCCTGGTATGTCGCGGGTTGGGACGCCGAAATCGACAGCGCCCCATTGGCGCGCACGATCTGCGGCGTGCCGATGCTATTCTATCGCAAGCTCGACCGGACGGTCGTGGCGATGCGCGACGCCTGCCCGCATCGCATGTTGCCGCTGTCCCTGGGGATGCGCGAAGGCGATTCGATCCGCTGCAAATATCACGGGTTGAAGCTCGGAGCCGATGGCGTGGCCGAGGAGATGCCGCTCAAGTCCGATGCGGTGAACCGTCGCATCTGTGTCGAGACCTATGCCGTCTGCGAGCGCCATCGTTTCGTCTGGGTATGGATTGGCGACCGGGACAAGGCCGATCCCGCGCTGATCCCCGATCTATGGCCCTGTTCGACCGCGGGCTGGACCTTCGACGGCGGCTATTATCCGATCGCCTGCGATTATCGGCTGATGATCGACAACCTCATGGACCTGACGCACGAAACGCATGTCCATTCGGGATCTATCGGCCAACCCGAGCTGATGGAAGCGCCGCTCGAGACGCGGGTCGAAGGTGATCGCGTCTATGTCTCGCGCTGGATGCCCGGGGTCGATGCTCCCCCCTTCTGGCGCGGGGCGCTGAAGCTCGGCGGGGCAGTCGACCGCTGGCAGATCTGCGAATTCCTGCCGCCGTCAGTGGTGATGATCGACGTCGGCGTGGCCCCGGTCGAAGCCGGCGCGACGCTCGAGCGGCACGACCAGGGCGTACGCGGCATCGTCGTCGATTGCATGACGCCCGAAAGCGAGACCAGCATGCACTATTTCTGGGGCATGGCGCGCAGCTTCGACATCGCCGACACCGGCTTCACCGCGCGGTTCAAACGCGCGCAGGGCGGCGTGTTCGCCGAAGATGCCGAGATATTGGAAGCGCAGCAGCGTGCGATCCTGGCCAACCCCGATTTGAAGCTCAACGCCTATAATATCGACCAGGGCGGGGTCCGCGCGCGCCAGGTAATCGCCCGACTGATGCGGCAACAGACCATGGAGCCGGCGCAATGACCGCCCCACGCGACATCCATTCTTATCTGGCCGAATTCGAGGACATTCCCGGCACCCGCATATTCACCGCGGCGCGTGCGCGACAGGGTTATCACCTCAACCAGTTCGCGATGAGTCTGATGAAAGCGGACAACCGCGAGCGCTGGAAGGCCGACGAACGCGGCTATCTCGACGAATGGCCGCTCACCGACGACCAGAAACAAGCGGTGCTGGCGCGCGACTATAATCGCCTGCTCGATCTCGGCGGCAACATCTACTTCCTGTCCAAGATCTTTTCGACCGACGGCAAGAGCTTCGTCCAGGCGGTGTCGACCATGACCGGCATGCCGCTCGAAGACTATCAAGCGATGATGCTGGCGGGCGGCCGCTCGCCCGAAGGGCAGCGTTCCAAGAAGGATCCGAAATAATGGCGCGCATCACGGCGGGCGTCGCGAGCAGCCATATCCCGGCGCTGGGCGTCGCCGCGGATCTGAACAAGACGCAGGAAGAATATTGGAGACCCGCCTTCGCCGGTTACGACTGGACCAGACGATGGGAGGCCGAGCAGCAACCCGACGTGGTGATCCTGGTCTATAACGACCATGCCAGCGCGTTCGACATGAAGATCATCCCGACCTTCGCAATCGGCTGTGGTGAGCGCTTCAAGCCCGCCGACGAAGGCTGGGGGCCGCGCCCGGTGCCCGACGTGATCGGTCATCCCGATCTCGCCTGGCATATCGCGCAGAGCCTGATCCTCGACGAATTCGACATGACGATCATCAACGAGATGGATGTCGATCATGGCCTGACGGTGCCGCTGACGATGATGTTCGGCCAACCCGACGCCTGGCCGTGCAGGGTAATCCCGCTCGCGGTCAACGTCGTTACCTATCCTCCGCCATCGGGCAATCGCTGCTGGGCGCTGGGCGAGGCGATCGCCCGCGCGGTCGAGAGCTTTCCGGAAAACCTCAACGTACAGGTCTGGGGTACCGGCGGCATGAGCCACCAGCTCCAGGGACCGCGCGCCGGCCTGATCAACCAGGAATGGGACAATCGCTTCCTCGATCGGCTGGAAGGATCGACCCAGGAACTGCGCCACATCCCCCACATCGAATATCTCCGCGAGACCGGATCCGAGGGGATCGAGATGGTGATGTGGCTGATCATGCGCGGCGCGCTGGGGCAGACCACGCGCATGCTCCACCGCCATTACCACGTGCCCGCGTCGAACACCGCGGTCGGGCACATCGTCCTCGAACCCGTCACCTGAAGGATATCTCATGAAAATCGCGCTCGCCGGTGCCGGCGCCTTTGGCGAAAAACATCTCGACGGCCTGAGGAATATCGACGGGGTCGAGGTGATCTCGTTGGTCGGCCGCCGATTGGAGCCGACACAGGCGATCGCCGCGAAATACGGCATTCCGCACGCGACGACCGAGCTCGCCGAAGCGCTCGAACAGCCGGGCCTCGATGCAGTGATCCTGTGCACGCCGACCCAGATGCACGCCGCGCAGGCGCTGCAATGCCTCGACGCCGGCAAGCACGTCCAGGTCGAAATACCCCTGTGCGACAGTCTGGCCGACGGCGAAGCTGTGCTCAAGAAACAGCAGGAAACCGGGCTGGTCGCGATGGTCGGCCATACCCGCCGCTTCAACCCGAGCCATCAGTACATCCATGACAAGATCGCGGGCGGCGAGCTCAACATCCAACAGATGGACGTTCAAACCTATTTCTTTCGCCGTCAGAACATGAACGCGAAGGGCGAGGCGCGATCCTGGACCGACCATCTGCTATGGCACCACGCCGCCCACACGGTCGACCTGTTCGCCTATCAGGCCGGTCCGATCGTCAAGGCGAATGCGATCGAGGGGCCGATCCATCCCGACCTCGGCATCGCGATGGACATGTCGATCCAGTTGAAGGCCGAAAGCGGCGCGATCTGCACGCTTAGCCTGTCGTTCAACAATGACGGCCCGCTCGGCACCTTCTTCCGGTACATCTGCGACAACGGGACATGGATCGCGCGCTATGACGACCTGGTCACCGGTCGCGAGGAACCGATCGACTTGTCGGGCGTCGCCGTGTCGTCGAACGGAATCGAGTTGCAGGACCGCGAGTTCGTCGCAGCGATCCGCGAAGGGCGCGAACCCAATTCCTCGGTCGCACAAGTCATGCCCTGCTATCGCGTGCTCGACGCGCTCGAAAAGCAGCTCGCGCAGTGACCCAACGGAAGACCCAGGTCGCGATCATCGGTTCGGGGCCGGCAGGGCTGTTACTGGGGCATCTGCTGCGCGCCGAGGGGATCGACTGCGTCATCATCGAGCGCCAGGCCCGCGACTATGTCGAAAGCCGCATTCGTGCCGGCGTGCTCGAAACGGTGACGACCGACCTGCTCAAGCGGCTGGGAATAGACGCAGGGCTCAACGAGCAGGGAATGATGGAGGAAGGGTTCAACCTCGCCGATGGCGAACGGCTGATCCGCATCGACATCACCAAGCTGACCGGCAAGCATGTCGTCGTCTATGGCCAAACCGAGCTGACGCGCGACCTGATCGCCGCGGCGCCCGAGCGTGGACTGGACATCGTATTCGAGGCGAAGGATGCGGCGATTCATGACGCCGACAGCGACGCCCCGTACGTCACCTATGCCAAAAACGGCGTATCGCATCGCATCGACTGCGCATTCATCGCCGGCTGCGACGGCTTTCATGGACCGTCGCGCAAGGCGATTCCGGCCGGCAAAGCTCGCGAGTTCGAACGCGAATATCCGTTCGGCTGGCTCGGCATCCTGGCGGACGTGCCGCCTTGCCATCCCGAGCTGATCTATTCGAACGGCGACCGCGGCTTCGCGCTCGCATCGATGCGCTCGCCGACGCGCAGCCGCTATTACATCCAGGTACCACTGAGCGAGCGGCTCGAGGATTGGCCAGAAGACCGGCTGTGGGACGAACTCGAACTTCGCTTCGCCCCGCTCGCCGCCGGAACGGTGACACGCGGGCCCGCGCTCGAAATGTCGATCGCGCCGCTCAGATCCTATGTGTTCGAGACGATGCGCCACGGTCGGCTGTTCCTGGCGGGCGACGCCGCGCACATCGTGCCGCCGACGGGCGCCAAGGGGCTCAACCTCGCGGCCTCGGATGTCGCTTATTTGTCCGACGCGCTGATCGCCTATTTCGGGAACGGCGACGAACACCCGCTCGAAGCCTATGAACGCAAGGCGCTCGCGCGGATCTGGAAGGCCGAACGGTTCAGCTGGTCGCTGACCAAGCTGATGCATCGTTTCCCGGAAGACGGCGCGTTCGAGCGGCGGATGCAAAAGGCCGAACTCGATTATCTGGCGGGATCGCAAGCGATGCAAACCGCCGTCGCCGAGAATTATGTGGGGCTGCCCCTCTAGACGGAGGGCGGCCGTGAGGAGGGGACGATGGCGAACAATCCGCAGGCGGTGATCGACGACCGCCCCATGTCGGGATTCCAGTGGCGCACGGTTGCGATCATGATCGGGTTGAACGCGCTCGATGGGTTCGACGTGCTATCGATCAGCTTCGCGTCGCCCGGTATCGCCAAGGACTGGGGAATCGATCGCGCCGCTCTGGGGATCGTGCTGTCGATGGAATTGATCGGCATGTCGATCGGCTCGTTGCTGCTCGGCAGCATCGCCGACCGGATCGGACGTCGCGCGACGATCCTGTCATGCCTGTGCGTCATGGCCGTGGGAATGCTGCTTGCCGCGTCGTCGACGGGGATCGTCACCTTGTGCGCCTGGCGGGTACTGACCGGGATCGGGATCGGGGGGATGCTGGCGGCGACCAACGCCGCCGTCGCCGAGGCGTCGAACAAGGCGCGGCGCGATCTGGCGGTCGTGCTGATGGCCGGTGGCTATCCGGTCGGCGCGATCGTCGGCGGGTCGATCGCGGCGATGCTGCTCAAGTCGCAATCCTGGCATTCGGTGTTCGTGTTCGGGGCGGTGGCGACGATCGCCTTCATCCCCATCGTCCTGGCCTGGGCGCCTGAATCGGTCTCATTTCTACTCCACCGGCGCGCGCCCGATGCGCTGACGCGGATCAACAAGGTGCTGGGCCGGATGGGGCACCCGTCGGTCGACGCGCTGCCCGATCCGACCCCGTCGCCCGCCGGCATCCCGCTGTCGCGATTGTTTGCGCCGGATCAGCGCGGCACGACCCTGCTGCTCACGATCGCCTATCTCGCGCACATCATGACCTTCTATTTCATCCTCAAATGGATCCCGAAGATCGTGGTCGACATGGGGTTCGCACCGGCCGCCGCGGCAGGAGTGCTGGTCTGGGCGAATATCGGCGGGGCAAGCGGATCGTTGCTGCTCGGGTTGCTGACCGGGCGCGGACGGCTGCTCGGGCTGACGATCGGCGCGATGGCGCTGTCGGCGGTGATGGTCACCATTTTCGGCAGAGGACAGAGCGACCTGACGCAATTGTCGTTGATCGCCGCCACCGCGGGGTTCTTCACCAATGCCGGCGTGGTCGGCCTGTACGCGCTGATCGCGAGGTCGTTCGATACCGGGGTGCGGGCGACGGCGACCGGGTTCGTGATCGGGATCGGCCGCGGCGGCTCGGCGGCGGCACCGGCAGTCGCCGGCTTCCTGTTCGCCGCCGGCTTCGCGCTGGCCGGCGTGTCGGTCGCGATGGCGCTGGGGTCGGTCGTCGCGCTGCTGGCGCTGGTCGCTTTTGCCAGGATGAGGCGGGTTTAGGGACTGCCCTCGGCCCGCCGAAACCAGGTCTGTTCGAACAGCAATTTCGCCGCATCGTCCTTGCAGATCGGCTGCCTGAGCTCGGGCTTGCAGCTATGTTCGGGGTCGCCGTGGACATCGATCGCGATCAGATCGGCGACATCCGCGACACTGCGCATCTCAGCTCTCCGCCAGGATAAGTGCATCGAGCGCGACCGCGCCCTCCCCCTTGGGATAAATGACGACCGGGTTGAGATCGACCTCGCGGATCGCCGGCGTGCCGAGCAGCGCGCGGCCGAGCGTCGCAACAAGCTCGGCAACAGCGTCGACATCGAGCGCCGGGCTGCCGCGCCAGCCATCCAGCAGCGCGCCGCTCTTGAGCTTGCGCAACTCGCTCGCGACTGCCGAAGCGGACAGCCCGGCCGGCAACAGGCGAACGTCTTTCAATATCTCGGCCTGGACGCCGCCGAATCCGACAAGGACGACCGGACCCCATTCGGGATCGTTGCGTGCGCCCACGATCAACTCAACGCCGCGCGCGCCCATCTTCTCGACCAGCACTCCGTCCAGCCGCGCGCCGGGCGCATGAGCGGCAAGATTCGCCTGCAGTTGCAGCCAACCTGCGGCGAGCTCATCGGCGTCGCCGAGCCCGAGCACCACGCCCCCGACATCGCTCTTGTGCGAGAGTTCGCGCGCCTGCGCCTTGAGCACGACTGGGTAGCCGATGCGGTCGGCGATCGCGCGTGCTTCGTCCGCGGTTCGTGCCAGTGCCCCTTGCGGGAAACGCACGCCGGTCGGCGCGAGCGCGGCCTTCGCGGCGTGTTCGGGAATCACCCCGCCGTGCGGCAGGTCGAGCACGATGGGCGCGGCCGTCGTACCGCTCTCGCCGCGCGCCGCGGCCAGTCGGGCGATCGCGCGAAAGGCGCGGTCGGGCGAGGGAAAATAGCAGACGCCGAGGTCGCGCAGCCCGGCGATATACTCGGCCGGTACCGGCGCCCCGTCGTCGAGGCCGGCGAAGATGACCGGTTTTTGCGGCGCCAGCGCGCGTATCGCGGCGATGATCGGCTCGAACTTCAACTTCGACGTCGCGACATCGGTCTGGATGATGCCGAGCACGATGCTGCCATAGGCGTCGTCGGCGAGCAGCGGCGCCAGCGTGCGGCGATAAAGGTCCGGATCGACCAACGCCTGCGCGGTCAGGTCCATCGGGTTGCTGACCGGGATGAAATCGGGGATCGCAGCGCGCAAGGCGGAATAGGTATCGGGAGACGGCGGCGGAAGCGGCAGGCCGATCGCCTCGCACAGATCCAGCGTCAGCGCCTTGAAGGCGCCCGATTCGGTCAGCACCGCGGTACCGCCGCCCTCGATCGAGCCGGCACGGATGGCCAGGTCGACGACGTCGCCGAGTTCCTCCAGCCCATCGACCAGTACGACGCCGGCATGCTCGACCAATGTCTTCATGACTTGCCAGTCGCCCGCCATCGCGCCGGTGTGCGTGGCGGCGGAGTCGCGCGCTGCGCTCGACTTGCCGGGATGAAGCAGGACGATCGTCTTGCCCGCGGCACGGGCCTTTTCGGCCAACGCCAGGAAACGCTTGGGCCGGCGGAACTGCTCGACGATCATCGCGATCACGCGGGTGTGATCGGCATCGATCAGATACTCGACATAATCCTCCGCGCCCGATGCCGCTTCGTTGCCGGTCGAGACCGAGATCGAGATGCCCAGCCCCTTCGACATCAGGGTCGTGCCGAGCACGACCGCCATTGCACCCGATTGCGACACGATGCCGACCCCGGGCCTGTCGCCGAGCCGCTCGGCGGGCGTTTCGACGAAGGTCAGTGCGATCCCGTCGACATAATTGGTCATGCCCAGGCAATTGGGGCCTTCGACCACCATCCCGCTTTGTTCGGCGATCGCCGCGAGCTCGCGTTGCACGGCAAGCCCTTCCTCGCCTCCCTCGGCAAATCCCGCGGCGAAGATCACCACCGCGCCTACTCCACGCGCGGCCAGCCCGCGCACCGTGTCGAGTACCGCGGCGCCGGGAATCGCGAGTACCGCGGCGTCGACATCGTCGGGCAGATCGGCGACGGAGCGCAAGCACGGGCGTCCGGCGAGTTGATCGTGCTTGGGATTGATCAGGTGGATGTCGCCGCCAAAGCCGTGAAGCTCCAGATTGGCGAGCACCTGGTTACCCAGCGCGCCGGCGCGCTCGGATACGCCGAGGATGGCGACCGATCGTGCACGCAACAGCCGGTCGAGCGGACGCACCGTCGGATGCGCGAGTATGTCGGTCGCCATGTCCCTTGCCTCAGGCCGATTGCTTGCTCTTGTCGTACGCGCCCAGCCCCGGCTTGAACGTCTTGTCGTCGATGAACTGCTTGATGCCTTCCTTGCGGCCCTCATTGTCGTAGCTGTTGGCCGCTTCCTGCGCGCGGATCAGGTAATC
>Ga0136846_1222181_pt1 | contig 16011 bp, 7 predicted proteins | sample HopSoiMetagenom2_FD_96841 | JGI IMG/M metagenome (GOLD analysis project Ga0136846, IMG submission 96841) | Grasslands soil microbial communities from Hopland, California, USA - 2 Assembly 2016 (version 4) | ecosystem: Environmental > Terrestrial > Soil > Grasslands | place: USA: Hopland... | reverse complement strand
GGAAGGGAGGCGTAGACCTGCGTGAGAAGGCGCTTGCCGGTGAGACGATCACGTGCGACGAGCTTCGCTGGATCGATCGCGATATGGCGCTTGACCTCCGTGAGCGGTAGGTCGAGCACTTCATCACGACGAGCGTCGCTGGTGGGATTGTTGATCTGAACCACAGCATGTGTCTTGGCTGCCGGTGCATACCGTACCAGTTCAGAGCCGGCGAGGAGGAAGGCGCCTACGCCGTAGACGTAACTGGAGGTGGCAGTGAACTGTCCGGGAGCCGCACCGATGGGCTGAATCGCGCCCAGGCGGCCACTCTCGAAGATATGCTTCACCATCGCGCCCCAGGCGCGCTCGACCACAGGAGCGTACTTGGCGCGAGGAAGAATGCCTTCATTGATGCCCCAGGTCATGGCATAGGTGAAGAAGCCAGAGCCGGAAATCTCATCCTGCTCATAGGCTGTCTGGTCCAGCAGACCCGTGCGCCACAGGCCGCTGGGCTGCTGCAGGCCGGCGATGCGCTCCGCCATCTCCTGGAAGAGCTTCACGTACTGCGCGCGGGAAGGATCGTTCTTCGGTAGTGCCTTCAGCACATTGGCGGTGCCTGCGAGCACCCAGCCATTTCCGCGGCTCCAGAAGAGCTTCTTGCCATTTGCTTCCTTCTTGTTCAGGAAGTTGCCGTCGCGGAAGAAGAGACGTTCCTCGCGATCGTAGAGATGCTCTTCGGTAAGCTTCCACTCCTGGTTCATCTTGTCGATGTAACGATGGTCTCCGGTGATTGCAGACATGCGTGCCAGGGCAGGAGGAGCCATGAAGAGAGCGTCGCACCACCACCAGAGATCCTTTGCCGGATCGGCAGGACGCTGTAGCAGGCGATCGAAGGTGGCGCGGGCATCGGCGATGCGCTTCGGATCCGCATGTTCCTGGTAGAGCAGCTCATACGATTGCGCGATCACTTCGTCGTCAGCATGGAACTGGCGGTTGGCCCAGAGCTTCCACTGAAACTGGTTGAATAGCGTTACCAGGCGGTCGTGATATTTGGCATCGCCAGTGATATCTGTGGTCGCGAGCAGGCCAAGGTAGAGCGGACCGTAGGTCCAGTCCTGGTTGTACTTGCTCTCGGAGTAAGAGAGCTGCCAGTCAGCAACCTTGCGCATCGCTTTCTGAATTGCGGGCCGTGTTACAGCACCGGAAAGGTCCGTTGCCAGCGGTCCGGCATCGGGAATGGTATCGCCTGCAGCGGCAGAGATCGCAGGGCCGGTCATGGGTTTCTCCTGCGCTGTCAGCGAGGTGCACAGTGTCGCTGCAAGCAGGGGGGCTGCGAGCAGGGTCGCAGCGGCTTTATTGAGATGCATCAATGTGTGTTCTCCAGTGTGAGAAATGCGGGTTCAATACCTTCAGCATGAACTGATGCGACGACCGTACCGGTACGCCGCAGACTGATCTCTGCGCGGCCGTTATAAAGCTGGACGACACGCGATCCGTTGGGCGTTCCAAGGTTATCAATCAGGGCACCACTACCGGCAAGTGAAAAACGAACGACAGCACGAGAGTCGAGGCAGGAAACTCCGGTTGCATCCAGCATACGGGCCTCGATAGTCACGCGATCGGGCCCGCTTTGTACGGTGTGCAGCGCCAGCTTCGCGGGTTTTGACCACGGGGCGGTCTGATACTGGAAGCGGATGGTGTCGCTCACCGTTGAGGAGCCACTCTTCGCGACAGCGCGAAGCTCATTCTCTCCTTCGCGGAAGGCGAGGTCCCAGCGAAGACCACTGCAGGGAAAATCTCCTGTCGTACGTTTCTTCGCACCGACGGATTTACCGTTGAGCCACAACTCCACCTCGGCACAGTTGGAATAGATGCGGACCATTCGCTCCTGTCCCGCCTTGCCCCAGCGTACGGGCCAGTTGTGCCCATAGATGCGAACCATCGGCTCTTTCGTCCAGTAGGACTGGAAGACGTAATAGCCCTCCTTGGGAGTGAGGTCGCGGGTGGTGACACCCTTCTGGTTGACACGAGGCACGGGATTATCGACGCGCAGCGGCGTTGTGAAGTCCTTGAAGACCCACTGCGCGGTTCCGGTAAGCCAGGGCAACGACTCCTGCGTCTGCAGATACCAGTCGAAGAGGTCGCAGGCGTAGGTCTCGCTCCACTCGCCATCGCGCGACATGCGCGGAGCACCTCCGCTGAGTTTGTAATCGAAGCCCTTCTCGGCGGTGCCGCGGCCGGTAAGGATGTGCGCCAGCATGGGATCGGGATCTTCCGCATGCCGGCCTGCATGGCTGTCTGCGCCCCACTCGGCGTGAAAGAAGAAGGGAGTTGCGGTCCGAGCCTTCTCCAGCGCCTCGCGATATTCGACGTAGCTGCCGCTGTACCATCCGGCCCAGATCGACGGCGAGTAGACGTCGGGAATATCCTTCGCGAAGTCGCAACGACGGAAAGATGTGAGACGTGACGGATCTTGCTTGTGCGCGAGGTCACGAAGCTCGGTCATGTACGCGCGAATCTGAGCGCGATCGTCCCCGCCAGGTTCACCCGGCCAGTCATCTTCATTGCCCAATCCCCAGAGCAACACAGCGGGATGGTTGCGATGCTGGTCGATCATGATCCGCATCAGGTCAAGACCACGCTGGCGGAAGAGGAGACTGGTGGTGCCGCTGCGGCACCAGGGGACTTCTTCCCACACTAGGATTCCGAGCTCGTCGCAGAGATCGAGAACAAGCCGCGACTGCTGATAGTGTGCCAGCCGGATGAAGTTCGCTCCCATCCCCTTGATCAGTTCAAACTCTTTACGAAGGACCGTCTCCGGAGTCGCCGCTGCATAGCCCGCGTGGTCTTCATGCCGTTGCGTTCCACGCAGCAGTAGACGCTCACCGTTCAGATAGAAGGGGCCATGCTCTTCGAAGCGCGTATGACGGACTCCGAAGCGATGGGAAGTCGATGTCGTTCCCGAAGCAGACTGTAGTGTGACATCACAGCGGTAAAGGCGAGGTGTTGCCGGCGACCAGGACTGAGGTGACGCCAGCTCAAACGAAGCCAGCTCAGTCTCACCGTTCCAGGATGTGCGTTGCAGCGATCGCTGACGAATAGTCTTACCGGCAGGGTCGAGAATCACGATCTTGATATCCATCGGACCGGAGACCGGCTGCGGTGCAAACAAACGGGCTGTCACCGTGACATGCGCCGCTTTGCCGGGCTCGAATGCCACTGCGGTATGGACAGCTTCGAGTGAGACCGCCGGCACGTAGACGAGCGAAACATTGCGGTAGAGACCGCCATAGAGCGTGAAGTCGCTCAGGTCAGAAGGCATGCGATCGAGATCGCGTCCGTTATCGCAAAGAATCGCGAGTTGGACTGCCTTACTGTCCTTCTGTCGGGCACATGCATCGGTGATATCCACCATGAACTCGTCATAGCCGCCGACGTGTTCACCAACACGCTCTGCGCCGATATGGACCGCGGAGCTTTGACCGGCACCTTCAATATGCAGAAGCGTCCGCCCTTGGGGATAAGGGTTATCGATGGGGAGTTTTCTACGATACCAGCCTTGCCCACGATAGGCGGGGGTATCAGGATCGCAGCCATCATAGGCATTGAAGCAGTGGGGAAGCGCAATCTTCTGCCAGGTCACCAGCTCTTCGCTGTGCCATACCTGGAACGTTGGATCGAGTGGGCCGCGATAAAACTCCCAGCCATCGGCCAGACGCTGGGCAGTTGTTTGTTGTGCGTGTATGTCCTGCAGTGCAGAGGCCAGTAGAGGAGTCTTCATAACTCCGAGGCAGGCAGCGCCTGCGAGAAAGGAGCGTCGCGTAACTGTCATTCGTTCTTTTGTGCCGTCTCAGGCTTTTTTACGCTGTTGCGACGGAAACCAGAGCAGCGGTTGCCGTACGGGGTAGTTGCGGATGATCTCAGCGTCAGACGGATCAGGATTCAGGGTCTTCCAGAGAGCAAGGTATTCGGATTGATTGCACTCAAGCCCGGTGAAGAGAAGTCCCGGCGAGCGAACAGGAAGAGAATCGAAGTGCTCGACATCCTTCTTGTAAGGCCACGAAGACTTGTCCTTCAGATACGGATAGAGAAATGCGGCGGCCTTGCAGATTCCGCGGCCATCGGGGAGTTTGAACTCATACAGATTTTCACTGCTGTCACGCAAAGACTGGCAGATCATCGCAGCCACATCGAAGTTGAAGATGGAGTAGCTGTACGGCTTGGTCCGCGCCAGTTCTTTCGGGAAGCTGCCATCGGTGCCCAGCTGGTCGGACATAAAGACGGTCTTGTACTGTTCGGCAACTTCGTGGCGGGTCTGTTGATCGTCGATCAGGCGAGCGAACTCCGCGGCCTGCAGCGCCCAGCAGACGGCGTGATTGTTCAACGTCTTCTTTTCGGCGATTCCTTTTTCGCTCGTCTTCAGCCAGTGCAGGTAATCGCGGAACCATGCACGCAGCGCTTGCTGATCGGCAGAGCTCATGACTGCGGGAGCAATATGCGATGCAGCCCGCGCGACCTCGACCAGGTGCAGCGTGTCGATTATGCCGAAGTTGCGGCCGGTAGTTACACCGTGAACACCCTGCGAATACTCGAGGTTGGTATTCATGCGCGTCTCACGTGTGATGAACCATGCGCGCAGGTGAGCCGCGGCATGATCGGCGTAGCGGCGATCGCGTGTTAGCAGCCATGCTGCTGTGAGCGCCGGCACCTGAAGGGATAGCGCGATCATCGCTTTGCGATGACCGTTGAAGTTATTTGGATTGCTCTGGCCGTCACGGTTGATGTACGGGCCATTCGGATCGGCTGGATTGGGCCAGAAATAGTCGGCTTCCGAAAAAAAGTCGTGCAGTCCGCCCGGAGTTCTATCCGAAGGGAAGAACGTAATGGTTGCGGGTTTCAGAGCAAGGTAGTTGCGGGCGGCCGTCATGATGCGCTGACGGTCGGTGCTGGCCACCAGGTCGTAGCCGGCAGCGTGATGCTGTGCCCAAAGCCGGGCCGGCGGCAGCTCAAGTAGAGCTGCCGCCGAAGCGCCGGTGCAGAAGGCACGGCGTGACACTTCCATGATTGCGTCGCGCACGTAATTGCTCCTGTGGTTAGAAGAGGATTCGTCCGCCAATTTGAATCTGACGGGGCACGCCGTAGGCACCGGTGATCTTACCGAAGTTGCCGGAGTTGAGCGAGGTCGTCGGATTGCCAAGATTGACGAGGTTGAAGACGTTGTTAACCTCGGCACGAAGCTGGAACTTCACCGCTTCATAGACGCCGAAGTCGCGGAAGATCGCGGCGTTGATAACACGGTTTCCAGGGCCGAAGTAGTTGTTGCGGCGGGTTGTGCCATCCAGTCCACCAGGTCCGACACCTGCAGGGCACGTTGCCGTGCTGCCGGTATAGGAGCAGAAAGCGGCTGGACTGAAGTATGCACTGATCTTGTCGGCGCGTGAACGTCCACGGATAATGCCCACGTCCGCGTTGCCGGAGAGATTGGCGCGGTCGGAGGTGTAGCCGTCGAAGTTGTTGTCCACACCGGTGGTGACGCTGAACGGTGTTCCGGCGTTGAGCTGGGCAATGCCGGAGATCGTCCAGCCATTCACCACTTCACGGACATAACGTGGAGAACTGGTGAAAAAAGCGGGCTTCCAGATTGCGGAGATATTGGCCTGGTGACGCAGGTCGGTATCGCTGCTGCCGTACTCATCCTGCATACGGTTGAAGTCCTGTGCGGTGCCGATCACTGCGCCGCTGTTGTTCACCGAGGCGCTCGACAGTGTCTTCGACCAGGTGTAGAACGCCTTGACCGAGAACTGATGGCTCAGACGCTTCTCGCCTGTGATCTGCAGACCGTGATAATTGGCTCGCTGCTTGGACTGGATGAGGTTGATGATGCCGAGACCTCCCTGGATGGGACGGCGGGAATCATAGTTGCTGGTGGTACTCGTCGTCACGCCATTCACCGGACTGGTGGCGGTGGCATAGATCGGGTAGTTGATATCCGGAGCAAAGGGAACATCATGGCTGAACGAGCCGACATAGCTGACGGAGACAGCGATCGAGTTCGTTACCTGCTGCTGGACGGAGAAGTTGGTCTGATAGACATATGGCCACTGGTAGTCCAGATCGATGCCCTGAACCTGTGCCGGAGAGATAAATGGACGCGGGTTCTTTGGGTCATAGACATACGGATACGGGTTGCCATTCGGGAAGGAGCGCGCGTCGCCGTAGATGTCCGTCATCGACTTGATGAAGCTATAACGATTGCGGACAGCAAAGGGCTGGAAGTTCGAGACGCCGTTCCACTCGTTGCCGGAGACTGAGCCGAAGAAGAGGCCGAAGGCTCCGCGAACGGCGGTGCGGCCGTTGCCGAACGGGTCCCAGGCAAAGCCCACGCGAGGTGAAACGTGGTGCCAGCGCGTTGCGACGATGCCACGGTCGACACCCTTATCGCCGACGACCAGCAGACCGGTCGGAGCCGTGGGATAGATCGTCGACTTTTGTCCGGCGATGAAGGTCGACTGACGATCCTTCGGGTCGGTCGGCGAAGTCTGTACATCCCAGCGAAGGCCCAGGTTGAGGGTCAGGTTGCGGAAGATGCGATAGTCGTCCTGGGCAAAGATGCCGCTGAACCATGAGTTATCGGCTGCTTGAACAGGGGAGTCCTGGTTCATCGTAGCCGGAAGACCAGCGATGAAGTCGGAGATCTCAGCGTTCGTGCGTGCGGTGGCGCGCTGAAAGGCGAAGACACCATAGTTGTTCAGGTAGGTGTACTGCAGATCCTTGTTCAACGAGGTCTCAGCACCGAAGGAAAATGTGTGTTTGCCGCGCGTAATGCTCACAACATCGCGCAGAGAGTAGAAGTTGGTCCCGGTGACCGGGCCGCTGATCGCCTGAGCCGCGGTGAAGTATCCGCTGACGGTCAGCTGCGGCAGCATGGACGCGCCCTGGATACCGAAGCTTGAGCCAAAGTCGGCCAGCGACACTTGTGGCGTATTGATGCGGCCGCCGATCATACGCGTGTAGTTCAGCCAGATCTGGTTGACGACATTCGCCGACGGCGTCCAGGTATCGGAGAGGTTGCCGTTTTGCTGGCGATAGACAAAGTTCTGGCGTGACCAATCGATGTTGCCACCAGGGCTCTGCTGCTGATTGCCGGCGGTGTTGAAGTACATCCCCTGCACCCGATGGGTACCGATCTGATGATCGACCTTGATCAGGAATTCATCCGTATTCAGCGTGCTGGGAATGATGCCCTGCCAGCGGTAGGTGGTGCGGCCGGAGGCAGTGTCGATACCGGTGGCGTTGGGAAGGGGAATGCGGGCGAGAAGGCGCTGTACCGTTGGATCAAGTTGGCTGGATGCCAGCTTGTTACCCGGACGGGGCGTACGCGTGACAGGATCGCAGACGACGAAGACGACGCTGGAGCTATTGGTCGGGCAAGCGGTCGGGGTGCCACTCGCGGGCAGGTTGGCGCTGAAGTCACCGGCACGCTGGGCAGCAGTGGGGACAAGGGCGCCGTTGTAGGTGCTCGACGTGATCTGGCGAAGACCGGCGTACGAACCGAAGAAGAAGGTCTTGTCCTTCCAGATAGGACCGCCCAGCGTTGCTCCGAACTGGTTGCGGTGAAGCGGAGCCTTCGGTCCAGGAGCGCTGAAGGCCGGAGCGGCGGCGAAGTTGGTCTCACGGTGGAACTCGAAGATCGATCCGTGGATCTTGTTGGTACCGCTCTTGGTGACGACGTTGACCAGGCCGGAGGACATACGACCGTACAAGGCGTTGTAGTTGTTGGTCTGGACGTTGAACTCGCGCAGCGCATCCGGGTTGGGCAGAACGTTACCGGTATTGCGGATGAAGGTCATGTTCAGTCCGCCATCGAGGTAGTAGCTGACAGAGCCGACGAAGTTATCGGTTCCGCCGTTCATGTAGACCACCTGCTGCGGATACCCCAGGGTATTGACGTTGGAGCTGGCTTGGACACCCGGCGTGAGGGTGAGCAGGTCATAGACGTTACGGTTGACGATCGGCAGGTTGTCGACTTCCTGGTTGGTGACCGTGCGGCCCAGGGTCGCGTTCGAGGTCTCAACCAGTGGAAGCTCGTTGGACGAGACGTCAACGGTCTGCGTAGCCTCGCCGATATTCAGGCTGGCATCGAAATGGACCTCGGCATTCAGCGTCAGCACCACCCCTTGCTGCTGCTTGCTCTGGAAGCCAGCGGCCTCAACTTTCAGGGAATAGGTGCCGACGGGAAGGAAGTCCAGACGGTAGGCTCCGTCCGCGCCGGATGTGACCTGACGGGTGAACTGGGTTTCCTGATTGATTGCTGTGACCTGGGCGCCCGGGATGACCGCACCGGATGTGTCCTGGATATTGCCGACGATCGTCGCCGTGGTGAGCTGTGCCTGAGCAATCCCTGCGACAAGCAGGAAAAGCAGCAGCAGTCTGCCGAACATCTTCATACGTACCTCCTAAAGCGGCCTGGCGTTTGAACCTGTGCATGTGCCAGAGCCCTCCGCCACGCAGCGGAGCCCGCCTTCTCACCTCTTGTCAGGGTGTATGGGCAAAGCAGCGCCAACCTTCGTTTCCCATGAGAACGACTTGCAAGTGACTCACGGTTTGTATCCAGGTGTCGGCTGGTAAGTGGTTTTTATAGAATGAGATGGATATATTGTTGCAGCTTGTTTCAAACGTCGGGACGCGCCGTCTGCGATTGCCGTATGATGAACTCTGCCCCGGAAATGAGCACCATGAAGACAGATTGGGCGGCTTGGCAGCCGGTCACCGCGCAGGAACGAGAGACCGTTCTGCGGGAGATGGAGTCGATCCTCGCCAGCCCTCACTTCTGCAACAGCAAGCGGTATCCGGCATTGCTGCGGTATGTGGTGGAGAGTTCGCTGAACGGCAGGGGAGACCTCAAAGAACGGACGCTGGGCATTGAGGTCTTTCAACGCCCGGCGGACTACGATACCAATGCCGATACGATCGTCCGCTTTACGGCGGGTGAGGTTCGGAAGCGGCTGTCGCTCTACTACCGCGACCATCCAAATGACCGCTTGCAGATCGTTCTGCCGACAGGGTCGTACACACCGGAGTTTCTTGTTTCGGAAGAGGCGTCCGCCGGAACTCCTGTATTAAAGGAGGGACCAGCTACAGCTCTTTCAGTGGACGTGCTTCCGGGGCCGGACGCGGTAATCACGAATGAGCATGCGCCGTCGTCTGGTGGGCGCCGTCGCAACTGGATCGCGGGCGTCAGCCTGTTGTTGCTGGCAACGGCAGCGGTCAGCACATGGAGATTCCGGCCGCACCGGACCGATGTGGTCGATCAGTTCTGGCGCCCGGTGGCAAGTGAAGGACGCAGCACCCTGCTCTGTCCTGGAGGTGTCGTCTTCGCTCCAGAGAGAGCATCGGGAGTCGCCACCGCCGGCAAGGATATCCAGTATCCGTTCGTCTCGATGCAAATCGCGACGTCGATAGGGCAGCTCGGCGGTCTACTGCAGCGTGAGGGCGTCCGGTACGAGGTGCAGTCGTCGGTCGCGCTGCCGCTGACGGAGTTGCGAGACCGTCCGGTAGTTCTGCTGGGCGGATACAACAACGACTGGAGCATCCGGCTGCTTTCCGACCTGCGTTATCACTTCAGTACGGAGCCGGAAGGAACCATCCTGGACGCACAGGACCCCGCAAAGCATTGGGAGCGTGACCGTACCCGTTCCTATTCGAGCGCTGATGACTATGCCCTGGTCGCCCGCTTCCGTAATCCGACTACCGGAAATATTGTTGTGGTACTCGCAGGTCTGGGACGAAACGGTACGGAGGCTGCGACGGAGTTCGTCAGCAATCCCGATTATCTGGAATGGCTCAGGGTGCGGATCGGTGATGGACTTGGCCAGAAGAACATCGAGGTCGTGCTGAAGACCAGCGTGATCGACGGAAAGACGGGAGCGCCCTCGGTCGAAGCCTTCTACGCCTGGTAGCCGGCGCCGCATTTGTTTGTCATCCCCCTAGCATGACTAGGGTTCGTATAGTTCTCATTTAATTGGTCTGAATGGCCATATCGTTGGCTAGAAGAACGGCTTCCATACCACTGAAACTCCCCAGAGGGGTGCAGATCAACTCCGACCCGCCGCCTATTGAGATCATTCACTGGTACTTATTTGAAATCTTTCTCTACAAACTGAACGAGTCAAGCGGTCTCTGGTCTTGGCTTGACCAAAGAAATGCATCGAACAGGACAGGAGAGAAGATGAAAAAGTCCGAAATATTGCATGCTTGGACGAGAATCCTGTCCGGACGCGCACCGTCCCTGTCCATCGAAATCACCAAAGAGTGCCCGCTGCGTTGCCCAGGTTGTTATGCATTCGACGCGGCCCATCTCGGCAGTGAAACTTCGCTGCGTCAACTCTCCGACTTCAAAGGGGATGAGTTGGTAGACCGCATTCTCGCGATTCTTGACGAACGCAAACCTCTGCACGTGTCCCTCGTAGGCGGAGATCCATTTGTTCGCTATCGTGAACTCGAAACCTTGATCCCACAGATCGAAGCTCGTGGTATTCATACCCAGATTGTCACAAGCGCTTTTCGTGTCATCCCGACGGAGTGGCGTAAATACAAGAGGCTGAACGTGGTAGTTTCTATCGATGGTTTACAACCGGAACACGATGAACGCCGTAAACCAGCCACCTATGAGCGTATCCTCAAAAACATTCAAGGTGCGAAGGTCACGATCCATTCCACGATTACGTCTCAGATTGCTTCCCGAGCTGGTTATCTGGAAGAATTTCTGCGCTATTGGAGCGGAAATCCAGCCATTGCGAAGATATGGTTCAGCCTCTTCACGCCGCAGTACGGAGCCGCCGACCCAGAAATCCTCTCACCTTCGCAACGTATCGCTGTCATAGAGGAGTTGCGCCGTCTTCGGCCTCTCTTCCCGAAGCTCGACATGCACAATATTGTCATCGATGAGATCGCGAGACCCCCCTCCAATCCCTCTGAATGCATTTTCGCGCGCACAACAGAGACGATCTCCGCTGATCTCAAAACGCAAATCACTCCTTGCCAGTTTGGCGGCAATCCCGACTGCTCTCAATGCGGATGCATCGCTTCGATGGGCCTGGCTGCTGTGGGTCACTATAAGGTGGCTGGAGGATTGACGGCTGGCCATTTGTTCATGGCCTCGGACAGATTTGGCAAGCGCTGGCGTAGCCTTCGGAGTATCTTTTTGAGGAAAACTGCAGCGAATCCCACGCCTGCACCCTTTAATATTCTGCAAAGCTAGCTGGGTCCAAGGAGAAACATTGGAGCACAAAGAAAGTAGCAATGAAGTAGAGTTACGGCGAGAACTCGTTAGATTCAGTAAATGGATTTCACGTCTTGGATTTGCTCCCGGTACTTCGGGAAACCTTTCCGTTCGCCTGGACCAAGAACGCCTGCTTGCGACACCCACTGGCGTGAGCAAAGCTCTTATGAGGCCAACGGATGTAGTCATCGTTGATCTTCAGGGAAGGTTACTTTCTGGGACAAGGAAGGTTACAAGCGAAATTGGAATGCACCTTGCAATCTATGCGCAGCGCCAGGATGTGAATGCAGTCATCCATTCCCATCCTCCGATTGCAACAGCCTTTGCGTGTTCTGGCCGCGCGCTAGAGGAGGTTTTGTGTCAAGAAGCGATTATGACCGTCGGTACTGTTCCTCTCGCACCGTATGCGACGACGGGAACAGACGACGTCGCATCCAGCCTGTGGCCATACATTCCACAACACGATGCGATTCTCCTGGCAAACCATGGCGCCGTCAGTTCAGGCAAAACTCTTCTCGACGCATTCATGAAAATGGAAACAGTGGAACACCTCGCTCAGGTGGCGCTGATCGCCCATCAACTGGGTTCAGCCCAGCCTTTGGCAGAGACGCAAGTTCAACAGTTACGCCGGGCACGGAACGCATATCTAGAGAACGTCAAAGCGAACGGAGGGTAACTCTTCTATCAGGCATGAACTCGGAGCTCCAGCCAGGCGGACTTAGGAAAACAGAATCGCAAGGCCAACCCGCCACCCATGCTCATCCATGCCGTAGGGTCTGCTTCGTCCTTTCTTGCCTCTTCGGCCGGTCTTCCGGACAGGAGATAACGTTCGAGTAACGAACGAACAGGCCACCGCATGGCGGTGGCCTGTTCTGGTTAGCTGTTGCGGTTAGAAGCTGAACTTCGCTGCCGCCTGGAAGATACGGGGATCGTAAGCGGCAGTGGCATTGCCGAAGGTGCCCGAGCTCAAGGTGGTGGTGAAGCCGCTTCCTCCCGAAGTACCGAAGAACGGATGGTTGAAAACGTTGAAGCCTTCGAGGCGCATCTGCAGCTTCAAACGTTCGTATAGCTGGAAGTTGCGGCTCAGTGAAAGATCCAGATTGTAGTAGTTAGGCCCGCGGAAGGCGTTGCGGCCAACGTTGCCGAACGTACCGACCGCATTCTGCGTAAACGCCGCTTTGTTGAGATAAGCCAGGTTTGCCTGGCGCTGGATGTGGTTGTGGGTATAGACATCTACGCCTGGGACGTAATTGGGGCGGTCACGAACCTGTCCGTTGCGTGAGTTGTCGATGCCGCTCATGATGTCCATTGGAACGCCGCTCAAAATGCGAATAATCGGAGACAGTTGCCAATCGTTCACAACGGCGCGAGCAATTGGGTTGAGTGATTTGAAATTGCTGGAGGCAACGATGGACGTGTTGAAGATATGGCGTACATCGAAACCGCAATTAGCGCGGTCGCCGCGGGGATAGTAGGGATTCTGATTGACGATACCCGCGACGTCACCGGGTGCGTCTCCCACCGAGATGCAGTGCGACCAGGTGTAGTTGGTCAACAGGCTGAAGCTGTTTGACATACGGTGCTGAATGGCTGCAATGACGCCGTTATAATTCGAGTCAAAGCCATCGCTGATCTGCGTCATCGTGGGACTGAAGTACGCTCCCTGGTTCGGATTGGCGAGGGCAAGAACTGTGCGTTGCGCGGCGTTACCGGTGGTCGAGCAGGCGGTGCCGGTACCCGGCGATACCGTTAGAGCTCCGCATGATCCGGCCCCGGTCCACGTGCCCTGGATATAAGTAGCAGGATTGATCGCGCGGCCCAGCCAGAGGTGGGCGTTGTGATTGCCGAGATAACTGATGGACATCATCCAGCCGCGGCCGAGGTCCTGCTGCACGGATGCAGTCCACTGGTAGATGGTTGGAGTCCTGATATTCCGCGGAAGCAGAACATAGTAGGCATTGGTTGGAAATGTCGCCGAAGCGTCCGGCGGGAAGGTTCCCGGGAAGGGATTGCCGCCCTTGTAGTTCGTGTATGGGTTAGTCAAGTCCACCGGTCCGGTCACAGCAATTTCGTTGACGAACGGCGGGCTGGAAGTCAGGCGCTGCGAGGTAAACAGGTTGGGAGAGTCGTACATAATGGCTGATCCCGCGCGGAAGACCGTCTTGCCGTTGCCGATGGGGTCATAGCTGATAGAGAAGCGCGGCGAAAAGTTATTCCACCGGTTGTTCGTGAAGCTCTTCGGTACGCCGTTATCGCCGTAAAAGAAGATTCCGGCTGGCGCGTTAGGAAAGACAGTGCTGTGCGTATTTGCATTGAAGGCTGCCTGATCGAAGGTCGAGCCTCGCCCGAACTTGTCGGTCTGGTAGAGCATCGGCTCGTACCGCACACCCAGGCTGAGCGTCAGATGCGAATTGAAATGGAAGGTGTCCTGCGTGTAGAGAGAAAAGATGTTCTGGCGATAACTCGTCTGCTGCTGACGGCTCTGGCCGTAGCTGTTCTGCTTACCGGTGAGGAAGTCGAGCATCGGTTCGCCCGCGCTGGTCGCTGCGCCACCACCGACATACTGTCCACCGCTCGCGGCACCGCTGAATGAGAAGTTTCCATTCTGCAGATAGCCGGAATTCGTGTTATCACCGGTACGGATGTACTCGCCGCCGAAAGCGATCTGGTGCTTGCCTTTGATCCAGTCGACATCATCGGAGAAGGTCTCAGTGTTGACGTTGAAGAAGCCTGGAGAGCAGGTACCGCAGCCCACGGAAAACTGGTTCGTCACAGCCAAGCGCAGATCAGCAGGAACATAAGTAAAGATGTTGACACCAATCGTGCGGGCGTTGATTCCGCCTGCGGTCGGCCCGCGATTGTTACGGCGGCGCGTATAAGAGGCGTGGGCACTATTGACCAAATGAGGTGTGAGTGTGAGCGTATCACCCAGCGTATACGCCATAACCCGTTGGTTGTTACCGGCGGTTGTGGTCAAGAGCAGGTTCGTGGGTGAGTAATAGGCCGGGGCGTTGTAGTTAGTGATAAACGCGCGGAAGAAGAGATTGTGATTGCTGCTGATGTTGTAGTCGAATCTCCCGATGTATTGGTCTTCGGTGAAGTTTGCCGGAATAGCGACGCTGATGGCGCCGGTGGTCGGATTAGCCAGCGAGGTGGGAAGATACTTCACCAGGTTCAACGCAGTCTGTGAAAGGCTGCTGGTGGGAATCTTCCTGTAGTTCGCCTGATTTGGGTTGGTGTTGATCTTCGAGTTTGTGGCAGGGTCATACAGATTGCCGTTATCCGCGATGGCGCGGCCGCACTGCGCGCCGACGGCGGGCATCTGGCTGAAGTCGCCCGCCAGCTCTGCCGCAGTGGGAATGCAGGAGTTCGTCGCTGCGCTTACTTGACGATTGCGGGTGCCCTGATAGCCGAAGAAGAAGAATGCCTTATCACTGACGACCTTGCCGCCGATAGTGCCGCCAAACTGATTGCGTTTTACGGTGTCTTTAATACCGGAGAAGAAGTTCGTTGCATTCACGATGTTGTTGCGAATGAACTCAAAGGCCGAACCATGCCACTGATTGGTGCCGGAGCGAGTGACGGCGTTTATCAGAGCGCCAGGGTGAAGTCCGTTACGTGCCGGCAGTGAGTTTGACTCGACCGAGAACTCCTGCAGCGCATCCGGGAACGGGAACGGAAGGTTCACGTTGGTGAAGTTGTCGGTATAGCCACCACCGTCGAGCAGGTAGTTGTTGTAGTTACCCTGCGATCCGGCGACTGAGATCACGACCGAAGTGATGTAGTTTTTCGAACCGACCATGTCACTGCTGGGCGCAACCACGGATCCACCTGTGAGCAGAACCAACTGCGTTGCCTGGCGGCCGTTCAACGGAAGCTCGGTGATGCGCTTCTGATCGATGACCTGTTTGTATGTTGCCGATTCCGTTTCGATGGCAACTCCCGAGGCTGCGACTTCCACCGTTTCAGTAGAGGTACCGACGCTGAGGGAGGGGTTAATCGTGATGCTGCTGCCGACCTCGAGCTGGAGACCCGTCTGTGAGTAGCCCTTGAACGATGTTGCAGAGACCGTCAGGCTGTAAGGGCCGGGAGGAATATTGGGAAGGGAATAGCGGCCTTCGGTATCGGTGACAGTGTTACGCGCGACCTTGGTATCGATGTTCGTAATAGTTACGTTCGCGCCTGAGATGGCGGCGCCCGTTGGATCGGTTACTGCTCCCTGAAGACTGGCGGTACCGCCGGTCTGTGCGGGGAGCGTGAGTTCAGTCACGAAGAGAAGAAGGAACGCAAAAACACACGTTATCTTACGTCGTTGGCCAAAAGTCATACAAAGCTCCTTGACGATATTTTGGTCAGACCAATTGGAGGAACGTGATTGATCGTTGCCAAAATTCGGAGGGAACTATAGGGGGCGGAATGGACGAGGGTCAATGAAAATTTCGTCCCTCTATTGGATTTTTTCCTTTGATGGAACGCATAGAAAAGAAAGCTTTTCGAAATCATTGAATTTATCGAGGCAGAGCAGTAGCCGGCGAAGAGAAATGCTGGATGCGCGACAACTTTTCTCAGAGTTGAAAAGGCATGACCAGCGTTGTGCCCGGTGACGGGCTAAGGTCTTACCAAAGTTCGAGACCAGAAGAAAAGCAACATACTTCGTTCGAGCTCCGCTCTTTTTATCGGGAGAGGTCCATTCGCTTGACGTCGAGCAGTCTGAACTCTACTATCACGATCATGATGCGTCGCACCGATCG
>Ga0136846_1216342_pt1 | contig 16013 bp, 15 predicted proteins | sample HopSoiMetagenom2_FD_96841 | JGI IMG/M metagenome (GOLD analysis project Ga0136846, IMG submission 96841) | Grasslands soil microbial communities from Hopland, California, USA - 2 Assembly 2016 (version 4) | ecosystem: Environmental > Terrestrial > Soil > Grasslands | place: USA: Hopland... | reverse complement strand
TCCTCCGACATCAAGACGGTGAAGGACCTGGTCGAGACTGCGCGCGCCAATCCCGGCAAGCTGAACTGGGCCACCATCACCGGCATGTTCGATTTCGTGTTTGCCGGTTTCCAGAAGAAGATGGGCATCGACATCGCCAAGGTGCCGTATCGCGACACCGTGCAGGCAATCAACGATCTCGCCGAAGGCCGCATCCAGGTCATGATGGCGGCGATTGCGATCGCGCGGCCGCGGGTGCAGGCCGGCGCGATCCGCATGATCGCCGTGACCGCAAGCGAACGCGCCTCGGTTGCCGCCGACATTCCGACCACAACCGAAGCCGGCTTCCCCGATATCCGGATCGACGGCCTGACCGGCGTGTTCGGCCCGCGCGACATGGCGGCGGAGGTGCGCGAGCGGATCGCCGCCGACGTCACAGCGGCTGCGGCAGATCCCACCATCAGCGCGCGGCTGCTCTCGACCGGCCAAGTGGTGAATCCCGGCGGCCCGGCCGAATTCGGCGCCGCGATCGACGCGCAGCGCGCCCAGGTCGCCGCCACCGGAGTGTTGCTCGGCATCAAGCCGGCGACGAATTAACGGGCGATCACATTCCCGCGACCTATACCAAGGTGTACTTCCTGCTGTCACTGGCAGGAGCAGCATGGCCGTCGGATTGCACACTTTCACAATTTCGGGGGTGTATTGTGCGTACTTTCCTCGACCATCACTTTCACGCTTTTGTTGTCATGCACACGGTGATTGTTTGCTGCCTGCTGGGCAACGTTTTGGTGGCGATGCGATAGGATCACCGCCGTCGGTATTCGTTCGTATTGCTTTCAAGGGGGGAGTCCTGAATGACCGCATCAAAGTTGGTGGTTCTCGCCGCCTTGTTGTTTCCCGTACTGGCTCCGAACGCTTCCGTCGCTCAGTCACCGGTGGTTGCGCAGTGGAAAGCCTACGTCCTCGAAAGCTGCGGAAAGGAAATTAAGCGATCTTGCAAAAACGTCGCCGCCGGTGACGGCCGCCTCTTGGCTTGCCTCCATTCTCGCGAAAAGTCCTTGTCGGCCAAATGTAAGCCCGCAGTCTCAGCGGCGCTCGACCGGCTCAAGAGATCTTATGCGGCTTTTGCCGAAGCTCAGCGAATTTGCGAACCCGATGCAAAGCGACTCTGCAGCGGAATGGTGGCCGGTGACGGCAATTTGATTGGTTGCCTCGCCAAGGCGCGTGCCCGCGTTTCTCAGGCCTGCAACTCCATTCTAGACGACGCGCTGATGCGTCCATAATCACTCGACGCCGAGTGGGGATCGAATGTCGCGCCGATGTGCTAATCTTAGCCCGTCGGTGTCCTGGTCCTCGTACCTCAGGTTTTCTGATGAGGGACACTCGTAATCTTGAGAAGCGAGCACCGGGTCGTCAGGACGGCGAACCCGCTATCTGGCTATCGGCCATACCAGCCAATTCTCTGCAACGTCGGACGACATTGGCGGTGCTGGGTGTCCTGCTGGCTGCTTTCGTTATCGCAGTGCCGTTCGCCTCCACACCAATGCCGCAAAGTAACGGGTTCATTCCCGTTATTCAGACCATCATCATCTTCGCCGATTTAATTACCGCTCTCTTGTTATTCACTCAATTTTCGCTCGTCCGCTCTCGCGCCGTATTGGTGCTGGCCAGCGGGTATCTTTTCTCGGCAATGATTGTGCTTGCGCATACGCTCACTTTTCCCGGCGCGTTTGCGCCAGAAGGTCTTTTGGGTGCAGGTCCTCAAACCGCTGCGTGGCTTGGTGCCATATGGCACTTCGGTTTTCCCGCAGCCGTCCTCGGTTATGCCTGGCTGAAAGATAGACCGCTCCTGAAAACTGCATCTCAAATTTCAGCGCGAGCCGCAATTGTGTGGAGCGCCTTGGGCGTCATCAGTTTGGTTTGTGCCGTGACATGGGCTTTGACGGCCGGGGACAAGTTATTGCCACCGCTTATGCTGGATAGGAACAGGTTTGCTCCGCCTGTGTTCTACGCCGCTCCATTCGACGCCGTCGTGTCCGCATGTGCGTTCCTGCTGCTCTGGTTACGGCAGAAATACGAGCTTGACCAGTGGTTGATGATAGCGGTGTTCGCGACCCTAGGCGAAATGGCGATGGTGACATTTTTTTCGGTCAGTCGCTTCGATCTCGGGTGGTACTCGACCCGGCTCTTTGGGGTCGTCGCTTCAACTGTTGTGCTGACAGCGTTGCTCATTGAGAGCACAACCTTGTACGCCAGGCTTGCGCGGACAATTTACGCGCTGAAGCACGAACGCGATGTTCGGCCGACGACGGTCGAAGCGACTACGATCGCGATTGCGCACGAACTAAGACAGCCGCTGGCCGCGATTACGGCCTGGGGGGCGGCAGGCCTGAATTGGATGAACCGAACACCGCCTGCACTCAAAGAGCTAAGGGAGTGCCTCGATTCGGTGGTTTCCGAGGGCCAGCGCGCGAGTGAAGTGATTGAAAGCGTTTTAAGACTGTCTAAGACAGGAACAGAAACCCGGCTGACGTTGCTTGACGTTAATGGCGTCATTCACGAAACGCTGCGCTTCATCGAGCATGATCTTGAAGAGCACGGCATATCGCTAACGACCGAATACAGTCACAATCTTCCCCAAATTCGCGCTGATCGCACGCAGATACAGCAGCTTGTTATCAACCTTGTCAGGAATGCCGTCGAAGCAATGAGGTCGTGTTCACCTGACAAGAGATCTCTGCGCATCGTGACGGGCGTGGCCGGAAATTCCGATGTATCGTTTTATGTTCAGGACTCCGGGCCCGGAATTACAGCTGAAAATCGGAGCAACATATTCGATCCCTTTTTCTCGACCAAATCGACCGGCACCGGCTTGGGCCTGTCCATCTGCAGGACAATCGTCGAGCGTCACGGCGGCAAGCTGGTGCTCAACGAGAGCAACTCGCGCGGCTCTATATTTGAAGTTTCGCTCCCGTCGCTGACAACCGGGACGGCCTGACGACAGGGACACTCTAGGCCCGCAAACCCGTCACTTCGGCTGCAGACCTGAGCTTGCGACGACGGTGCGGTACTTGTCGTAGTCATTGCGCAACAGCGCGCCGAACTGTTCCGGCGTGCCGCCGGAAGCCTCTTCGCCCTGCTGTTCCAGCTGTGCGATCAATTCGGGGTCGCGTAGCGCAGCTTCGATTGCCTTGTGCAGTTTCGCCACGACGTCAGTTGGAAGATGCGCCGGGCCGATGACGCCGTACCATCCGTTGATCGCAAATCCCGGCACGCCCGCCTCGGCGACCGTCGGTACGTCCGGCAAGGCCTTTACGCGATAGTCGCTGGAAACCGCGAGCGCGCGTACCTGGTTCGAATTGAGGAACGAACGGGCGCCTGCAACGCTCGAGAAATAGAAATCGACATCTCCGCGGATGACGCCGACCATGGCCGGCGCACCGCCCTGGTAGGGGACGTGCACGTATTTGATGCCGAGCGAACTGACAAAGAGCTGAGCAGCCAGATGCGGCGCGCTTCCGGCGCCTGCGGATGCGAATGTGACCGACGGGTGATCCGGTTTGGCAAAATCGCGTATGGTCTTGAATGGAGATGCCGCCGCCGTCACCATCACATAGGCCGCCCGCGTGATTTGGCCGATCGGCGTAAAATCCTCCAACGTCCGGTAAGGCAAGTTTTTGTTGATGTACGGGTTGATGGTATGCGCCGGCGAGATCAGCAACAACGTCGAGCCATCAGGCGCCGCGGTCGCCACGCTATTCGTTCCGACCAAGGTCCCGCCGCCGGGGCGGTTTTCCACGACCATCGGCTGCCCGAGGATCTTCGAAAGCCTGTCGGAGATCAGCCGTGCCACGGAGTCGTTGGCGCCGCCGGGTGCGAATGGCACGACCAATCGAACCGGGCGGTCCGGAAACTCCGCCTGGGCGCCTCCGCAACAGACCACCGCCAGCAACGCACCGGCCGCCGCTTGTCGAAACCTCAAGATTGCCTCCCAGGGCGCCTCGTCGTCGCGGGGCGTTATTGTTGCAACGCGCACATCTTGCGTCTGGTGTTCTGGAACAGCGAGCGCATCCGTTCGGTCCAAGGCGTCTTCCGGGCCACAAGGCCTGCTGGACTTTCGAAGGCGTCTTTGATCGTCAGGTCGTAGGCGGTGAGATAGCGCGGGCTGAGATCGCCGTGGGCGACGTAGCGGCGCGCGCGCTCGATGCCGGGAACGCCGACGAGACGCGGCAGATGTTCCTCGTCGTACCAGGCGTTGTAGTCGGCGACCACGTCGGCAGGAATGTCGGTGTGAACGATGTAGAGCCAGGGTGCGGGCGTTTTCAACTTAACGCCGACGTCGCGCGCGAGATCGAAACTGAAGACCTCTCCGGCCGCGGGCGGTACGTCTGCCTGGGACCAGCCTCTGTTCTGGCCCGCCCCGGTCTCGATCCAGATGAGCCGCTCGTCGGCCGGGCCGTCAACGCGATAGTGGTGTACGCTTCGGCCATGTGACACAGCCGAATTCGGCCGGCTCGTGCCAAGCGAGCCAGCACCGTTCAGCCAGACGGTGGTCAGCCGGTTCATCGTGTATGGGTTACGCCGGTTTGTCGCCCTTCAGCATCAAGCGGTACAGGTAGCGCACCTGCTCGACCGGATAATCGCCGTTGGCCTTGTGCATCAGGCAACGGTTGTCCCAGATCACCACGTCACCCGAGTGCCACTTGTGGCGGTACTGGTATTCTTCCTGCGTCGAATGTTCGAGAAGCTCATCGAGCAGCCGCAGCGCTTCACCTTCACGAAGGCCGATAATCTCTTCGATCCGGATCGGATTGATGTAGATCGCCTTGCGGCGGGTCTCCGGATGGACGCGGACCAGTGGATGCGTCACCGAGCCCGTCTCGATCTTCTTCTTGTCACCTGGAAGCTTTGGAAGTTTCCGCTCGCTGTATTTGCTTTGATAGACGTGGCGCGCCTGCAGCCCGTCGATCCGTTTTTTCATGTCGTCCGGCAGCCCGTCGTAAGCCTCGTACATGTTGACGAATTGGGTGTCGCCGCCGGTGTTCGGCAGCTTTACGGCATGCAGCGCGGTTGCCTTCGGCGGCTCCGGGTGGTTGGAGTGATCGGTGTGGTAGCCCTCGCCGGGAATGTAGACCTTGCCTTCTTCGGTCTTGTCCTGGTTCGACACATAATGGATCTCCGGGCACTCCGGCACCGCGAACCGCGAATTGTGCTGCGGGAAGATCTCGCCGAACGTTTTCATCGCCTCCAGGAACTGGTGAGCGCTGAGCTTCTGGTCGCGAACGGCCAGAACTCCATGATCGATGAAGGCCCGATCCAGACCTTTCCGGGTGGCCTCGTCCATTGGGCGGCTCATGTCGACGCCACGGACTTCCGCGCCGGTGTGCGAGGAGAGTGGTTTGATCGAAAACGAGAAGCTGGCTTGGTCCATGGACGGCTCCCGGCTGGCTTTGTCGATGCCAAAAGCTAGCACCGGTCCACTATGCAGCAAAAGAATTAAACGTGATAATGTCATGCCAAATAGGCATGATGAGAGAAACGACCCATGACCCTGCTGCAGCTGAAAATTCTGCGGGAGATCGAACGCCAAGCCTTCAACATTTCGGCGGCTGCGAAGGCTGAACACGTCGCAGCCCGGGGTCAGCCGTCAACTTCAGACGCTTGAGCGAAATCTCGGTGTTCCTCTACTGCTGAGGCAGAAGAATCGCATCGTGGCCTTTTCGCCGGTTGGCCGCTCGATCATGGCGGCGGCCAAGACCTTGCTGAACCAGGCCGAGAACATAGAGCTGATCGCGAAGGAGGCGGAAGGACGGCGCGGGCGTTTGGTGGTCGCGACATCGCACCTTCACGCGCGGTACACCCTGCTGCAACCGTTCAAGGCGCTACAGAAAAGGCATCCCAATGTGCAGATGCTGATGTTTCAGGCCGATCCGGGCGACATTCCCCATCTGGTGCGCGAGCACGAGGCCGATATCGGACTGAACAGCAGTGACGAGGAAGCGGACCTGCCGAAGGGAATCGTTTCCGTTCATGGCAACCTGATCCGTCGCAGTGCGGTTATGCTGCGGACGCACCCGCTCGCCAAGAAAAAAACGCTCACCATTCGCGACCTCATCGCGCACCCTTTGATCGGGTACAATCCACGGTCGACGACTGGCAGCGCCATTGCCCGTGCCTTCGAGCAAAGCGGTGTGGTGCCGAATGTCATCGTCCAGGCGAATGACTCCGACGTTATCAAGGCCTATGTCGCCGAGGGCCTTGGTTACGGCATCGTGCCCACCGCGATCCTGGATCAGGAGCCAAGCACACACCTGCATTCGGTCGACGTGACCGCGCTCTTTCCCCGCGCCAGAACAAGCATCGTGATCCGCGAGGACATGCACCTGTCAGGATACGTTCGCGAGCTCATTCAGATGATTGTGCCAACCTGGAAGCCGGCCGCCAGAAAAGCGTAACGGACAGATGCGTGTACAGGCGGCTCGCTGACATCGGTCGACAAAACTTTGCCAAACACGAGTCGTCCCACTACATTTCACGTGTTGATTCGGGGGATTCCATGAAATTTTCTGAGTCCGATCAGAGCAGAACCAACAGTGGGTCAGCGGAACGGCGCAAACATCCTCGCGAAGATGTCGACCACCCTTGCTGGCTGCGCACAGACAGCTCGTCACATCTGGCTCCGGCCCGGATCAGCAATTTTTCGAAAGGCGGTGCAAGGGTTAGCTACGTTTCGCATATCCAGATCCCTGACAAACTCGATCTGCTCATGACGGAAGACGGCAAGGTTGGCCGCCGTTGCAAAGTGGTTTGGCGCTCGGACAAAGAGTTCGGTGTGGAATTTGTCGCTCGCGCTACTCCGCCACCGGCGGCCGATTTTGTGAAGATATAGATTAGGCGGACAGTTAGCAGAGAACGTGCGACGCAGGCTCGCCAGGAAATTCCTGACGCGCAAACGGATGGGCGCGACATATTCGCGGCACGCCGCGTTCGATCAGATTTCTGAGAGCCAGCCTTGGGTTGCGGCATATCTTACAAGCTCGGCACGGGTCTTCAGGCCAAGCTTCTCCATGCCACGCGCCTTGTACGTTTCGATGGACTTTACGCCGACGTCAATCCGCCGGGCCGTCTCCTTGGTCGTATGTCCAAGCGCAGTCAATCTGAGCACTTCGGTTTCACGATCCGTCAACTCGGGTATTGAGAGCGAACCAGTTGGCCGGCGGTGGCGGCGGGAATTGTTCACAAAGACCAAATCGACAATCGCCGGATCGACGTAAAGTCCTCCAGTAAGAACGGACCGCGCGGCTTGAATCAGATTTTCTGCAGCCGATCTTTTCAGCAAGTAGCCTCGCACGCCGGCATCGAGGGCTTGCTTCAGGAATGCTCTGTCCTCATGGAGCGTCAGCACCATGATCTTGACCGACGGCGCTTCATTGGAAAGTCGTCGAGCGAGCGCAATGCCGTTAAGTTCGGGCATCGAAATATCGATGATTGCGAGATCGGGTCGTAATTCGCAAATCAGTTTCAGCGCAGCGATGCCATTTGATGCCGTTCCGACAATCTCGAAATTGGTCTCAGATGCCATTAAATTACGCAGGCCAGCCAAGACAATCGGGTGATCGTCGCAGAGAATAATGCGGGCCTTCTGTGTCACGCGATCAATCTCTCGGTATCGAGTGGAAGACGCGCGTAGATGGTGGTGCCTGCACCGCCCGATGACTCAATCTCAAACTCGCCGCCGATGAGGGTCAACCGCTCGCGCATGCCGGCGAGGCCGAGTCCGCCTTCACGGCGCTCACCGGCGGCTTGAGTTGCTGGCATGGCGTCGAAACCGGCGCCGTTATCCTCGATCGTCAGCCGCAATATCGAGCCGGAGCAATCAATGACAACGCTGACCGATGTTGCTCCAGTCGCGTGTTTGGCGATGTTGGTAAGAGCCTCCTGAACAATGCGATAAATCGCAGTCCGCTTTTCGTCGCTAATTGAATCAAGGCGCGAATAGCCACAATGAAAATCCGCTTCGATCGCGTATTGATGGCTCCATTCGGCAATGTAATTGCCCAAGGCGCTCGTCAGTCCCAGTTCGTCGATAGAAGCCGGCCGCAACTCCCAGGCGATGCGGTGCAGAGTCTTGCCCATCTGCTCCAGACTGATGCGAAGCATACGGGCGCGATTTCGTCCGTCGTCCGTTAGCTGCAGTTCGTGAACCTTCAATTCCAAAAGCGCGGCGGTCAGGATCTGGGCGGTCTGGTCGTGCAGTTCGTGCGCCAAGCGCAACCGCTCGTCTTCCTGGGCCTGCATGAACCTGCGCCGGAGATCGTCGCGCTCCGTTAGCGCGGCGGAGAGACGCTGTTCGGACAAGACTCGTGAACTGATATCGATGATGATCGCCATGACAAAATTGCCATTTCCGGTCGTGATCGGATTGAGACTGATTTCTATTGGGAATTCGCTGCCGTCCTTTCGGCGGCCAAATAACTCACGATCCGCGCCGCGGTCTCCCGATTCAAGAGAGATGCGAAATATCCGGCCCAACGATGAATGGCCTTCTCGCAAGCGCTCGGGAACCAACATCTCGACCGAGTGACCAATCAGCTCGTCAGGCAAATAGCCAAATTGGCCTTCAATTTTTTGGCTTGCCAGCACCATCAAGCCGTTATCGTCTACGACCAGAACGCCGTTGGGCGCAGATTCGAACAGAACGCGAAATTCATCACGCGTCGGCTTCCGATCGATCCCCATTTCGCCGACGGATTGCGAAAGGCGCCCCCCGACCGCAAAAGCGAAGGCCATCGCAAGGATGAATAAAGAACCGGCGGCGGCTGTATAGGTTGTCAGCGCCCTTTGCGCGGGCGCTTCGAGCACGCTTAGCGGTACGCCGACGGTAACGATCCAGCCGGTCGATTCGGATCGACGCCAAGCCCAGCGATATGCAATTCCAAAGCGGTTAGTGCCGATCAAAAACCCGTCCTGGCTTGCGCGCTCTGGAATGTTTGGGTTGCGGAGCTTGCTGCCGACGAGGTCGTGTTGTGCTTCCGATCGCGCAATAATTGAATCGTCGCGATCGAACAGTGTGATGATCCATTGGTCTTGCGGCGTGGCGGTTTGGAGTGAAGCGGCGAACGTATCGACCGGAATTGCAACCGAAAGATAATATGCGGCTCCGTTCCTCAGCGTGACCGGGATGCCGACGCTGACGACAAATCTCTGGGATGTTTGACCAAAGAAGACATTTGAAATCGTAGCGGTTCCTGTCCGGATGGCCTCCTTCAATGCGTCCATCGAGTGAGAAGGAGCGTCGGGTCGAAGCGGCTGTCCCCAGGGGATGATCGAATTGATGATCTGCTGCCCATCCGGTGCGGCGCGCAGAACGAATTGAGCGCCGACCCGATTGGCAACGTCGACAAGTTGCTCGTGAAATCCGCGAAAGTCTTCGTTTTGAAGATATCGCGAGCTGGCCAACGCCACCAGCGTCGCCTTTGCGGTCGCAATCTCATGTTCGATATCGGCCGCAACCTGGCCGGCCTTGTTTTCAGAATTGCGTTCCAGCAGCTCCCGCTCAGAACCGGCCGAACGCAAGGTCAGCCAGGCGCCGAGTAGCAGCGCCGGGATCAGAATGGCACCGGCGAGACCGACCATATAGGCGCGAACCGAGAAACCTCTATTACCAGTCCCTAAGAGGCGTCTGGTGATATTCAAGCGCGGACTCCACATGGTGGTCGCCGTACCGGGCAGGCTGCGCCTGCAATTCTGGACTATCAATGGTTAAAGACAGCCGATCGACAAGTAACTGAATCAACGAAAAAGAAACTGCGGGCTGCAATCTGCGCGCGCTCGCTTTCATTTGCGTCTGCCTTTCAGGCGACCTGCAATCCAACGATCGCTGGCGAGAGCGACGGTGACCGCTCTGGAGTTCCGAGCACGCCTTCTACCACCAAGCAGGCCCCACTGGCGGTCTCCACCGAAACGCGGATTCATCAGCTCACGCAAAGAGGCCCCGACCCTTGCGGGCCGGGGCCTCCCTGCTCAGTCGGGACTTGGACGATATCCCGATCATCTGACAATGACGGGCGCAGCTTACTGCTACCTAAAGAGGTCAGGAAATTCCTGACATCTTCTCATATCTTGTTGTGGGAGTGTCTGCTGCAGAGCGCCACAGAGCGGACAACTTGAGCAGCTTTCGAGACCAGGTCAGGGCCGCGATAGGTCAGCCCGCCTATGATTGGGGGCTTGTCGTCGTCGCCGCCGCCATCGTCGCGGTGGGGGCCTGGGGGCTTGGCACCTTGGTCAGGCTGGCAGATGCCCCCATAGTCATCACCACCGCCATCAACTGACGATGCCAAAGGCCGCCTCAGTTGGCGGCCTCTTTCATTTCCAATTAGCGCGCTATGTCGCTTTTTGGCACTTAGCTGACTTCCGCAATGTCCGCTTTCGACGTCAAAGCCGACATGGCAAATTGATGAATTGACGCCCTAGCCCAACAGCGGAGGCATCATGGTGCGCGTCGCCAACATCCTGATCGGCTCGGTCATCGCGATGTCGTCGCTGGCGCTGTCCGCGCTTCCGTCGGTCGCACAGAACTGGCCGACGCGCCCAGTGCGCGTGATCCTGCCGCTGGGCCCCGGCGCGGGCGCCGACATCGGCGCGCGGCTGATCGCTGAAAAGCTTGCGGCGAAATGGGGCCAAGCCGTCGTGGTCGAAAACCGCCCTGGCGGTGACGGCTTTGTCGCGATCACAGCGTTTGTCAGCGCCCGCGACGACCACATGCTTTTCTTCGGTCCGGCCGCGTCGTTCACTGCGCACCCTTACCTGCACGACAAGCTGCCCTATGATCCGCGCGATCTCGCGCCGGTTGCGCGCGTCTCCGCCACGCTCATTTCGCTCACCGCCCCGCCGCAGCTCAATGTCAATTCGCTCAGCGAGTTGTTCGCCATGGCGCGGGCGGCGCCCGGCAAATTGAACTGGGCTTCCGTCACCGGTGCCACCGACGTGGTGATCGCGGCCTTCCTGAAGCGTGAAGGGCTCGACATGGCGAAGGTGCCGTACCGCGATCCGGTCCAGGCGCTGAACGACGTGGCCGAGAACCGCCTGCAGTTCTACTGGTCATCACTCGCGATCGTGCGGGGCGCGATCGAGGCGCGTCGCGTCAGGATTCTGGCCATCACCTCCACCGTACCTTCGCCGGTGGTGCCCGGCGTGCCGACGGCGATCCAAGCCGGCTTCCCCGGGCTCACCTTCGACGGCCTGACCGGTTTCTATGGCACGCGCGACATGCCAAACGAGCTACGCGAGCGCATCGCCGCCGATGTTCGCCAGGCCCTCGCCGATCCGACCATCGTGCAGCGGCTGGAAGCCGGCGGACAGGAGGTGGTCCCGGGTTCGGCTGCCGAGTTCGCCGCCGACATCGAGAAGCAACGTCTCGGCGCAGCCGAGAACGCCAGGGTGCTCGGTCTCAAGGCCGCACAGCCGCAATAGATCGATTGATCGCCTTTGGTTGGCGGGCTTCCCCTTTCCGCCCCGGGTGCCTATAAAGCGGCGACGCCTTGGCGTGGCGACAGATTCCCCCGCGCCGGCAAGACTCTAGGCGGCCCTCCATGGCGAAATCGACAGTCCGAACGATCTACGTGCTCAACGGCCCGAACCTCAATCTGCTCGGCACCCGCGAGCCGCACATCTATGGACGCTCGTCGCTGAAGGACGTCGAGAAGCTCTGCCGCAAGACGGCTGATGCACACGGCTTCAGCGTTGAATTCCGGCAGTCGAACCACGAGGGCGTGATCGTCGATTGGATTCAGGAGGCCGGCGCCAAGAAAGCGGTTGGCATCGTGTTCAATCCGGGCGGCCTCACCCACACCTCGGTGGCGTGCCACGACGCGATCAAGGGCATCAGCGTGCCGACGATCGAGTGCCACATCAGCAACATCCATGCCCGTGAACCCTGGCGCAACCATTCCTATATTTCGTTTGCCGCCAAGTCCGTCATCTGCGGCTTCGGCATCCAGGGCTATGCGCTGGCGATCGACGGCCTCGCCGCGCTGACGAACAAGAAGAGCAATCGCTGAGCATGGCGCCCAAAGACAAGAGCACCGCCGACGGCAAGCCCGAGATCGACAAGGAGCTGATCCGCGAGCTCGCCGAGCTGCTCGACGAAACGGGGCTGACCGAAATCGAGATTGAGCGCGCCGGGCTTCGCGTCCGCGTCGGCCGGAGCGGCGGCAACGTGACCCACATAACCTCGCACGGCGCGCCCGCCGCTCCGCCGCCATCCGCCGCTCCCGCCGCCATCGCGCCGGCCGACCCCGCCAAGCATCCGGGCGCCGTCACCTCGCCGATGGTCGGCACCGCTTACCGAGGCGCCGCGCCGGGCGCGGCGCCCTTTGTCGATCTCGGCAGCAAGGTCGTGGTCGGCGAGACGCTGCTGATCATCGAAGCGATGAAGACCATGAACCAGATCCCGGCGCCACGCTCGGGCACCGTGACGCAAATCCTGATCGAGGACGGCCAGCCGGTCGAGTTCGGCGAGCCGCTCGTCATCATCGAGTGAGAGACGGCGGCCGCACCGCACGATGTTCGACAAAATCCTCATCGCCAACCGCGGCGAGATCGCGCTCCGGGTGCTCCGCGCCTGCCAGGAGCTTGGCATCCCGACGGTCGCCGTGCACTCGACCGCCGATGCCGACGCCATGCATGTCCGCCTCGCCGACGAGAGCGTCTGCATCGGGCCGCCGCCGGCGAAGGACAGCTACCTCAACGTCCCCGCACTCCTCGCCGCCTGCGAGATCACCGGCGCCGACGCCGTGCATCCCGGTTACGGCTTCCTCTCGGAGAACGCCCGTTTCGCCGAAATCCTGAACGAGCACAGCATCCATTTCATCGGCCCCAAGCCCGAGCACATCCGGCAGATGGGCGACAAGATCGAGGCCAAGCGCACCGCCAAGGCGCTTGGCATCCCCTGCGTGCCGGGCTCCGATGGCGGCGTCACCTCCGACAAGGATGCTATCGGGATCGCGCGCGCGATCGGCTTTCCGGTGCTGGTCAAGGCCGCCGCCGGCGGCGGCGGCCGCGGTATGAAGGTCGCGCATCTGGAAGACGAGCTGCCGACCGCGCTCGCCACGGCCCGCTCCGAGGCGAAAGCCGCGTTCGGCGACGACGCCGTCTATCTCGAAAAATACCTGCAACGCCCGCGCCACATCGAAGTCCAGGTGCTGGGCGACGGCCGCGGCAACGCCATCCATCTTGGCGAGCGCGACTGCTCGCTGCAGCGGCGCCATCAGAAGGTGATGGAGGAAAGCCCCTCGCCTGCGCTCAACGTCGCCGCTCGCTTCCAGATCGGCGAGGTCGTAGCGAACGCCATGCGCGAGATGAAATATCTCGGCGTCGGCACCATCGAGTTCCTCTACGAGGACGGCAACTTCTATTTCATCGAGATGAACACGCGCATCCAGGTCGAGCATCCGGTGACCGAAATGATCACCGGACTCGATCTCGTGCTCGAACAAATCCGGGTCGCCGCCGGCGGTGAGCTGCCGCTGGCGCAGAAGGACGTCGAGTTCCGCGGCCATGCGATCGAATGCCGCGTCAACGCCGAGAACCCGTCGACCTTCCTGCCCTCGCCCGGCAAGATCACGTCCTATCATCCGCCGGGCGGACTCGGCGTGCGCGTCGATTCTGCGGTCTATCAGGGCTATACGATCCCGCCGTTCTACGATTCTATGGTCGGCAAGCTGATCGTCCACGGCAAGACCCGCACCGAATGCCTGATGCGGTTGAAGCGCGCGCTCGACGAGTTCGTGGTCGACGGGATCGACACGACATTGCCGCTGTTTCGCGAGCTCGTCCGCACCCAGGACATCATCGACGGCAATTATCACATCCACTGGCTGGAGCGGTTCCTGGCCGAAGGCGGCATGGAACCGTAACGTTCGCCTCAGTGCCAGGCTTGCTTCAATGCGAAGTCATCTCGCTCAGCACTTCGCAGAGCTTGTCCGGATTGTATGGCTTGGGCACGAAGATCGCGCCCGATACCGCGTCGAGCTCCTCGATCGCGCGATAGGACCCCGAGGCGTAGACCACCGGCAGGTTTGGACGCAGCTCCCGGGCGAGCCGCGCCAGCGCCGTGCCGTCGATGCCGCCCGCGAGCTTGATGTCGGTCAGCAGGATGTCGCAGGGCGAGCCGCAGGTCAGGTGGCGAAGGGCGTCCTTCGCGTTGGCGGCGGTGAAGACTTCGAAGCCGTGCTCGCCGAGAACTTCCGCAACCATATCGGCCAGCAGGAACTCGTCCTCGACCAGCAAGACCCGCGACCGTTGTGCCTGCATGCCCGGTGCTTGTGCGCCCATGATCCACCTCTTCCCCACCGGTCCCAACCGGTACACAAGGGCAACGCATGGCCGCCGCCGATGTTCGCAAGGTTGCCGACAATTGGAGCCAATATGGCTAACGGCCGGTGAATGGCGCCTCGCCCCGGACCGCGCTAGATTGCGGAATCTGCCTCTCGGACCTGTCGTTTCGAACCTCATATGGCCAGCCGCGAAACCGCCTTTGTCGAAATCACGCCCGAGGTGCTGCTCAAGGCCTATGCCTGCGGCATCTTCCCGATGGCGGAAAGCGCCGAGGACCCGGCGCTTTACTGGATCGAGCCGGAGAAGCGCGGCATCATCCCGCTCGACACATTTCACGTGCCGTCACGGCTCGCGCGCACCGTCCGCTCGGATCGCTTCGACATTGCGGTCAACCGCGACTTCGAGGGCGTGCTCGACGGCTGCGCCGAGCCGCAGCCCGGCCGGTCACGCACCTGGATCAATGCGCGGATCCGCACGCTGTACCAGAAGCTCTACAACATCGGCCATTGTCACAGCGTCGAAGCCTACGAGGACGGCGTGCTGGCCGGCGGCCTCTACGGCGTCTGCCTCGGCCGTGCGTTCTTCGGCGAGAGCATGTTCCACCGCTCGCGCGACGCCTCCAAGGTGGCGCTGGTTCATCTGGTGGCGCGGCTCCGCGCCGGCGGCTTCACCCTGCTCGACACCCAGTTCGTCACCGATCATCTGAAGACGTTCGGCGCCGCCGAGGTTTCGCGCCGGCAGTATCACAAGCTGCTGGAAGCATCTCTCGTTGGCGAAGCCGATTTTACCGCGCTCAACCGCACCATGACCGGCGTCGAGGCGATGCAATACGCCGAGGCGACAGCGGCTTAAAACGCGCGGAACAAGATTACCGCGGCAGCAGCGGCGGCGGCAGTTGCTGCGTGGCGCGCTGCTGCGGCGGCAACCCGGTCTGACCCTGACCCGGCGGCCGCGGCTGTGTCCGCTGCGCCGGCGTGCGCTGCGCCGGCGGCGGGGGCGCCGCGGGCGCCTCGGCGACCGGCTGCGGCGCGCCCTTACAATCGGTCAGCCAGACGTCGTAGATCGAGTGCTCGACGGCGTTGAGCCCCGGGCTCGCGGCAAACATCCAGCCGCTGAAGATGCGCTTGATCTCGCCTTGCAAGGTCAGCTCGTCGACCTCGATGAAGCCGTCGGTCGACGGCGCCTCGGTCGGCGGCCGCGAATAGCAGGCGCGCGGCGTCACCTCGAGAGCGCCGAAGCGCACGGTCTCGTTGATCGCCACATCGAAGTTGATGATGCGCCCGGTGATCTTGTCGAGGCCGGAGAACACCGCGGTCGGATTGGCGATCTTGTGCGGCGGCGGCTCGACGATGGTCTCATTGGTGGGCGGCAGTGACGCCGGCTGCGGCCGCTGACCGCCGGGCGGAACAGCCTGCTGCGGCGAGCGCGGCGGCGCGCTGGTGCCGCCGGGCGGCGGCGGCAGCGGCTCGGTCTGGATCATCCGGGAACCCGGCGGCGGTCCGGGCGGCAGGCCGCCTCCCCCGGGCGGCGGAACGTAGCGCGGCTGTGACGGCACGCGCGCCGGCGGACGGTCCGGCACATCGGATGGCGGGCGCGACGGCGGGTTGCCGAAAATGCTGTCGAAGATATTGGGGAATTGGAATTGCGCGGACGCCGGCGCGGCGGCGAGCAGCGCCGCAACCGTCAGCATCGCGCGG
>Ga0136846_1236469_pt1 | contig 16017 bp, 11 predicted proteins | sample HopSoiMetagenom2_FD_96841 | JGI IMG/M metagenome (GOLD analysis project Ga0136846, IMG submission 96841) | Grasslands soil microbial communities from Hopland, California, USA - 2 Assembly 2016 (version 4) | ecosystem: Environmental > Terrestrial > Soil > Grasslands | place: USA: Hopland... | reverse complement strand
CCAATTACCTGTCCATCTACCATAATGGGAATACCGCCCTGCAGGAAAGTATGACCTACCGTTATCAGTGCCGGTCGCCCACCGTTAATTGAATTTTCCAGTTTTGCGGAAGGGGCCTTAAACAGCGCAGCTGTATTGGCCTTTTTGATAGATACTTCCGAAGAAGCAGCAAAGGTTCCGTCCAGTCTTTCCAGGTAAACAAGATTGCCGCCATTATCTACTACGGCTATGGCACCACCCGGGGCATTATTTGCCTTTGCATATTTAACAGCTTCTGTTACCACCTTTTTGGCGGCTTCCAGTGAAATGGTTTTACTTTCCAATACCTGTGCATGACCGCTAATGCCATTAAAAAGAATAGCCGCTAATACTACATTTATTTTATTCATTTTATCGATTATTAATTATTAAGTATAGTGATGCTCACTTCGTGAGCATCACTGCTGACTATCGCACCATCCTTATTTATGAATTCACAGGCTTTGCCGGTTTGTCAAACTTTACTTTTTTACCTGCATGCTTTTTAACCTGATCTGGCCAGTTATTATCTGCCTTCATAATATTGCCGTTTAAATTCTTGTGAAATTGATCATATGCATCTTTGGTATGTTGTAGAATCAGGCGACCATCAATAACATCGAATATTTCAGGGTTAACAGGTCTTAACTTTCCAAGACTCATGGCATAACCACAAAAAGCACCATATTGAGGAGCATACTTTTCAGGATGATCCTTGAATAGACCAGCATTCTGTTCTGAAGAAAACCAATAAGTAGCACCGTTGTAACGCGCAGCGTATTTGGGATCGCCTTTAATAGCTTTCATATCTGTGAAATAGGCAACTACATCGAAGCCCTGGAGTGTAACTCCATCTGGATCTGTATTATTCAGGAATCCTTTTTCCTCGTCTGTAATGATCTGCTTCCCATTTTTTGAAGAAACATCAGGCCAGTATTTATCCGCCTTTACAATATTTCCAGTTACATCCTTTTTCCATCCATTGACTGCACGCTGATTATGCTGAAGAAACAGTCTTCCGTCAACAATAGAAAAATTATTCACATCAATTGGGGCTGTACGCCCAAGGGAAACAGCATATGCACACCATCCGCCGAATTGTGGTTTGTATTTTTCCGGGTTGCTTTTGAATAATGCAAGATGGTCTGATGAAGAGAAATAATAAATGGCCCCCTGGTAAGTTGTCTGGAATTCCGCAATTCCCTTAACCGGTTTGCTATCGGTATAAAAAGCTACAGGGTCATAACCATCCAGGATGACTCCCCTGTCATCCAGGTTATTGAAATATTGTTCTTTTGAAGGCTGGGCATTTACAGTTACAGTGATAAGCATGGCTGTCATAATCATTACTACCACTGCAAACAGGAACCTGAAAATGCGGGTTTCTTCCGCTTTCTGTCTGATCATTTTTGTCATATAAATTGATTTTTTTGTTGTTTGCATATCTGAATTTGAGCAACAAAATAACTGTGTAAAAAAAAGGATCAATGTCGATTGTATTACAATTGGAAGGGCAGAAAGGAGGATTTATGCGTTGTTTGTCAGCGAGTTTACATATTTAAGGAAGTCAGCATTTGGGATTCCTGCATCTTCGTTCGCTGCTAATAAATTGCTAAAACCCAAAAAAATATTTGGTGACAGTAACCAAACGTCGCTACATTTGCTAACGGTGTTAGGTAAAACAGTACTATGGGAATAGCAGAAAGACGTTTACGTCAAAAGGATGAAGTGAGGTCCAGCATTCTTGCCACCGCCTGGCAGTTTGTAAAAAAGGAAGGCTGGCAATCTCTTTCGATCCGCAAAATTGCTGATGCGATTGAGTACAGTGTCCCGGTCATTTATGACCACTTCGAAAACAAGGAAGCCATACTCCTGGAATTTGGCAAGCAGGGCTTTCAGCTGCTGGTTAAAAAAATGGAGGCTGCTAAAAAGTCATCGGAGGACCCTGCAGAGCAATTGAGTGCTATTGCTGATTCGTACTGGAACTTTGCCTTAAAGAATGAAGAGTATTACCAACTCATGTTCGGCATTGGCATTGCCTGTTGTGAAACAGATAAATGTATCCCCGAACGTAATGTGTTCCGGAAACTGGTGATGGAGCCCATCCAAAAGATCCTTGATGAAAATAATAATACTGGCGTTAATGCCTGTTTGAAGTATCATACATTCTGGTCAGTTATCCATGGATTGATATCCATAAAAATGATGAATAATAACCCGGATATATCTGATGAACTGAATAAGATGGTACTCGATGATGCGATTGCCGGCTTTATTAAAAACCTGAAACGATAAAACATAATAGTAACTTAACAACACTGCTATACATAACCGCTGTAACATTCTGACGATTATTCCACCCTGCCATTGTACGTACCACTGAAGATTACCTGACTGAACCGGAAATCTATTATTAAGACAATCATTAACCTGGAGCGGATCGCCGTTCCCTAAAGAATCATCGATATATGCAAACGAAAACCGACAACGAAAACACGAACATTTTGAAGGACTTTATCGTAGCGATCACCTATCTGGCAATTCTGACCATACTGATCACTCTTGCAGTATTCCTATCCGGATGCAATTCATCAGCCGGTAATCCTGCTTATGGAAATACGCCTCCACCAGCGCTCCCTGTGATCACCGTGAATAATCAGGCAGCTACTACCTATAAGGAGTTCTCTGCTTCACTGGAAGGCAGCAGGGATATTGAAATACGTCCCCAGGTAGATGGCTACCTTGACCAGATCTATGTGGATGAAGGTGCGCATGTGAGAAAAGGACAGATACTGTTTCGTATCAATGATCGCCCTTACCGCGAACAACTCAACAATGCAAAAGCATCTTTGGCCGCTGCAAAAGCCAATCTTGCCAATGCAGAGATCAATGTGGCCAAATTAACACCACTGGTTCAGAATAATGTTATTTCTGATGTACAGCTCAAAACTGCAAAAGCTAATTATGATGCTGCTGCGGCCAGTGTATCACAGGCGCAGGCAATGGTGGGTAATGCCGAAGTAAATACTGGTTATACTGTTATCAGCGCACCGGCTGATGGATACGTGGGAAGAATACCTTATAAAACAGGAAGCCTTGTAGGAACCACAACTCCTGATGCACTCACTGTACTTTCTTCTGTAAAAGAAGTGTATGCTTATTTCTCTTTCAGTGAAAAAGATTTCCTGGAATTCAGTAATCAATTCCCTGGAAATACAATTGAAGAGAAATTAAAACAGATACCGCCGGTAGACCTGGTACTCGCTGACAATTCCATTTACCCTTTAAAAGGAAAAGTGGAAACAGTATCCGGGCAATTCAATAATAGCATGGGCGCTATCAGTTTCCGCGCGGCATTCCCTAACACAAATGGATTATTGCGCTCAGGGAATACTGGCAAGATCAGGATCCCGCAGGTAATTAGTTCAGCCATTGTTATTCCGCAGGAATCAACTTTTGAATTACAGGATAAAGTATTTGTCTTCGTACTGGCAGATAGTAATAAAGTAGCCAGCGTACCTATCAATGTTGCAGGTACCAGCGGAAATTATTATTTAGTCGGCAAAGGAATAAACCCCGGCCAGAAAATTGTTTATAGTGGACTTGACCGCCTCAAAGATGGCGTAGTGATACAACCGGAACAATTATCATTGGATAGTTTATTAAAAGCACGGCCTTTGTAAAGACTCGGATTTAAACATTACTAACAACAAACAAATTTTTCCGGATGTTAAAAAGATTTATTGAACGACCGGTGTTATCCACCGTCGTATCCATCATACTTACCTTATTGGGTATACTTTCCCTGTATTCGTTGCCCATTACCCTGTTCCCGGATATCGCACCGCCCACCGTACAGGTAACAGCAAATTATCCTGGTGCCAACGCAGAGGTGGTAGCCAGGGCTGTAGCCACTCCCATTGAAGAAGCCATCAATGGTGTGGAGAACATGACTTACATGACCTCCACTTCCAGCAATGATGGTACTATGACCCTAAACGTATACTTTAAAGTAGGTACCAATCCTGACCTTGCAGCAGTGAATGTGCAAAGCCGGGTATCAAAAGCTGTAAGCCAGATCCCGGTGGAGGCAGTTCAATCTGGAATCTCTACGCAGAAGCAGCAGAACAGTATGATCTTTGTTCCGCTGATATATAGCACCGATACCACGTATGATGAAACATTTCTGCAGAACTACGCCAAGATCAATATTGTTCCTGAATTGCAACGTGTTCCCGGAGTAGGACAGGCACAGGTATTCGGTGCAAAGGATTATTCCATGCGGATCTGGTTAAATCCGGAACGCTTAACGGCCAATAATCTTTCTACCCAGGATGTTTTGAATGCGATCAATGATCAAAACCTTGAAGCTGCACCCGGTCGCTTTGGTCAGGCAAGTACAGCCTCATTCGAATATATTTTAAAATACAAAGGCAAGCTGTCAAAGAATGAGGATTATGAAAATATCATTTTGAAATCTTCACCTGATGGTTCTACCATTCGCCTTAAAGATGTTGCCAGAGTTGAATTCGGTGCATTTGCCTATAGCGCCAATACCAATATTGCGGGGAAACCCGGTATTGGTATCGCACTTTTCCAGACTGCCGGCTCCAACGCCAATGATATTCTTACTTCAGCAGAAGCTGTAATGGAAAAAGCTTCAAAGAATTTTCCCAAAGGCATTGAGTACTTTAATATGTACAGTGCAAAGGAATTCCTGGACAGTTCCATTGGCCAGGTAGAAGAAACCCTGATTATCGCGTTTGTACTGGTATTCCTTGTGGTGTTCATATTCTTACAGGATTTCAGAGCAACGCTAATCCCGGCGATAGCAGTGCCTGTTGCCATCATCGGGACTTTCTTCTTCATGCAATTGTTTGGATTTACCATCAACCTGCTTACTTTGTTCGCCCTGGTGTTGGCAATCGGTATTGTGGTGGATGATGCCATTGTGGTGGTGGAAGCCGTTCACACTAAAATGGAACGAACCGGCCTGCCGGCAAGACAGGCAACCATTCAATCCATGAATGAAATATCGGGTGCCATCATTTCCATTACGTTGGTTATGGCGGCGGTATTCGTGCCGGTTGGATTCATGCAGGGCCCCGCAGGAGTATTCTATAAACAGTTCGCCTTTACACTGGCAATAGCCATTCTTATCTCCGCATTGAATGCCTTAACCTTAAGTCCGGCGCTTTGTGCACTGTTCCTGAAACAACCAGAACATGTGGATGCAGATGGTCATGCAAAGAGAAAAGGAGTTTTGGGAAGGTTCTTCAATGGATTTAATGCCGGATTCAGAGCTACAACTAACCGTTACAAGCAAAGCGTTCAGTTCCTGGCTAAAACCAAATGGATCGCTATTCTCGGTTTATTGATTGTTGTGGGTGTCACTGTTTTCTTTATGAAGAAAACTCCAACCGGATTTATCCCAACAGAAGACCAGGGCTTTATTGTATATTCTGTTAATCTGCCTCCGGGTGCTTCGCTCGACAGAACACAGAAAGTGATGGACAAGATTGATAAATTATTGACTGAAGTACCTGCCGTGGAAAGAAGAGGTGAGGTAACCGGTCTTAACTTCATCGCCAATGCCAATAGTTCTAACTACGCTATCGGGTTTATCCGGATGAAGCCGCATGGGCAAAGAGGTCCGGTTGATAATATAGATGGAGTGATCGGGGTCCTGAATCAAAAGCTGAGCGCTATTACAGAAGCAAGTGTGTTCCTGTTTGTATTTCCTACTGTACAGGGCTTTGGTAACACCAGTGGTTTTGAGTTCATCTTACAGGACCGTACAGGAGGCTCTCTGGATAAACTTGGGGGAACAGCATATGGCTTTATTGGCCAGCTATTTCAACGTCCTGAGATCGCTTATGCATTCACCACTTTCAGTACCGGTAATCCCCAATACCAATTGAATGTAAATGAAGCAAAGGCAAAACAGCTCGGTATATCAGTATCAGATCTCTTGAAAACGCTTGGTGTTTATTATGGTAGCAGCTTTGCTTCTGATTTCAACCGTTTTGGTAAATATTACAGGGTAATTGTTCAGGCTGATGTTCCGTACCGTGCTGACCCAACTTCACTCAATAATGTATTCGTGAAAAATAACCTGGGTCAAATGGTACCGGTGAACACAGTTGTATCATTACAACGTGTATATGGTCCGGAAACCGTAACAAGAAATAACCTGTTCAATGCCGTAACCATCAATGGTGTAACAAAACCCGGGTATAGTTCTGGAGATGCCATCAAAGCTATCCAGGAGGTGGCAGCCAGTTACCTGCCCAGGGGCTACTCTTATGAATTTACAGGTATGACAAGGGAGGAAAACAATGCGGGTTCTCAGCAAAGCCTGATTTTTATTCTGAGCGTAATATTCGTTTACTTCCTGCTGGCAGCACAATATGAAAGTTATATTCTTCCACTGGCTGTTATCCTGTCCATTCCAACAGGTATATTCGGAGTATTTGCTTTCATCAACCTCTTTGGCATGGAAAATAATATCTATGTACAGGTAGGTTTGATCATGCTTGTTGGTCTGCTCGCAAAGAACGCCATCCTGATCGTTGAGTATGCAGTTCAACGCCGAAGAGCCGGCATGACCCTTATTCAATCTGCACTGGATGCAGCCTCATTACGTTTGCGTCCCATCCTGATGACTTCCTTCGCGTTCATTGTAGGTCTGTTACCTCTTACATGGGCAAAAGGTGGTTCAGCATTGGGTAACCGATCAATAGGTACGGGTGCATTGGGTGGAATGCTGACGGGTGTGATCCTGGGTGTATTTATTATACCGGTATTGTATGTGATCTTCCAGTACCTGCAGGAAAAGATAACCAGTAAACCTAAAGACAAAGAAATCGCTCTGGCTGAATAACATAAGGTTTGGCCGCCTACGCGGAAGCTTCGGCGGCCGATGCAACGAAAAAAATTATTATGAGATTACGATATAACAGACAACCGATTTACAGGAAAAAACCACAATCACCGGTGATCTATTCGCGGCAGGTGATCGCTATTGCACTGCTTGTACTGATCATTTCCTCCTGCAAAGTGGGGAAAGAATATCAGCGGCCTGACCTTGAACTGCCAAAACAGTTCAACGAAGTTAGTTATGCGGATACCAGCAGCATCGCGGATATTGAATGGAAGCAATTCTTCACTGATCCTACTTTACTTGACCTGATCCAAAAAGGACTGGACCACAATCACGATCTGCTGGCAGCTATTAAGCGGATCGATATTGCGCAACAACAGGTGAAACAGGCCAAAGTATTGTTATTGCCGGAATTAAACCTGGGCATTTCTGGACAGTATAGCCGTCCATCCGATAACAGCTTAAATGGAATTAGTGCTAAAAGCTTTTTAAAAAAGAGCCATATTGAGAACTACCAGGCTATTGCCTCTCTTTCATGGGAAGTTGATATCTGGGGAAAATTAAGAGGACAAAAAGAAGCTACCCTTGCTGAGTACCTTAAAACTACTGAAGCAAAGAAAGCTGTGCAAACACAGGTGGTAGCAGATATAGCTCAGGGATACTTCAATCTGTTGATGCTGGATAAACAGCTGGAGATATCCAGGAGGAACCTGATATTAAGTGATAGCTTTTTATTGGCAACACGATTATTGAAAGATGCGGGTACTGTAACCCAACTGGCAGTGGAACAGGCTGAATCACAGAAGCAGTCTACATCCTTATTGATTCCGCAATTGCAACAGGATATCGCCTTACAGGAAAATGCACTTCAATTGCTGACCGGTCAGCTTCCGGGAACTGTAGCACGGACCGGCACATTAAATGGATATTTATTGCCCGATCAGTTTACTACAGGATTACCAGTTGCAGTGGTTAGTCGCAGGCCCGATGTCCGTTCACAGGAACTTGCACTCGTGGCAGCCAATGCACGTGTTGGTGTTGCACAGGCCAATATGTACCCTGCTCTGAATATTACAGCAGGTGGTGGATTAGAATCCTTCAAATCCAGTAACTGGTTCAGCATACCTAATTCTCTATTCGGATTGGCTGCAGGAACCATTGCCCAACCCATCTTCAAAAGAAGAGAGTTAAAGACTCAGTTTGAAGTTGCCAAACTGGAAAGGGAAGAATTGGTGATCCGCTTCCGTCAGTCGGTTTTACAGGCTACAACAGAAGTGGCGAATGCATTAGTACAATCTCACCAGTTAAAGGAGCAACGGGCCATTGCCAGTGGACAGGTTGATACCCTTAACCGTGCCATCCATAATTCCCAGCTATTGTTTAAAAGTGATATGGCCAATTATCTTGAAGTGATTACCGCCCAGGGAAATGCCCTTCAGGCTGAACTGAATTTGGCAAGTATTGAGCGGAGTCAATTAGGAGCGATGGTAGAGCTATACAGGTCATTGGGAGGTGGCTGGAAGTAAAATAATATTAATCAGAACCTGATTTAAAATGATAATGGCCTGCGAAAATTCGCAGGCCATTATCATTTTAAATTTCACCCTGTATCCCCTATTTTTGCCGTCCCATTTGAAGGGGTAAGCCCATGGGGAACTAGCTCAGTTGGCTAGAGCGCTTGCATGGCATGCAAGAGGTCAGGGGTTCGACTCCCCTGTTCTCCACAAACAAAAAGCAGCTAATATTAGCTGCTTTTTGCTTTATATATTACAAATAATTTTTTTACTATTTAGTTACCTTATATGAATTTCAGGTAATTGAAAGTTTTAATCCAGATCATTTTCATCATCATCTTCTTCCTCTTCTTCAACTGCATGATGCATTGTTCCATTTGATTCATGGCTTTTATCACCCTTCTTTTTCTTTTTGAACAGCGAAAACACCTTACGCAGTATATCATCCTTCTTTTCATCCACAATATGAGAGCTGAAATTCTTCATGACGAACGGAACAATGAATTTGGTAAACCATCCTGCTCTTGCCAATATTCCTTTTCTCACTACTAGATCAATGATCGTATTGATAGTTCCATTTAATATTGGGTTACTGTGATCCTGCGTTGTAAGCTTCCCTACGAAATTTATGGCAGCTTTCACTGGCACCAGTTCCAGCTTGATCTCATCAATATCCTTCCTGATGATCTGTTTCTGCGTTTGCAGCAAAGATTCCAGACGCAGTCTTTCAGCCAGTAAATCCTCATATGTTCTGATTGTGCTAGTCATATATCTTTCTGATGATTAAATTTCTAATATATGGAAAGACGATTTTTTTACGGATGGCAGCAATTATCAGTAATACAATTCCAAAGAAAGCGGCAGTTATCAAAAATCCTACTGCTCGACTTCCTACCAGGTCACCCAACCAAAATGCAAGTGCTATTCCTGCAAAAAGTATAATGAAGAAACCAAAAATGGCAATGGATAATACGAGAAGGAGATTGGAAGCAATACTAGTGGCCTTCTGGGTAATTTTTACTACCGTGAGCTTGTAGAATGTGGTGGCAAGGTCTTCAACATGATCAGCAAGATCGGCAGTCTTTTCTTTCAGATCATCCATTTGCATAAAGAGAGATTGTTTCAAATAAAAAATACAAATTAAAGCAGGCGTAAAGCCTGCCTTAATTTGCATAAACTTTCATAAGTCTAGCTATAATTTTCTTTCATATTTTCTACGGAAGATTTTCCTTTTTTGAATTTTTCTTTCGCTTCATCACCATACTCCTCTGCTATTTTTTTCCCTTTTGCCAAAAGTGATGTAAAGTTATCTGCCCATTCTCCTGCTGTTTTTTTTATTTTTTTGCGGGTATCCGTTCCTTTTTCAGGAGCAATCAACAAACCGACTATTACACCTGCTGCTGCGGCACCAACGATGCCTAATAATACTTTGCTTCTGGTTGACATAACTCGATATTTTAAATGTTATTAAATAAAAAGCGTTGATAGTAAAGTATTAAAAACCGTACCAGAAAAATTTAATATGAAGAGTACAAATCCTTACTGGGTTTTCCGGATGCAGCGTAATCAATAATTTTATAAATCAGTGGGTTGCATAAAAAGACCCTACCGTGGCAGGGTACTAGATATTTTAAAGTGAGGCTTAATCTCCCCATATTTCTCCTTCGCCCTTCAACCATTTCTGTACCAGGTCAGTAGTAACAGATTTGGGTCTTTCCAATGCATAACCAAGTGCCCTGTCCCAGCAAAGGCTGGCCAGTACACCCAGTGAACGGCTCACACCAAATAATACCGTATAGTATTCATACTCCCTCATTCCAAAATGGACCAGCAGTGCTCCACTATGTGCATCCACATTAGGCCAGGGGTTTTTCACCTTTCCTAATGATTGAAGGATTGGAGGAACTACCTCATAAATTTTCCATACGGTGTTTACCAGCGGATCATCAGGCATATACTTTTTGCCGAATTCCATTTGTGCAGTAAAACGCGGATCAGTTTGCCGGAGAACGGCATGACCATAACCAGGCACCACTTTTCCTTCACTCAGGGTTTTCTTTACATACTCTTCTATCTGTTTGGAATCAGGGGTATTGGTTCCCAATGCAGCCTGCATTTCAAAGATCCATTTGATCACTTCCTGGTTAGCCAGGCCATGAAGAGGTCCAGCCAATCCGTTCATGCCAGCTGCAAAGGACAGGTAAGGATCCGCAAGCGCTGAACCCACCAGGTGAGTTGCGTGAGCAGATACATTTCCACCTTCATGGTCTGCATGAATTGTCAGGTAAAGGCGCATCAACTTTTTAAACTTATCATCCTCATACCCGAGCATATGGGCAAAATTCCCGGCCCAGTCCAGTAATCCATTTGGCTGAATATGGTCTCCGAATTTGTATTTACGGCGATAAATATATGCGGCCACCCGTGGCAAACGGGCAATCAGGTCCATGGAATCATCAAACACCACATCCCAGTAATCCTTCTTGTTAAGACCGTCTGAATATTTCTTTGCAAACTGGCTTTCCGTCTGGAGAGCCATCACTGCAACCACAAATTGGGTCATCGGGTGTGTATTCAGCGGCAAAGCCTCAATTGTATGAAAAACGTGGTTGGGCACATGGCTCCGTCTCTGTAATACGGCTGTAACATGCTGCACGTCTTCTTCAGTGGGCAATTCTCCAATAAGCATCAGGTAAAACAAACCTTCAGGAAGCGGCTCTGTACCGCCCGGTGCCTTGGGAAGCTTTTCACGCAGTTCCGGGATGGTATAACCCCTGAACCTAATCCCTTCCTGAGCATCGAGAAGTGAGGTTTCGGTTACCAGGCCAGTCATACCACGCATTCCCTGATAGATCTGGGATAACTGAACCTGCCCTACCACCTTATTGCCATGCTCCTTCAGGATCGTTTTGATTTCCGCACCAAGTTTTTCGGCCTTGGCTTTGAACTTTTCTTTTAAATCTTCCATGAAAACTTTTTAAGGAATTGCCCGTGGACGGGAAGGCTTAAAGGTAATTAATGCGCTCTGGCACAGCAAAAAATTGCTATATTATGTTATAATAAATTACCGCAAACGTTACCATTACTTCGGAGTCTTGCGATACATCAGGAACGCAACAATGGAAAACGCAATATTTGGTAGCCAGGCGGCCAACAAAGGATGGAAATTGCTCTTGGTGGCAAATACCGTGGAGAATCGGTCCGCCACAATAAAAAGAGCTGCCGTGATAATGCCAATTGCCAGGTGCATGCCACTTCCACCTCTCGTCTTCCGGCTGGCAATTACCACCCCTATGATCGTTAAAAGCAAAACTGCAAATGGCGTTGCTGTTCTCCGATATCTTTCCACTTTCAATACACTCAATCCTTCCGTTCCCCTCAATTCTTCCCGCTTGATAAATGCGATCAGCCGTGGCGTGCTCAAACGGTCTTTCAGGTATTCGTCCCGACGCAGTTCTTCAGGCTTAAGACTGATAGAAAGTGTGTCTATGGGAAATTCAGTGGTGGTCTCCTTCATGCTGTCGATCTTTCGTTCAACTGCAGCATAAAGCAGCCATTTTTTGGTCGCTGTATCCCATTTTACTGAATTGCTCCGAAGATTATAGATCACCTTACCATTTTTCACCTTCTCCATGAAAAATTGTGAAGCGGCCATTGACGCGGTGTCATATTCTTTGATACCGATATAAGTAATGGAATCTATACGGCGGTAAAAACAATTCCGGCAACTCGGCAGGTTAGCTGATTTCACCGGGTCATTCCGGTCAATATAGTTTGACTGGAAATCACTACGAATACCATTCGCCCTGGGGATCACGTACCTGCTACCAAACCATAAAATGGTACCCAGTAGTATACCTCCTACAAAATAGGGACGCAGCATCCGGTTATAGCTGGTTCCGCTTGCAAGAATGGCAATTATTTCCGAGCGCGATGCCATTCGGCTGGTAAAAAAGATCACTGCAATAAATACGAACAGGGGAAAAAGAAGACCCCAGATATAGGGCACAAATCCAAAATAATACTGGGTGATGATCTGCGAAGTGCTAAGGCCTGTTTTTACAAAATCATCCGTCTTCTCACTGCTATCTACTGCCACCGCCACCACGATGAACAGGACCATGCAAAAGAAGAAGGTAACCAGGAACTTTTTCAGTATATACCAATCGATTTTTCCCATTCGATTGCGAAGTAACAGAATTTGGGCCGAATGAGTTGTGAAAAATACCTTACTTCAAAGCCACTATGATCTGCGTTGCCCGGTTTAGGAAAAGATTGGCATAATTAAGCATGAGGCTTATACCTTTTGGGGGTATTGATAAGGTTAAAGAATGGAATATCCACTGCAACGAAAATATTAAACTTCCATTGAGGATTATTTTCAATGAGGTTGCCACTATTTTCTATCTTACCTAAACCAGGTCCAAATTGCGCACCCAAACCCAGGGAGATTGGAATATTATTCCCGAATCCATATATGGCATAAGCGCCAGGAGATAATATCTGTCCCAGGCGGATCTTATAATCTTTCTTTATCACTTCTTCACTGCCACCAGAAGCTGTTGCTACGGAATCTTTTTTCAGTTGGTAATCCACAATTGCACCAAGATCAAGCAAAGAACCAAAAAGGCTGAATGATCCGGCCTTACCCCTCAATCCCCAACTGGCCAATATGCCAATTGGCGCTGTTACCCCAAACCGATTATTCCAGGCATTATTTTTTGCCTGGTTCAGATCACTTGCGCGATAGAAAGCACCGAGATACGATTGCACCGCAAGGTTGAACCTTGAATTCTTCTTGATAGATGAACTTCCCACAGGAAGAACTGCATTATCCAGTATAGCTTCCACTTCATCTGGCGTTTTGGCATCAGACAGATTAGCCATAAATAAACCATAGCGCGTAAGCTTTGCTATTACATTGGGCAATTCACTGAATAGGAAACCAGTGCTATCCAGTGCAATCACCTTGTTAAGTAACTTTCTGATGGTTGTATCCTGTGTAATGGCTCTGATACCTTTTAAGGTACTGATATCAGCAGCGGTCAACTCTCCAAATTTCTTTCCATAGATGGCAACGGTATTATCGATCTTTTGTAAGGAAGCTAGCAGAATATCTTTATTGCTATTCACCATATCTGTAATACCCGTCAGGATATTCATTGCATTTGTTACGGCCTGCGTGTATTCGGTTTTATAAATATTACGATACAATTCATTTGAATTGCGGGCGATCTTTACATACTCGTCTGTTTTAATATCCGAATCAAATAGCCTGGCAATGGAGAACCCATAATCTATAACGTCCAGGGATACATCGATATAGCTGTAATAATCATCATTAGTCAGGGCTATCACCTTTTTCGCTTTGCTTTTTATGGTATCCAGTTTTTTATCAACCCTGTTAGCCAGTTCTATAAATTCTTTCACCTTATTCTGGAACAGGAAAAGATTTTCCTTCTGACCCTCCAGTACTTCTGTAAAGAATATAACGGAAGATGGATCCACATAAAATTTTATTTCTGCCTTTTTTACAAGTTGATAAAGCAATCCTGTGTATATCCTGAACAGTCTTTCATTCCTGACCAGGGTATCCATCTGCTTAAAAGTGATCCAGGACCTTGTGGCATCTTTTGAAATTGCAGTATCATTCCGAAGGCTATGGGAGAAAATAGCACCCAATTGAACTTCATTGCCGAAGTTCTTAAACCCTCTTGAAGCTGTAGTATCCTTCCATTCGCCGAACTCTGCAAACTTTTCAATAGTTGTGGCGGCATCTGATTCCCCAGCCTCAATTTCATGCACCAGTCGAATACAGCGTATGGCCACCCTTATCTCCGGAAAATTTCTTAACAATTGCTGATATCCCGGCAACTCCAGCACATCATCCAGGTGATAAGTGATGGTTTTAAGGTCTTCAAAGAACCCCCTGCGCAACGCGGGGAGCATATCCGGATATTTATAGGCGATCAGCTTCTCCAGGTTTTCAGTGGTCTTTGGAAACAGAACTCTGAATTCTTCATTCTTTTCAACAAAGTCCTTAAAGCGATTAAAGAAGGTAATGGTCAACTCTTCCTTTGCCCTTTTGATCATAAATTGTGCAATGCCATTGGCGATATTGGTTACATCCAGACCGCCTAAATTTCCTAATGATGCAAAAATTCCGTCAAATACCCTGGAGCTTTCTGCACCTCCCGGATTTAGCCTTAGTTTAGTGGAATCCCAAACGAGGTCCCTTAAAAATGGGTTATTGGAAAATGCCTGCAACGCTTCATGAATAGTGGTGATATTATTACCAAAATAAGCTTGCGCTATTTTAATGAACTCGGACCTGGTTATCGCATTGTCTGTTCCCAATGCCCTGGCATCATAATAGGCTATTCCGGGCCTGTATACGCTGGGCGTCAAAGTCTCCGCTGGTCTTACCCGGGTAGTTAGATTAAACGCCACCGGGTCATTGCCAACCTGAAGCATTATCTTAATTGTGGCATTATTGGCATTGACTGAATCCATTCCTTTTCTGAATACAAGAAAGCTATCGCTGCTTATGGTATTATTGGCTGTTATTTCATTATTTGAAAATTCCACTCTTTGACTACCCCTGCTAATTCGCAATACAACATTCTTATCTGCCGGTTTATTGATAATGATAGACAGGGATTCTCCTGTTACAAATAGCATATTCTTCAACGAACCTGCAGACTCGATGCTTTCACTATTAATAATATTATCATTCCCAATCGTAAACCTGATAGATTTAGATTGAGCGAATGAAAAAACTGCACAGATCATTAATAAGACCAACAGGTAATAACGCTTCATAATGGTTAGATTATACTATAATTGAATAGTCACGATAAGGTGTGGCTTCCGCTAAAAAATTGGAGAATTTGATTATATAGGAGAACTTATCATCACCGCCGATCAGGATACCCAGAGGACATCCATCTTCATCTACTACAACCGATCCGGAATCTCCTTCAACAGATGGCGATGTTGGGTTATCCTCGTGATCATAATGGGTGATACTGAACAGGTCGGTCAGGGTATAATTCCTGTTGTCCGGGTAAGTAAGTGATTTTTCAACCTTGTGATTATATACCACTGCTTTTTTGGGGCCAGACGCCTTACCGCAAAAATGTACGGGTATTTCATTCACCGAATCAGCAGGTCCTACTTCTCTCCAGTCTCTGGTGATCCTTAGTTTAAGATTGATATCCCTGAAAGGTGCTGTATCGTTGCATAATGCAATACCCACATCAAAGGTATTGGAGAGAGTACCATCTGTAATTCGTGCGATCTGGCTGCCACTCACATCAATGATCTCAAGCCGGCCGGGACTGCCCCACCAGTCTGAATCCGCTTTTAGTACATGCCAGCAGGACAAAAGATATACCCGGTGTGAACTTTTCTTTTTAATAAAACATCCCAGCGTTCCGAATCCATTGACTTTCGAAATATTGCCGATCTCGCTTCCGCAATCAAAGCCGGAAAAACCTTGCGTCTTTACAGATGACACAATAAGATAACTGACAGGATACCCATTATACGCATCCCCCAACTTTTCAATTGCTGATTGTCTCGCAGCATTATTAGTTACAT
>Ga0136846_1214311_pt1 | contig 16017 bp, 15 predicted proteins | sample HopSoiMetagenom2_FD_96841 | JGI IMG/M metagenome (GOLD analysis project Ga0136846, IMG submission 96841) | Grasslands soil microbial communities from Hopland, California, USA - 2 Assembly 2016 (version 4) | ecosystem: Environmental > Terrestrial > Soil > Grasslands | place: USA: Hopland... | reverse complement strand
CGTTACAGAGGTCGATGCACTCGTCGCATATGTACACGCCCGGGCCGGCGATGAGCTTCTTCACCTGCTTTTGGCTCTTACCGCAGAACGAGCACTTCAGCAGGTCCCCACCGTCACCGATGCGTGCCACCCAGATACTCCTTTACATGGTGCCGCCGCGACGGCCGTGAGGGCCGCCTCCAGTGGACATGTCCCGCGAGGCCGTCAAGCACTTGCATATCGACGGTACCGCCTACCGGGCCCGATGGACACCATCAAACCCCTTCAGCGGCCCAGGAGGGAAGAGCTAATTCCTCCCCTTAAGACGACACTACCTCCACGGCGGCAGGTTCCTGCCCCCGCTTGATCATCGTCAGGACCTCATCGATGATCCCGTACTCCTTGGCTTCCTCGGCGGTAAGGAACTTGTCCCGCTCGATGTCGCGGCGTACCTTCTCCTCGTCCTGGCCGGTGTGCCGGGCCAGGATGAGCTCCATGGCCGCGCGCATCCGCAGGATCTCCCGGGCCTGGATCTCCATGTCACTGGACTGGCCGTAGCCGCCCTCGGTGGCCGGCTGGTGGATGAGGATCCTGGCGTTGGGCAGCGCCATCCGCTTGCCGGTGGTGCCGGCCGCCAGCAGTACCGCGGCGGCCGAGGCGGCCTGCCCGATGCAGCAGATCTGGATGTCGGGCTGGATGAACTGCATCGTGTCGTAGATCGCCATCATCGACGTCATCGACCCGCCGGGCGAGTTGATGTAGATGGTGATGTCGCGGTCCGGGTCGATCGCCTCCAGCGTCAGTAGCTGGGCCATGACGTCGTTGGCCGAGGCGTCGTCGATCTGGACGCCGAGGAAGATGATCCGCTCCTCGAAGAGCTTGTTGTACGGGTTCATCTCCTTGATCCCGTACGAGGTCCGCTCGACGAAGGACGGCAGCACGTACCGGGACTGCGGGATCCGCAAGCCGTGGTCGCTCACGTTCGGCTCCTTTGGGTTGATCATGACACGGCACCCACGGTCGGCACCTCGACGGCGCTGCGGATCACCTGGTCGACGAAGCCGTATTCCTTGGCTTCCTCCGCGGTGAACCAGCGGTCGCGGTCCGCGTCCTTCTCGATCTGCTCGATCGGCCGCCCGGTGTGGAAGGAGGTGCGCTCGAACAGGGTGCGCTTGATGTACAGCATCTGCTCGGCCTGGATCCTGATGTCGGAGGCGGTGCCGCCGATGCCGCCGGACGGCTGGTGCATCAGGATCTGGGCGTGCGGGAGGGCGAACCGCTTGCCTGGCGCGCCCGCCGTCAACAGGAACTGTCCCATGGACGCGGCCATTCCCATCGCGTACGTGGCCACGTCGTTCGGCACGTACTGCATCATGTCGTAAATGGCCATCCCCGCGTAGACCGAGCCGCCCGGGGAGTTGATGTAGAGGCTGATGTCGCGCTTGGCGTCCTCGGAAGCCAGCAGCGCGAGCTCGGCGCAGATGCGGTTGGCGATGTCGTCGTCAACCTGCTGGCCGAGGAAGATGATGCGGTGCCGCAGCAGCCGCTGGAACAACGGGTCCCCGAACGGCGGGAATTGAGGCTCCGCGGCCGCCGCGATCGACGGCAGCGCCGGGTCCGACAGGGGCTGAGTCACGCTTATTCACCTGCTCCTTTTGGAGGCATCTGCTGGTGTCATTGATTGGACCATAACGCCGGCGCGGAACCCGATCGTCCCGCACAGCCCGCTGTTCGCTACTGGCGCACCGAGTTGCCATCCGCTGCCGGACCGCAACCGGGCAGCCGGAAGGCGGGGAGAAGGGGAAGATGGCGCTGCGGGCCGGGAGGCGGCATCCGGACGCGGTCCCGGCCGACCGGCTCGGTGGAGCATTGAGCCGGCAGCAGGCGGCTCGGTGGAGCATTGAGCCGGCTGGGGTCACCCAGAAGACACCCTCGCTGAATTCTGCGGGCAATAGATGAGGCTCAAGTGACAGATGGCACGGCGGGAACGGCAGCGCCGACATGACGGAGGCATCCGAGACGCTCGCTCCGTGCGCCGGCGTACGGAGCGAGTCAGGGCCTAGTGCCCAGAGTCCCGGGGCGAGCCGGGACCCTGGCGCCGGCGTACGAAGGGATCAGGCCTTGGCGTCGGCTTCTTCGGCGGCGGCTTCCTCGGGGCCGGCTTCGGTCTCGGCGTCGGCATCGGTCTCGGCGTCTGTGTCCGCATCGGTCTCGGCCAGGACTTCGCCCTCGGTTTCCCCGCCGGGGCCGACCGGGGTGTTCAGGGCAGCCCCGATGTCGACCGGGTTCCCCGACTTGTCGGTCACCGTGACCCGCTCGGCGATCACGTTCATGGCCTTGCCGCGCAGTACCTCGGCGGCCGCGAAGCTGAGCTGGTTATTCTCGACGAGCTGCTGGGCCAGCTGGTCGGGCGCCACGCCCATCTGCTCGGCCTGCCGGGTCACGTAGCCGGACAGCTCGGCCTGGTCGACGCCGAGCTCCTCGGTGCGGGCCAGCTGGTCCAGGACCAGGCTGACCTTGACCGCGCGGCGGGCCCGCTCGTCGATGTCCGCCTCGAACTTCTCCTCGGTCTGGCCGGTCATCTCCAGGTAGCCGTCCAGGCTGGCACCGGCCCGGGTGAGCTGGTCGAGGATGGCGTCGCGGTTGTTCTTGGCCTCGTCGGCGACCACGCTCTCCGGCAGCGGGATGTCGATCTGGTCGAGTACGGCCTCCAGGGCGAGGTTGCGCGCCTGGATGACCTGCTGCATGGTCTTGTCCCGCTCCAGCTGGGTCCTGGTGTCGGCCCGCAGCTCTCCCAGGGTGTCGAACTCGCTGGCCATCTGGGCGAAGTCGTCATCGAGGCCGGGGACATCCTTGGCCTTGACGCTGTGCACGGTTACCGTCACCTCGGCCTCATGACCCGCGAACTCGCCGCCGGCCAGCTCGGAGGTGAAGGTGGCGGACTCGCCCGCCGACATGCCGATCAGGGTCTGGTCCAGGCCGTCCAGCATGGACTCGCTGCCGACGGGGTAGGACAGGCCGCTGGCCTGGGCGTCCTCGACCGGCTGGCCGTCCACCGAGGCGGACAGGTCGATCGAGACGTGGTCCCCGTCCTCGACCGGGCGCTGCACGCCCTTCAGTGAGGCGAACCGGTCCTGCAGCATGGCGAGCCGCTCGGCGACCTCGTCCGGGGTGACCAGGGTGTCGTCGACGGTGACGGACACGGTGGACAGATCGGGCAGGTCGAACTTGGGCCGGATGTCCACCTCGACGGTGAAGGTCAGCTCCTTGCCGTCGTCCAGGTTGGTGATCTCGACCTCGGGCTGGCCGAGGGCGTAGACGTCACCTTCGGCGACCGCCTTGGCGTACAGGTCCGGGATCGCGTCGTTGACCGCCTGGCTCAGCACCACGTCCCGGCCGACCCGCCGGTCGATCACCGGCGGCGGTACGCGGCCCGGCCGGAAACCCGGGATGCGAACCTGGCGGCCGACCTCGCGGTAGGCCTTGTCGAGGCTGGGCTTCAGCTCATCGAACGGCACCTCGACACTCAGCCGGACTCGGGTTGGGCTCAGCTCTTCGACGTCAGTCTTCACGTCCGCGTCACTCCGGGGTTGCGGGATGGTAACTCAGCGATGGATCGCAGAGAAGTCTAAGCCGCCAGTCTAGGGGCTAGCGCACCCTGACCACGCGAACAGGCGGAGGCTCGTCGTCCCGCTGGCGGTTATCCCCGATCAGCAGGTGCAGCAGCCAGCTCACCAGGCCCACGATGATCGCGCCCCAGAAGGCCGCCCAGAACCCGGCCACGTGGAACGGCAGCGTCAGGTCGCCGGCGATGACGCTGGCCAGCCACAGCAGCAGGCCGTTGACCACCAGCGCGGCGAGGCCGAGGGTCAGGATGTAGAACGCGCAGCCCACGACCTTGATCAGCGGCTTGAGCGTCGCGTTGATCAGGCCGAAGATCAGCGCCACCACGATCAGGGTGCCGGCCTTGGACCAGCCGCTGGCGGTGGGCAGGGTGATGCCGGGGACGGCCCAGGTCGCGACGCCCAGGGCGGCCGCCGAGATTAGCAGCCGGAGCAGGAACCTCATAGTCCAGATATTACTCGAATGGGAGGTGGGGTGGTCTCGAATAGGTGTGGGTGGCATGAAGATCGTATGGAGATGCGTGGCACGGAGATCTCGTGGAGATGCGTGGCGCGGAGATCGTACGGAGATGGGCGGCGCGGAGATTTCCGGGGTCCGTCAGGCACTCAGGGGACCGGCCGGGTCGCCGCGGAACAGGCGGCGGTAGGCGTTCGGGGTGGTGCCGCGCCAGGAGCGGAAGTGGTGGCGCAGGGCGGTCGCGTTGCCGAAGCCGGCCCGGTCGGCGATCGCGTCCACCGTCTCGTCGGTCTCCTCGAGCAGCTGCTGGGCCAGCAGGATGCGCTGGCCGATGAGCCAGCGCTGCGGCGTGGTGCCGGTGTCGGCGACGAAGCGGCGGGCGAAGGTCCGCTCGGACATGTTCGCCCGGGCCGCCAGCTGGCGCACGGTCAGCGGCTGGTCCAGGTGCGCGCGCAGCCACTCGAGCAGGTCCCGGAGCGTCCCGTCGCAGGACGGGGCGACCGGCTGGTCGACGTACTGCGCCTGGCCGCCGTCGCGGTGCGGCGGCACCACCATGCGCCGGGCGATGCCGTTGGCGACCCGCGCGCCCTGCTCCTTCCTGACCAGGTACAGGCACGCGTCGATGCCGGCCGCCGTGCCGGCGCTGGTGATCACCGGGTCGTCGTCGACGTAGAGAACGTCCGGGTCGACCTTGGCCGCCGGGTAGCGCCGGGCCAGGGCGGTCGCGCTGCGCCAGTGCGTGGTGCAGCGACGGCCGTCGAGCAGCCCGGCCTCCCCCAGGATGAACGCCCCGCTGCACACGCTGAGCACCCGCGCGCCGCGGCCGACGGCCCGGCGCAGCGCGGCCAGCAGCTCGGCGGGAAAGGCGGGAGCGTCGTCCCTGAGCCGCTCGTCGCCGACGGCGGGCAGCGCGATCAGGTCGGCCGTCTCCAGCCGGTCCAGGCCGCAGGGGGGTTCCATGGTGAAGTCGTTGTGCGAGCGCAGCGGCGGCGGCTCGCCGGCCACCACGGCGAAGTCATAGGACGGCAGTCCGTCGTCGGACCGGTCGATGCCGAAGACCTCGCAGATGGTGCCGAACTCGAACGGCAGGAAGCCGTTAACGACCACCACCGCGACATTGCGCAACACAGCAAACAAGTATGCCAAACGAGTTGGCAGGATGTCATCCAACCATGGCATTACTGCCACTGGGGCGGGCGTGACGGGACGCGGCATCATGACGGTACGGACTTCATGGTCAGGTTCGCCCGCCAGGCCGGCCGAGTTCCTGCTCCGGTCGCGGCTCACCCTCATCCACGAACCGCCGGCCCGGCGGCGGGCGGGCGGCCGTCAGGTCAGGTAGGGACTCCCGTCAGTTCCCCACGCCCGCCGGCGCGCCCGGCTGGTGCGGCCAGCGGACGCCCGCGATGGCCAGGACCCGGTCCTGGAAGAGCGGTCCCGATGTCGTATAGGTGCTGAGCGCGGGCTCAGTCTTCCCGCCGATGCTGACGGAGGCGATCCCGCAGCCGCCGTACTGCGCGGTGAACCGGGCCAGCACCTGACCGCCCGGGTGGTCCAGGAAGGCGAGCCGCATCGCGCCGCCGAAGCTGGCCGGGCACGCGTACGCGCCGGGCGGGTAGACGGTCAGGGCGTTGGCCAGCGCCACGATCCGGGCGACCCGGGCCGAATCGGCGACCGTGAACTCGTGGTCGAGCCGGTCGCCGCGGCGATCGGAGTTCGACCCGAAGACCGGGGTCACGGTGACGGCCCGGGCACCGGACGGGATCCGCTCGGCCGCGGACCGGGCCGGCAGCCAGGCGACCTGGGCGTCGGTCCGCAGCGCGGTCTGGCCCTGGTACGGCATAGCCGTCACCACCAGCTCACGTTGCGGCAGCACGCCAGGTACCGGGGACAGCGCGAACATGTCGCCCCGCGACTCGACCAACGCGCCCGTGGAGCTCCGGAAGGTCGCGGACCCGTAACCGTCCGGGCTGAACCCGGGCGGCAGGTGCGCGCTAATCCAGGACAGGACGGCCCGCGGCTGGCCGGGCACCCGCCACCAGCGCGTCATGGTCACGACGTCCGCGTTCCCGATCCCGGCCGCGGGGTTGTCCAGCGACGCGATCAGCCCGGTGCGGACCGCTCCCGGCGGCCGGCGGAAGTCCGCGATGATGCGGGCGGCGTCCGCGGCCGCTCGCTGCCGCGGTCCGGCGGCGTGCGTGACGGTACTGGCGGTCCGGGCCGGGCTGGAGCTGGCGGGGCTGGCGACCTGGCTCCCGCAGCCGGCCAGTGCGACCGCGGCGCAGGCACCAGCCGCCGTCAGCCAGAGCGAGGCGCGCCCAGGGCGCGGGTACGGCGGGATACAGCGGCGAGGCCGAGGGCGATTCATGCTACTTCGACGCAGCTGGGAGGCGGGCGGTTGCGGGCCCGACGGGGAGCTTTTACCGGGTGACTTCGGCGAGCATGCGGCGCAGGTAATCCGCCCAGCCGGGGTCGCCGTCGAGCTGGACGGCGTCGTCGCCGGCCCGGCCCCACAGCCAGCGCAGCACGGCGCCGGGCGGCCCCTGGACCAGCAGCCCGGGGTCGCGGCGGGCGCCGTCTTCCACCACGACCTGACGCTGCGACGGGCGGATCGTCCAGGACGCATCGCCGGCGGTGATCGTGATGGCGTCGTGGCCGCCTGCGGCCGCCAGGTGGCCGCCGGCCAGCTCGGCGAAGTCGTCCGGCCACTCCTGCGGAGGTTGGCCAGCATCACCGTGAGCACCTCGTCGGTCCCGTCGGCGGCCAGGCGGGGCGGGGGCCATGGCTGGGGCTCCTCCCCCGTGCGCATGAGGGCGGCCTTGTGCAGGTAGACCTGGGAGACGTGGACGACCAGGTCGGCGACGGTCCAGCCGGGACAGCTCGGTACCGTCACGGTCGGCTCGGCGGGGGACCGGGGCGGTGAGCGTGCCCCGTTCGGTATAAAGCTTTAAAGCGGGCCGTTCGGGAGAAGACGGGGTCCGTGCGGCGGGAAACTTTGAACCGGGCCGCGGTCGTGCGGGCCGCGGTCGTGCCCGGCTGGCTGGCCGAGGTGGTCCGGCCGCGGCGGGCGCCGGTGCCGTGGCCGGAGATGATCCGGGCCGCCATCGCCATCTGCGTGCCGCTGTCGGTGGCGTTCGCGCTGGGCCGCGGGTCGCTCGGCGTGCTGCCCGCGATGGGCGGCCTGCTCGGCACGCTGGCCGACACCGGCGGTCCCTACCTGCGCCGGGTGAAGCGGGTGTGCAGCGCGGCCGCGGTCGGCGGCGCGTCCGGCCTGGCCATCGGCGCGGTCACCCACGGGCACGGCTGGCTCGCGGTGGTGGCGCTGGTCGTGGTGGCGGGGGTGTCCGGCGTGCTCAGCACGGCCGGCGACCTCGGCTCGGTGACCGGGCTGCAGCTGCTGGTGTACACCGCGCTGGGAGCCGGCCCGGTAGGGGCGCTGCGGCCGGTCTGGCATACCGCGGCCGGGTTCCTGACCGGGGTGCTGTGGGCCCTGATCCTGCTCGTGCCCGGCTGGCTGCGGGCACCGTACGGGCGGGAGCGGCGTGACGTGGCCGCGGTCTACGACGCGCTGGCCGGGCAGCTCCAGGCAATCGGGAGCGACGAGCTGACCGCCCGGCGGCAGGCGGTCACCACCGCCCTCAACACCGCCTACGACGAGCTGCTGACGGCCCGGGCCGCCGCGACCGGGCTGAACCGGCAGCGGGCGCGGCTGCTCGGCGCGCTGAACGCGAGCCTGCCGGTGGGCGAGGCGACGATCGCGGCCGGCCTGGCCGGCACCCGGCCGCCGCCGCTGGTCATCACCGTAGTGTCCCGGCTGGCGGACGCGGTCAGGCACGAGACCGCGCCGCCGATGATCCCGCCGCCCTGGGACGACGCCCCGGCCATGCTGGCGCTGCGCGACGCCCTGGCCGGGGCGGCTTCCGTGCTGTCGCGGGACCGGCCTGAGGTAGAGGTCAGGACGCGGCCGCGGCGGCCCCTTGGTCTTGCCCTTCTCGAGGAGCTGGGCAGCGGGCGGCTGGGGAGGATCTTCACGCTGCGGCTGATGGTGTGCATGGGCGTGGCCGGGCTGGTGAGCGAGGTACTCCCGCTGCAGCGTTCGTACTGGGTGCCGCTGACCGTGGCCATCGTGCTGAAGCCGGACTATGGTTCGGTCTTCGCCCGGGCGTTGCAGCGCGGCATCGGCACGGTGGTGGGGGCGGTCGCCGGGGCCGTGCTGCTGGTGCTGGTACACGGGACGTGGCTGCTGATCCCGTTCGGCATCTTGGCGGCACTGCTGCCGTTCGGGCGGAGCCGGAATTACGGGCTGCTCGCCACGTTCCTGACCCCGCTGGTGGTAGTGCTCATCGACCTGCTCGGGCCGGCCGGCTGGCAGCTGGCCGAGGACCGGCTGATCGACACGCTGATCGGCTGCGCGATCGTGCTGCTGATCGGGTTCGCGCCGTGGCCGATGGCCTGGTACTCGCACCTGCCGCGGCAGTTCGCGCAGACGACGGCGGACATCGGCCGGTACCTGGAGGAGGTCCTGGGGCCCGGAACGGACGCGGGAGCGGCCGGTACTTCCTCGCGGGCGCGGCTGCGGCGGCCGACCTACCGGGCGCTGGCCGACCTGCGCGCCGAATTCCAGCGCACCATGTCCGAGCCGCCCGCGACCAGCAGGCGCGCGGCGGCCTGGTGGCCCGCGGTGGTCGGCCTGGAGCAGGTCATGGACGCGATCACCGCCGCCGGGCTGGCCGTCAGCCGCGGCCCCGGGAACGCCGTGCCACCGGAGAGCGTCCGGCGGCTGGGCGATGCCCTGCGCGCGGTCAGCGAGGCGGCGCTGAACGGAACTGCGCTCGCAGAGGTGCCAGGCTTGCCGGATGACGAGATCCTCAGGCCGATTAGCGAGGCCATCCGGTCCCTGGTCGGCGTGATTGCGTAGCTGGTCGGGCTGGCGGGACTCGAACCCGCGACCTCGTGCACCCAAAGCACGCGCGCTAGCCAAGCTGCGCTACAGCCCGTATCTGGCCGAGTCTAGCGGCTGACCGGCGCTGTTCGCTGTCCGGACAAGGGTTATCCGCTGCCGTCGGGGGCGGCTGCGGCGGCGGCGGCCAGGAACAGGCGGCACCAGGCGTCGCCGAGCCAGGCGCCGAAGCGGGCCGGGGGCCAGCCGCGCTCGCGGACCAGGAGGGTGTAGTACTCCGAGGAGTTCATGCTCCAGACCACGTCGGCGACCTCCTCGACGTCGAGGCCGGCGCGCAGTTCCCCGGTAGCCGCCAGGTCCTGGGCGAACAGGCGCATGTTCGCGGCCCGGCGGGTGGCGATCTCGGTCCAGAGCTCGCCGAGTTCGGGGGCCTGGGCGGCGGCGTCCCGCAGCACGAGGTGCAGGGGGGCGAGACGGGAATTGACTTCGGTCACCGCGGTGGCGTAGATGCGGATCTTCTCGCTGGCGGTGGCGGCGGCGCGGACCCGCTGGACGTAGTCGCGCTGCTCCGCGGGGACGGCCTGGTCCGTTCCGGAGATCGAGGTCTCGAGCAGCAGCCGGGCGAGCACCGGCTTGGTGCCCACCGCGGCGTAGACCGTATCGACGGCGACGCCGGCCCCGGCCGCGATCTGGGCGATCGTGGTGGCAGCGTAGCCCTGCTCGGTGAAGAGCAGCCGGGCCGCGTCGAGTATCGCCAGCCGGGTCCGGCGGGCCTGCTCCTCGCGTACCGACGACCGGTAGGTCCGGGGCTTGACGGTCTCGCTCATGCCGCCTAGATTACTCAGTATTGATCCGATGATCATTCGGATTAATTTACGGGAGGAGAAGATGATGGGCGTGAGCAGCACGAGCGAGGTCGGCGGGGACATCGCGGGGGCGGGAGCTGGGCCGGGATCGGGGCCGGCCTCGGTTCTGGTCCGGGGAGCGGGCGAAGGGCCGGGGACGTGGGCGCTGGGCTCGCTGTTCGAGCGGCTGGCGTCGGGTGAGGAGACGGGGGGCGGGTTCGCGCTGTCACTGGTGACGCAGCCGCCGGGGACGGCCACGCCGGTGCACATCCACACCCTCGAGGACGAGGCCTTCTACCTGCTCGACGGGACCATGACCTACAGCGCGGACGGGGAACTGCACCGGCTGGCCCGCGGCTCCTTCATCTTCCTGCGCCGGGGGCTGCCGCACGCCTTCCGGGTGACGGGCGACGCGCCGGCACGGTTCCTGGGGATCGCTTCGCCGGGGGCCTTGATGAGCCTCTACGACGAGGTGGGGCGCCCGGCCGGAGGGCACGAGCTGCCGCCGCCGGACCAGGAGCAGCTGATGGCGGATGTGCACCGCTGGCTGGAGACGGCGCCCCGGTACGGCCTGAGCATCGTCGGCCCGCCGCTCCCCGCCGACGTCTGACTCTCGTCGACTCCATGATCTCGGGCAGTTTCGGCTCATATCCGGCCGGAACTGCCCGCGATCATGAAAAGGCGGCCGCGGGGCTGGGCCGCGCGGGACTGATGGGACCAGTGGGATTGGGCTGATTCGGGGGCCTGGCGGTGGCACTGGCCCTACCCTTAAGGGTGCTTCCGGCACGGGGGGCTCCGTCCGCCGGCAGGCGAGACTTCACGGCGTTATCCCACGGCGTTATTCGTTATTCACAGAGCGAGGCATCTGCACATGGGCAAGTACATATCCGCGCGGGCGGCCCTCGCGGGGGCAGCCGGGCTGGCGGCGATCACGCTGGCGGGGTGCGGTTCGGCCGCGAGCACGACCGGGGCGGCGTCGACCGGCAGCCCGGCGGCCAGCGCGTCCAGCACGGCCAGCGCCAGCGCCACGACCAGCGCGGTAGCCACCGCGAGCCCGTCCGGGGCGACGGGCGTCTCGGCCCCGTTCCCGGTCGCGGTCGGCAACACCTGGGTGTACGAGGCGACCACCAGCATCAACAGCACGCACTCGACCGACACCAAGAAGGTCCTGTCGGTGACCCCGATGGCGGGCGCCCGCCAGGTCGTGATGTCGGACACCGTCCTGCCCGGCTCGGCCAAGGTGACGCAGAACTACGTCTTCTACGACAACGGCCAGATCGGGTTCCCGATCAGCCAGAACCACGGCATCTCGGTGATATCCGGCAACGGGATCGTGTGGCCGAACGCGGCGGACCTCGCCTCCGGGAAGGCCTACCACTCGACGTCGAAGATCAAGCTCAGCTCCGGGCAGTTCGAGACGGCGGACGTCACCGTCCAGGGCGGCGGCACCGCGTCGGTGAGCGTCCCGGCCGGGACGTTCCAGGCCACGCTGGTGAACATGACCATCTTGACCCACGTGGGCAGCTTCGCCACGACCATCACGGTGAAGGAGTGGGCCGCGCCGGGCACCGGCCCGGTCAAGTCGCAGGAGGTCATCAAGGCGGCGGGCCAGAGCCAGATCAGCACGACCGAGGCGCTCCTTACCTTCACGAAGGGATAATCTCGGTGAGCATGCCGAGGCTGACCGTCACCGGGACCAACATCGACGCGCCCGACGCCAACGCGCTCGCGGACTTCTACCGGCGGCTGCTGGGCTGGGAGACCGGCACGGACGAACCCGGCTGGGTGATCCTGCGGGCGCCGGGCGGCGGCCACACGCTGAACTTCCAGACCGAGGAACGCTACGTGCCGCCGGTCTGGCCGGCCGGCCCCGGTGAGCCGCAGATGATGATGCACCTCGAGATCGCGGTCGACGATCTCGAGGCGGCCGTCGCGCACGCCGTGGCGCAGGGCGCGGCGCTCGCCTCGTTCCAGCCGCAGGACGACGTCCGGGTCTGCCTCGACCCGGCCGGGCATCCCTTCTGTCTGTACGTGGGATAGAGGAACCCAAGGCGTTCGGGCGCCTTGCGGCGTTGCGCGGTGACTTGGGCCGTCAGAATTCTTACTCTTAGTGCTTCCGACGTCAGTGTGGGCCGCCAGCGTGACTCCCCAGAGCGAGGCAGCTACATGAGCAAGCACGGATCGGCCGCCACCGCCCGGGCCGGTACAGCCCTCGCCGCCACGGCGCTGGCCGGCGCAGTGCTGGCCGGCTTTGGGCTGGTCGGCTTTGGGCTGGCCGGGTGCAGCGGCTCGGTGCCGAAGGGCACCACGCCCCAGGTGACCGCCAATACGGCCGGGTCTCCCGGGGCGACCGCGTCGACGTCGGGTACTGGCACCCAGGCCTCCAGTGCCAGCCCGGGCAGCAGCAGCCCGGGCGCCAGCAACCCGGGCAGCGGCGCGGGGCCGGGCGGGAGCTCGGCCGCCGGCAGCCCGGCGGGTATCCGGCCGGGCGTGGCGTCGAAGTCGTTCGCCAAGGCCAACTCGATCCCGTTCCCGGTGGCGGTCGGCAACACGTGGGTGTACCAGACCAAGGCAGGCGGCGCGACCGGCCGGACGACGAACAGGATCGTCGCGGCCGGCCCCGGCCCGGCCGGATACCTGGTCACGATGTCGTCGACGACCACCCTGGCCGGGGCAGGCAGCACCGGGACGTCCGGCTACACCTTCTACCCGGACGGGACGATCGGGTACCCGGCGCCCGCGGTCAGCGGGCTGGCGGTGACCGGAGGCGGCATCCGCTGGCCGAACGCCGCGGCCCTGGCCTCCGGCCACGCCTACCACTCGACGCTGCAGCTCCAGGTCGGCGGGGCGCCGGAGAGCGCGGGCGTCAACGTCTACGGCGCGGGCACCGAGACGGTCACCGTCCCGGCCGGAACGTACCAGGCCAGCGTGGTGGAGACGACCATCGCCGCCAAGGGCGAGACGATCGGGGTGACCACCTGGATCGCGCAGGGCGTCGGCACGGTCAAGGTCGAGACACAGGTCTACGGGGCGGGCACGGCCGGGCTCACCACCTCCGAACTGCTGTCCTTCACCAAGGTCAAGAACGCCATCGGGGACGGCAGCTGAACCCGGAACGGGCTGGGGACCGGGGCGCGGAGACCCAGCCCGTTCGGGATAAAGGTTTTTAGCGGGTTTCCTCGGCGCGGCCCTCGGCCGCCCACAGGGTATGGAACGAGCCGTCGCGGTCGGTGCGACGGTAGGTGTGGGCGCCGAAGAAGTCGCGCAGGCCCTGGATGAGCGCGGCAGGCAGGCGTTCGGCGCGCAGGGCGTCGTAGTAGGCCAGGGCGGCGGAGAAGCCGGGAACCGGGATGCCGATCTGGGTAGCGGTGGCGATCACGGTGCGCCAGGCTTCCTGGGCGTCGGCGAGGTCCTTGCTGAAGTCCTCGTCGGTGAGCAGCGTGGGCAGTTCCGCGTTGTTCTCGTAGGCGGCGCGGATCCGGTCGAGGAACACGGCCCGGATGATGCAGCCGCCGCGCCAGATGGTCGCGATCTGGCCGAGGTCCAGGTTCCAGTCGTACTCGCGGCCGCCGACGGCCATCATGTGCCAGCCCTGCGCGTAGGAGACCAGCTTGGACGCGTACAGGGCCTGCTCGACCTGGTCGGCGAACTCGCTGACGTCCTCCACCCGGCCGTGGCGCCCGGGCAGGCCGCGGGCGGCCCGGCGCAGGTCGGCGTGGCCGGACAGGGACCGGGCGAAGACCGCCTCGGCGATGCCGCTGACCGGGACGCCGAGGTCGAGGGCGTCCTGGACGGTCCAGCGGCCAGTACCCTTCTGCTCGGCCTGGTCCAGGACGATGTCGACGAACGGCTGGCCGGTGCTCGCGTCGGTGTGGGCCAGGACATCGGCGGTGATCTCGATCAGGTAGGAGTCGAGGCGGCCGGTGTTCCAGGTCCGGAACGTCTCGGCGATCTGCGCGGGCTCGAGGCCGGCGCCGTGCCTGAGCAGGTCGTAGGCCTCGGCGATGAGCTGCATGTCGGCGTACTCGATGCCGTTGTGCACCATCTTGACGAAGTGGCCGGCCCCGTCCGGGCCGATGTGGGTGCAGCACGGGGTGCCGTCTACGTGCGCGCTGATCGTCTCCAGCATCGGGCCGAGGCTCTGGTAGGACTCCGGGCTGCCGCCGGGCATGATGGACGGGCCGTTCAGCGCGCCCTCCTCGCCGCCGGAGACGCCCATGCCGACGAAGTGCAGGCCGTGTTCTTTCAGTTTCGCCTCGCGGCGGCGGGTGTCGTGGAAATGCGCGTTGCCGCCGTCGATGATCATGTCGCCCTCTTCCAGGAGGGGGGCGAACTCGTCGATCACCGCGTCGGTGGCGTCACCCGCGTTGACCATGACGACCAGGCGGCGCGGGCGCTCCAGGGACTGCACGAACTCCTCGGCGGTTTCGGCGGGCACGAAGGTGCCCTCGTCGCCGAACTGGTCGACCACGGCGGTGGTGCGGGCTGTCGTCCGGTTGTGCAGGGCCACGGCGTATCCGTGGCGGGCGAAGTTGCGGGCCAGGTTGCGGCCCATCACGCCGAGTCCGGTGACGCCGATCTGCGCCGTTGCTTGCGCCATATGCTGCGGTACTCCTCTTGTACTGTGCTCCCGGTTAGCTGGTAACGGCCACTATGCCACTTCGTCCTGGGTTGCAGCGTCGGGTGTTGCAACCCCCTCCCCCGGTCAGCGCATCTGACTCAGGTGAACACCTACCTGGCCGACCGGCGGCGGCGCCGCTCGAAGGAACTGCTGTCGGCGCGGCTGCCCGAGCTGCGGATGGGTGATCCTCGCGGAACCCGGACAAGCTGCGGGCCGTGCTCGGTGAGGCCGATCGGGCTGGGTTGCGTGGGGCGCGGCGCCTGGTCGTTCCTCCGGGTGGGTGACGCCGGTCTCGGCGGCGACGAACCGGCCGGGGGCGCGGGTCGCGATCGGGCCGTGGGCCGACATGCTGACGGTCTCGCCGGACGGCAAGACTGTCTACATGGTCGCCACGGCGAACGGGACGGTCATGCCGATGGCGGCGGCCAGCGGCGTCGCGGGCAGGCCGATCAAGGTCGCACGCGACCCGACGGCCATCGTCATCGCGCCTGACGGCCGGACGGCCTACGTGACCGGCGGGTCGGGGACGGTGACGCCGATTGATGTGCGGACGCAGACCGCCCGGGCGGCGATCAGGATCGGGGGGAGACGGTGGCCATCGTGGTCGCGCCCTGAGGTGGCTGCCCTGAGGTGGCTGGACGGAACCGGGTGACGCTCGCGGGGCGGGAGACGGTACGCTACGGGTGTCAGCTGCGATGTTCGGCGCCGGGTGGTTGGGTGGCCGGTCGGCCGCGGCTGCGGGCGTAACTCAATGGTAGAGTTCCAGCCTTCCAAGCTGGCTATGCGGGTTCGATTCCCGTCGCCCGCTCCAGGTTACTGCCTTTTTTTGATTTACTGTTTCCTTAGTTGCCACCTGACGGGCCCTGTCGGAGCGCTTGCGCACAGTTCAAAATTTCTACTGTTCAAAGATAATTTTCGAACTGAGTAAAGTTGGCTTGAGAAGCTAGGGGGACTCCCCACTGTTCTACCCAAAGTGCGAGCAGTCTTTAAGCTGGCCATACAAACTCAATTCATCCTGTTCGCCACGTCTCTTACTCTGAACGCCAAGCATGCGCCGCCTTGCAGATACCTCGGGTGGCCCAGGTACCGCCGGTCTAGTCGGGGGCCTGCTGACGACGGACGCAGCACACCGGGAGACGGCCAGAGGAAGGCCGTAAACGTGTTCCGGTTGTGCCAGAGGCGAGAATCAGCAGGAGTTGCTGACGTTAGGTCCCAGTTCGCGAGCCTTCCAATTGAGGACGTACGTCGTCGTATATCTATAAGTGGCATCGCATGACTGAGGCCGATGATTGTGTTTCGAGGCCGGCTGGCTGGACTCGCGAGCCAGCTAGAAGAGCCGGTGACGCGATCCCGCGTCACCGGCTCTTTCACGTACGGGGCCCGCTCAATTACCTGAGCCAGCTCCGGCGCCGCCATGGCATCCGCAAATGCAGCCTACGAGGAACATCTCTGCCTGGAATTCCTTAAGGTGGATTTCTGGTGTAGTCCACTCCATTATTTTCACCTCCTCTCGGTATCCGGGCGGGGGCCTCACAGCTCGCGGAGGCGGCGGGCCAGCACGCCGACGATCAGCGCCGCTAGGACCACCGAGG
>Ga0136846_1215752_pt1 | contig 16021 bp, 12 predicted proteins | sample HopSoiMetagenom2_FD_96841 | JGI IMG/M metagenome (GOLD analysis project Ga0136846, IMG submission 96841) | Grasslands soil microbial communities from Hopland, California, USA - 2 Assembly 2016 (version 4) | ecosystem: Environmental > Terrestrial > Soil > Grasslands | place: USA: Hopland... | reverse complement strand
GTGCGCATCGACAACAACGCGGACGCGCACGCCGACCTCGTGTACCGGTGGACGTTCACGAACCACACGCGCAACCCGGACACGTTCCTGTACAACACCGGACCGGTCACCTCGCTCGACGACCCGGATCTGAACATGTACCAGACGTATGACGTCCAGCGGATCGACCTGGCCAACCACAAGAAGACGACGATCGTGAACGACGCGACCGCCGTGCCGAGCGACGTCGGCGACGCGTCGATGCCCGACTACGACGACCTCCGCAAGGACGGCATCGTCTCGACGGCCTCGAGCAAGTACTTCGCCGGGCAGGCCGACGACCCGTTCTTCGCCGATCTCCGCGTGTTCGACCTGCTGTACGGCGGCGATCTGTCCGAGACGGGCGACGACACCCTCAAGGGCTTCAACGTGAACGCGCTCGCCCTGCAGGTGCCGAAGGGCCGGCTGGCCAAGAGCGGCGACGCCGAGTCGAACCCGGTCGTCGGGATCTGGAGCACGGCGTCTCGTCGCGCCCCCGGTGGCAAGTGGGTCCAGGTCTCACGCCTGGGCAACCCGCTCGTGAACGAGGTCGTGATCCCCGCGGGCAAGAAGGACGCGTGGAACGCCTCGAAGCCATCGGACGACGGGCAGTTCCTGCCGTATGTGCAGGATCCGGAGGTCGCACGCCTGATCGAGGCGATCTACGGGATCACCGCTCCGGCAACGCCGCGGAGCGACCTGGTCAGCGTGTTCCTCACCGGCGTGCAGGGGTTGAACAAGCCTCCGCACGTGGTGCCTTCCGAGGAGCTGCGTCTGAACATGTCGATCGCGCCGTGCACCTCCGGGTGCTCGACCCTCGGCGTGGTGGGCGGCGACAACGCCGGGTTTCCCAACGGCCGCCGCCTGAGCGACGACGTCTTGGATGAGTCGCTGCAGGTGGTCGAAGGCGTGCTCGTCGGCCAGGACACCGGGCTGGGAGACGGTGTGGACGCGAACGACGAGAGCTTCGGCCACTCGTTCCCGTACCTCGCCGACCCCCACGACGGGTCCGACACGTCACCGCACTAACGGGACGATGCGAGGGGACGGCCCATGAGCCGTCCCCTCGCTGCCCCGCAAGGAGGGATCTGGATGCGCACGCTTCGCCGAACCGCGATCGCAGCGCTCGTGGCGGTCACCCTCGTCGTCATCGCCGGGCTCGGGGTGTTCCGGCAGCTCCGCGCCGACGCGCGCGGTCCCGTGCCGTCGACCTCGGCACTCGACGCGCCGATCGTGCCCGGCGCCACGCTGGATCAAACGATCGCGAGCCTGCAGGCGCATCTCGCCGCCGCCCCCGACGACGCCCACGGCTTCGCCGAGCTCGGCTTGGCCTACTCGGCGCAAGCGACCCGGACCGGCGATCCCACCTACTACCCAAAGGCCGAGCAGGCGCTGCAGACGTCGCTGTCGATCCAGCCCGACGACAACCCCGACGCGTTGATCGGGATGGGCGTCGTTGCGAACGCGAAGCACGACTTCGCCGATGGCGTTCGGTACGGGCGGCAAGCCCTCGCGCTCGAGCCGGACGCGGCGCACATCCTCGGCGTGATCGGGGACGGACAGCTCGAGCTCGGCCGCTACCCCCAGGCGTTCGCGACGTTCCAACGGATGGTGCGGATGCGCCCCGACATCGCGTCGTACGCGCGCATCTCGTATGCGCGCGAGCTCCGAGGCAACACCGCCGGCGCGCGCTCGGCCATGCAGCGCGCTCTCAGGGCCGCGGGCTCGCCGGACGACGCCGCATGGGTGAGCTATCAGCTCGGCGGCCTGTACCTACGGAGCGGGTGTGTCGGCCGGGCCGCGCACGCGTTCCGGCAGAGCGAGGCGCTCTCGCCGACGTACGTCCCGCCGCACGCCGGGCTCGCCCGCATCGCGTGGGAGCGCGGCGACGTCGACGGCGCGATCCGCGGCTACCGGTGGGTGGTCGCGCGTCTCCCGTTGCCCGAGCACGTGATCGCGCTCGGCGACCTGTACACGATCGCCGGGCGGTCGCGACAGGCCGACGACGCGTACGCCCTCGCGCGCACCGAGGCCACGCTCTTCCGTGCCAACGGCGTCAACGTCGACGTCGAGCTCGCGCTGTTCGAGGCGGACCACGGCGACGCGACGACCGCGCTCGCCGACGCGAAGGCCGGGTGGATGGCGCGGCACAGCATCAACGCCGCCGACGCGATCGCTTGGGCGTCCTATCGGTCCGGGCGGTATCGGAGCGCGGCTCGGTACGAACGTTCGGCCCTCCACCTGAGCACGCGCGACGCGCTGTATCGCTACCACGCCGGGATGATCGATCTGCGCCTCGGAGCGGGCGGCGCGGCGCGGCGGAACCTCACCATCGCGCTCGCGATCGACCCAGATTTCTCGATCCTCTACGCGGCCCGAGCGCAGCGATCGCTCGACGGGCTGACGCGCGGCGCCGACGCTACTTCTTCTTGAGGTCCTTCAGGATCTGCCGCGCCGCGTTGGCGCCCGGTCCGCCGGTGATGCCACCGCCGGGATGCGCGCCCGACCCCGCGAGATACAGGCCGTCGAGCAGGTAGGCGTACCGCGCCTCGCCCAGGAGCGGCCGCCAGGCGAAGAACTGGTCCAGCGCCGGCTCGGCGTGCTGGATGTGGCCGCCCGAAAGCCCGTACGACGACTCCATGTCGGCGGGCGTGATCACCTCGCGCGCCTCGACGAGCTCACCGAAGCCGGGGGCGACGCCTTCGAGCGCCTTGATCGTGATGTCGCCCACGCGGTCGCCCTCGCTCGCCCAGTCGCCGTCGCGCAGCTCGAACGGCGCCGCCTGGAACACCACACTCATCACATGCTTGCCCTCGGGCGCGAGCGTCGGATCGGTGAGCGACGGGATCGTCGCCTCGAGGATGGGCTCCTCGGTCACGTGGCCGTATTTGACCGCGTCCATCGCGCGCTCGACGTCGTCGATCGAGGGCGCGAGCACGATCCGGCCCGCGAGGCGCTCGCCGTCACCGCCGTGGAACGACGGCAGACCCGACAGCGCGAGGTTCACTCGCGCGGTCGCGCCCGGTTGGCGGATGTTGCCCGTGCGCCAGACCATCGTCGGACCGAGCGTCACCGGGTCGCAGAGCGCGGCGGTGCGCTTCGGGTCGGCCGCCGACACGATCAGCGGCGCGTTCAGCTCGGTGCCGTCGCCGAGCGTGACGCCGATCGCGCGGTCGCCTCGGTTGCGGATCTCGACGACCTCGGCGCCGGTGCGGATCTGCACGCCGAGCGAGGTTGCGGCCTGCGCGAGCGCGTCGGCCAGGGTGGTGGTCCCTCCGACGGCGAAGACGGCGCTGCCCGCAGCTCCCCCGTCGGTCCCGGCGGAGTCGCTCATGAACACGGCGGCCGTCCCGGTCGCCCACGCGCCCATCGCGGTGTACAACACGCCGCGCGTCGCGAGCGGGCCACGCACCGCCTCGGACTCGAACACCTCCTGCACCAGGTCGGCCACGGCCATCGGCAGCGCCCGGATCGCTTCGCGCCCGGTCTTCCCACCGAGATCGCGGAACGCCTTTCCGAGCTTCAGGCCCATGATCGCGTCGGCGAGCGACGGCGACTTCGGGTCCGGGGGGGTAGCGACCGCCACGTACGCCATGAAGCTCGCGATCGCGCGCACCTTCTTGTCGAACGTCACGTATGCCGTCGCGTCCTCCGCGCTGCGGGCGCGCAGCTCCTCGGCGGTCCGCGCGGCGTCGGCCCAGAACGTCACGGCGGAGCCGTCGGGCATCGGCGCGTGCATCCGCACCGACGGCGTCACGGTTCGGTACCCGAACCGATCGAGCCTCAGATCCTTCACGACGCTCGCGCGCAGACGGCCGGTGGTGTGGACGAGCCCCGGCGCGGTGAAGCCGGGCGCGGGTTCGGTCGCGCGCAGGATCCCGCCGACCCGCTCGTCGCGCTCGAGCACCAGAACCTGCTTGCCGGCCTTCGCGAGGTACGCCGCGGCGACGAGGCCGTTATGGCCTCCGCCGATGACGATGACGTCGAGCGTCTTCTTCGCCATCTACGCCGCCCTCCGGCCCTTCTTCTTCTCCTTGACGTATTCGAGCGCCGCGATCCGCCCGGGCGCGCCCATGATGCCGCCGCCGGGGTGCGTCGCCGAGCCGCACATCCAGAGGTTCCGCACCGGCGTCCGGTAGCGCGACCAGCCCGGCACCGGGCGGTTGAAGAACAGCTGCTCGAGCGAGAGCTCACCTTGGAAGATGTTGCCCTCAGTGAGGCCGGTGATGTCCTCGATGTCCTTGGGCGTCACGAACTGGTGTCCGACGATCTTGCTCCGGATGTCGGGGAACCGCTCCTCGAGCGTGTCGATCACGTTCTGGCCGAACGACTCGCGCGCCGCGTCGTCCCACACCTCCCCGTCGGCGAGGTGGTACGGCGCGTATTGCACGAAGCAGCTCATCACGTGCTTGCCGGGCGGCGCCATCGTCGGATCGACGAGCGTGGGCATGATGCAGTCGATGTACGGGCGCGCCGACGGACGGCCGTACTTCGCGTCGTCGTACGCGTGCTCGATGTAGTCGATCGACGGCGAGAACGAGATCGCGCCGCGGAGCCACTCCCCCACGCCGGGCTTGCACGCGAGCTCCGGCAGCCCGTCCAGCGCGAGGTTCACCTTGCCGCTCGAGCCGCGGTACTTGTACCGGAGCACCTCGTCGCGGAACGACGGCTCCAATATCCCTTCATCGAGCAGCTTGATGAACGTCCAGCGCGAGTCGAGCGAGCTCATCACGACGCCGGCCGTGATCTCTTCGCCGGACTCGAGGATCACACCGGTCGCCCGCGAGCCGTTCGTTGCGATCCGTGCGACGGGCGCCTCGGTGCGGATCTCGACGCCGAGCGACAGCGCAGCGTCGGCGATCGCGTACGCGATCGCTCCGGTGCCGCCCTTGGGCACGCCCCACGCGCGGAAGGCGCCGTCAATCTCGCCCATGTAGTGGTGCAGCAGCACGTAGGCGGTGCCGGGCGATCGCGGCCCCTGGAACGTGCCGATGATCCCGGACGCGCTCATCGTCGCCTTGAGCGGCTCCGTCTCGAACCACTGGTCCAGGAAGTCGGCCGCAGACATCGTCATCAGCTGGATGAACGCCGTCTGCATATGCCGCGGGAGATCGCGGAACTGCTTGGCGAGCGGCGTGAGCGGCAGCCACTCCATCGGCGAGATCTTGCCCGGGTCGGGCGGCGGCACCGACAGGATCGGCTTGATGAACCGGCCCATCTCGGCCATCAGCGGCCCGTACTCCTCGTAGGCCTCGGCGTCGTTGAGCGACCAGCGCCGAAGCTCGCGCACGGTCTTGCCGTGGTCGTTCACACGCCACAGGTAGTCGTCGTCGAGCGGCGTGATGGTGCCGTCGAGCGGCAGGATCTCGAGGCCGTGCTTCGGCAGCTCCAGCTCGCGGATGATCTCGGGCCGCAGCAGCGACACGACGTAGGAGAAGACGGAGAACCGGAAACCGGGGACGATCTCCTCGGTGAGGGTCGCCCCGCCGAGCAGATGCCGGCGCTCGAGCACGAGGACCTTGAGCCCGGCCTTCGCGAGGTAACAGGCGTTGACGAGCCCGTTGTGGCCGCCGCCGATCACCACCGCGTCGTAGCGCTTCGCCATGCCTGCCTCCTCGGCGCACCGCGGACGGCGGCGCCCAGCTCGGGGGTGACTCGAGGTTATCCGGCGGCCCGTCGGACGGGCCCTGCCGGCACGGTCGCCCATGCTAGCCACGGCCCTGTTGCCCAGCCAACACCACCTTGACCTGAGGTCACCCTGACGATGATGTCGCTTGGGGCTCGACGGTACGCTGAGCCGCCGGACCCCACCCCAGCCGAGATCCCGGAGGAGCCCGTGTCGGTCGGAACCGCGTTCTATCCGCGCCAGCAGGCGCTGAACACCAAGCAGGCGTGGGGCGAGTGGGCGGGGTACTTCGCGCCCGCGGTCTATGCCGACTTCCACGACATCGAGTACAGCGCGATCCGCGAGGCGGCCGCCGTCATCGACACGAGCCCTCTGTACAAGTACGTGGTGCGTGGCACCGACGCGGTGCGACTGCTCGACCGGGTGATCACGCGCGACGCATCGAAGCAGCAGGTCGACCAGGTGTACTACACGCCATGGTGCGACGAGGCGGGCAAGGTGATCGACGACGGCACCATCACCAGGATCGCCGACACCGAGTACCGGATCACCGCTGCAGACCCGTGCTACCGGTGGTTCCTGATGAACGCGACCGGCCTGGACGTCGAGGTCGAAGACGTCTCGGAGTCGCTCGCGGGACTCGCCCTGCAAGGGAAGCTCAGCCGTGAGGTGCTCGAGGCGGCAACGCGACAAGACTGGGCCGACGTCCGCTACTTCCGCCACCGACGGACCGAGATCGGCGGCATCGAGGTCAGCGTCACCCGGACCGGGTACACGGGCGATCGCGGATACGAACTGTGGATCCCCGCCGAGAGCGCCCTCGAGGTATGGGACGCGATCTTCGAGGCCGGCGCGCCCTTCGGCATCTTCCCCGCGGGCATCCGCGCGCTCGACGTCGCACGCGTTGAGGCCGGCCTGATCCTGATCGAGGCCGAGTACACGAGCGCTCGCCACGCTATCAGCGACGAGCAGTCGTACTCGCCGTTCGAGATCGGTCTCGGGCGGCTCGTGGACTTCGGCAAGGCCGCAGACTTCAACGGACGCGCGGCCCTCCTCGATCAGCACAGGGCCGGTGGTCCCGCGCGACGGCTCGTCGGGCTCGAGCTGGACTGGGCGGGCGTCGAGGGGATGTTCGCCAAGCACGGCCTCGCCCCGATGATCTCGCCGTTCGTCGATCGCTCGCCCGTCCCTGTGTACAAGGACAGCGCGCAGGTCGGACGGGCCACGTCCATCACGTGGGGCACCACGATCAAGAAGATGGTCGGGTTCGGGTCGGTGGACAAGCATCTCGAGAAGCCCGGCAGTCGCGTCTCCGTCGAGTACAGCGTCGAGGGCGAGCGCGGCAAGGTCGCCGCCACGGTCGTTCCGTTGCCCTTCCTCGACCTGCCGCGCAAGCGCAGCTAGCTCGTCGGCGGGCCGCGCACCGTCGCAAGAACGCAACCCCCGCAAGGGCCCCCAGGCCGCTGGCGTCTGCGACGATAGGAAGACATGCGCCACCCGTCCGTGACCGCCGAACACCCCGACGCCACCCCGGAAGCCGCATCCGAGCAGACCCGGATCGGCCTGCCGGGCGCCGTGCTGCTGATTGCGTGCCTGGCGGGCCTCACGGCGTTCGTCTGCACGTTCCTCGGGAGCATCTCCGTCGGGATCGTGTCTGGGCTCGCCGTCCTGATCGTTGCGCTCGCGCTGCTCGGCTGGATCGTCCGACACCCCCGGACGATCGGGCCCGCCGACGGCTCGCGCCGGCGGTTCCTGCAGGCCGGACTTGGCGGCGTCGCGCTCGTCGGGGTCGGCACGGCGCTCGGACGCGCAGCCGACGAAGCGCTCCGGCCCGACGCCGTCGCCGTCCAAGACGCCGCGGCGAACGACCTCGGCGCGGAATACATGGAGCTCGTCGGCCGGGCCGCGAACGCGCAGCGCTCCGGCGACATCCAGCTGCTGCTCGCGCCGTTCAACTCCGCGAACTACTCCTTCGAGTCGCTCAGCCTGCACCCGCGTGATCCGCGGACCTCGCACGCCGCCGTCTGGATGTACCTCGAACGGATCCCGCTCGTCGCGTACGGCCCCGGCGTGATCGAGCCGGGCGACAGCGAGGAGCGCGTCTCGCTCGCCGACCTCGCCCCGACGATGGCCCGGCTGATCGGGTTCGACGACTGGCCGGGCGACCGCGAGGGCGGCGGGCTGCCGGGGTTCCGCACGACCGGCAAGACACCCAAGGTTGTCGTCACATACGTGTTCGACGGCGGCGGCTGGAACGTCCTTCGGCAATGGCCCACGGATTGGCCGAACCTGGCGCGCCTGATGCGCGAGGGGATGCACTACCGCAACGCGCTCACCGGCTCGTTCCCCGCGGTCACCGCGTGCGCGCACGCGACGATCGGCACCGGCACGTTCCCGCGTCAGCACGGGATCACGGGCCACAACATCCGCGACGGCGCCGTCGCGCGGAAGGCCTACCGCACGCCCGGCCACGCCGACCCGAGCGACATCCTCGTCCCGACGTTGTCCGACCTCTGGCATGACGCGACGGGAGCCTGGGTCGGCCAGATCGGCTACCAGGTGTGGCACATGGGGATGCTCGGACATGGGGGCACCGACCGGACGGGCCCCAACCTGCCGGTCGGCGTGTACTTCGACGAGCCGGGCGGCGGCGGCTGGCAGCCGCACAACCCGGATCTGTTCCGCCTGCCGGAGGGCGCGCCGGGGATGGACGTGCTGGATGCGCGGATGCAGACGTTCGACGATCCGGGGTGGGACCTCGAATGGGAGCCGTGGCGGACGACCTACTGCTGCGTGCCGCCGATCGCCGCGTACCAGGGCGATCTGCTGGAGGCCACGCTGGCGAACGAGCCGATCGGCGACGGCGATCCGTCGCTGCTGTACACGACGTTCAAGTCGCCCGATTACACCGGCCACGTGTACGGCATGCAGTCCAAGTGGGAGGGCCTGATGCTCAGCGCCGTCGACGAGGAGCTCGGCCGGATCGTGCGGTTCCTCGATCAGCGGTTCCCCGGTGAGTACGCGTTGTTCGTCACCGCGGACCACGGGCAGTGCCCGCTCCCCGACTCGATGGGCGGGGTGCGGCTCGACCCCATCCAGCTCGAAGCCGTGATCGAGCGCGAGTTCGGCGCCGGACTCGGGAAGGCCGTGGAGTACACGGCGCCGTCGGAGGTTTACCTGGACCGCGAGGCGCTCGGCGACGCAGGGGCGAGCGTCGACGACGTCGCCGCGGCGCTCCGGAACCTCACTTACCGCGAGAACCTCGGGCCGTACGTGCCATCGAGCGCGATCGAGGCGCAGCTGCTGGATCACCCGGAGTTCGCGGCGGTCTTCTCGAGCGACTACCTTCTGTCGCACGCGGCGACGGGCTGGCCGGGTTCCACGATCTACACGGGCACCGGGGTCGATCAGGGGATCCCGGGCCGCGACCTCTACACCTAGGGCGCGCGCAACGCGGCCGTGACCGCCGGCTCGACGGCGGTCCACGTGAACAGCCGACCGATCCGCACGAGGGCGAGCCCGTCGCCGAGGATCGCCTCGCGGACCCCCGAGACGGTGAACAACCGGACGAGCAGCTCTCGGCCGGCCGCCATCTCCGCCGATTCCGCGACCACGCGCGGGCCAGCGTAGTCGATCTCGAACGCACGGGGGTCGGACTCCGCGTTGCCCTCCGTCTCGACCCCCCACGCGGCTCGAAGGATGTCGCGAACGTGTCCCGCCGCGGCGTCGCGGTCCGCGCCGTGACGCAGGTTGATCCGCGCGTGGTAGCGGTGCAGATCGAGGGTGCGCACCGCGTCGAGCTCCAGGAGCCCGGCAAGCGGCCGCGCGATCGTGGCCGGTGGGCTGGTCTCGATCGTGCGATCGGTGAGCTGATGCTCGACGTGGACGCGGAGCACGCTCGGGTTCGCCGGTTGCTCCATCGACCAGCGCCGTCCCATGCCTCCAGGCTAGGCGCTCGCGTGACGCCGGGTCACCGCCGCCGCTGAGTGCTCCGGTGCAGGTCGGCTAGCATCCTCGAACCATGAACGTGACCGGGAGTTTCCTTGGGGCGTCCGTTCGATGAGCATGCTCGTCACGTGTCCCACATGCGGCCGCCGTCCATCCACTGAGTTCTCGTTCGGCGGGGAGCTGCGCGACGTCGCCTCACCCGATACCGCGAGCGATTTCGCACGCGTCTACCTGCGTGAGAACACCGCCGGCTCGCAGGAGGAACGGTGGTTCCACCTGCTCGGCTGCAGGCGATGGGTCACCCTCACACGAGACACCGGCACGAACCGCATCGAGGCGTAACGCATGCCCGTGTTCCGGCTCGACGGGCGGCGGATCGACATCCTCGATGGCGACACCGTCGCGGCCGCCGCCTATCGCGCGGGCGTTCGCACGTTCAGCCGCTCGCTCAAGGTGCACCGTCGGCGCGGCCTCTACTGCGGCACCGGCGACTGCGCGAACTGCCTGGTCACGGTCGACGGGTTGCCGGGCGAGCGCGCATGCGTGACGGCCGCGCTCGACGGGATGCGCGTCGAGCGAGAGACCGGATGGCCCTCGGCCGACCGCGACGCGCTCGCGATCAACGACAGCCTGCACCGGCTGATGCCCGTGGGCTTCTATTACAAGGTGTTCGCGCGCCCCCGGTGGCTCTGGCCGATCGCGGAACGGGTGATCCGACGCGCGACGGGCACCGGAACGCTCCCGCTGCAGGCGGCGGCCCAACGCACCCCGACCCGGTTCGTGCGCGCGGACACGCTCGTGATCGGCGGCGGGGTGGCCGGCTTGGCCGCCGCGGCGATCGCGGCCGCGGACGGATCGGTCCTGCTCGCGGATGAAGCCGGGCTCGGTGCCGCCGCCACCGACGGCCCGACACGTGCAGCGATCGCGCGCCTGACCGACGAGGCGCGCGCGGCGGGCGTGGAGATCCTCGAACGCCACGCCGCGATCGGTATCTACGAAGGGCCCGCGGCCGCGGTGCTCGGTCCCGAGGAGCTGGTCGAGGTCGAAGCTGAGCGCGTGATCGTCGCGACCGGCGCGATCGAGGCCCACGGCGTCTTCCCGGGCAACGACCTGCCCGGCGTCTGGCTGGGCCGCGGCGCCGCGCGGATGGCCGCGCTCAACGGCGTTCCGATCGGCGAGCGCGCCGTCGTGGTGGCGAACACACACGAAGGCGAGCAGGTCGCCGCCGCGCTCCGAACCGCCGGCACCGACGTGACGTTGGTAACCGGCCGGGTGCTGGAGGCGCGCGGCTCGCGTCAGGTCGCCTCCGTCACGGTCCTGACACCGGAGGGGCGGCGTGCGTTCGCCTGCGACGCGCTGGTGCTGTCGCTTGGGTGGGCGCCGCGCGACACGTTGCTGCGGATGACCGCCGAACCGGAGGTCGTAGCCGCCGGCGACGTCGTGCAGCCGGGGTGCACGCTCGAGGAGGCGGAGGAATCCGGGCGCGCCGCCGCCCGGGGTGAGCCCGTCCAGCGTCGCGACGCCGACCCGTGGCCCGTGGCGGAGCACGACGGATACGTGTGTGTCTGCGAAGACGTCTCGATGCATGACCTGGAGCAGGCGTGGGACGAAGGCTGGACGTCCTCGGAGATCTTGAAGCGCTACACCACGGCGACGATGGGTCCGTGTCAGGGCGCGCTCTGCTCGCGGCATCTCGCGGAACACGCCACGGCGAAGGGCGCCCCGCCAACGGCGCGCGGCCGCACGACGGCGCGTCCACCGGTCCGCGCGCCGCGGTTGGGCGACCTGATCGGCGGCGTCCACGAGCAGGTGGCGCGTCGCACCGCGCTGCAGGACCGCCACGTCGCCGCGGGCGCGCGGATCGACCACTCCGGCGTGTGGCTCCGTCCCGGCACCTACGGCGACGCGGACGCGGAGATCCGCGCCGTGCGCGAACGGGTCAGCGTGATGGACGTGTCGACCCTCGGGAAGTTCCTCGTCGCGGGCCGAGACGCCCGGACGTTGTTGGACCGCGTGTTCCCACTGGACGTCGGCTCGATCGCTCCGGGTCGAGCCCGCTACCTATTGGCGCTCGACGAGGCGGGATACGTGATGGACGACGGCCTGTTGGCGGCGCTCGGCGACGGGTCCTACTACCTGACCTCCACGTCGGGCGGGGCCGACCGGATGGAAGCGTGGCTCCGCAACTGGGCCGACCGGCTGAGCCTGCACGTCCACCTGATCGATCAGACCGCACCGCTCGGCGCGATCAACGTCGCCGGCCCGCACGCGCGCGATCTCCTCGCCACCCTGTCCGACGACGACCTGTCGCGCGCTGCGATCCCCTATCCCGGACACGCCGACATCACCGTCGGCGGCGTTCCGTGCCGCGCGATCGCGGTCGGGTTCGTCGGCGAGCTCTCCTACGAGCTGCATCACCCGCGCGGCCGGAGCGTCGAGCTCTGGGATGCCCTGCTCGGCGGCGGCGCGGCGTGGGGCATCCGCCCGCACGGGCTCGACGCGCTCGACGTGCTTCGGCTCGAGAAGGGGCACGTGTACCTCGCACAGGACACGATGCCCGACGACCATCCCGCCAAGCTCGGCCTCGGCTGGGCGATCGGCTCGAACAAGGACGAGTTCGTCGGGAAGCGCGCGCTCGAGCGCATGGACGCGCTGCCGCTGGAGCGCCGGCTCGTCGGCCTGCGGTTCGACGGCGCGCCGCAGCGCGGCCATCCGCTCGCCGTCGACGGCGCCATCGTTGGACGGATCACGTCGTGCGCGGTGTCCGAAGCGGCCGGCGGTCCCATTGGCCTCGGCTGGCTGCGGGCGATCGACGGGATCTTCCCGGACCGCCTCCGCGCCGGCGACGTCACGGCGACGGTGTCGGCGACGCCGTTCTACGACCCCGAGGGGGTGCGCCTGCGTGCCTGAGCTCCGGGATCGCCCCTCGGGAGTGATCGTCTGTGCCGCCGACCCGTCGGCGCTCGACCGGCTGGTCCCACCCGGCCACGGCGCGCGCACCCTCCGCGTCGCGCCGGACGAGATGATGGCCGTGGTCGCGCCGACGTTCACCGACGACGTCCGGCGCGAGCTCGCCGACCGCATCGCGGCGCTCGACGACGACGCGCTCGTGCTCGATGTCTCCGACGGCTGGAGGGCGCTGGCCCTCACGGGCGACGACGCCGATCACGCTTTCTCGTATCTCTCTGCGCTCGCACCGCCCAACGACGGCGGCTTCGTGCAGGGCGACGTCGCGCGGGTCGGTGCCAAGATCGTCCGCGAGCGCGACGGGCTGTTGCTCCTCGTTCCGGCCTACTGGGGCGACCATGTGCGGACACGCGCGATCGAGGATGCCGGTGCGACGGCGGGACCGGCGTGACGGGCTTGCTTCGCCATCGGACGTTCCTTCGACGCCGTGAGCTCAAGTCACGCTACGACGTCGTGATCATCGGGGGCGGCGTCAACGGGCTCTCACTCGCGCACAACCTCGCCGCGCATCATGGGATCACCGACGTCGCAGTCCTCGAAGGCAACTACATCGGCAGCGGCGGTTCGGGCCGCAACACGCAGGTCGTGCGCGCGAACTACAACACGCCCGAGACGGTGCCGCTGTATAAGGCGAGCCTCGAGATCTGGCGGACGCTCTCGGCCGAGCTCGACTTCAACCTCTTGTTCTCGACGCAGGGCGAGCTCGATCTGTGTCACACGCACGACTCGCTCGAGGTGGAGCGCGACAAGTCGCTCCTCAACCGCGCGTACGGCGTGCAGACCGACGTCCTGACGCCCGATGAGATCGCCCGCATGAACCCGCTCGTCGACCTCACCGGCGGCGGCGAGCTCCCGATCGTGGGCGCGTCGTACCACCCGCCGGGTTCCTTCGCCCGGCACGATGCCGTCGTGTGGGGGTACGCGGCCAGCGCGACCCGTCGTGGCGTGCACATCCACGAGCAGACGCCGGTCACGGGGATCGACGTCGCGGACGGCGTCTGCCGAGGCGTTCGGACCGACCGCGGCTCGATCGAAGCCGGGATGGTCGTCAGCGCGACCGCCGGCTGGTCCTCGCAGGTCGCGGCGATGGCGGGGCTCCGCCTGCCGATCGTGACGATGGCGCTCCAGGCGTTCGTCACCGAGCCGTACCGCCACGTGCTCGACGGGCTGCTCAGCTCGATGGACCTGTACGTCTACGTGTCACAGACCGCCCGCGGCGAGCTCCTGGTCGGCGCCGAGGTGCTCCCCTACCCGACCTACTCGACGCGCTCGACGTTCGGGTTCTTGGCCGAGGCGGCCAAGCGCACGATCCAGATCTTCCCGGTCATCGCGAACGCCCGTGCGATGCGGCAGTGGACGGGTCTCTGCGACATGACCCCCGACTCCTCGCCGATCCTCGGCGAGAGCGAGGTGTCGCGGTTCTCGCTCATGTCCGGGATGGGGACGTGGGGATTCAAGGGATCGCCGATATTCGGCAGGCTCATGGCCGAACGGATCGCCACGGGCGTGACACCCGAGCTGATCCGCCCGTTCGCGCCCGACCGGTTCGCGACCGACCGGATGGTGCCCGACGCATACAGCGCAGGCACGCACTAGAGCTTCGATCGCGGCAGATCCACCCGATCGACCTGAACCCAGCGGGCGAGCTCCTCGACCGCCTCATGCATCGCGTCGCGATCGGCGGCAGTGGTCTCCGGCTGCATCTGCCACGCGTTGATGCGCAGAACGTTCCCGGAACGGTCGAACGCGGGGTCGAACCGGCCTACGAGCCGATCGTCTCGCAGCACGGGGAGCACGAAGTACCCCCAGCGCTTCGCCTTCGGCACGTAGATCTCGATCCGGTAGAACATGTCGAAGAGCCGGTGCGTTCGCGTGCGGTCGCTGATCAGATCGTCGAACGGCGACAAGGCGACCGTCCGCCCGCGGAACGCCTTGTCGAGCAGGTCGCGATGCGTGTACCAACGGCCCGGGAACGACTCGACGCGCAGCGGCACGATGACGCCCCCGCGGATGAGGCGCTCGACCGCTTCATCCCGCCCCGGCGCGGCACCGTCGAACAGGTACCCGAGTCGGTCGAGCCGCGTGATGCCGCGTGCGTGGACCTGTCGTTCGGCCAGAGCCGTCGCCATCGCGGCCGGCGAGCGTGCCGGCACACGTGGGAGCCACCGCGACGCGATATCCCACAGACGCTGCTGCCCGTCGCGGCCGACGATCATGACCTTCCCTTGCGACCACAGGATGTCCAGGAGCATCGCCGCGTTCTGGCCCTCGTCGTTCCAGCCGCCGGTCTCCCAGCCCTCCGCCGCGCGGTTCTCGAAGTCCCGCGTCCGCAGGGGTCCGTGTAGGCGAAGCTCGCGCAACGCGTATCGCACGAACGCTTGATTCGCCACGAGCCAGTCACGAACGTACTGATGCCGCTTCCAGTGGCCGTGCGGATAACGCCGCATGGAGATCCGGTGCAGCGGCAGATCCGTCATCGGAACGATGTGCGCCCAGTACTCGAACATCGCGCGATCGGTCCACATCCGCCGCTCGAGCTGCGGCACGCGGAACCGCGGGCCGAGCCTGCTGAACAGGACCAGATGCTCGGTGCGCGCCACGACCGAGGTCGGGTCCATCTGGATCTCGCCGAGCGACGCGAGCACCTCGTCGACCGTGCGCGGACGAGGGGCGTCGAGCCGCTGGCCCATGACCGCCAGCTCGCGGGCCCGACGACGCGAGATCTCGACGCGGGGCTCCGGCATGGCGCACGAGCCTACCGGGCGATCAAGGCCGCGCGATCGGGACACATCCCTACCTGCCGAACCGATGTGGCAGCTCGCCCGTACACCCTGCGACAACCGATCCTTCCCTGGGGAGTACCGTGCGACACGTGAAGATCGAGGACCCGAGCTCCGACCAGGCGCTGATGGCGGCCTTCGTGGCTCGCGACGAGCGCGCTGCCGGGGCGCTGTATGACCGGTTCGCCTCGCGCGTGTACGGCCTGGGGATCGTGATGCTCGGCACCGACGGTGCAGCGCAAGATCTCGTGCAGGACACATTCGTGAAGCTTTGGCGGACGGCCGCCCGGTTCGACCCCGAACGCGGGCGTCTCGAGACGTGGATCCTGCTGACCGCCCGGTCGCTCGCGATCGATCTGCTCCGGCGCCGGGTGCTCGAGTCGCGATCCCTCCAGGAGCTCGGGCCGCCGCCGGTGCATGACCCGGCGCCGGGCCCCGACGACCTGGCCGCGACCGCCGACATGGCGTCTCGCGCGCGCCGCGCGATGGAGAAGCTCAGCAACGAGCAGCGCTCGGCGCTCGAGCTCGCGTACTTCGGCGGGCGTACCACCGCCGAGGTCGCCGCCCTCGAGGGGATCCCCCAAGGAACCGCCAAGACCCGTATCCACGCCGCGCTGCTCAAGCTCCGCGCCGAGATGGCCAAGGAGGCCGACGATGACGTGTGAGCAGGTACGTGACCTGC